>JABLTH010051646.1_pt1 | contig 179857 bp, 175 predicted proteins | sample 7875711 | NCBI WGS metagenome assembly JABLTH01 (sample SAMN14941262, study PRJNA633318) | bioreactor metagenome | isolation source: bioreactor | place: China | collected 2019-03-05
GATCCGCGACCAGATCCACTTCCTGGGTAACTACTCACTGTCGATCATCGCCGTGTCAGGGCTGTTCGTCGGCTTCGTGTTCGGCCTGCAGGGCTACTACACCTTGCAGCGCTACGGTTCGTCCGAGGCGCTGGGCTTGCTGGTGACGCTCAGCCTGGTGCGTGAACTGGGCCCGGTGGTCACGGCCCTGCTGTTTGCCGGACGCGCCGGCACCTCACTCACGGCAGAAATCGGTCTGATGAAGGCTGGCGAGCAGATCTCGGCCATGGAGATGATGGCCGTGGACCCGGTGAGCCGGGTACTGGCGCCACGTTTTTGGGCCGGGGTGGTGGTCATGCCGCTACTGGCGGCCGTGTTCAGCGCCGTAGGCATCATTGGCGGCTGGGTCGTGGGGGTCTTGATGATCGGCGTGGATGCCGGCTCGTTCTGGAGCCAGATTCAGGGCGGGGTCGATGTCTGGGCGGATGTGGGCAACGGCGTGGTCAAGAGCATCGTGTTCGGCTTCACCGTCACCTTCGTGGCCCTGCTGCAAGGCTTTGAGGCCCAGCCCACGCCGGAAGGTGTGTCGCGGGCTACCACACGCACCGTGGTCGTGGCCTCGCTGGCCGTGCTGGGGTTGGACTTCATCCTCACCGCCATGATGTTTAGCATTTGAAAAGGAACCCGCATGGAGCGATCCAAAAACGATTTCTGGGTGGGCATGTTTGTGCTGGTGGGCGCCGTGGCGATCCTGTTTCTGGCATTGCAGTCGGCGAACTTGCTGAGCCTGAATTTCCAGTCCACGTATCGCCTGACGGCCAAGTTCGACAACGTGGGTGGACTCAAGCCCAAGGCGGCCGTGCGCAGCGCCGGTGTGGTGGTGGGGCGCGTGGAATCGATCACCTTCGACGACAAGAGCTTCCAGGCCCGTGTCACCCTGGCCATGCAGAGCCAGTATGCCTTTCCCAAGGACAGTTCCCTGAAGATACTCACCAGTGGCTTGCTGGGCGAGCAATATCTGGGCGTGGAGGCCGGCGCGGACGAAAAGGTGCTGGTCAATGGCGACGTGGTCAAGACCACGCAGTCTGCCGTGGTGTTGGAAAACCTGATCAGCCAGTTTTTGTTCAGCAAGGCGGCCGAGCCGGCGGCTCCGGCGGCGTCCGCAGGAAAATGACGCGCACTCTACAGAACACACAATCCCCGGTGCGAGCCGCGCTATGGGGGGCGCTCGCGTGCATCTTGCTGCTCGTGGCCGGTTGTGCCACTGGTCCCAATGCCAACCCTCGCGATCCCCTCGAGCCTCTGAATCGTCACGTGGATCGGTTCAACGACGATGTCGACAGTCTCGTGCTCAAGCCCGTGGCCACGGTCTACAAAAAGGCCGCGCCGCCGCTGGTGCGCACCGGTGTCAGCAACTTCTTCAATAACGTCGCGGACATCGGCTCGCTGTTGAACAATGTGTTGCAGCTCAAGTTGCGTGCGTCCGCCGAGATGCTGATGCGAGTGAGTGTGAACTCAACCTACGGGCTGGGGGGGGTTCTGGACCTGGCCAGCGAGCTGGGGCTGGAGCGCCACACCGAGGATTTTGGCCAGACGCTGGGATACTGGGGCGTCCCGCCGGGCCCGTATCTGGTGTTGCCCATCCTGGGACCGTCCACCGTGCGCGACACTACCGCGCTGATCGTCGACTACGAGGGGGATGTCACGGGCTACGTGGACCCGATTGGGACGCGTACCGCGCTCAATGGTTTGCGCATCGTCAACACGCGCGCCAACCTGCTGCGCCTGGGAACGTTGCTGGAGGAGGCATCGCTCGATAAGTACAGTTTTGCGCGTGACGCCTACCTGCAGCGACGCCGGGCCCTGGTTCTGGATGGTGAAGATGATGGCGGAACGGAGTCTCCGCCCAAATAGGCTCGCCCACGAATCGTCCCGAGGTCGTCAGCCGGGACGTGGCGTTGAGCGTTGGTGCGTGACACGGGACAGGATTTACCAAGGATGGACATGAAACGTCGGTTTATGAACAAAGTGTTGGCCACCATGCTGGCCGTGCCCTGTTTCGCGGGCGTGCCGACGGCGCATGCCGCCGATGAAGCGCCGGATGCGTTCATCAAGCGTGTCTCATCGGACGTGCTGGCCGCCATCAAGGCCGACAAGGCCATCCAGGCGGGCGATACGGCGCGCATCATCGGTTTGGTCGATACCCGCATCATTCCCAACGTGAATTTCCAGCGCATGACCGCCTCGGCCGTGGGTCCCGGCTGGCGTCAGGCCACCCCGGAGCAAAAGCAGCGCTTGCAGGACGAGTTCAAGATCCTGCTCGTGCGCACCTATTCTGGTGCCTTGGCCCAGATCAGCGACGAGACCATTTCGATCAAGCCCATGCGTGCGTCTGCAGACGACGCCGAGGTCCTGGTGCGCACCGAAATCCGCGGTCGCGGCGACCCGATACAGCTCGACTACCGTCTGGAAAAGACGCCGGGGCAGGGCGCCGGCTGGAAGATCTACAACTTCAACGTGTTAGGCGTGTGGATGGTGGAAACCTACCGCAGCCAGTTCACCCAGGAAGTCAATGCCCACGGCATCGACGGGCTGATCACTTCCCTGTCGGCGCGCAACAGATCCAACGCCAAGAAAGGTTGAGCATGCTGGAGTTGCCCGCCGAACTGACCCATGTGCAGGCGACAGCGCTCACGCAACGCCTGGTGCTGCAGCTGCAGGCACAGGCCGGGTCGTCCGTCGTCGTCGATGCCAGTGCCATGGAGCGGTTTGACTCTTCTGCCCTGGCGGTGTTGCTGCAGCTGCGGCGTGAAGCGCTGGCGCGCGATCAGGGCTATGCCGTCAAGGGGCTTTCGCAGCGCTTGCGCGACCTGGCGGCCCTGTACGGCGTGGCGGAGCTGCTGACGGCCGCCGAGTGAGGCCCACTCCAGTTCAGTGGCCCACGGACCACGCGCCGTGCCCGTAAAATTGGCCCGCCCATGCCTGCGATTTCCTTCCAGTCCGTTTCCAAGATCTATCCCGCTGCCAGCAGTGCCCAGAGCGCCCCGCTCAAGGCGCTGGATGGCGTGAGCTTTGACATCGAGGAAGGCGAATTTTTTGGTCTGCTCGGCCCCAATGGCGCCGGCAAAACCACCCTCATCAGCATCCTGGCGGGGCTCGCGCGCGCCAGCAGCGGCCGGGTACTGGTGCAGGGCTGCGATGTGCAGACGGATTACGCCCAGGCCCGGCGCAAGCTGGGCGTGGTGCCGCAGGAACTGGTTTTCGATCCATTTTTCAACGTGCGCGAAGCCTTGCGTTTCCAGTCGGGCTATTTCGGCATCCGCCACAACGATGCCTGGATCGACGAGTTGCTCGACAGCCTGGGCCTGGCCGACAAGGCGCACGCCAATATGCGCCAGCTGTCCGGGGGCATGAAGCGCCGCGTGCTGGTGGCGCTGGCGCTGGTGCACAAACCGCCGGTGATCGTGCTGGACGAACCTACGGCCGGCGTGGACGTGGAGCTGCGTCAGACGCTGTGGCAATTCATCGCCCGGCTGAACAAGCAGGGCCATACCGTGCTGCTGACCACGCACTACTTGGAAGAGGCCGAGGCCCTGTGCAGCCGCCTGGCCATGCTCAAGAAGGGCCAGGTGGTGGCGCTGGACCGCACGAGCGAACTGCTGAAGAAGGCTGCGTCGAACGTGCTGCGTTTCAAGATCGACGGTGACTTGCCGCCGGCGCTGGCGGCACAGGCGCGCACGACCGGGCGCATTGTCCAACTGCCCGCCAACCTCGCGACCGACGTCGAGCGTTACCTGGCACAGGTGCGCGAGGCCGGGCTGGTGGTGCACGACATGGAAATCCGCAAGGCCGACCTGGAAGACGTGTTCCTGGATGTGATGGCCGGCGCGCAGCGCGAGGGGGTGGCGTAATGGGCTGGCAGACCCTGTTCTACAAGGAAGTCCTGCGCTTCTGGAAGGTGGCGTTCCAGACCGTGGCCGCGCCGGTGATGACGGCCGTGCTGTACCTGCTGATCTTCGGCCACGTGCTCGAAGGCAACGTCAAGGTGTACGAGCAGTTGAGCTACACCGCGTTCCTGGTGCCGGGCCTGGTCATGATGAGCGTGCTGCAAAACGCCTTCGCCAACAGCTCGTCCTCGCTCATCCAGAGCAAGATCATGGGCAACCTGGTGTTCCTGCTGCTCACGCCGCTGTCGCACTGGAGCTGGTTCTTTGCCTACGTGGGGTCTTCGGTCGTGCGCGGCCTGGTGGTGGGGGCGGGCGTCTTTCTGGTGACCGCCTGGTTTGCGCACCTGAGCTTTGTGGCGCCGGTGTGGATCGTAGTCTTTGCCCTGCTGGGCGCGGCGCTCATGGGCACACTGGGTCTGATCGCCGGCTTGTGGGCGGAGAAGTTCGACCAGTTGGCGGCATTCCAGAATTTCTTCATCATGCCGCTGACCTTTCTCAGCGGTGTCTTCTATTCCATACATTCGTTGCCGGCGTTCTGGCAGGGTCTGAGCCACTTCAATCCGTTCTTCTACATGATCGACGGTTTCCGCCATGGCTTTTTCGGGGTGAGCGACGTGTCGCCCTGGCTCAGCCTTGGGGTGGTGTCCCTGTTCGTTGCCGTGGTGAGCGCGGTGGCGGTGCATCTGCTGCGCACAGGCTACAAAATCCGGAGCTGACAGGAGCACACATGACCGCGGACCAACTCAAGGCACTCATTCAGGCCGGACTCCCGTGCGAGCACATCGAGCTCACGGGGGATGGACGCCACTGGTATGCGACCATCGTCTCCACCGAGTTCGAAGGCCGTCGCCAGATCCAGCGGCACCAGCGGGTGTACGCCACGCTGGGCAACAGGATGGTGACCGACGAGGTGCATGCCTTGTCGATGAAGACCTATACCCCGGCCGAATGGGCCGCCACGCCGACATCGAAAGGTTGAAATGATCACGCTTGCGCTCTCAAAGGGCCGCATCTTTGACGAAACCCTGCCCCTGCTGCGGGCGGCGGGCATCGAGGTGCTGGACGATCCGGAAAAATCGCGCAAGCTGATCCTGGACACCAACCAGCCCGACGTGCGTGTGGTGCTGGTGCGCGCCAGCGATGTGCCCACCTACGTGCAGTACGGCGGCGCCGACCTGGGCATCACCGGGCTGGACACCCTGATTGAACACGGCAACCAGGGGCTGTACCAGCCGCTGGACCTGCAGATCGCCAAATGCCGCGTCAGCGTGGCCGTGCGCGAAGGCTTTGATTACGCCGCCGCCGTGCGCCAGGGCAGCCGTTTGCGCGTGGCCACCAAGTACGTCGCCATTTCGCGTGAGTTTTTCGCCAGCAAGGGCGTGCACGTGGACCTGATCAAGCTGTACGGCAGCATGGAGCTGGCACCCCTCACGGGCCTGGCGGACGCCATCGTCGACCTGGTCTCCACCGGCAACACCCTCAAGGCCAACCACTTGGTGGAAGTGGAACGCATCATGGACATCAGTTCGCGCCTGGTGGTGAACCAGGCTTCGCTCAAGCTCAAGCAGCCCGCCATGCGGCGCATCATGGATGCCTTTGCCGCCGCGCTGGAACCTTCCACACCCGCATAGTCCGTCATGACCCTGATCGCCCAGCCCCTGCGCCTGTCCACGACCTCCAGCAGTTTCGAGGCCGACTTCCGGGCACGCTTGCACTGGTCGGCCGACGCCGATGCCGCCATCGAGCAGCGGGTGGCGGACATCCTGGCCGATGTGCAGCAGCGCGGGGATGCAGCCGTGTTGGAATACACCGCGCGCTGGGACCAGGTGCAGGCGGCCACGGTGCAGGAACTGGAACTGAACCAGGGTGAGCTCAAGGCGGCGTTCGATGCCATTCCGGCCGCCCAGCGGCATGCCCTGGAACAAGCCGCCGAGCGCGTGCGGCGCTATCACGAAGCCCAGAAGAAGGCCAATGGCGAGAGCTGGAGCTACCGCGACGAAGACGGCACCCTGCTGGGCCAGAAGGTCACGCCCCTGGACCGCGTGGGCATCTACGTGCCGGGCGGCAAGGCCACCTATCCGTCGTCGGTGCTGATGAATGCCATTCCCGCGCATGTGGCCGGCGTGGGCGAGATCATCATGGTGGTGCCCACGCCCCGTGGTGAGAAGAACGCCATGGTGCTGGCGGCAGCCTACGTGGCAGGCGTGAGCCGCGCCTTCACCATCGGGGGTGCCCAGGCCGTGGCCGCGCTGGCTTACGGTACGGCCACCGTGCCCAAGGTGGACAAGATCACCGGCCCGGGCAACGCCTACGTGGCCAGCGCCAAGAAGCGTGTTTTCGGCACCGTGGGCATCGACATGATCGCCGGCCCTTCGGAAATCCTGGTACTGGCCGACGGGACCACGCCGCCGGACTGGGTGGCCATGGATCTGTTCAGCCAGGCCGAGCACGACGAGTTGGCGCAGAGCATTCTGCTGTGCCCGGATGCCGCCTATATCGACGCGGTGCAGGCTTCCATCACGCGCTTGCTGCCCGAGATGCCGCGTGCGACCATCATCGCCAAGTCGCTGAACGACCGGGGGGCGTTGATCCATACCCGCAGCATGGAAGAGGCCTGCGCCATCAGCAACACCGTCGCGCCCGAGCACCTGGAAGTCTCCAGCCGCGACCCGCACCGCTGGGAACCCTTGCTTCGGCATGCCGGCGCCATTTTCCTGGGCGCCTACACCAGCGAATCCCTGGGCGACTACTGTGCCGGTCCCAACCACGTGCTGCCCACCAGCGGCACGGCGCGCTTCAGTTCCCCGCTGGGGGTGTACGATTTCCAGAAGCGCAGCAGCCTGATCGAGGTCAGTGAAGCCGGCGCGCAGGTGCTGGGCAAGATCGCCGCCGAACTCGCCCTCGGTGAAGGCCTGCAAGCGCACGCCCGCGCGGCCCAGATGCGGCTCAAGCCATGAATACAGGGGTCAGCGTGGGGGCAACGATGAGCGACGCCGGGCCGCCCCAAGGCGCGAAGGCCCCCTCGGGGGGCAGCGCAGCACGCGCAGCGGCAAGCGTGGGGGCCACTATCTTCCGTTCGGACGTTCAGTCCATGCAGGCCTACGCCATTCAGGACGCCACGGGCATGATCAAGCTCGACGGCATGGAGAACCCGCATGGTCTGCCACCCGAACTCCAGGACGAATTGGGGCGTCGCCTGGGGCGACTGGCCCTGAACCGCTATCCCGCCGGGCGCATCAACGACTTGCGCCACGCGCTGGCGCGGCACGCCGCCATGCCCGATGGTTTTGACATCATGCTGGGCAATGGTTCGGACGAACTCATCTCCCTGATCGCCATAGCCTGCGACCGGCCGGGCGCCAGCATCCTGGCGCCGGCCCCCGGGTTCGTGATGTACGCCATGAGCGCGCAACTGCAAGGGCTGAAATTCGTCGGTGTGCCACTCACGGCGGACTTCGAACTCGATGAGGCCGCCATGCTGGCCGCCATCGCGGAGCATCAACCCAGCGTCGTGTACATCGCCTATCCCAACAACCCCACCGCCAACCTGTGGGACGACGCCGTGATCGAGCGCATCGTCCTGGCGCAAGGCGCCCGGGGCGGGCTCGTGGTGATGGACGAGGCGTACCAGCCCTTTGCCAGCAGGAGCTACATCGATCGTTTGGCGCGGCACGGGCACGTGCTGCTGATGCGCACGCTTTCCAAGTTCGGTCTGGCGGGGGTGCGCATCGGTTACCTGATGGGGCCCAAGACGCTGGTGGCCGAGTTGGACAAGGTGCGCCCCCCCTACAACGTGAGCGTGCTCAACTGCGAGTGCGCACTGTTCGCGCTGGAGCACGAAGCCGTGTTCGCGGCCCAGGCCCAGGACATCCGGGAACAGCGGGCCGTGCTGTTCCGGGCCCTGGCGCAGTTGCCCGGCGTACATCCCTACGCCAGCGACTCCAACATGATCCTGGCGCGGGTGCCGGACGCAGCCCGCGCCTTCGAGGGGCTGAAGGCGCGCAAATTTCTGGTGAAGAACGTTTCTAAAATGCACCCCTTGCTCCGCAACTGCCTGCGCCTGACGGTGGGCCCCGCGGAGCAGAATCGCGGCATGCTGGCTGCGCTGAAGGAATCCCTATGAACACCCCCGCCACAGCCCGCGTTGCGGAAGTTACCCGCAATACGGCCGAGACACAGATCACCGTCAAGATCAACCTGGATGGAACTGGCCACGCGCGCATCGACACCGGCATCGGCTTCTTCGACCACATGCTGGACCAGATCGCGCGCCACGGTTTGATCGACCTGGACATCCAGGCCAAGGGCGACCTGCACATCGATGGCCACCACACGGTGGAAGACGTGGGCATCACGCTGGGCCAGGCCGTGGCCAAGGCCGTGGGCGACAAGCGTGGCCTGCGCCGCTATGGCCACGCCTATGTGCCCCTGGACGAGGCCCTGAGCCGCGTGGTGATCGATTTTTCCGGGCGCCCGGGGCTGGTGATGCACGTGCCGTTCAAGAGCGGCATGATCGGCAACTTCGACAGCCAACTGGCGTACGAGTTCTTCCAGGGATTCGTGAATCACGCCTTTGTCACGCTGCACATCGACAATCTGCGCGGGGAGAACGCGCACCACCAGGCCGAGACCGTGTTCAAGGCGTTTGCGCGGGCCTTGCGAGCTGCGCTCGAGGTGGACCCCAGGGCCCCGCACGCGATCGCTTCGACCAAGGGCTCCTTGTAGAAATAACTGTGCTTCAAGGCATATTCCACAACAGTTTGTCGCCATGAAAAAGATAGCAGTCGTGGATTACGGCATGGGCAATCTGCGCTCCGTCACGCAGGCCGTGGTGCATGCCGCGCAGGGTTCGGGCGTGGAGGTGGTGTGGGCTCGCAGCCCCGAGGAAGTGATGGCCGCCGAGCGCGTGGTCCTGCCAGGACAGGGCGGCATGCGCGATTGCATGCGCGAGCTGCGTGACTCCGGCATGTTGGGCGCCGTGTTGCACGCGGCAGCGAACAAGCCGCTCATGGGCGTGTGCGTGGGCATGCAGATGCTGCTGGACCACAGCGAGGAACTGGACACGCCTTGTCTGGGGCTGATTCACGGCGAAGTCGTGAAGTTCGATCTGGAAGGGCGAAAGCAGGCGGACGGCAGCCGCTACAAGGTGCCACAGATGGGATGGAACCAGGTACGCCAGGCAGACCATGGGACGGGACGGCATCCGATGTGGGGCGATGTGCCCGATGGCAGCTACTTCTATTTCGTGCACAGTTACTACGCTCGACCGTCGGATGCGCGCCACAGCGTGGGCGAGACCGACTATGGCGCGTATTTCAGCTCCGCCATTGCACGCGATAATATTTTTGCAACACAATTCCATCCCGAGAAGAGCGCCAGCCACGGGCTGGCGCTGTACCGCAATTTCCTGCACTGGAACCCCTGATCCCCTCCATCGGCTCCGACCCTTTCTCAAGCTCTCCCGCCAGCCTCCTGATTCATCATGCAACTCATTCCCGCGATTGATTTGAAAGATGGCCAATGCGTCCGCCTCAAACAGGGCGATATGGACCAGTCCACCACATTTGGGGAAGATCCGGCGCTCATGGCGCGTACCTGGGTCAGCAAGGGGGCACGTCGCCTGCATCTGGTGGACCTCAACGGCGCCTTCGCCGGCAAGCCCAAGAACGAGGCCGCTATCCGCAAGATCCTGCGCGACGTCGGCGGCGAAATCGATGTGCAGCTTGGCGGCGGGATTCGCGATCTGGACACGATCGAACGTTACCTGGACGCCGGGCTGCGCTACGTCATCATCGGCACTGCGGCGGTGAAGAACCCCGGCTTCCTGCAGGATGCGTGCACGGCGTTTGGCGGACACATCATCGTGGGGCTGGACGCCAAGGACGGCAAGGTGGCCACGGACGGCTGGAGCAAGCTCTCCGGGCACGAGGTCGTGGACCTGGCGAAGAAGTTCCAGGACTACGGCGTCGAGTCCATCATCTACACCGACATCGGGCGCGACGGCATGCTCAGCGGCATCAACATCGAGGCTACCGTGCGCCTGGCGCAGGCGTTGACCATTCCGGTCATCGCCTCCGGCGGTCTGTCCAACATGGTGGATGTTGAAAAACTCTGCGCCGTCGAGGATGAGGGCATCGAGGGTGTGATCTGCGGTCGCGCCATCTACAGCGGTGATCTGGATTTCCAGGCGGCCCAGGCGCGCGCCGACGAGCTCAACGGCTGACTTCGGGTCGTCCATCTTCTTTCGAACGGTATTGCGTGCTTGCCAAACGAATCATCCCCTGCCTGGACGTGACCGGTGGTCGCGTCGTCAAAGGCGTGAACTTCGTCGAGTTGCGCGACGCGGGCGATCCGGTGGAAATTGCCGCGCGTTACAACGACCAGGGCGCGGATGAGCTGACCTTCCTGGACATCACCGCCACCAGCGATGGCCGCGATCTGATCCTGCACATCATCGAAGCCGTGGCCTCCCAGGTGTTCATCCCCCTGACGGTGGGCGGCGGTGTGCGTACCGTGGACGACGTGCGACGGTTGCTGAACGCGGGCGCGGACAAGACCAGCTTCAATTCGGCAGCCATCGCCAATCCGCAGGTCATTGCCGACGCCTCGGCCAAATACGGTGCGCAGTGCATCGTGGTGGCCATCGACGCCAAGCGCCGTTCTCCGTTGGAGGCCGAGCGGCCAGACGCCCTGGGTCGGCCCATCGGGCCTGGTTGGGACGTGTACAGCCATGGCGGGCGCAAGAACACGGGCCTGGATGCCGTGACCTGGGCCGTGGAGATGACGCGCAAGGGAGCCGGCGAAATCCTGCTGACCAGCATGGACCGGGACGGTACCAAGTCGGGGTTTGACCTGGAGTTGACACGTGCCGTGACCGATGCGGTGACCGTGCCCGTGATTGCCTCTGGCGGAGTAGGTAACCTGGATCATCTGGCCGATGGCATCCAGTTGGGCGGCGCGGACGCGGTACTCGCGGCCAGCATCTTCCACTATGGCGAATACACCGTGGCGCAGGCCAAGGCACGCATGGCGCAGAGAGGCATTCCGGTGCGCACATGAAGTGGCTCAACGAAGTGAAATGGGACGAGCAGGGCCTGGTGCCGGTCATCGCGCAGGAGGTCGGCAGCAACGACGTGCTGATGTTCGCGTGGATGAACCGTGAGGCGCTGCAAAAGACGGCGGAGCTGGGCGAGGCCGTGTATTTCAGCCGCTCGCGCAAGCGCCTGTGGCACAAGGGCGAGGAGTCCGGCCATGTGCAAAAGGTGCATGAGATTCGCCTGGACTGCGACAGCGACGTGATCCTGTTGCGGGTGACCCAATTGGGTCACGAGCCGGGCATAGCCTGTCACACCGGTCGCCACAGCTGCTTTTTCAGTCTGTACAAGGACGGTGCCTGGCAGGCGACCGAGCCGGTCCTGAAGGACCCGTCTTCCATCTACGCGAAATCATGAGCACACAAGATACGTTGGCGCGCCTGGCGGCCGTGATCGAGAGCCGCAAGCCGCTGCATGGGGGAGACCCCCAGACCAGCTACGTCTCGCGCCTGCTGCACAAGGGGCCGGACGCCTTCCTGAAAAAGATCGGCGAGGAAGCCACAGAGGTCGTGATGGCGGCCAAGGATGCCGACCATGGCGGCACGACGGAAAAAATCGTGTACGAGGTGGCAGACCTGTGGTTCCATTCCATGATCGCCTTGGCACACTATGGACTGACTCCTGACGACGTGCTGGCGGAGCTGGCGCGCCGTGAAGGGACCAGCGGCATCGAGGAAAAGGCACTGCGCAAAGTGACGGAACGCGAACAATCCGAGAAAGGCACATCATGAACGACAACACAACTCCTCTTGTGCCCGGCAAGACGCCCGAGCAGGTGGCTAGTTTGCGCCAGTTGACCCTGGTGACCTACATCCTGTACGCACTGGCCTGGATCACGGGGATCACCGCCATCGTGGCCATCATCATCAACTATGTGAAGCTGGAAGATACCGCGGGCACCATTTACGAAAGCCATTTCCGTTGGCAGATCCGCACCTTCTGGTGGAGCCTGGCCTGGTCGGTGCTGGGATTCATCACCCTCATTGTCGGGGTTGGGTTCGTGGTGCTGATCGTGGCGAGCATCTGGTCCATTTACCGTCTGGTCAAGGGCTGGTTGAACTGGAACGACCAAAAGCCGATGCAGGTGGGCGTATGAGCGTCGATACCTCCTGCATCTTCTGCAAGATCGTGGCGGGGGCCATTCCGTCGCGCAAGGTCTACGAGGACGATGCCATCCTGGCGTTCCACGACATTCACCCTTGGGCGCCGGTACATTTTCTGATGATCCCGAAGGCGCACATTCCGTCCATGGCCCAAGTGGATGCGCAGCACGAAGCTCTAATGGGGCGCATGCTGACCCTGGCCCCCAGATTGGCGCTGCAGGAAGGCTGTCGCCCCTATCCCGCGGGGGGATTTCGCATCCTTTGCAACACCGGGGTCGAGGGCGGGCAGGAGGTTCAGCATCTGCATTTGCATGTCATGGGGGGGCCACGTCCCTGGCTCAAGGGCTGAGGGTTCACGGTGTCAGCACGCCCCGCGGGTTAACCCACTAAAATCAGCCTCTTCGTGAGGAGTTATTGATGGGTTCATTTTCTATCTGGCATTGGCTGATTGTGTTGTTGATCGTGGTCATGGTGTTTGGCACCAAGAAGCTGCGCAACATCGGGCAGGACCTGGGCAGTGCCGTCAAGGGCTTCAAGGACGGCATGAAGGATGGCAGTGCGGCACCGGAGGAAAAGCCGGCCACGCCGGCGGCGCAGGTGACCAATGCGAATGCCGAGGCGGGCAAGACCACCATCGACGTGGAAGCCAAGACCAAGTCCTGATGCTCCTGCGGCGCGCTCGTGATTGATCTCGGCATTTCCAAGCTGGCGCTGATCGGCGCGGTGGCGCTGATCGTCATCGGGCCGGAAAAGCTGCCGCGCGTGGCACGCATGGCTGGCGCCTTTCTGGGAAAGGCCCAGCGCTACGTGGCGGATGTGAAGGCCGAAGTCAATCGCTCCATGGAGCTCGAAGAGCTCAAGAAGATGAAGGAATCCATGGAGTCAGCGGCTCGGGACGTAGAGCAGTCGGTGCAGACCTCGGCTGCCGAGTTTGAGAAGTCCTGGTCTGAAACCACGGCGGGTTTGAGCGCAACCGAGCCCGTTTCCCTGGAGGCGCCCTCGGTGCCGGAATACCGGCATCCCAAGAAAAACTGGCGCCTCAAACAAGGCGCCACACCCCAGTGGTACAAGGCCCGTACGGGTGTGCGCACCCGTGCCCTGTCTGGCGCGGCCAGAGTGGCCCGCTTCCGGCCGCAGAAAACCCAATAACCCATGGCAGATACTCACGCCAAGGAAGACGAACTGGCTGGCACCGAGCAACCGTTTGTGCAGCATCTCATGGAACTGCGCGACCGGCTGGTGCGGGCTTTGCTGGCCATCGGTCTGGTGGCGCTGGTGCTGGCCTTGTACCCGGGGCCGGCTGCTTTGTACGATTTGCTGGCTGCACCACTGGTGGCTCACTTGCCCAAGGGAGCTACGCTCATCGCCACCTCGGTCATCTCACCGTTCATGGTGCCGCTCAAGATTCTGCTGCTGGCAGCGTTCCTGATCGCGCTGCCGGTCGTGCTGTATCAACTCTGGGCCTTCATCGCTCCGGGCTTGTATTCCCACGAGAAGAAGCTGGTGTTGCCGCTGGTGGTCTCCAGCACGGTTCTGTTCTTCGTGGGAGTGGCTTTCTGCTACTTCTTCGTATTCGGGCAGGTCTTCAAGTTCATCCAGGGGTTTGCGCCCAAGAGCATCACCGCGGCGCCCGATATCGAGGCCTATCTCAGTTTCGTGCTGACCATGTTTGTGGCTTTCGGCCTTGCCTTTGAGGTGCCGATTGCGGTTGTGGTCCTGGCGCGCATGGGGCTGGTCAGTGTGCAAAAGCTCAAGGATTTCCGCGGCTACTTCATCGTGCTGGCGTTCATCGTGGCCGCCATCGTCACGCCACCGGATGTGGTGTCCCAACTGGCGCTGGCAGTGCCCATGTGTTTGCTGTACGAGTTCGGCATCTGGGCGGCCCAGGTATTCATCAGGCACACTCAAGCACCGGAAGAAAAGCCGGATCCCGCACAGCAGTAGGGTCTCGGTCCGCGCTCAGCGTGGAGCGGTCCGGGGCTTGGGGCGCACGCCGGGAGTGACGGTCACGTTCACCTTTTCGTCCTGCCGCAGCAGTGTGAACACCGCCGGTGCGCCAGGCCGCAATGCCGCCACCGCAGACAACAGCTCCGACACGTTTCCCACCTGCTTGCCTGCCACGCTGACCACAACGTCGCCTGGCTTGATGCCGCCCTGGGCAGCCGGACCATTCTGGAGCACACCCGTGATGATCACGCCCTGGGGGGCTTCACCTGTGCCCGCCTTGCGTGGGCGAAGACCAAAGGTTTGCGCCAGTTCGGGTGACAGATCGTTGGGCTCCACACCGATCCAGCCTCGTGTGACCTGACCCTCCTTGATGATGCCGTCCAACACCTGCTTGGCCGTGGTCACGGGGATGGCGAAGCCAATGCCCATGCTGCCACCCGAGCGCGAATAAATGGCCGTGTTGATGCCCTGCAGATTGCCGCTCACGTCGACCAGCGCACCGCCTGAATTGCCGGGATTGATGGCCGCGTCGGTCTGAATGAAGTTTTCGAAGGTGTTGATGCCGAGTTGGTTGCGCCCCAACGCGCTGACGATGCCTCCGGTCACCGTCTGCCCAACTCCGAACGGGTTGCCGATGGCCAGCACTTGGTCGCCGACCTGCAGGTTGTCAGAGTTGCCCAGGGTGATGGCGGGCAGGCGGTCAAGGTCGATCTTGAGGATGGCCAAGTCGGTATCTGGATCGGTGCCGATGACCTTGGCCCTGGCATGACGGCTGTCGTTGAGGATGACTTCGATGGCGTCGGACTCCTCGACCACATGGTTATTGGTGAGGATGTAGCCGCTGGCGCTCACGATGACGCCACTGCCCAGCCCGACCTGCGGTTCGTCGCCGCGGTCGCCGAAGAAGAAGCGGAAGAATGGGTCCATCTGCTCCTGGTTCTTCTGAGCAGCCTTGCTGGTGCTGATGCTCACCACGGATGCGGCGGCCCGCTGCGCAGCCAACCGGAAGCTGCCTGGGGGAGCGCCGCCGGGCAAGGCGCCTGTGGTGGGGGCGATGGCCACAGCCACTGTGCCCGTCGAGCCGACCGGTCGCCCCAGCCACTCCGGCCGCAGCGTAGCCACGACAAAGTAGGCCGCAAGCAGTACGGTCACGGTTTGCGAGAACACTAGCCAAAGCTTTTTCATGGAGTCTGTCCGTGGTGATGATCGGTCGAGGCGCGCGCAGGTCCCGTGAGGCAAATTGTAGGAGCCCCGAGCACCGGGATCGGCGCGCATGCGCGGATCGGGGATGGCTTGCCGGGGGGTACCCGTGGATTTCGCCGACAATTCAATTCCCCATGCCGCAGATGAACATGATCGACCGACACGAACTCCTTTGCGCCTTCGACACGCTGCTTCAACCGGAGCGCTTCAAGGATTACGGCCCTAACGGCTTGCAGGTTGAGGGGCGTCTTCGGGTGGGCAAGATCGTGTCGGGCGTGACTGCCAGCCGCGCACTGATCGACGCGGCCGTGGCGGCGCGAGCCGACGCCATCGTTGTGCACCACGGATTGTTCTGGCGCGGGCAGGATGGACGTGTGACCGGCTGGATGAAACAGCGCTTGGCTCTGCTGTTGGCGCACGATATCAACTTGCTGGCCTACCACTTGCCACTCGACGCGCATCCGGAATTGGGAAACAACGCGCAATTGGGCATGCGATTGGGACTGAAGACCACGGCGCGGTTCGGCGACCAGGAACTCGGGTGTCTGGGGACACTCGCCGATGGAGGATGTTTCGATCATGCGCCGGCATTGGCGGCGCATCTTCGGGAGGTCTTGAAACGCGACATCACCGTGGTGGCGCCGCAAACACGGCCGCTCAGAACCATCGCTTGGTGCAGCGGCGGCGCGCAGAACTACTTTGAGGCTGCCATAGCAGCCGGCGTGGACGCCTTCATCACGGGGGAGATTTCCGAGCCGCAGGCCCATTGGGCGCGTGAGTCCGGCGTGGCCTATTTCGCCTGCGGCCATCACGCGAGCGAGCGGTACGGCGCGCCTGCCGTCGCGGGGCACGTCGCCGCCCAATTGGGGTTGGAGCATGAATTCATCGATATCGACAACCCCGCCTGACGTTGGAACGAGCATGACATTGCTGCCTTTGGCCATCACCCAGGGAGATCCCGCGGGCATCGGTCCCGAAATCATTGCCAAGGTGTTTCGAGATGCGCCGGATGTCACTCGGGGATGCTTCGTGGTGGGCGATGTGGCCACACTGCGGCGGGCAGCGGGCCTGATTGCGGGGCCCGGGAGGAACCCCTTGCCGGTCGCGGCACTAGACGGTCCGCAGGACGCGATGAGGCTGCCTCCGCACTGTATCGGTGTGCTGCAGGTCGTGGCGCAGCGTCCAGAGATCCCCTTAGGGCGCATCAGTGCCCAGGCGGGCAGGGTGGCCGCGCAGTGCGTGGTGTGGGCCGCGCGCGCCGCCCTGTCCGGACACATTGCGGCGTTGGTGACCGCTCCGTTGCACAAAGAGTCACTCGCCGCGGCCGCAGTGCCGTTTCCCGGGCACACGGAGTTGTTGCAGATGGAGGCCGCCCGGTTTCTGGATAGACCAGTATCACAGGTCCCGGTGCGCATGATGTTGGCCAACGATGAGTTGCGCACTGTGCTGGTGAGCATCCATGTGTCATTGCGGCAGGCGATCGAAGCCGTCACTTTCGACAACGTGCTGGAAACCGTGCGCATCACCCACGAGTCCGTTGGTGCCATGCTGGGTCGGACACCGCGTATCGGCGTGGCCGGCTTGAATCCTCATGCCGGAGAGGGTGGACTGTTTGGCACCGAGGAGGGTGACATCATCGCCCCAGCGGTCGCGGCCGCTCGTCAAATGGGCATGAATGTGAGTGGCCCCATCGCTCCAGACACCGTATTCATGCGGGCTCGTGCAAAGGGGACAGCCGCCGGCGAGTTTGATGTGGTAGTGGCCATGTACCACGATCAGGGATTGATACCGGTCAAATATCTGGGGGTGGACCGGGGGGTAAACGTCACCCTGGGCCTGCCGCTGGTACGGACCAGTCCCGACCACGGCACGGCTTTCGACATCGCCGGCACAGGAAATGCAGACGCCTCCAGCCTGCTGGAGGCCATACGCACGGCGCGTGCCTTAAGCCAGCCGCACTAGGAGGCTGCGAGTCATTTCTACTTCTTCAGGCTGTCGCGAATTTCCCGCAGCAGGACGATCTCTTCGGGCGTTGGCGCTGGTGGCGGGGCTGGTTCTGCTTTTTTCAGCCGGTTCACCTGCTTGACCATCATGAAGATGATGAAGGCCAGGATCGTGAAATTGACGGCGACGGTAATGAAGTTGCCATAGGCGAACACCGGGACGCCTGCCTTTTTGAGCGCATCCAGCGTAGTTCCCGTGCCTGGTGGCACCTGTCCCAGCACCACGAACAGGCTGGAAAAGTCCAATTTGCCGAAAATGGCCCCCACCAGCGGCATGATGAGGTCACCAACCACCGAATCAACTATCTTGCCGAATGCGCCACCGATGATGACGCCGACAGCGAGGTCTATGACATTACCCTTGACCGCAAACGTTTTGAATTCCTGCAACATTCCCATGCTTTGGTGCTCCTACAACAATCAATGGCCAATCCAGGCAGTATTCCACGACAACACGACCAGTCAAGCGCGGAGAACGAATTTTTACCTTTCTGGCAACTGACGCCGCACGTGTCCGATGTGTCAGTTGTGAGCAAACGGGTCAGCTACAATCAAAAGCTGATCCAAGTTGGCGACGATATAGAGGATTTCCATGAGTGACACCCCTGTCGATTCCGTGCAGGTCGACTCCAGCAAGCGTACGTGGCTGATCGCGTCCAGTTGCGCAGGAGCCGTGGGTGGCCTGGCGGCCGCCGTACCCTTTGTCAGCAGTTTCCAGCCTTCCGAGAAGGCGCGTGCCGCCGGTGCCCCGGTTGAAGTGGATATTTCCGCGCTCAAACCCGGGGAAAAGATGACGGTGGAATGGCGTGGCAAGCCAGTCTGGATCGTGCGCCGCACGCCGGAGCAACTGGCGGCCCTCAAGACGCTGGATGCAAAGCTGGCCGATCCGAAATCGGAACGCAAGCCCTCCGAGTTGACGCCCAAGTACGCGCGCAACGAGGCGCGATCCATCAAGCCTGAGATCTTTGTGACGGTCGGCATCTGCACGCACCTGGGGTGTTCGCCGTCGGACAAGTTCCAGACAGGTGCTCAGCCGTCGTTGCCGGATGACTGGCAGGGTGGTTTTTTCTGCCCCTGCCACGGGTCCACCTTTGACATGGCGGGGCGCGTCTACAAAAACAAGCCGGCGCCCGACAATCTCGAGGTGCCCCCTCATATGTACCTGTCCGACGCAAAGTTGCTGATCGGCTCTGACGAGAAGGCGTGAGCGAGAACATCATGGCTGAATTTCACGAAATCTCCCCGAATGCCTCGGCGTCGGCGAAGTTGCTCAACTGGGTGGATAACCGTTTTCCGTTGTCCAAGCTCTACAAGGAGCACATGAGCGAGTACTACGCGCCGAAGAACTTCAACGTCTGGTACATCTTTGGGTCACTGTCGCTGCTGGTGCTGGTGATCCAGATCGTGACCGGCATCTTCCTGGTGATGCATTACAAGCCGGATGCCGCCTTGGCATTTGGCTCGGTGGAATACATCATGCGTGACGTGCCATGGGGCTGGCTGATCCGCTACATGCACTCCACGGGGGCGTCAGCCTTCTTCGTGATGGTGTACTTGCACATGTACCGCGGCCTGATGTACGGCAGCTACCGCAAACCGCGGGAGCTGGTGTGGATCTTTGGTTGCGCGATCTTTCTGGCCCTGATGGCCGAGGCTTTCATGGGCTACCTGTTGCCCTGGGGGCAGATGAGCTACTGGGGTGCGCAGGTGATCGTGAACTTGTTCTCCGCGATCCCGTTCATCGGGCCGGACCTGGCGCTGCTGATCCGTGGTGACTACGTGGTGGGTGACGCCACGCTCAACCGCTTCTTCAGCTTCCATGTGATCGCCGTACCGTTGGTTCTGCTCGGTCTGGTGGTGGCGCACATCATCGCGTTGCATGAGGTGGGGTCCAACAACCCCGATGGCATCGAAATCAAGGCGAAAAAGGGCGCCGACGGGATTCCCCTGGATGGCATTCCCTTCCACCCCTACTACACGGTGCACGACATCTTTGGTGTGGCTGTCTTCCTGTTCGTCTTTTCCGCCATCGTCTTCTTTGCGCCCGAACTGGGCGGGTACTTCCTTGAGTACAACAACTTCATTCCAGCCGATCCGCTGCGCACGCCTTTGCACATCGCGCCAGTGTGGTACTTCACGCCGTTCTACTCCATGCTGCGCGCGGTGACCACCGAGATGATGTATGTGCTCATGGCCTGCGTTATCTTGGGCGCCGGCCTGGCGGTGGTCAAAGTCAAGATGCCCGCGATCCTCAAAGCGGTCGTGGCGGGTGCCGCAGTCGTGGTTGTGGCCATGATGCTGGCCATCGATGCCAAGTTCTGGGGGGTCGTGGCGATGGGTGGTGGCGTCGTCATCATGTTCTTCCTGCCCTGGTTGGACAACAGCCCGGTCAAGTCGATCCGCTTCCGCCCCGACTGGCATAAATACCTGTATGCGGTGTTCGTGGTCAACTTTCTGGTTCTGGGGTATCTGGGCATCTTGCCGCCATCGGTCATTGGCGGCCGTGTCGCGCAGGCGGGGACGTTGTTCTACTTTGGCTTTTTCCTACTGATGCCTTGGTGGAGTCGGCTGGGACAACCCAAGGCGGTTCCAGACCGTGTCATTTTTCAGGCCCATTGAGCGGTAAGGCAAGATCATGAAGTTCAAGGCTTTTGTGAAGAGATTTTTTTTCGGTGGTCTGGTGGGCCTGGTTTTCGTTGCGGCCGCGCAGGCGGCGGGTACGGGGATGGCATGGGACAAGGCCCCCGACAAGACCAAGGACATGGCCGCGCTGCAGAACGGCGCCAAGCTGTTCGTCAACTACTGCCTGAATTGCCATTCGGCGGCCTTCATGCGCTACACGCGCCTGACGGACATCGGTTTGACCGAGCAGCAGATCAAGGACAGCCTGCTGCAAACCAATGTCAAGATCGGCGAAACCATGAAGTCGGCGATCGATCCCAAGCAGGCCGCCGTCTGGTTTGGCGCCAATCCACCCGATCTTTCCGTGATTGCCCGTTCGCGCGCCGGTGCTGGTGGCAGTGGGGCGGACTACCTTTACACCTACATGCGTACGTTCTACCGTGACGAGACGAAACCCACGGGATGGAACAATCTGGTATTCCCCAACGTGGGCATGCCGCACGTGCTGTGGGAACTGCAAGGCAGTCGTCGCGCCGTGTTCGAGACGGTGAAGGAGCACGGGCAGGATGTCCACGTGCACAAGGGGTGGGAGCAACTCACGCCGGGCAGTCTGACGCCAGCACAGTACGATGAAGCGGTGGCTGATCTGGTGAGTTATCTGCAGTGGATGGGAGAGCCGGTGCAGAACACGCGGACACGCATCGGCATGTGGGTGCTGGCGTTTCTGGGTGTGCTGATCTTCCTGACCTGGCGCTTGAACGCGGCTTATTGGAAAGACGTCAAGTAAGCATTTGGCGGTCTGCAAGCGCTTCCACGAAGTGCCTGTGGGTTTGTTTATTTCAGAGAAAAGTGAGTGGCCATGCCACTCACTTTTTGATTTTCAGGAGTCTCTACCATGATGGTGCTGTATTCGGGGACAACGTGTCCCTTCTCTCACCGCTGCCGCTTTGTGCTGTTTGAAAAGGGCATGGATTTCGAAATCCGTGATGTTGATCTTTTCAACAAGCCCGAAGACATCAGCGTCATGAATCCGTACGGTCAGGTGCCCATTCTGGTGGAGCGCGACCTGATCCTGTACGAGTCCAACATCATCAACGAATACATTGACGAGAGGTTTCCGCATCCGCAGTTGATGCCCGGAGATCCGGTGGACCGTGCACGCGTACGCCTGTTCCTGTTGAATTTCGAGAAGGAACTGTTCACGCATGTGTCCACGCTGGAGTCTCGTTCATCCAAGAGCAACGAGAAGGCGTTGGAGAAGGCGAGAGCCCACATCCGTGACAGGCTGACCCAGTTGGCGCCGGTGTTCCTGAAGAACAAATACATGCTGGGCGAGAACTTCTCGATGCTGGACGTGGCGATTGCACCGCTACTGTGGCGCCTCGACTACTACGGCATTGACCTGAGCAAGAACGCCGCGCCGTTGCTGAAGTACGCGGAACGCATCTTCTCGCGTCCGGCCTACATCGAGGCGCTGACGCCGTCCGAGAAGGTGATGCGCAAGTAAGTCGGCAGGGGCTGCAAATGACGATGAATTCCGGACAGACTTCGTCGACGCGGCCCTACCTGGTTCGGGCACTGTATGAATGGTGCACGGACAATGGCTTGACGCCCTACGTGGCCGTCCTGGTGGATGATTCGGTGCAGGTGCCCAGGGAATATGTCAAGGACGGCGAGATCGTGTTGAACATCAGTTTCGACGCAACGCAGGCTCTGCAGCTCGGCAACGATTTCATTCAGTTCAAAGCTCGGTTCGCAGGTGTTGCGCGTGACATCTGCGTTCCGATGGAGCGTGTGGTGGCGATCTACGCCAGGGAGAACGGCCAGGGCATGGCCTTTCCTCATCCCGTGGCGGGCACCACGGGTGCTGTGATGAGCGCGAGCCCGGGGCTGGTGGGGCTGAATCCGGGTGTTTCAGGGCGGGCGCCGTCCGAGGGTGCCCCTCCGGACGCCGCTCCGGTTGAGGCTGGGGCACCCCCCACCGAACCGCCGCGCCCACCTACTGGTTCACGGCCGAGTTTGAAGCGGGTGAAATAGTTCTAAAGCTGCGGTTTTCGCAGGCGTGCTTGTCGCGCCATGGCTGCTCCATCAGCTAGAATCTGGACCCTGTTGCCGATTTAGCTCAGTTGGTAGAGCAACCGCCTTGTAAGCGGTAGGTCGTCAGTTCGAATCCGACAATCGGCACCACGCAACTCAGTTCGGTTGCCCGCGGGCTACTTGGTTTGAACTTTCAGCCGAATCGAGTTAACCTCCCATCCTTGACTGCGCAAGTGGGACAGCAACGCAGGAAGCAACTGGCGGATCTTTGCCGCCGCAGCGGTGCTCGATACCAAAAGGCACCATTCGCTGTCGGTCACAGGCCCGGCCTTCACGCTTGCATGTAGGGATTCCGGGATCAGGCTTTCAACCGCTCGCAGTCGAAGGTTGGAATCACGCACCAACCCGGTCAACGTCGACAGGGAAGGCGACTCCTGTGCCGCCTGTTGCAGCGAAACAGCGTGATGGCGGCGGTGCATGGGGTGATCTGCGATGTGACAAGGAGCAAACAGTGCATTTGATTATCACGGATGCGTGGCTCGCCCGGAGCAAGGCGATTCACCTGAGCGGAACCAAGTTGTTGCTGTCGGGATTGATGGCTTCGCTGGTGCTGATGTTGGTGGCTGTTGGGCTGTACCACCTGGTATTTCTGAAGGGCGCTCGAGAAGGCTGGCCGGTCATTGGATCCCTGGTTCGTCTGGTGGTCAAGGACGAATTTGAGCAACGGGACCGCTTCATGCGGGAGAACCTGGATGTGATGGCGCGCAAACTGGGAGAGATGCAGGCCAAGCTGGTGCAGCTGGAATCCCTCGGAGAGCGGGTCTCCGGATTGGCCGGCGTGAGCATTCCAGACCTGAAGGCCGTCCCCGGCCGTGGTGGGGTACTGATCGAGGGGCGGTCGCTGACGCTGCAGGAGTTGCAGTCCACCCTCGCCGATCTGGACAAGCTGACCGATCAAAAGACTGACTTGCTGACGGTCGTCGAGTCCCGCCTGTTCGAACAAAAAGTGCGAAAAATGATGGTGCCCACGCAGAAGCCCGTTGCGCAGGGCGAACTGGGGTCTTATTTTGGGTGGCGGATCGATCCCATGACAGGGCGGTCCGCCCTGCACACCGGGCTCGACTTCCAGGCAGACTCCGGTACACCCATTCTGGCCGCCGCTGGGGGCGTGGTGATTGCTCAGGAATTCCATCCGGCCTATGGAAACATGGTCGAGGTAGACCACGGAAACGATTTGGTGACCCGGTATGCCCACGCATCCAGGGTCTTCGTGAAGGCAGGGGATTTGGTGCGCCGGGGACAGAAGATTGCGGAAGTGGGCACCACGGGCCGCTCAACCGGGCCGCACCTGCATTTCGAGGTGTTGGTGCAGGGCGTACCCCAGGATCCACAGAAATTCCTGACCGCAGGCCAGCATCTCGGGTCCGGGCCGCTGGCCATGGCAGGCCGTGCGGACAGCCCGAAAGTGGTCGCGCCCGCCCGCTAGAGACTGGCGGTCATTGGGTAGAATCAAACGTTGGACCAGAGCAAGCCGGAGCACATGTGCTCGCTTGCAATTCGTCCAGGCGGCCCCAACTGGACTCTCACTTAATTTAGGGATTTTGATCGCCTGGCAAGGCCCCGTGGACCTTGCCAGGCGACCTCGCATTCATGGCTACCACCTTTCTCACCAAAATTTTCGGCAGTCGCAATGACCGCTTGCTCAAGCAGTACCGCAAGACCGTCGACCGCATCAATGCGCTGGAACCCGAGTACGAAAAGCTGACCGACGAGCAACTGCGCGCCAAGACCGGGGAATTCAAGGCACGGGTGGCGAAGGGTGAGGACCTGGATGCGTTGTTGCCGGAGGCTTTTGCCGTGGTGCGCGAGGGCTCCAAGCGCGTCATGAAGATGCGCCACTTCGACGTGCAGTTGCTGGGGGGCATGGCCTTGCACTTCGGCAAGATCGCGGAAATGGGCACGGGTGAGGGCAAGACCCTCACGTCCACGCTGCCGGTGTACCTGAATGCTCTGACGGACAAGGGCGTGCACGTGGTGACCGTCAACGATTACCTCGCCAGCCGGGATGCGCGCTGGATGGGCAAGCTCTACGACTTCCTGGGCTTGACCGTCGGCATCAACCTGCCGCAGATGTCGCGCGAGGAGAAGCAGGCGGCCTACAACTCGGACATCACCTACGGCACGAACAACGAGTACGGGTTCGACTACTTGCGCGACAACATGGTGTACGAGACCAAGGACCGCGTGCAGCGCCGCCTGAACTACGCCATCGTGGACGAAGTGGACTCCATCCTGATCGATGAGGCGCGCACCCCCCTGATCATCAGCGGACAGGCCGAAGACCACACGCAGCTGTATGTGGCCATGAACAAGGTGGTGCCCCTGCTCAAGCGGCAGGAGGGCGAGGACGACCCGCGCAGCGAGAAGGTGGTGACCGTGCCGGGCGACTTCACCCTCGATGAAAAATCCCACCAGGTGTTCCTGACCGAACAGGGCCACGAAAACGCGGAGCGCATCCTGGCCAACGCGGGGCTGATTCCCGAGGGCAGCACGCTGTACGACCCCGCCAACATCACGCTCATGCACCACCTGTACGCGGCGTTGCGTGCGAACCACCTGTACCACCGTGACCAGCACTACGTGGTGCAGGACGGCGAGGTGGTGATCGTGGACGAGTTCACCGGTCGCCTGATGTCCGGGCGCCGCTGGAGCGATGGGCTGCACCAGGCCGTCGAAGCCAAGGAAGGGGTCGACATCCAGGCCGAGAACCAGACCATGGCGTCGATCACGTTCCAGAACTACTTCCGCCTGTATGCCAAGCTGGCCGGCATGACCGGCACGGCTGATACCGAAGCCTACGAGTTCCAGGACATCTACGGCCTGGAAACGGTCATCATCCCGCCCAATCGCAAGAGCCAGCGTACCGATCAGCTCGATCGCGTCTACAAGACCACACGGGAAAAATACGAGGCTGCGATCCAGGACATTCGCGAGTGCTACGAGCGCGGCCAGCCGGTCCTGGTGGGGACCACCTCCATCGAGAATTCCGAGATCATCAGCCAGTTGCTGACCAAGGAGAAATTGCCGCACCAGGTGCTCAACGCCAAGCAGCATGCACGGGAAGCGGACATCGTGGCCCAGGCCGGTCGTCCCAAGATGATCACGATCGCGACCAACATGGCTGGTCGCGGTACCGACATCGTGCTGGGCGGCAATCTGGAAAAGGCCATCGAGGCGCTGGACGCCGATCCTGCCCTGGATGCGAGTCAGCGGCAGCAGCAGGCCGACGCATTGCGCGAACAGTGGAAGACGGACCACGAGTTCGTCAAATCCTTGGGTGGCTTGCGCATCATTGCCACCGAACGGCACGAGTCGCGGCGCATCGACAACCAACTGCGTGGCCGTTCCGGTCGCCAGGGCGACCCCGGCTCCTCACGCTTTTTCCTGAGTCTGGATGACCCGCTGATGCGGATCTTTGCCGGCGATCGCGTCAAGGCGATCATGGATCGTCTCAAGATGCCCGACGGCGAAGCGATCGAGGCGGGCATCGTCACGCGCAGCATCGAGTCGGCGCAGCGCAAGGTCGAGGCCCGCAATTTCGACATCCGCAAACAGTTGCTGGAGTACGACGATGTGTCCAACGACCAGCGCAAGGTGATCTACCAGCAGCGCAATGACATCCTGGACGCATCCTCCCTGACCGAGCAGATCACTTCCCTGCGTGAAGGCTGTTTTTCCGATCTGGTGCGCCTGTACGTGCCCGCGGAATCCGTGGAGGAGCAGTGGGACCTCGCCGGCCTGGAAAAGGCGTTGCGCGAGGAGTGGCAGATCGACATCGACCTGAAGGAGGAGGTGCAAGCCGCCAGTAGCATCACCGACGAGGACGTGTTGGAAAAGGTCATCCAGGCAGCGCACGCCGCCTTTGCCGCCAAGGTGGAACTCGTTGGACAGGAGAACTTCTCCCAGTTCGAGCGCATCGTTCTGCTGCAGAGCCTGGACACCCATTGGCGTGAGCACCTGAGTTCGCTGGACTACCTGCGCCAAGGCATTCATCTGCGCGGCTATGCCCAAAAGCAACCCAAGCAGGAGTACAAGCGCGAGGCCTTCGAGCTGTTCGGACAACTCCTGGATTCGGTCAAGAATGAGGTGACTCGTGTTCTCATGACGGTCAAGGTGCAATCCACGGAACAGTTGGAACAGGCCGCGCAGGACATGGAGTCTCGTGCCGAGAACGTGGCCAATGTGACCTACAGCGGGCCTGTGGAAACCGGCGAGGTGCAGACCGTGCTGGACGAACGCACCGCGCGTGCCCCTGGCCCTGACTTCCACCATGTGGGGCGCAACGAACCCTGTCCCTGCGGTAGCGGCAAGAAATACAAGCACTGCCACGGACGGCTCGCGTAAGCCGATCCTTTCGTTATCTTGATCCCATGGGGGACCCCTCTTATGCCCGTCAATTTTCAAGCAACCGATCCCTCTGAACTGTTGCCCATCCCCGGCGTGCGCATCGGGGTGGCCGAAGCCGGCGTGCGCAAGGCCCAGCGTAAGGACCTCACGGTGTTCCTGCTCGACGAAGGGGCCTCGGTCGCGGGCGTCTTTACCCAGAATCGCTTCTGCGCCGCGCCCGTGCAGGTGTGTCGCGAGCACCTGATGCAGGTCGGCACGGCAGGCTTGTCCGTGCGGGCCATGGTGATCAACACCGGCAACGCCAATGCCGGCACGGGGCAGGAGGGTCTGCAGCGTGCGCGTGCCACCTCAGCGGCCCTGGCTCAGCAACTGGGGGTGAGGCCCGAGCAGGTGCTGCCCTTTTCGACCGGCGTCATCATGGAGCAATTGCCCCACGAACGTATCGTGGCGGCCTTGCCGGCCGCCCTGGACGACGCGCAGGACCGCCATTGGGGGCGTGCGGCCGAGGCCATCATGACCACCGACACCGTGCCCAAGGCTTTCAGCACGCAGGTGAAGATCGGTGCCACCACGGTCAGCGTGACCGGCATCAGCAAGGGGGCCGGCATGATCCGCCCCAACATGGCCACCATGCTTGGCTTCATGGCCACCGACGCCTGTGTCGACGCATCGCTCATGCAGCAACTGGCGCGGGATCTGGCCGAGGGCTCCTTCAACCGCGTGACGGTGGATGGTGACACGTCCACCAACGACTCCTTCGTGGTGGTGGCGACCCACAAGGCCGCGCACCCACCGATCACGGCCTGGGATAGTACGGAGGGCCAAGCCCTCAAGGCCGCCATGCTGGAGATCGCGCAAAAGCTGGCCCAGGCCATCGTGCGCGACGGCGAGGGTGCCACCAAGTTCATCACGATCACGGTGGAAGGAGGCACCACGGGCGAAGAGTGTCGCAAGGTGGCGTATGCCATTGCCCATTCGCCCCTGGTCAAGACGGCGTTCTTCGCCAGTGACCCCAATCTGGGTCGTATCCTGGCGGCCGTGGGCTACGCCGGCATCACCGACCTCGACCAGTCCAGGATCGACCTGTATCTGGATGACGTCATGGTCGCCGTGCAGGGTGGCCGCAACCCCTCGTACCGCGAGGAGGACGGGCAGCGCGTCATGCGCCAGAGCGAAATCACCATCCGTGTCGTGTTGGGGCGCGGCACCGCAAGTGACACCGTGTGGACCTGCGACCTGAGCCACGATTACGTGACCATCAATGCCGACTATCGCTCATGAACGACAAGCTCGATCGTCTCCTCGATCAGGTGGAGCGGCTCGTGGCCCACATCGAACGCGTGGTTCCGCAGCCGCTCGCGGCGCCTGACTGGTCCCGGGCCATCGCCTACCGCTACCGCAAGCGCGGCGCGGGGCACTCGACCCTGGAACCCGTCCAGCACGTGGGCACGGTGGCACTGGATGATCTGAAGGAAATCGACGACCAAAGATCCAAGGTGCAGCGCAACACCTTGCAGTTTGTGCAGGGCAAACCCGCCAACAACCTGTTGTTGACCGGGGCGCGGGGCACCGGCAAGTCGTCGCTGGTCAAGGCCTGCCTGAACCAGTATGCCGACCAGGGCCTGCGCCTGATCGAGGTGGACAAGGCGGACCTGACGGATCTGCCGGACATCATCGACGTGGTCGCGACCCGCCCCGAGAAATTCCTGGTGTTTTGCGACGATCTGAGCTTTGACGAAGGCGAGCCAGGCTACAAGGCGCTCAAGTCCATCCTGGACGGCTCTGTGGCCGCCAGTACTCCCAACGTGCTGATCTACGCCACCAGCAACCGCCGGCACTTGCTGCCCGAATACCTGTCCGAGAACCTGACCTACACCCACACCGACGATGGCGAGGTTCATCCCGGTGAGGGGGTGGAGGAAAAGATATCCCTGTCCGAGCGCTTTGGCTTGTGGGTCAGTTTCTACCCCTTCAGCCAGGACGAATACCTGGCGATCGTGGCCCAGTGGCTGGGCTCGTTCGGCGTGGCGGCCCCCGCCATCGAGACCGCCCGCCCAGATGCGCTCGTCTGGGCGTTGGAGCGAGGGTCCCGCAGTGGCCGCGTGGCCTACCAGTTTGCCCGCGATTACGCCGGCCGTCATAGCTTGTGAACCTGCATCGCGGCACACTGGTGGCCGATCCCCATGAGGCCCGGCTGGAGTCGGGCGACCGCCAGGTGGTGGACGTAGCGGTGGGAATTCTGATACGGCCGGATGGGGGCTTTCTTCTGACATCCCGCCCCGTGGGCAAGGTCTATGCCGGCTACTGGGAATTTCCCGGTGGCAAGCTGGAGGCAGGTGAGTCCGTGGAGCAGGCCCTGCGTCGTGAGCTGCGCGAGGAATTGGGGATCATCGTGGGGAGCGTCCAGGCCTGGAAAACCACACTGGTGGACTATCCCCATGCGCTCGTACGCCTGAACTTCTGCAAGGTGTTCGAGTGGAGCGGGGATCTGACGATGTGCGAAGGCCAAGCCCACTCCTGGGAGCACTTGCCCGTCGGAGTCGTGCCCGTGCTACCGGGCACGGTTCCGGTCCTGGCCTGGCTGGCTCAGGAACGCGGCTATGCAGGTGCCACGCATTCCGCCGCACCGTAGCACCTGTTTATCAGGACAGCAGCGTTCCGTCCAATCCGTTCAGGGTGCCTTCCGCTTCTTGCGTGGGTACGCGGAATTCCTCACTCGACCATGCACCCAGGTCACCGGTCTTGCAGCGGGCGCTGCAGAACGGGCGGAATACATTGCTGGGAGCGAACAAGCTGTCGCCCCCGCAGTGGGGGCAGCGAACGATTCTGGCCGGGGCTGGCGCACCCTTGGAGGAAAGCTCTGTAGTCATGGTTCGAGTGGTTCGCACACAGCAAGCACTCACGAGCACAAGGTCAGTTCAAACGCCGTGTCCTGCGCGCAGGCCTGCAATCTCTCATCGGATTCGTGCCGCATGAACCGGACAGACACCATGAGGCGGTTGCCGCTGATTTCCGGTATCAGTCTGGACTGTGCGCTGACTCGCAATCGCAGCAGTTGAAAGGTGCGTCCCTGCGGAAGATTTTGCTGGAACTGGCCACCCACCGCCATGACTTTCTGTGGCGAACCCGAATCACGCAACAGCTTGAGCAGCAAGTGAAGTGAGTCGGATAAGGGGGTCAAACTGCTGGCCCAGCGCCGCAAGTCCGCTTGACGAGCCTCGATGGGTCCCTGTTGCCACGCGAAATACGCCGGCAGGTCAAATTCACAGGTTCCACCGGGGATGCTGATGCGGCTGCGAATGCTCATGAGCCAATCATTCTCCGCCAATGCCTGTCCAGCCTTTCCGGTTTGGCCGTTCAGTGCCTCGAAGCAGCGGTCCAACTGCAGGATGATCGTGTCAAGGGCTTCTTCCGAAATAGCCGGATTGCCCCGGTATCCGTTGAGCAATTGCTTCTGCTTTTCCAGATCGCGCAGCACGTCGGACTTGAGATCGGCCCGGGCGGCGACATCCATGATCTCGAAAATCGTGGCCAGGGCAAAGTGATGATCCAGCGGATCCGGACGTGGCACCAGCTTTGCCAGGCGGTGGAGAAGATGTTCCAGACGCAAATAGGTCCGGATGCGTTCGTTGAAAGGGTATTCGTACAGGATCACGCTGTGGCTCTCGGCTGCGCAGGATCATAGCCCGAAGTAACGTGCAAGGGCGATGACCTCACTGTGTAATTGTTCCATGGATAGGCGATCATTGAATACGACCATGTCGGCGGCTTTCAATCTGTGGCGTCGGCTGGCTTGGGCGTTGACAATCCCTTGCACGGTGTCGCGCGACAGACCACTGCGGGCCATGACGCGTTCAATCTGGGTTTCGACAAGGCAGTCCACCACCACCACCTGGTCCACATGGCGTCTCCAGCGGCCTGACTCCAACAACAGTGGGATATCCAGCACCAGGCACCGGCACCCTGACCGTTCGGCCTGCTCTTCCTGCGAGCGGACGAGATCTGCAACCAACGGATGAACGATGGCTTCCAACCGGCGTCTGGCATCGGCATCGCCGTACACACGCTCGCGCATGTGATCCCGATCCAGTGCTCCGTCAGCGGCAATGAACTCGGGTCCGAAGACCGTCGCAATCAACGCGATCGCGGCGCCCTCGGACTGCGTGACCGAGCGGGCAGCGGCGTCGGCATCTATCACCACCGCGCCTTGCGTCGACATCATGCGGGCGACGGTGCTCTTGCCGCTGCCGATGCCGCCGGTCAGCCCCAGTCTGCAGACACCAGTCATGGGCCTACAGCCCCGCCAGGCGAAGAATCGATTCGGGCCCGAACACCATGGCCGTCAATCCGGCCATCGCCAGGAATGGGCCGAAGGGGACGTAGCCGCCTTCGCGCAAACCACTGGAGAACTTCAGGCCGATACCCACGACGGCGCCAATCACAGAGGCCATCAGGATGATCGGAATCAAGGCAGTCCAACCGAACCACGCGCCCAGGGCAGCAAAAAGTTTGAAGTCACCGAATCCCATGCCCTCTTTGCCCGTGGCCAACTTGAAACCCCAGTACACAAGCCAAAGCGACACATAGCCACCCACCACGCCCCAAAGGGCAGCGCTCAGCGCGACGGGCGTCCAGTGCAATGCACTGGCGATCAATCCCGCCCACAGCAACGGCAGCGTCATATCGTCAGGAAGCAGGGTTGTATCCCAGTCGATAAGGGTGAGGGCAACCAGCACAGACGAGAAACCGGCCCAGGCCAGCGCCGACCACGACAGCCCCCAACGCATCCCGCAGTACAGGAACAGCGCTCCTGTGACCAGTTCGACCAAGGGGTAACGCAGGCCAATCGGCGCCTTGCAGGCTGAACATCTTCCCCGAAGGGATAGATAGCTGAACAAGGGGATATTCTCATACCAGCGGATACGGTGGCCGCAATTGGGACAGTGCGAGCGTGGCACCATCAGATTGAAGGTTTCGCCCGGTTCCGGCTCCTTGCCACCGAGCCGCTGGCACTCCTCGGCCCACTGCCGTTCCAACATCTTGGGCAGCCGGAAAATCACAACATTCAGGAAACTGCCCACGAGCAAACCCAGCGTGCCCATCGCCAGGGCGGCATACCACAGCGGCACGTTCATCAGACGACTTGACCCAGTTTGAAGATGGGCAGGTACATAGCGACCACGATGCCGCCGATGATGACCCCGAGGAAGACAATGATGATCGGCTCCATCAAACTGGACAGACCGGCGACCATGTCGTCCACTTCAGCCTCGTAGAAATCGGCGGCTTTGCCCAGCATGTGGTCAATGGAGCCCGATTCCTCACCGATGGCGCTCATCTGGAGCACCATGGTGGGAAACAGGTTGGCGTTGCCCATGGCCGCAGTCAGGCTGGTACCGGTGGAAACCTCCTGCTGAATCTTCTCAGTGGCCTTTTGATAGACCGAGTTACCCGCAGCACCGCCGACCGAATCCAGCGCCTCCACCAGGGGAACACCTGCGGCGAACATCGTGGACAGCGTTCGTGTCCATCGTGCGATGACGGCCTTTTCGATCAGAATCCCAAAAATGGGCAACTTGATGAGCAGGCGGTCCATGAAAAACTGCACCTTTTCGCTGCGCTTCCAGGCCTGGAAGAAGAAGTAGAGGCCACCACCCAAACTGCCAAAGATCAGCCACCAGAACTTGACGAAGAACTCGCTCATCGCGATCACAAACAGGGTGGGTCCGGGCAAGTTCGCCCCAAAACTGGAGAACACCTGTTTGAACGCCGGAACCACGAAGATCATGATCACGGCGGTAACGACAAAGGCCACGACAATGACCGAGACAGGGTACATCAGGGCCGATTTGATCTTGGATTTGATGGCTTCCGTTTTTTCCATGTACACCGCCAGCCGGTCCAGGAGCTGCTCCAAAATACCGGCTGCTTCACCCGCCTCGACCAGGTTGCAGTAGAGGTTGTCGAAGTACATGGGGTACTTGCGAAAGGCGGCGCTCAGGGAGGTCCCGGTCTCCACATCGGAACGAATGTCGTTGAGCAGTTTGGTGACACTGGCGTTGGCGTTGCCACGCCCCACGATGTCGAAGGCTTGCAGCAGAGGTACGCCAGCCTTCATCATGGTGGCCAATTGCCGGGTGAAGATGGCCAAATCCTTGGGCTTGATGGATTTTCCCGAGCGCATCGCTCGTTTCTTGATCTTGGTGGGAAGAATGCCCTGCCGACGCAACGCGGACACCACGTGGTTTTCACCGGCGGCGCGGATTTCCCCTCGGACCTGCTTGCCATTGCGGTCCTTGCCCTCCCACTCGTAGACAAATTCCCTGATGGTTTTCGCGGTCGCTGTTGCCATGGTAGTACGTGCTTCCTGTTTCCCGGATGGGCTACTCGTTGGTGCATCCCAGTATTTCTTCGACGGAAGTCATACCCTTCTTGACCTTCAGTAGCCCCGATTGACGCAGGCTGCGGACCCCGTCCTTCCGAGCCTGCTCCGCAATTTCCATTGCGCTGCCGTCGTTCAAAATAATACGTTGAATCTCGTCGCTGATGGGCATCACCTGGTAAATGCCAACCCGTCCCTTGTAACCGTTGTTGCACATCGAGCAGCCAACGGGACGGTAAGGCGTCCAAGTGCCGTCAAGTTCATTCTCCTCGAAACCGGCTTCAATCAGCGCTTCTCGGGGGATGTCCGCAGGTGCCTTGCAGTTGGGGCATAGGCGTCGTGCCAAGCGCTGGGCGGTGATCAGAATCACACTGGAAGCGATGTTGAACGGCGCGATGCCCATGTTGCGCATGCGCGTCAAGGTGGTTGGAGCATCGTTGGTATGTAGTGTAGAAAGTACTAGGTGACCCGTCTGGGCCGCCTTGATCGCGATATCAGCGGTTTCGAGATCGCGGATTTCGCCCACCATGATGATGTCCGGGTCCTGACGCAGGAAGGACTTCAGCGCAGCGGCAAAGGTGAGACCTGCTTTCTCGTTGACGTTGACCTGATTCACCCCTGGAAGGTTGATTTCCGAAGGGTCTTCCGCGGTCGAAATATTCACTCCAGGCTTGTTGAGCAGGTTCAGGCAGGTGTACAGCGACACCGTCTTCCCGGAGCCGGTTGGTCCGGTGACCAGCACCATGCCGTAGGGCCGCTGTACCGCCTTGAGCAACCGCTCCTTTTCCTCGGGTTCGTAGCCCAGCGCATCAATGCCCAGTTTGGCACTGCTCGGGTCCAGGATACGGATCACGATCTTCTCTCCGAACAAGGTGGGCAGGGTGCTCACCCGGAAGTCGATCACGCGGTCTGGACCGACCTTGAGTTTCATTCTGCCGTCCTGTGGCACGCGCTTTTCGGAAATGTCCATGCGTGAAATCACCTTGATGCGCGAGGCCAATTTGTCCTTGATGGCCACTGGCGGAGACGCTATCTCGCGCAGCTCACCGTCGATCCGGAATCGGACCCGGTAGGTGTGCTCGTACGGTTCGAAGTGCAGATCCGAGGCACGCATGGTGAAGGCGTCCAGCAGCATCTTGTGTAGGAACTTGACGACCGGTGCGTCCTCAACCTCGGCGACCGCTGAGTCCGCGGTGTCAGGACCCATCGCATCGACCGTCTCCTCGTCAAACTCGAAGTCCCCGCCGACGATGTGTTCCATCGACTCCGTGGCGGTTTCTGTGGTCGCATCGACCAGCTTGGACAACTTGTTGTATTCGGCAACGACCCAATCCACGCCCATCTGCGTGGCGAATTTGATCTTCTCGGACGCCTTCTGATCCGAGGGGTCTGACGTAGCCACCAGCAAACGGTTGTTGCGCTTGTTCAGGACTACGATACGGTAGTCTTGGCAAATCTTGGCGTCCAGCAGTCCCTTGGGCAGACGGTTGGGGTCCAGAGCGTCCAGATCCACAAGAGGAACGGAAAACGCTGCTGACATGGCGTGCGCCAAGTCAAACGCAGTCAATGCGCCAGAGCCTATCAGTTCGCCGACAAAGCTTGAATGGTTGGTCAGAGATTTGCGATAGATGTCCTCGGCGCTACCCCTGGAGAGTTTTCCCGAGGACACGAGCACGTGCGCCAACCCGGGAAGGGCTATGGAAGCGGAATTTGAACTGGGAGTCTCGACGGCAGCCATAGACTGGAAATGTACTACGCTTCCCGCGGCGAGGGTACACGAGATGGGCCAACGTTCTGGTAGGGCCCGGAAACCTGGACCTTGTTGGTACCTGATTCACTCAAACGGGCCAATTGTCTCTGGTCGGGGTGAGAGGATTCGAACCTCCGGCCTCTACGTCCCGAACGTAGCGCTCTACCAGGCTAAGCTACACCCCGCTGCGCAAAGTCGCCTGAGAACATCAGGATCTGCGCTCCAACAATTGAGCCGCCAATTGTAGCAAACCCGCCGTGAACGGATTGTCCGGCAGGCACTGAGCTGCCGTCATGGCGCGTCGGGCTTCGGCTGCCGCGGCTTCGCGCGCAACCGACAATGATCCGGTGGACTGGACGATGTCAATGATGTGCGCCAGATCCGTGACGGAGCCGTTTTCGATGGCGGACCGAATGATCCGACATTGGCTTTCCGTGCCACGCTGCATCGCAGCGATCAGCGGCAAGGTGGCCTTGCCCTCGCGCAGGTCGTCCCCCAGGTTCTTGCCCATTTCCGCGCTGTCACCGGTGTAATCCAGTACGTCGTCGATTACCTGAAACGCCGTGCCTAACGCTTGTCCGTAGTCGGCGCACGCGCTCTCCACATGGTCCGAACTCCTGGCCAGCACGGCGCCCAGACGGGCGCTGGCCTCAAACAACTTGGCCGTCTTGGAGCGGATGACGCGCAAGTAGCCTTCCTCATCCAGGGAGGCATCGTGCATGTTCATCAATTGCAGAACCTCGCCTTCGGCGATGACGTTGGTCGCGTCAGCCAGGATCTCCATGACCCGCATGTCGTGCGCATCCAACATCATCTGGAAAGCGCGGGACTACAGAAAGTCCCCCACCAGAACACTGGCCGGATTGCCGAAAGCCTGGTTGGCGGTGGCGCGCCCGCGACGCAAAGTGGAATCGTCCACCACGTCATCATGCAGGAGTGTGGCCGTGTGGATGAATTCCACCACCGCCGCCAGATTGAATCGTTGCGCGCCGGTGTAGCCCAGCGCGCCGCAGGTCAACAGCAGGAGAGCCGGCCGGAGCCGCTTGCCGCCGGCGGAAATGATGTAACGCGATACCTCCGATACCAGTGGCACGCCCGAATCGAGCCGTTGCGCGATCACGGCGTCCACCCCACGCATGTCATCGGAGATCAGCGCAAGAACGTCGGAAGTGCTGGGGGCGGAAGAGGACAAGGTGCAACGCGGGGTCTGCAAAACGGCTGCGGTGATTATAGGAATACTGTTGCGATTCTCGGCAACACTGCATCGGGGAGCGAGTGTCGTGATGTTCGCGCACCGTAGAATTCGCCGGTGCCGTCACTCAAACCATGCAAGCCGGCTTGGCGCCGATTTAGGTCCTCTCTATGAATCCCCACGCCGAACCATCCACTTCGCTTACCGCGTTACTACGCAGCCTGTGGAGCCACCGTGCGCTGGTACTGCAAATGACCCGACGCGAGGTGGTTGGACGCTACCGAGGATCCGTGTTGGGCCTGGCTTGGTCGTTCTTCAATCCCGTGCTCATGCTCACCGTCTACACCTTTGTCTTTTCGGTGGTGTTCAAGGCGCGCTGGGGCGACACGGCTTCCCCTGCTTCGGACAGCCGCATGGAATTCGCCATCGTTCTGTTCGTCGGAATGATCGTTCATGGCTTGTTCTCGGAGGTTCTCAATCGGGCGCCCATCCTTATTCTTGTGAATCAGAATTTCGTCAAGCGGGTGGTGTTCCCCCTTGAAATACTGCCTGTGGTCAGTCTGGTTGCAGCGCTGTTTCACGCCCTGATCAGCTTGGCGGTGTTACTTGCAGCATTTGTCCTGTTCAATGGGTATCTGCACTGGACGGCCCTGACGGCTCCGTTGGTGCTGTTGCCTCTGGTCGTGTTCACGCTCGGACTGGCTTGGATGCTGTCGTCGCTGGGGGTGTTCCTGCGCGACGTAGGGCAAACCATTGGACTGTTCACCACGGTGCTCATGTTTCTGGCGCCTGTGTTCTATCCGGTTAATGCCTTGCCAGAGGAGTTCCGACCATGGATGATGGTCAATCCACTCACATTCATCATCGAGCAACTGCGCGATGTCTTGGTGTGGGGCCGGCCACCCTTCTGGGTGGGGCTGGTCTGGTACTCGGTGGCCGCTGTTGCAGTGGCGTGGCTCGGGTTCGCCTGGTTTCAAAAGACCAGAAAAGGGTTTGCAGATGTTCTCTAGCGAGACTGCCATTCGCGTAGAGGGTCTTAGCAAGTGCTACCAGATCTACGACCGCTCAAGTGACCGACTCAAGCAGTTTGTCTGGCCGCGCCTGCAACGTCTGGTTGGGCGCGTTCCGGGTCGGTACTTTCGAGAGTTCTGGTCGCTCAAGGATGTCGCGTTCGAGGTCAAGAAGGGCGAAACTGTCGGCATTATTGGTCGCAATGGTTCAGGCAAGTCCACGCTGCTTCAAATCATTTGTGGCACGCTGCATCCCAGTGCCGGTACGGTGGCAGTGAATGGACGCGTGGCCGCCCTGCTGGAGTTGGGATCAGGCTTCAATCCGGAGTTTACGGGGCGTGAAAATGTCTTTCTCAATGCGGGTATCCTGGGGCTGACGCAGGAGCAGACATCGCAGCGTATCGCGGACATCGAGGCGTTTGCGGACATCGGTCAGTTCATCGACCAACCTGTGAAAACCTATTCCAGCGGGATGATGGTACGTTTGGCGTTTGCGGTAATCGCGCACGTGGATGCGGACATCCTCGTGATCGATGAAGCCTTGGCGGTGGGGGACGCATTCTTTACGCAGAAGTGCATGCGCTTTCTTCGCCACTTCATGCAAACGGGCACGGTGCTGTTCGTCAGCCACGATACAGCAGCCGTGCAAAATCTATGTAGTCGCGCGATCTGGCTTGAGCAGGGGAGTGTTGTCCAGGAGGGCAGCCCGAAGGAGGTTTCCGAGCGGTATCTGGAGGCGTTTTACGAGGCGCAACAGGGAAAGAGCAGCACTACGCGTCTCAAGGCCATCAACAACGTCGACACCAGCCTGCCGCTCAAGGATCAACGGCTGGAGTTCATCAACGCGAGCAATTTGCGCAATGACCTCCAGTTGTTCGAGTTTGATCCAAACGCCAGTGGTTTTGGTCAAGGTGGGGCCACGATTGTCTCGGTATTGTTCTTGGACAGTCGTGGCGAGGCTCTGAGCTGGGTCGTTGGCGGGGAAATCGTGAGTCTGGAGGTGACGGTCGAATGTCACCGGCCTCTGGCGTCTCCCATTGTTGGCTTCACCGTCAAGGACAAACTGGGCCAGGGGCTATTTGGGGACAACACGAGCGTTACGTACTTGGACAACCCGCAACCCTGCTCAGCAGGCCAGCAACTGGTGGCACGTTTTACTTTCGAGATGCCCCGTCTGGCCACGGGCGACTACGCCATTACCGTGGCTGTTGCAGATGGTACGCAGCAGGAGCACGTGCAACATCACTGGATTCATGACGCGCTGTTGTTCAAGTCCTCCTCCACCAGCGTGGCGACGGGGCTGATCGGTATCCCGATGCGGCAAATCGCCATGAACGTTCTACCCCGAAGCGAGCTTCCCAGTTCATAATTGCAGGCCTGGATTCGATAACGGTTCAGTCTGGTCCTTGCAGAAGCAGACTAGCAAGCAGTCGTGATCTGGGCCGTGTTGACGCTGTTCTGGAAATTTACCTACTGGAACCTTCCTCTCGTGGTTGTGTTCTACAGAGCTTTGCTGGCTGCAGCATTTTTGGCTGTAGTATTTGCGGCGTGCTCCTTGAATTGCACTTGGTGGCTGAGGCTCACGGTGCCGCTGCGCTATTTGGGGACCATTTCCTACTGAATCTACCTGTGGCATTTGCCAGTGCTGCTCACGTTGCGGGAGTTGCCATGGCTGTCGCCGGAACGCGCGCTGCCAAACATCATCATGTTGACACTGAACCTTGCTGTTGCCTCATGGCACTTCTTTGAGCAGCCCATCATCCGACGTTTCGCGAGACAAGCGTGATTCGGGAATGGCTCACGACGTACGCAGATCGTCACCCATCTGCGGCACTGGGCCTTCATCGCACAGTCACTTACCTTTGGGAGGCGCTTGTCCAAGTAGAATGCCCCGCACTCAGCTTTCGACCTTTCCGGAACATACATCTTGACACGCTTTACCTACAAAGCGGTGGACGCCGCGGGTTTTGCACGCGAGGGGACACTGAGTGCGTCTTCGCGCGAGGACGCCGTGAGCCAGTTGTTTGCCGGCCATCTCACTCCCGTCGAACTGCGTGATGAGAAGCCAGCGTCCCAAGCGCTGCGGCGCGCCTCCACCAAGCTTCGGCAAACTGATCTGGTGGCGTTTGTGCGGGAGTTGGCCACCTTGCTATCCTCCGGCGTCGGGCTCACCGAATCATTTGCCACTTTGCACGACGCAACGGGCAACCTTGCTTTACAGGAAGCGCTGACGCGACTGATTTCGTCGGTGCAAAGCGGCGAGACTTTTTCGATTGCCTTGCGTCATGCCAAGCTGGACTTGCCCGAGTATGTGTACGCACTGGCCCGTGCGGGGGAGGCCACGGGCAACATCGGGGCGGCCTTGTTGCGCTGTGCCGACCAGCTTGAGTTCGACGAGCGCATGCAGTCCGAAACCCGCGAAGCGCTGATTTATCCCTCCATACTGATACTGACCGGGATTGCCGCCATCGGTTTCATTTTTTCATTTGTGGTGCCGCGGTTTGCGGGGCTGCTGACTGGGCGCAAGGTTGATCTGCCTTGGCTGTCCAGCATGGTCCTGTCCACTGGATTGTTCGTCAACACGCACTGGGTTGGCTTCCTCGTGGGTCTTGCTGCGCTGGTCGTCGTCGGGTTTGCGCTGGCTGGGGTCCCCTCGGTGCGCGTGACCGCCACCGCGTGGTTGGCGCGGATGCCTGTCTTCTCAGCCTGGATGGCTGGGGCTGAAACTGCACGCTGGACGTCGATCTTGGCCGTACTCGTGCAAAGCCGCGTGCCCATTCTGATGTCGCTTGACCTGGCCGCGGCATCCGTCCGTTTGCAGGACAACGCGCAACGCTTGCGCAGCATGCAAGATGAAGTTCGTCTGGGCAAGACGCTATCCCAAGCCACCGAGGAAAGGCGAATGCTGGAAGGCACACCCCTGAGCATGCTGAAGGTGGGAGAAAAATCCGGCGACATGGCGGCCATGCTGGGCCACATCGCCGCCCATGCCGCTGAACGGCATCGAGCTCTCCAGAGACGCCTGGTGGCGCTGATCGAGCCCGTCAGCATATTGGTGATTGGCTTGGTCATCGGCTTTATCATGGTGGGCGTCGTGCTGGCGATGACCAGTTTGACAGAGGTAAAACTGTGAAATTCAAAACTTCCATTCATCGCGGGTCTGCGCGCTCGCGCAACCGTGGCTTCACCCTGCTGGAAATGTTGGTGGTGCTGGTCATCATCGGCCTGCTGGTCGGGCTGGTCGGACCGCGCCTGTTCACCAAGGTCGATGCTGCCAAGGTTCAGACTGCCGTTGCGCAGATCAAGTTGCTGCGGGGCGCCGTGGAGACCATGCGCCTGGACATCAACGTCTATCCCACAGAGGAGCAGGGCTTGCGTTTGCTCACGTCGCCCCCTTCGGACGCTGCGCTCGCCGCTCGCTGGAAGGGACCGTACCTGGATGGTGCCGTTCCTCTGGACCCCTGGGGCAATCCCTATGTGTACAAACCATCGGCGACCTCGGGGCAACCCTTTGCCTTGTATTCCCTGGGGGCGGACGGCAAGCCCGGGGGCACCGGCAACGACCAGGACCTCGGTCTGGAGGCTTCCGAGCTCACGCCGAGCACACCCCGGCCCTGACCGTGATCACAGGGTTTCGTCGCCCAGGCGGTTTCACGCTGCTGGAGATGCTGTTCGTGCTGTTCGTCGTGGGCTTGCTGGTCAGCTTGACTGTGCCGAGGTTTGCCGCAGGCTACCAGCAGCGTGAACTGCTCGCGCAACGCAGCGATATAGAGGACCAGATCCGGGAACTTCCCCGGCGCGTGCGTCTCAATGCCCATCCCCTGCAACTACCTGAGGACCTGAAATTGAAGGACCTGGGCGACGGTCGTGCGCCGCTACAGTTGCCAGCGGGCTGGAGCGTGGGCTTTGAGCCCGCCCTGGAGATATCTCTGCTGGGTGCCTGCTCCCCCGCGAAGATCACCATCGGCCACGCGGAATCCCCTGGGTTGATGGCGCGCTACCAACTGAGTCGACTTACTTGTGAAATCTCTGCCGTATCCCCCTCGCCGTGACCGCCAAAGCGGGTTTGGCCTGCTGGAAGTGCTGGTTTCGCTGGTTATATTTGCCAGCGTTGGCTTCACATTGTTGGCTTGGTTCCAGCAAAGCGTGGACACGGTGCAGCGGCTGCGGTCGTTTTACGATGTGCAGGACGCGCGCAAGACGGCGCTCGAAGTGGCTCGTTCCCTCAACCCTATGCAACTGTCGCGTGGCGAAGTCACGCACGGTGTGCTGCGGGTAACCTGGGAGGCGCAGCCAGACGGGGACGAGGTCGTGCAGGTGGGCTATCCTATTGGCGTGGGCCGGCATCGCGTGCGTCTGTTCAACACCACCTTGTCTGTGTACCGGGGCACCGAAGCCACGCCTTGGTTCGTCGAGAAACTGACTTTGGTCGGTCACCGGGTGGAGGCCACCCCCAGCGGAGTTTTCGGCAGTGGCTAGGCGCTATCCGCGCATCTGGCAGGTCGGCTTCACCCTGATTGAAGTGCTGATTGCCTTGGCCATCACCAGCATGGTGGTGTCCGTGCTCATGGCTTCAGTGTTTTATGGCTCCAAGGTTCAGTCCGGCATCCGGCAAGAGTTGGTGGAACGCGAACAGTCATTGCGGACCAAGGCATGGTTCACCGAAATGCTGGGCAGTTGTTTGCCTGCTGATTTTGAGTCGGGTGCGGCATTTCAGGGGAATGCACAAGAAATCAGTTGCGACAGCCTGATGCCTTTGCAGGGGCGGGCCTTTCTCCCCGCACAACGCATCCGTCTGAGTTTGCGTGCTGGCCCGGCGAACAACACGCAACTGGTCTATCGCCAGTCTGGCTTGGCCGACACCGATCAGGTCATTGCCGAGCTTCCCTATCCCAGCGCCGCCTTTTCCTATGTCGGCAGCAACGGCAAGGACGTCGCCAAGTGGCCAGTGGCGTTCAACGACCCTGAAACGCTGCCGCGTCGCATTCGTCTGGTATCCAAACCCTTGGCCGGTGAGGCGACCGGGCTTGAGTGGTCCGTCAGCGTGCGCGCCAGTCCCTGGCTGGAACCCGTTCTCAAGAATCCTTTTGGATTGACCCTGCCCAAATGAAGCGCCCGCCCGCCCAATCACCTGGCCGCGAGCATGGGTACATCTTGGCCCTGAATCTGGCAGTGTTGGCGCTCATGCTCATGGGGGCTAGCTACGTTGGCCAGCGCGTATTTGACGCGGTGCGATTGGCACGGGCCGAGCAGCAAAGCGTGGATGTGGACTACCAGTTGGAGTCTGCCCGGGCACGTTTGCTGATGCTGCTGGCCACCACGCCGCGTTCCACGCAGGGTGTTGGAACACCGCAGGCGAATGTCGCTCTCGACGGCACCGACTACCGCATGGGAGACGACGTGATCGTGAGCTTGCAGGATGTACGCGGACTCGTTTCGCTCAATGGCATCAACCTCAACGGTTTCGGGCGCGAGCGCGTTGAGCGCCTGCTGGGAACTTGGGGCGTGGCGGATGTTAAGGCAGTGAGCTTGACCGATGCCTTGCTGGATTACCGCGACGCAGACGACTTTCGCCGCATCAACGGTGCGGAGCGGGCCGACTACCGTGCGGTCGGCGCCGAGGCCGACTTGCGCAACGGCGACCTGCTCAGCCCCACTGAGTTGTCCCGGGTGTTCGGTTGGCGGGACACACCCCAGCTCTGGGGCCCAGATCCCGTGACAGACTATGTCAGCACCCAGCGTGGTTCTACCTTCAACCCCAACACCGCCAGTTGGCGCGCCCTGGTGGCCATGGCAGGCATTGACGCCACGACCGCCAAGAGCCTGGTAGCGACCCGCCAGTTGGGCAGCCGCGCCGACATCTCCGGCCTTGTGTTTGGTGCCTCCGTAGGTGACCCCTTCGGCCCCATGTCCTTCGTCAGCCCGTTCCCCAGCCCCACGCTGCTTATCACCTTGCGCTCCGCTCAAGCCCCATGGGGCTACCGCTTTATGGCCACTCACACACCGGGGGAAAACACGGCGCCCTGGCGAATTGGGGCAGCCTGGCGCGTGGCGTTGGAGCCGCCTGCCAAGCCGCTGCGAGACATTCCCGCCCTGCCCGAGGCGGCAAGCCTGCGTGATCTCAATGCAACGGGTCAGATAAAATTGCCGTTTTAGGCCTGAAGCTTTATCACCCCGGGGATCACCATTGTTGAACGTGCGCAAAACGGCTGAGCCTCCCATGTCGCAGGCCATTGCAGACCAGGGGCCACGTCAGCAGGGAGGCGTTGCGCGCTTTGTGTCGGTGATGCTGGGGCGTCCGCCTATCCAGTGCCTGTCTCGTGGGCATTGCTGCCGCATCGTAATAGAGCTCAAGGGTATTCCACGGCGCATGGTGGGGTCTTCCATCGGGTTGCAGTTGGGTCATTTGACCGGCTTTTCCACTCCGGGCTACGCTTGGCGGATGGAGGGCACCCAAGCCGAGGTCTGGTATTGGAACGAAGACCCGGCGGTGCAATCGACCGCTGCCCGGCCATGCCCGGAAATGCTATTGCGCCCGAATCTGGCCGACGGGTTTCACCTCATCCGTTGCCTTGAAGGTTTTGAAGCCTTGAATCAGACCAAGGGTCGCGTTCAGCGCTCGCGCTGGTTTTCGGCTCTGCCGGACGCGACGGTGTGGCAGAAGTTTGTGCAGGACGCAGGGAGCGATCCCGAGGCCCATCCCCTGCCAGCCGCGCAGACCTGTGCCCTGGGTGATGTGCCGGCGCGGGGCTGGTTCATCCAGACCCACAAGCTGCGTCCGTTGTCTCCCAAGACCTGGGTCGCTCTGACGGCTGCAACCCTGCTCGGCGCGGCCTTTTGTGCGCTCCTGAGTTACCAGATCAAGCTTAGCCAGCGTGTGGATACCCTGCGCCAGGAACATACCGTCTTGGCAGGCGAGTCTGCCAGCGCGCTCAAATTGCAGCAGCAAATCGAGGCGCAGCAGCGGCAACTCGCTGTTGTCGCTGGTTTTCAGCCCAAGGTCCTGCAGATCAAACTCTTGGCACAGTTGGCTGACGCTGGTTTGTTCGACGAAGACACTAAGGTCACGCTGCAGGAGTGGGAATACCGAAACAACCGCATCCGACTCCAGTTCACCGTGCCCGCCGAGGGTTTTGTGCTCGGTGAATTCCTTGAGTCCATCGAAAAGCTCGGTTTGTTCACCGATGTGCGCTTGCTGCCCGGCACGCCACCTCAGACCGTGGGCCTGCAGGCCGCCTTGAAGGGGGCCGTCGCACCATGAACGACACCCTGCAATCGTCCTTGAACAAGCTGGTATCCGAGCTGAGTGGGAACCCGCGCCTGCGCTACGGCCTATTGGTCATTGTTTTGGTGGTGCTGGTAGAGGCCGGGCTGCGCTGGGGCGAATCCATCGCAACACAGCAGACTGCCGCGACCCGGCTTCAGACCGAATTGACCACTTTGCGTTCGCACGCCCGGGATGAAGCCACGCTACGCGCGGCGCTGGATCAGGCGCACGCCATGGGCGAGGCCATGGACGAGCGCCTGTGGACCGTATCCTCTGAGGCCGTTGGCCAGGCCCGCTTGAAGTATTGGCTCACCGAACTGGTCAAGCGCTCCATCGCCGACCAGTACGCCATCACACTGGCGTCCAGTCGTGAACTGGGCAAGGGCGGGTCTGACGTGGGAAGCGCCGGGCCCAGTACGGCTGGCGCAGCCCCTGCTGCGTCATCTGACCGCGAATTCCGTGCCAACGTCAGTTTTCGCTTCACCCCCCGCGCACTCGAAGGCATGCTGCTTGAAATAGAGGGCGGCGAACCTTTTGCCGCAGTCGAAACGCTGCTCGTGAAAAAGCAGGAGCGACGGGTCGAACTCACCGTGCGTGTTCTCATGCGTATTCAGGCGGTGCCCCATGCCTAGCTTGACGCCCCGTACTTTGCGCATCGCGGTTGCCATGGGGGTGGTGTGGGTTGCCGCCGCCGGTGTTGCCTGGGTCACCCTGGACCCGGCGCCAGCCCTGGTGGGGGCGCGCTCTGCAGGCGTGCACGCCGCCGATGCAGCCCTGCTGGTGCAGCCCGACCTGTCCGAAGAGCAGGCCGTGTTGGAACTCACCAACGTCTGGGGACTGCAGCGTGATGGACAGGCCGTGGTGCCCCCGGCGCCGGTGGTGCTGGTGGAGAAAAAGATAGTGTGGAGTGTGGCCGCCACTGTAGTCCGCCCCAAGGAGCGCTACCTGCTCATCATCGACCAAGGCACCCGTGCCATCACCCAGGTCAAGGAGGGCGAAAAGCTTCCCGACGGCAGCAAGCTCCTGAATGTCGCTCTCAATGCCTATACCGTTCGCACGGAAGCCGGCAAGAAGCTCACCTTGGAAACCTCCCTCTAGCCAGTCCAGTCATGAAACCTATCCAAGCACTTTTCGTTCTCGCTACATTGTGGCTGACAGGCTGTTCCATGATCGGTCCGATCGAAACGACGATCGCAGCGCCGCAGCCGCTGGTCAAGCCGGCTCGCGAGGCTGTAACCGGAACGCCCGACACCGGCAAGGAGGCGCCGGCTACCGAAACCACGCAGGCGACACAGTTTTTCCAGACACCGGTGCCGCCGCGTGCCAGACGTGCGCCGGCACCCAGCCAACCCCAGGGAGCGCCCGCCAACGAGGGCGACCCCACGCTGAGTGCCGTGACGCTGGACGGCGTACCGCTGCCGCAATTTGTCAACACCATCTACGCCACGATCCTCAAGCGCAATGTGTCGCTGGACCCCGCTGTGCAAAGCCGCACCGACCTGGTGAGCCTGCGCACCGGCAAGCCGCAGACCGCGGCCCAGCTCTCCGCGGCCGTGCAGTCGGTGCTGCGTGCCTACGGCGTGACTGTGAACGAGTTTGATGGACTAGTGCGTGTTGTCCCGTCCACGGGAACTGGGGGTGTTTCACCCGAAATCATCCGCGGCCGCGCGCAGCCGGATGTGCCCGGGTCCCTGCGCCCAATCTTTTACCTCGTCGAGCTGGACAACACCAGCCAAGCCAACGTGGTGTCATGGGTGCGCACCATGTTCCAGGGGCGTGTCAACGTGCTTGAGGACCCGCCACGCAACGCCATCATGCTCAGCGGTCAATCCGACAGCGTCATGGCCGCCGTGGAGGCCGTGCGGCTCCTGGATCAGCCCACTTTCCGGGGGCGTTACAGTGCGCGCGTGACCCCAGTGTTCTGGTCCGCCACAGAAATGGCTACCCGCCTGGTGGATGTGCTCACGGCGCAAGGCTACAACGTCAGCCAGGCACCCACCGCTACCGCACCGATTCTTATTCTTCCCATTGCGCCGGTCAATTCCGTGGCTGTGTTCTCCACGAGCGAGGAAGCACTCAACCACACCCTCCGCTGGGCTCGCGAGCTGGATCAGACTCCACCGTCGCGCACCGGGGGCGGACGCTACATCACATACTACGTGCGAAACACTGACGCCGATGCGGTTGCCAAGACGTTGCAGGACGTGCTGGGAGGTGGTGGGGCTGCGGTTGCGCCTGTAGCGGGAGCACCTGCCGCTCCTCGACCCGCAGGGAGTTCACGCGTCGTGGTCAACGCCGCGGCCAACAGCATCATCATTCAGAGTTCGCCCACCGAATATCAGCAACTCTATGGCTTGTTGCAAGAGTTGGACCGCCCGGCGCGCAGTGCGCTCATCATGGCCACGGTTGCGGAGGTGACTCTGACCGATGACGAGCAATTCGGTTTCAACTGGCTGCTGCGACAGTTCACATCGCGTGGATACAACATCAACGGCGGCATGGGACCTGTGCCCAATGGCACGACCGTCAGTGCCTCAGGCATTGCCCTCAATATCGCCACCATGGCGGGTGACCCCCGAGCATTGCTGACGGCGCTGGCTACTAGCAGCCGGGTGCGCGTGCTGTCCAACCCATCCATTGTGGCCATCAACGGCCAGACGGCGTCAATACAGGTTGGACAGGATGTGCCGATTCTTACCAGCCAGATAAGCAACACCAATAGCACTTCCACCAACTCCACGGCTGTGTTGCAAACCGTGCAGTACCGAAACGTGGGCATCATCCTCAAGGTAAAGCCAGTAATTCACTCCGGCGGTCGAGTGGATCTGGAAATCAGCCAAGAGGTCAGTGGCGTGATCAATCAGGAGACAGGATTGGGCAATTCACCTGTTATCACCACGCGCAAGGTCGACACACGCTTGTCCGTGGTCGACGGCAATACCATGCTCATTGGAGGCTTGATCAAGGAGCAGCGCGACGGCAGCAACGCCGGTATCCCCTATCTGAAGGATGTGCCGGTGGCTGGGGCGTTGTTCCGATCCAAGGGGGGAGAAACCATGACGCGCACCGAACTGGTGTTGCTCATCACGCCGCACATCATCGAAGATGATTTTGACTCCAGAGCCATGACCGAAGCCTTCCGCTCCCAGTTTTCCTGGGGCAAGGAAATCCCGTTGTCGACCAAAGAGCAAGCAAAGGTAACGTCTGTAGCGCCGAATGCCTCAAGCAGTGGGTCCGTGAGGACTGAGGGTGAGGTTTCAAGACCCTACGTGGTTCCTGTCGTGCCGGTTGAGAGTCCGGCGGTGCCCGGCCCACGCCGCGTCCAAGATTCGCGACCGCCTGAAATACCTTCCGCGGGCGCGAGTTTGGGTTCGACTACGCCGGGTCCACCACAGCCTGCACAAACTACCGCGCCCTTGAGCACTCAAGGCGCCGGCACAGGCGCTGCCCCAGCGCCAGAGGGTCGCACCCCGGCTTCCAGGGGAGCAGCACCCCAAGCTGGCAAGCCAGTCACCGATGAGAAGCTGCGGCAGGAACTCCTGGACGCCATTCGCGGGGCCAAGTAGCGCCAACTGAGCGCTTGCCAAGGAAAAACTTGGCACAAAGGCAACATATTTGCAAGTCCGCCATTGCCTTTACCTGGACCTTAGGCTAAATTCCCGTCCCACAGGGGTTGTGGGGAAGGTCCCCACAAGCTGTTTGTGCTGCATCGTCAGGGAGAGTTTCCCCTTGAGGAGGCTTCGCAAAACGAGTGTTGTTTTTGTGCTGCATGGTTTACCCCAGCGGTGTGCGAACAATAATTTGTTGTAAACTAAAACCTGCTGCGATTTGCGGCAGTGTGCGTCGGGAAGGGTAGAACCGCCTACGCATTTTTGCTTTAGGTATCTTGTTTTCAAAAGAGGATTAACACATGAAACAACGTCTGCTCTCCCGTCTGATCTTGGCTGGTTTGGCCGGTGCAGCACTGTCTGCCGCCCACGCTGGTCAAATTCAGTCATCCACGGTAACGATCGCTCGTGAAGTTGTGACGACTGACACACAGACCATCCTGGCTCCGTCTGCTGCTTACCGTTTTTCTGGTGACGTGGATGCGCGTGCTCAGGCTCAGCAGTTCCAAGTGCAGTTCACGCTGGCTGCTGGCGCATGGGCGTCTCTGCCTGCCAATGCGGCACGTGCTGTCAAGATCACCAATGGCATTACTAACGCCGTGATTGATCAGGGTCCTGCCGTGGCGGGTACCACCACCTATCAGGTGGATGCGATCAGCCTCAGCTCCGACAAGAAGACGTTGTATGCAACCATTACGGTGGCTCTCGATAACGTGGCTGGCCTGATTCAGCAGCCCATCGTGTCCATCAATGCAACGACCAACACGATCGCTGGTGTTGCCAATGTCAACGTGGCGGCCAACCGCGCCAGCCTCACCAAGCTGTTCGCTGTGACTGGCGACATCGTGGCTGACTTCAATGCCGATGGCACGTGTACCGCCAATAAGACGCTGCAGATTTCCGTGGCTCACTTCAACGCTCTGACCGAGCCGGCCAACCAGGCCACCACGGCAAATGCGACGGCCGACGAGCACATTCGCTCTGGTGCTACCAATACGGCAACCCTGGTGGTGTTTCCCACCAACATCAAGGTCAATTTGACGGCTTCTACCAACGCCGCCTATCTGACTCCTGGTGGCAATATGACCTTCTCCAACAATGCTGCTGGTGGTACGTCGTGGGTTGACGCCGACACGGTCATGCTGGGTGACCTGAAGCTGACACAGAACTCGACCGGCTATGACAGCGACCTGACCAACCAGTATGTGCTGGCTGGTGTGGCGGGTGGTGCCAATGCGAACGGTCTGGATGCGGTTGCCACTGCCGCCGGTAACGCTGGTGACGTGGAAACTAAGCAGGTGGAAATCAAGGTGACGGCCACGAACGGTTTCGTTGAGGGCGGTAGCCTGTATGTGTCCACTGCCGCCAATTGCAGCGCCTCGGTAGCCAGTACGGTAACGACCTGGGCTGCGGCTGATGCTGGCAAGGCCAACTCGTCCATGACCATCGTTGTTCCCACGGCTGACGTGAACGCCACTTTTGGTGCTACCGGTACCAACAACGTGTACGTTTGCTATGACGTGCCCGGCACCAAGACCATTCCTTCCTCTTCGTTCTCTGCTGTGGGTACGGTGGTCAAGGCTGCTGCGGGTGGCAACAACGCCGAGCAGAACAACGTGTGTAAGGGTCCGTTCTACTCTTTGGGTGGCGGTCTGAAGATCGACGTGCGTAACTACGCTTCCAGCGCCGAAACCAGTGGCTACATGTCCGTGCTGCGTTTCGTGAACAACAGCGACGCGGCTGAGGCTGATGTGTGGGCGCAGTTCATCCACCAGGATGGCAAGCTGGGTAACTGGGCCAAGATCGCTCAGTTGCCGAAGCGCGGCGTGGTCAATATGACGGCTGCGCAGATCGATGCCAAGCTGGCTGCTGGTTCTGCGGCCACGCAAGCCATCGGTGCTGCTGCGCCTCATGCGCAAGCGGCAGTTGCCGGTGAGAGCACCGACACTGCTCCCCGCCTGCGTATCACGTCCACCACCGGTCGTTCGTTGCGTGTTCAGAACTATCTGTTTAACATGGCGACGCAGCAGATCCTGGAAGGCTCCGCATCGCAGGGTGTCGACTTCGAAGGCACAAGCTCTCGTGCGCCGGCCTCCGAAGGTCAGTACCAGGATCAAGACGCAAACAGCGGCCTGAACCTGGCTCCGTAATCCACAACGTAGAGGCAACTCTACGTGGGTTAAACAAGCCTGAAGCAGGAAACCGGGGAGTTCGCTCCCCGGTTTTTTTTTATCCATAACTGTCGAACACTTACCGGCCCTCGTGGTCTCGGCGTCAGCTAGTTTTGTTTATCATTAACCTATGTCTGAAACCTCGCACCGTCTCCTTGGGCAACTGTTGCTGAGCAAGGGCGCCCTGGAGGAGTCGGCGCTGGCTCAGGCGCTGGATTTGCAACAGCGCACGCCGCAGGAGCGGTTGGGTGCCATCCTCGTGCGCTTGGGGTTGGTGTCCGAGCAGACGCTGCTGGCGGCCCTGTGTGACCAACTGGGCGTGCGCGTGCTCGCCGACCCGGAGTTGACTCAATGTACACCGCTGGTCGCGCAGTGGCACGTGGCCAACCATGTGTCGCAGGCCATGGCCAGTCGGCTTCAGTTCCTGGCGTGGCAGGATGCCGACGGTGCCGTACAGGTGGCAGCACGTGACATTCTGAATTCCGAGTTGCTGGAACTGCTGGAAACCCGGTTGGCCAAGGGTCAGCAGACCAGGTTCATGCTCATTGCCACGCGCGATCTGGAGCGGCTGCTGACGCAGATCTACCGCCCCAGCGCTCATGCGCTGGACGGCTACCAGGACTTGCGCCGCCTCGCCGAGGATGCGCCGGTGGTGGAGCTGGTCAACGGCTTGCTGGCCCGTGCCACGGATACCCGAGCATCTGACGTGCACGTGGAGCCGGAGGAATTCGGCTTTACCGTGCGCTACCGCATTGACGGCGTATTGCAGGACAGCGAGAAGTATCCGCGCGAGCGCTTCGACGCGGTGGTGAGTCGCATCAAACTGATTGCGGGTCTGGACATTGCCGAGCGGCGCCTGCCCCAGGACGGCCGCTTTTCCAGCCGCATGGCGGGTGTGGAGACGGACGTGCGGGTGTCGGTGATTCCCGGGGTGCATGGGGAGTCGCTCGTGCTGCGCCTGTTGCCCAACACACAGGCCACGCGTTTTGACTTGAACAACATCGGCATTGAGGCGGACCATCTGGCGCTGTACAAGAGCTGGATGGCGCAGCCGGACGGTATTGTGCTGGTGACCGGGCCTACGGGCAGCGGCAAGAGCACCACCCTATACGCCACTCTGGTGGCCACCGATACGGAGCATGACCGCGTGCTGACCGTTGAGGACCCGGTGGAATACAAGATCCCCGGGGTCACGCAGTTCCAGGTTCATCCGGACATCGGATTTACCTTTCCTGCCGCACTGCGCTCAATTCTCCGCCACGATCCCGACACCATCATGATCGGCGAAATTCGCGACGTGGAGACGGCGCGTATCGCGGTCCAGGCGTCCCTGACCGGTCACCGCGTGTTTTCCACCTTGCACACCAATGACAGTGCCACGGCGTTCTTGCGGCTGGCCGACATGGGGGTGGAGCCGTTTCTGGTGGGGGCGACCGTGCGCGGTGTGGTGGCGCAAAGGCTGGTGCGCGTGCTGTGCGACGCTTGCGCCACGCCAGTCACTGATGTCTCCCAAATTCCGGCAGTGGTGGTGCAGGAACTCACGGACATGGGAAGACCGCCTGAGAGTTTTCATTTCCGCGAACCGCATGGCTGCCCCCATTGCAGCGGCACCGGCTACCGTGGCCGTACCGCCATCTATGAGCTGATGCCCGCCACGGACGCTTTGCGTGTGGTGCTGAACCAGCCCAATCCTTCATTGGGTGCGTTGATGGCGACGGTGGGCAAGGACTACCGCAACCTGCGCCAGGACGGGCTGATCAAGGCCGCGCGCGGCGTCACCAGCTTGGCCGAGGTGCTGACCATCGCCGGCAGCAAGTATGTGGAATGACCCACCGCGCAAGCACAAGAACACCATGATCGAGCGCCCTCTTGCGGAAGACGCATTGGCTACCATCGCTGCGCCAGCGGTCACTACGCACGTGTACCAGCGTGAGGTGCAGGAGACGGGGCAGGACTCGCTGTTCAAGATCCTGCGGAAGATTCCTCCGGGGGCTCGGGTGCTGGACGTGGGCACGGGCTCGGGTGGCCTGGGACGCCAACTGGCCAAGCTGGGTGACTGTGCGGTGGACGGCATCACCTACAACGAGGACGAGGCCGCACTGGCCCGTGCGCATTACCGCCAATTGGTGGTCATGGACCTGGAGCGCGAGCCTTTGCCCGAGGCCCTGGGGGTGGAACCCTACGATGTGGTGGTGTGCGCGGATGTGCTGGAGCACTTGCGCAATGCGCCGCAGGTGTTGCGTGCCTTGGGGAGGCTGCTCAAACCCGAAGGCGTGGTGCTGGTGTCGATACCGAATGTGACGCACCTGGGCGTGATCCTGGGTTTGCTGGCGGGCCGTTTTGTGCGTACACGAGAAGGTCTGCTGGACGCAACCCACGTGCATTTCATGGACCGCACGGCGCTGCATGCCCTGGTGCGGGACGCCGGGTTTGAGGTGACGAGCGAGGACGCCGTGCGCCGCAACCTGGTGGACACGGAGTTTGCCCGGCTGGACGGCCAGGCTGTACCCAAGACCGTGCGCGCGTATGTGCTGTCGCTGCCCGACGCGGATGTGTACCAGTTCATCTGGACGCTGAAGCGGTGTGACTCGGCAAACTGCGCGGTCGCCGCCGCCGAACCTTCTTTCCTGCCCCCTGCCATCCCCGTGATTGAGCAGGTGCCCCGGTTTCGCACCCAGTTGTTTCTGGATCGGGGGCAAGGCTTCTCGGAGCAGGATTGCGTGGAGGCCTTCGGCACGCAGTCGGAGGGGCTGCAGACCCTGAGCTATCCCATCCACGAGGGTGCGAATGTGCGGGCTCTGCGACTGGATTTTGCTGATCGCCCGGGGCAGATGGAATTCGCGCACCTGATCGCACGGGATGCGGATGGCAAGCCGATCTGGACCTGGAACGGAGACTGGGCTGCCAACCAGATCCACCACCAGAGCGACTGGACCGGGGTGCGCGGCTGGTGGGGCGGGCGCATGGTGAGCGCCACGGGCGACGACCCCTGGGTGCAAATGCCACTGCAAGAGGGGCAATGGGCGAACGTGCAACGGGTGGAGTTGTGCCTGAGCAGTCCGCAGCCCTTGGGGTCCACAGATTGGCCTGGGTTGAATGTGCCAGCGTTGCAGCGCACGCTGGAGAACCTGACGACTCTGTCGCAGGAGAGGATCTCCACGTTGGAGGCCTATCGCGCCAGTGCCCAGAGCCTGGCGGATTTTCGGCAAACCGACATCGACACCTTGCGTCGCGAACTCGCGGCCGCCCAGGGTCTCGAGGACTTTCGGCAGACCGATATCGACGCGCTGCGCCGCGAGCTGTCGGCGCTGTCGGCCCTACGGCAGGCCGACATCGACACCCTCAACCGCGAACTGGCTGCCGCCCAGCAGGAGGCTGCATCACGGCTGAACCAGATCCACGTCATGCAGGCCTCGCCCAGTTGGCGCTATACCGCCGGTCTGCGCTGGTTGGCGCGCCTGTTTCGGCGCGGGACGCAAAGTTGACATGGGGTTGAATGAAGTGGGGCCGCAATGGTCCGTGGACTCATTGTTGATTCGCGATTCAGGCCTGTTCTGCTATGGTTGGTGCGCGGAGTCCGGGCAACGCTTCGTTGGGGCAGAGCTACTACTGGAGTATCCGAGTGGCGCGCTTGAAACAGTGCGGGTGCAGTACGGCGTGCATCGTCCGGATGTGACCGCCAACTTCTCTCACCTGCCAAGCGCTTGTGGCTTCTTTGTCCATGCCACCCTTGCGCGCAGTGAGGCAGCCAGCGCGGTCTGGCTGTTGGCGCATCGGTCCGATGGCACGCTTGCACGACTCAAGTGTCCGTTGCCGGTACAGGCGCAGTCGGACTCGGAGTCCGGCGGGGCAGGGGGATTGGTCTGGAGCTCGTTGCTCATGGACATCTTGCGGATGCCGTGGATGCTGTTGCGCGGCGAGTGGCGGGTCGTATGGCGCGGCGTCAAGATGCGTCGGGCGCTTCTGCGTTCACCCTCTTCGGACAAGAGCACCGTTAGGAGGGTGTTCGAGGGCTTGCGTGCCGACACGCTGCTGATCTTTGACCATAGTCTGGGTGGCGGCGCCAACCAATTCCGTGCTGGGTTGGTACGCAGCTGCACAGAGGCGGGGCGGGAGGTCGTGGTCTGGACGTTCGTCCTTCACCTGCTGCAGTACGAGGTCAACATCTACTCCGGTCCAGATGCCCCCGTGCGCAGGATGCACGTGCCGTGGAGGGCATGGCAATGGCTGCTAGCCAGTCGCAAGGTGGGCGAGGTGGTCTTCAACAACTGCGTCGGTTTCCCGCGGCAGGAGGAAATGCCTGGCGTGCTGATGGCGTTCCGTCAGCAGGGCGGGGCGCGGCTGCGGGTGTATCTGCATGACTTTCACATGGTGTGCCCCTCGCACTTCTTGTTGAATGACGAGGGTCGGTTTTGCGGGGTGCCCAAACACCTGGCTCAATGCCGCCAGTGCCTGCCGCGCATCAACGATGGGCTGGCGGGCTTGTTTGCGGCGCGCAACATCGACCTGTGGCGTCAGCGCTGGGGCGACATGCTGCAAGTGGCCGATGAGGTGGTGCATTTTTCCCGCAGCAGCCGGGAGCTGTTGAGTCGGGCCTATCCGGCTGTGCGGGAAGTCCAGTGGGTGCTGCGTCCGCACCAGATTGCACCAGCCAAGGGACGGTTTCACTACCCCAAGGGAAAGGCTGGCGTGCGCGTGGCGGTGGTGGGACACATCGGCCGGCACAAAGGCAGCGGCGTGGTGTTGGATCTGGTGCGCCAGGCGCGCCAGGAGCAGGTGCCCCTTGAGGTGGTCGTGATTGGCACACTGGACACCGCCGATGAGACCATCGCCATAACGCAGACTGGCAGCTACCAACATGATGCCCTGGCCGAACTGCTGGACGGGCAGGAGGTGCATTTGGCGCTGATGCCTTCGATTTGTCCGGAAACGTTCTCTTACGTGACGCACGAACTCATGCAATTGGGGGTACCCCTGATAAGTTTTACACTTGGGGCCCAGGCCGAGGCAGTGTCAGCTTATGACAGGGGCCGCGTGCTACCTTTGGGCAGCCCACGGGAGCTGCTACGGCAAATACAGGAATTCAAGGATGAGCTGGACGCCCGTGAGCTGCCCTGACGGGTGGCGACGTTGCATTGGCGCCGTCCGCACACAATCTTCGTTTGATGAAAAAACTCCATATCTACACCAGCGCCGCGTGCAACTACATCCCCAAAGTGCGCATGCTGTTCAACTCGCTGCGCCAGCACCATCCCGAGGCGGTCTTGCACCTGCTGCTGGCCGACGGACCCACCGACCTGCTGGATCCCTCCCGGGAACCGTTTGACGAGCTGACCACGCTGGCGGACCTGCAGGTGCCCCATTGGAAGGGGTGGGCCTTTTGCCACAACATTGTGGAACTGGCCACGGCGATGAAGCCTCTGTTCCTGCAGACCCTGCTGGCGCGGCCGGATTGCGGCAAGGTGTTGTATCTGGACCCGGATATGGTGGTGTTCTCCAGGCTGGACGACATCATTGCCTCGCTCGACCAGGCCAATATTGCCCTGACGCCGCACCAGGTGAGCCCCGAGCAAACGATCTCGGCCATCGTGGACAACGAGATTTCCAGCCTCAAGCATGGGGTGTACAACCTGGGTTTCGTGGGTGTGGCCAACACCGACGAGGGGCGACGCTTTGCCGCGTGGTGGGCCCACCGCGTGTACCACTTCTGCCGCTCGGAAATCCCGAACGGTTTGTTCACGGACCAGCGCTGGGTGGACCTGGTGCCCGCGTTCTTCACCGGGGTGGCGATCCAACGCTCCAGCCGCCACAACGTAGCTACCTGGAACATCACCACGCGTGAGATGACACGCAACGCCGATGGCCAGTACCTGATGGACGGCGAACCGTTGGGGTTCTACCACTTCACCGGGTTTGACAGCGGTGCGCACAAGATCATGGCGGTCAAGAATGCCGGGGACAACGCGACGGTGCAGGAACTTGTGCAGTGGTACGAGGACAGCACGCGCGAACTGGCACAAGACCCGCTATCACGGGTTCCATGGGCCTTCGGATGCTATTCCAACGGGGAAGCGGTGCACAAGGTTCATCGCTTCCTGTACCGCCAGCGCGTCGATTTGCAGCGGACGTTTCCCGATCCGTTTGACGCTTCGTCCGGCAACTGTCTGTACGGTTGGATGATGCGCCAGGGTCCGCAGGAATACCCGGCGCTGTTCGATCCTGAGACGCAGGCGGCCACGCAGGCCGAGATGTCCACTAACCTGGGCCTCGTATTTGATCCCGATTACACACGGTCGCCAGTTCCTGGGCTAGCGGCGCGACTGGCCGGTGCCCTGCGCAATCCGACCGAGGGATTGCGGCTGGTGCGCCGCGGGTATGAGGTGCTGCGCACCGAGGGTTTGCAGGGCGTACGCCGCCGCCTGGGTTGAGGAATACGCCATGCACCTGAGTTCACTGATCAACATGGAGCGCTTTCGGGACAAGTACCTGAGCGAGTACTTGGGAAAGCCGCTCAAGATTCTGGACCTGGGCAGCACCGAAATGGGGGCTTGCTACCGCCCCATCTTTCAAAAGCCCGGCTGGAACTACGTGGGCGTGGACCTGAGTCCCGGGCCGAACGTGGACCTGGTACTGCAGCGTGCCTACGACTGGCGCGAAATTCGTTCGGACAGCGTGGATCTGCTGATTTCCGGCCAGGTGCTGGACCACGTGGAATTTTTCTGGATCACGGCGCTGGAAATCTCGCGTGTGCTGCGGCCTGGCGGCATGGCCTGCCTGATCGCGCCGTCCTCCGGGCCGGAGCATCGCTATCCGGTGGATTGCTGGCGCTTCTACCCGGACGGGATGCGCGCCTTCGCCAAGGTGGCGCGGCTGGAGTGCGTGGAGGTGTACACGAACTGGGAGAACTCGGGAGACCCTGGCAGTGACTTCTGGCACGACACCGTGCTGGTGGTGCGCAAGCCCCGGCGTTCGTGGCTCAAGACGCTGGCTACACGCTGCCTCCAATCCTGGCAGCGCAGGTTGATGTCGTATCGGTTGTGGCAATGACACCGCCTGTTCGTCTGGTGGCCTTTTATCTGCCGCAGTTTCATCCCACGCCAGAGAACGATGGCTGGTGGGGCAAGGGGTTCACCGAGTGGACCAATGTGACCAAGGCTGAGCCCTTGTTCGAGGGCCACTACCAGCCCCATCTGCCCACGGACTTCGGCTTTTATGACCTGCGTTTGCGGCAGACCCGGCGCGATCAGATCGCGGTGGCGAAGCAGCACGGCATCGATGCCTTCTGCTATCACTACTACTGGTTCTCGGGGAAGCGACTGCTGCACGAGCCTCTGGACGACATGCTGGCCGACCCCGGCAGCGACATGCCGTTTTGCCTGTGCTGGGCCAACGAGAGTTGGACCCGCCGCTGGGATGGGGCTGAACATCAGGTGTTGATGGACCAGAAGTACCTGCCCGAGGACGATTTGCGCTTCATTCAGGACCTGCTGCCGTATCTCAGGGATGCGCGCTATCTGCGGGTCGACGGCAAGCCGTTCCTGATCGTCTATCGCCCGCAGCACATGCCCGATGCGCGGGCCTCGGTAGCCGTGTGGCGCGCACACTGCCGGGAACTTGGGCTGGGCGAAATCCACGTGTGCGCGGCGCTCACGCATGGCAATGAAGACTACGCCCAGTACGGTTTCGATTCGGGTGTGGAGTTCCCTCCCCACAACATGCGTGTCGAAAATGTGGCGCCGAACCTTTCCTTCTTTGCGCCGTTTGCCGGCTACGTCATGCAGTATGCGGACGTGGCCAACTCTTACTTGCAGCGGCGGTATGCGCAGGGCGCGCGCGTGTTCAAGACCGTGTTCCCTTCGTGGGACAACACGGCGCGCACCGGGCCGCGTGCCGTTGTGATGCTCAATGGCACTCCGGGCAACTACGCCCATTGGCTGGCGTCAGTGTTGGAGGCCACCCGAGAGGATCCGCGACCGGGTGACAAGCTGGTGTTCGTGAATGCGTGGAACGAGTGGGCGGAAGGCTGCCATCTGGAGCCCGACCGACGCCATGGCCGGGCCTTCCTGGAAACCACACGGGACGTGCGCAGCGGCTCGTTGAAGACCACGGGTTTCCCGGATACGGGTTTGCCGCAGGGGCACCGGCAGCGACGTACGCTGGGCGACGATTTGGGGCAAGCGCTGCGCTATCACGCAGGCATGGCCCTCGGAGGGCTCCGCAACCGGATCAATCGGCATCCCCGTTTGCGTGCCGGCGTGCTGCCGTTGTGGCGTGCCGTCCGCCGTCTGTGGCCCTGATCACCGCAGCGCAGCGCTAAAATCCCCAATCTGCGGAAGCTTGGCAGAGTGGTTGAATGCACCGGTCTTGAAAACCGGCGATGTTTTACGACATCCGTGAGTTCGAATCTCACAGCTTCCGCCAGATGGCCTTGTTTCTCAAGGGCTCGCGGGCAGTTGGGGCATCCTACCCACCTCTCTACCCACCACGCGACATGGTACGTGGTGCGTATTGGTGACCGTGAGTGACACAATGATGCAATGAACTTTTCTTGCCGGTCAGCCGCTGGTGCTGGCAACAACCGGTATGTAAACGACAATCGGTGTTTACATTGACTCATTACCTCGTCCACTCGGTCACTGATCCATGAGCCTCGTCAAATCAAAGCAGCGTGTCGCTGATCACGGTGAGGTGTTTACGCCCTCATGGATGGTCGAGGCAATGCTCGATCTGGTCAAGGATGAGAGCGAGCGCATTGACTCACGCTTTCTTGAGCCAGCTTGCGGCAGCGGCAATTTCCTCATCCAAGTTCTTCGGCGCAAGCTCATTGCCGTCGAGACAAAATTCGGTAAATCTGACTTTGAGAAGCGCCATTACGCACTGCTTGCAGTGATGTGCACCTATGGTATCGAACTGTTGGCTGATAACATCGCCGAGTGCCGCGCCAACGTGTTGGAAATCCTCGCCGACCATCTGCAGCTCGATGCGTCAGATGATCTCTATCGCGCAGCAAGCTTCGTGCTGTCTCAGAACATCGTTCACGGGGACGCGTTGACGATGCTTGCCAGCGACGGTCAACCCATCGTGTTTTCTGAGTGGGGCTACCTTGGTAAGGGCAAGTACCAGCGCCGCGACTTTCGCTTTGATGTTCTCACCCATTCGTCGGCCTTCAGCGAGGAAGGATCGTTGTTCGCTCACCTCGGCAAACACGAAATTTTCACACCTGCTAAGACCTACCCACCGATGACCATGGCTGATCTTGCCGTCTCGTTGGGCGACGCGCCGGAGGAGTTTCTGTGACTGGACAGGCCAGCTTCGCGTTACGGGGGCGCAATCCTGACGTGTTGACCTGCATCGCCAACCTGTCGAACGACGAGGTGTTCACGCCTCCTGAGCTTGCAAACCGCATGCTTGACACGCTCGCCGACGCTTGGGCGGCCGACCACGCTGGCGCAAACCTGTGGACGGACAAATCGGTGAAGTTCCTGGACCCTTGTACGAAGTCAGGGGTCTTCCTGCGAGAAATCACCAGCAGGCTAACGCGGGGGCTGGCGAGTGAGATCCCAGAGTTGGAGAAGCGCGTCGATCACATACTGACCAAACAAGTATTTGGGGTCGGAATCACGCAACTTACCAGTCTGCTGGCACGTCGCAGCGTCTATTGCTCCAAGCACGCCAATGGCGAGCATTCGATCGCGAAGAGTTTCGCCAACGATGCAGGGAACATCTGGTTTGAGCGAATGGCTCACTCGTGGGTGGACGGCAAGTGCCACTATTGCGGTGCCAGCCGAAAGACACTTGACCGAGGTGACAAGATGGAAACGCATGCGTACGCGTTCATTCACACCGATCACATTCGGACTCGCATCACCGAATTATTTGGAAACAACATGCAATTCGACGTAATTATCGGAAATCCACCGTATCAATTGAACGATGGCGGTGGTATGGGGACAAGTGCGCTACCCATATATCAGCGCTTTGTGCAGCAAGCAAAAAATCTCAATCCTCGCTACCTGAGCATGATTATTCCATCAAGGTGGTTTTCTGGCGGGCGCGGATTGGATCAGTTTCGGGAAGAAATGCTCAACGACGCTCGATTATCGCGAGTGGTTGATTATCCAGACTCCGCAGAATGCTTTCCAGGAATCGATCTAAGTGGGGGCGTGTGTTATTTTCTGTGGGACCGCGATGGTCTTGCAAATTGTTCAGTAACGACCGTCGTGAATGGCGAGAGCTCAACTATGGAGCGTCCCTTGCTTGAAGAGGGCGCCGAGACGTTCATTCGCTATAACGAAGCGATTCCGATCTTGCGAAAAATTCGTAGATTGAATGAGCAAAGTTTCGCAGAACTCGTAAGTGCAAACGATCCATTTGGTTTCGATGTAAGAGTCGAAGACAGCTACAGGAGAGTGAAGCAAAAAATTAATCTAGAGAAAGCTCAAAATGACGTTGCTCTTTATTACAACGGTTGGCGAAGAGACGGTGTCGGCTACGTCGACAAGTCAACAATCCAGAAGAATCGTCAATGGGTAGGAAAGAGTAAGGTATTTGTCGCGAAGGCATACGGTGAACGAGGAGGTTTTCCATATCTTGTTTTGGCAAGGCCGTTTATCGGCGAACGTAATAGCTGCTGCACAGAAACTTATCTGCAAATTGGGCCATTTGCCAACAATGACGTGGCAAAGAATGCAATCTCTTACATAGAAACTCGGCTCTTTCGCTTCTTGGTACTCTTGATTAAGAACACGCAGAACGGGATGAAAAAGGTCTATTCATTTGTTCCAATCCAGGATTTTCAGCAGAGTTGGACTGATGAAAAACTCTACAAGAAATACGGAATCACTAAGCCAGAAATCGCATTCATTGAAAAGATGGTCCGCCCCTTAAGCCAAGACGGAGCAGAAACGGATAGCGATGAGTAGGAACATCGAAAGCATCCTTTCACCGAAGCCGAAGGTCCGGCCACGCATTTATGCCTACTCGATTGCTGACGGCGCACACAAGGGTCTGCTCAAGGTCGGCCAGACGACGCGCGACGTGAAGCAACGCGTGGCCGAGCAGGTCAAGACTGCTGCCATCAAGAACTACACGATTGTCTTGGACGAAGCTGCCGAGAGTGACGACGGCAGTATCTTTACTGATCACCATGTGCGCGCGGCCCTCGTCAAGAAGGGCTTCGACAACGTAGAACTGGAATGGATGCGCTGCACGGTAAGCGATGTGAAGACCGTACTCACTGAGCTTCGCACGGGCCTGCAATTTAGCGGCGCTCATCACGCGAAATTCCCCATGCGGCGCGAGCAACGTGAGGCGGTAGACGTCACACACGCCTACTTCCACTCGCGATGGGCGGAAGACATGCACGCGGTCCCGCGCTTCTTGTGGAACGCCAAGATGCGCTTCGGCAAGACCTTCACCACCTACCAGCTTGCACGGAAACTCAAGGCCAAGCGCGTGCTTGTCGTCACCTTCAAGCCAGCCGTTGAGGACGCGTGGCAGACCGACTTGGAAAGCCATGTGGACTTCGATGGTTGGCAATATCTGTCGAAGTCATCGGGAGGCGACCCTACTCATATTGACCGCAGTAAGCCGGTGGTCTATTTCGGCTCCTGTCAGGACTTGCTCGGTCGCGATACAGCGGGCAACGTCAAGGCCAGAAATGAGTGGCTGCACGCGGTGAATTGGGATTTGGTCGTGTTCGACGAGTACCACTTTGGAGCATGGCGTGACACCGCTAAGGAGTTGTTCGAGGGCGAAGACGATGCAGTTGCCAAGGAAGAGACCAAGCGCCAGTACACCGCCGCGCTGGCAGAAGTGAACGAAGACCTTGCCGTACTCTCTCAGCAGGAAACGGAGTTTCTGCCCATCACCACCAAGGCCTACCTGTACCTTTCGGGCACACCGTTCAAGGCATTGGCTACGGGTGAGTTCATCGAAGAACAGATCTTCAACTGGACTTACACCGATGAGCAGCGGGCCAAGGAAGCTTTCGCGACCAAGCACCCCGGCGAGCGGAACCCTTACAGCGCATTGCCGCAGATGCGTTTGCTCACTTACCAGATGCCGGACGAACTGGTGGCCATCGCCAGCGCAGGTGAATTTGACGAGTTCGACCTCAATGCCTTCTTTGATGCCTCTGGTGAGGGGCGGAAAGCTTCGTTCAAGCACAAGGGCGACGTGCAGAAGTGGTTGGACATCATTCGTGGAAACTATGCGCCACGCGCAGTTGAACATTTGAAGACCGGCACTCGCCCGCCTTTCCCCTATTCAGACAGCCGTCTGTTGCCGTACTTGCAGCATTCGTTCTGGTTCCTTCCCAACGTGGCAGCCTGTCACGCCATGGCGGCTTTGCTGGCCGAAAAGCACAACGTGTTCTGGCACGACTACGCCGTAGTGGTCGCGGCAGGCACCTCGGCAGGCATCGGACTTGAGGCACTGCCACCAGTGCGTCAGGCCATAGCAAGCGGTTTCGAAACCAAGACCATCACGCTGTCGTGCGGCAAACTCACCACCGGCGTAACGGTGCCGCAGTGGTCATCCATCCTGATGTTGCGTAACCTGAAGTCACCCGAGACGTACTTTCAGGCTGCGTTCCGGGTGCAGTCGCCATGGTCCATTCAGAACCCCAACGGCGACAACCCGAATGAAGAGGAAATCCTCAAGCCTGTGTGCTTCGTTTTCGACTTCGCGCCGACGCGCGCACTGCGGCAGCTCTCGGAGTACGGCATTGGCTTATCGCCCAACGAACTGAATCCTGAAAATGCCGTGAAGGACCTTGTGTCATTCCTGCCGGTGCTGGCATATGACGGCGCCAACATGACGCAGATCGACGCGGGCGGCATCCTCGACATTGCGATGGCAGGCACTTCCGCCACGCTGCTCGCACGCAAGTGGGAAAGCGCGCTGCTGGTGAACGTTGACAACGACACCCTACGCCGCATCATGGACAACCCAGACGCCATGGCCGCTGTGGAACGCATCGAGGGCTGGCGCGCCTTGGGTGACAACATCATCGAGACCATCATCAACAAGAGCGACAAGGTCAAGGCGCTGAAGAACAAGGCCAAGGAAAAGGACCTGACGGCGAAGGAAAAGAAGCAGCTCACCGACGAAGAGAAGGAATACAAGTCCAAGCGCAAGCTGGTCCAGGAAAAGCTTATCAAGTTTGCGACGCGTATCCCGGCCTTCATGTACCTGACCGACTTTCGCGAGAACACGCTACGAGACGTGATTACCAAGCTGGAGCCAGACTTGTTCTTGGCAGTCACCGGACTGACCGTGCAGGACTTCCACCTGCTCGTGCAACTCAAGGTGTTCAATACTGAGCAGATGAATCAGGCCGTGTTTGCGTTCCGGCGCTACGAAGATGCTTCCCTACGGTACACAGGGATTGAAAGTCATGATGGGCTGAGTCACTATGGCCTCTATGACACGGTGGTTGCGCGGGATTGACCGTCTTGCTGAGCCATGGCTTGCCGTGGATGACCAAAAGTGGCAGTTCAAACGCTACCGAGACCGGTTGTGAACTGCGTGGGGTACGTTGGACTGGACGACCGCGCCGCATTGAACCTTAGATTGGCAATAGAAGCCGTGTAGTGTTGTCCTGACTGGCGGCGGGTTTTGCACCTAAATTAGTGTCCAAACGGCGAATTTGCGCAACGCCGAATTCCTGCAAATTTTCCAAATTTCACCTACCCAACCCTCTGGAAACCCGCGCCAGTATTGGGTTTCCAGACCCCATGCCCCGCAAACCCAATAACGACGGGGGTTTCCGAGCATCGCCAGTGTTCATGCGGGTTTCCAGACCATCGACATGGTGCTTTACACATTTGTGGCCATCGCTGCGAAAATTTGTGTTAAGAAATTTTCAGGGGCTGTGATGTACGACATTTATTCAAACGATCAGGAAGACTCTTGGCGCTTTACGCTCGGCAGAAGTGGCGCGCGCAAAATCATTGTTATTGGGCTCAATCCCAGTACGGCGACGCAAGAGCGCTCGGACACAACAGTAGCGAAGGTTGACGGCGTTGCAAGTCGACACGGCTTTGATGGGTTCGTTATGACCAATCTCTACCCTGTTCGCTCGACGGACTTCAACAATTTGCCGCACGAAGTCAATGGCGCAGCGTATCGGAACAATCTAAATCACGTTGAGGCTGTTGTCTCCACTGAGGCCAATCCCGTCATCTGGGTAGCTTGGGGGGAGAGCGTGGACGCGAGAAGTTACTTCGTAGCAGCCATTGCGGAGTTGCACGCGCGTCTGCGAAGGCATGCCCCTTCTTGGCAAAACTTTGGCCCGCTAACCAAATCTGGCCACCCACGCCACCCTTCTCGGCTGAGCTACGCATGGTCTTTTTCACAGTTCGACATGAAGCAATACCTTCAATGCGTCACATGCGGCGGATAGTTTTCATTGTGAAAGTTGTTTGCTGGGGTGCCATTCATGCGTGAAACACTCAGAAACCCTGAACTGGCACAACCGCCCGTCCCGCTACCCCAGGGCGGCGGCGTGAAACCGGAGGTACAAACCAGTACAAGCTCAGAGAAGACGTTTGGCCAGCGTTTCATCGCTGGCAAGAATTTTTCCGTACTGTCTTCGCTGACAAGACCTTCCGGGCAGTCTGCTGCCAAGCTCACATCCTGCCACGAAGCTGGGCAAAATTTTAATCCTGACAGTAACCTGCCAGAGTTTTATGACATACACCGCGAGGCCATATGAGCAACATCATTACATTGAATCCGAACAAGACTGAATCGGCGGATCAAGTCGTCGAGGAATCCGAGCCGGTCGCTGCGGAAGAACCACCAGCAGAATTCAAGAACGTCATTTGCCTGAAGATCGACAACCTGTATGTGATCGGCTATACCGACAAGGACATCAGCTACAACGTCATTGCTTTCGCAACCATCGACCTAAAGTGCCCGGCTTCCATGGTTCATGGTGAGTCGGGCACGACACTGGTCCCGTATTTCAAGTTTGCACCCGAGTCCATCGCGACATTCAATACCAACCAATTTGAAGCCTTCATACCTCAGGACAAACCACCGCCCCAGGTAGTCAGTCAGTACAAGGAATACGCCGATGGCCTTGCTGGTACGAAGGATCTGCCATGAAATATTTTCTCATTGTCATGTACCTATCCAATGCGTGCGGTGACCCGAGCGCTATCAAGGTCAAGGAGTACGCAAGTTACTTTGACTGCAACAAGCAGTTGGAAGCCGAAACCAGAGTCAAGGACTCGAAATACCCATTGAAGAAGGCATATTGCACAGGGAGTACCGCATGAAGGACGACGACCATCCATTATTTGATGCCGCCGTTGGCTTCGGCATTTGGTACCTGCTTATTAAGGGGGTGAAAGAAATTGGCGGTGGATTTGCCAGCAGCGTAAAAACGCAAATGGCAAAGGACAAACGCTATGCCGAAAAATTGGCTCGCGAACCTAATCTGACTATGCGCGCGATTTTGGCGGAGGAGGCGCATCTTGAGGAAGTCAAAGTCAATCAGGCTACAGAACGGAAGCGCCAACTGGAGGAGAAAGCCAAGTCCAGCGGTGACGACTTAGCAGTGGCGAAGTTGAAATTAGCAGTGTTCAAAGAATTGGCAGCCAAGCACCCGGAACACATGCACATATTTGCCAAAGACCCAAGGTTCAGTCCTTATGTGCCCAAAGAATCCATTGTGAAAACCAACTTCCCATCATCATGAATCTAGGGCCCTCCCATAAATCCATGACACTGGCGGAGTGGAGACGTAGCAATCCCGCTCCTACAGTGAAGCCTGTCAACGGCCTTCGCCTTGGTCTGGACATTGACGGAACCATTACCGCAGACCCCAAGCTCTTTGCTGAAATTTGCACCCATTGCCGTGAAAGTGGTGGTCAGGTTCACATTGTTACTGCCCGTTCAGAAGCCGGTCGCGCTGAAACGGTCAAGGAAATGCGCGACTACGGTCTGGCGTTCGACAAACTTCACTTTATTGGTGAGTTTTCGCGGGCGAACGAAGTCTGCCCGCATACTGAGCTCGACTGGTTCAAGCGGTACCTCTGGCAAAAGGTGGAGTATGCACGGCAGGTGGGACTCATGCATTTCGTTGACGACGACCCGAAGGTACTGTCCTTGTTCGCCGCCTACGCACCAGGCATTGTTGCCACGTCGGCAGTGGATAGAGTGAGGATTGCAGACCCCCTCTACGAGTTGGCGGTAAAGGTGGTGCTGACCAGTCAGCAGGCCAGCGTGTCACTAATTCAGCGTCACCTGAAACTGGGTTACAGCCGCGCTGTCAAGCTCTTGGAAGCCATGGTGGGAGCAGGGATTGTTAGCCAGCTACCTGATGACGAAGGTCTGCGCAGCGTTCAGAAGCCGTTTGTGGCTACGGAGCGGCTAGACACTTTCCGTAAAGGGCGAACTCAGCAATTGGGTGTGTCCTCGATAGACGAGGCGTCAGCAGGACGGAATACATGACGCGAAAAGATAACCACTGCCAAGTGGATTCAGTACCCTTCTACCCAAACGTCAACTCGCCGTCTGGACTCTTGAAGTACGGCCTGAGCCGTAGTTGCGACCAGGTCAACCGTCCCGTCCGCCCCGACCACCTAAAGGGGGTGGGGCGGGCGGGAACAGGGGTGTACTCAACACCCGCGCCTGGAGGTGGGTGGTGAAAGTCTTCTTTGACACCGAATTCACCGGACTCAACTCCGACCCGCGCCTGCTGTCGATTGGGATGGTGGCTGACGATGGACAGGAACTCTATCTTGAGCTGACCGACGGTTGGACGGAAGCCATGTGCGCACCCTGGACGCGACAGCACGTTTTGCCGATGTTGGGTAAGGGAGAACAGCTAACGCGCCGCGAGGCAGGTAGGAGGATTGGCGACTGGCTAGCGTCCTTTCCCGTCCCGCCTACCTTGCTTGGGGACACCGACTGGGACACGATCCTGCTCACCCAACTGTTGGAGGAAAGCAAGTTACCGAAGGGCAGCTTCAATGTGGAACTGCTTAAGTTCAGTTCCAAGGAACAGGTAAAGTCATTTGAGGGTGCGAAACAGCGGTACTTCGAACTGAAACAGGCTGTCCCCCACCACGCACTGACTGACGCTCACGCTTTCCGATCTGCTTGGGGTAGCGTCTTTTATCAGAGGGCAGCGGCAGTTCCCTAGGCTTGTTCTTGGTTCGCGTCCTCACAGTCGCTGTTCGCGTACCAGTTGTTGTCGGTGCCGCTCTCCCGCCTGCCCCAAACCCTTAGGGCTGTGCCAGAATTCAAGATTCGGCGGAAGCATGCCAGTTAGGCCGCAATGTCACCATGAATTTGCCCAATGGGCTTCCACGAAATCCGGAGCGGTTCACGCAGCGCCAGTAAGTTCTGAGGTTACAAACTCACTTATGCCAACAATCACTGACCTCTATAAAGTTCACCTCCGACAGTTGGAACTGACTCTCGCGGAATCAGACCTCCTGCTGCAAAAAGAGGGTGGCCTGGACGGAGAACTCAAGACAAGCGGGTCGCTATGTGAGCAGTTCCTCCGGCAAACACTTACCAAGTATGTGGTGCCGGGCCAGTTTCGGGTTACGAGTGGATACATTGCCACCCCTGACCTCCTTGCGCAAAAGCAAAGTCTGCCCCAATGCGATGTGCTTATCGCTGACAACCAAATTCCAGCGCTTTTACGACTTTCCGACTCAGCAATCGAGGTTCTGCCAATAGAAGCGGTCATAGGACTGATCGAGGCAAAACGGACATTAACGAAGAAGAGCCTTTCGGAAGCCCTCGATCACATTGCCAAAGTCATAGAGTCAACAGGCAGAACCTCGACACTAAAGACGGACAAGGCTCTGAATGGGTTCAATAAGTACGTTGGGTTTCACAATAACTCCAGCAATAAACCGCTTGTAGGTGTTGTTGCGCTCACGTCAGGGATGACCGATTTCGGTGCCGAAGTGTCCGAAATAATTAACGAAAAGAAGAGTCTTGTCGATTTCGTATGGACGCTTGATGGATTTGCTTTAGTTCCTGCGGTTCAATCGGGGCCCAGTACCCTTCTGTTTTACACGCACACTGCTCGGCCGGAAACGAAATCTTGGTCGCTTCTTACCGAGGACGATTTCAAGTCTGCCGCGTCAGAGTTCTATCGAAGCTTTACCGGACCGCCAAAGTGGATGCTCTTATCGCCAGGCGAGGGGCAAAGTCGGGAGGCGGTATTCGCGAAAGTCATTGGGTTGATTGCGCTGACCATTTCGAGAATATTTCCAACTGGAATGCAGGAGCAGCAAATTTCCGAGTACTACCTCAGTGCTCGGTGAAGAAGCAGTCTGCCGGGTCGCTCAAGGCGGCTGCCGTCGACAAGCCCTCGGCAGTGCTTCAACTTACAACACTGCATTTGAGTGTTTGCTTTAGAGTGGGTAAAAAGTCCGCTTCACCATAGTGGAGTCGGTCACGGTTGCAGTAACCCGACCATCAATATTGAACACCAACGGCCTGGAAAAGCTTGTAACCCCGCGCTGTGGGGGTCGCATGACACTGTGTCAAAAAGTACCGCTGCAAACGATGGGTAGGGTGATGGGTAGTAGACCCCAGCTAACCGGGAGGCCTTGCGAGACAATAACCTGTGGCGGAGAGAGTCACCGCCCACCCCACTTTCAGGCAACGTCCAAACCTCCAAGGTGACAGTCTCCGCGCCTCCCGCCCGACCATTCCCCCTAAAGGAAACGGGCGAACCGGGAGCCTGAAAAGCGATGCGCACAGCGTCAATCATGGCAACGAATCACCGAATGTATATGTTAGCCACGGTGGGCTTACGCGGATAAATTGACTCCGACTGGTGTATCCCAAAATTCAGAGAAGCCATTCGGCCCGCCCATTCTTGCCACAGGGTGGTAAGACCAAGTAATCTCACTGATTGCATTACACAAAATATCCCTTGCTTCGGTACCCCAAGCTATGAGCTTGACTTCCGGACTCGCCAGCCTAACCTGGCGAATAATGCACTTGGTAAAGGTACTCCAGTGTTCGATATGACTACCTGGTTCATATGGCCTTACGGTCAATGCAGCATTCAATAGCAGTATCTGATTTTTCGACCTCCAACTTTCCAAATCGGGGCGACCCTCGCCGTTTGGGTAAATGTGACTCATAATTCTTTTCAGTGACGCGGGCAAGTTTTCAGATCGCCCCCCGCAGACAGCGAACGCGATACCGATTGCATCCGGTTCCCCGTCAGTCTCGCTTGGGTATGGGTCCTGACCAAGAATCAGATACTTCACCTGCTTTGGTGAAATAAGCTCAAGTGCCTTAAATATGTTTTCTCGATGAGGAAAGAACCGTTCGCCCACACCTTCGGGAAGACATTCAAAATCTACCCGCCATCCCTTTTTCCAAGCTTTTGCCTTGAAAAGCTCGTACAGTTCGTCTCGCTTCATTTTCAGCCCCACGGTTAGTATTAGGAAGCGAAAATGACCGCTGCAAATTGCGCCAATCCCTATCCAACCAGATTGTTGGTTGAACGTTGACACCATAGCGCTCGCTTGACCCACGCTTCAACGTTTGCACAAATGTTTGCGGCTGCCACTTTCACCCCCATTTTGTACCATATATGCAGGTGCGCAAAGTAGGGTGAACTGACACAGTCTCGAACATGAGTCGAGACGATCCACTTCTGGAAGCGTTTGCAGCCGAGCTGCGGACCAGGAGGGCTAGAGCCCAATTGTCTCAAGAGGAACTGGCTCACCGTGCCGGTGTTAACCGCACGTATATTGCGAAATTGGAATTGTCGCGAAACCAGCCGACGCTTGGCGTGTTACATCAGTTGGCATTGGCGCTCGAAAATGAACTGCCCGAAATGCTTGCCGCAACTTTGAATCGATACCATCAGAGGCAAGTGCCAAAGAGATTGCTTGAATAGATTCACTTAGATGGTCCAGCCGCTTGAAAAACTGACCTTAAACCACTCAGCCTGGCAAGGCTGAGTGGTAGGACCAATCCCTCCAAGATTGGGATACTGGTCCTTCCGAAGATATACGGAATCCATCAACTATCCGAATACTGTATACACTTGATGATTCCTGCCATTTCTAGAATGATGCCGAATTTTCTTCAATAATCCGAAACTTACCGACGCTCGGAATTTGCTGCCATAGGGGAATGGTGAGGTAATTCTTACCCATTGTTCGCCCATAATTTTTCGTATTGGATAATTTCCTGGTGCCATTAGGTAGATACAAGATTGAGCCTGTGCAAGCTCATCAACATCTAGCATCTTAGGCGGAGATTTTGGTTTACTTCTCATAATATGTCCTCTATCTGATGAGTTCTTTGCCCGGTCCTGTTGACAAATACCTACCTGGACACCCTGTTCAGGTTTTGGTGCATCATTCATGTTAGTTTCCTTATTTCATTACACAGTTGAGATTAAAAAGGCGCCGTGGCCCATTCTTGTTAGCGTTTAGGTATCAAATGGCTTCGATTTGACCTCCTTTCCGTTCGGTTAAATTTGGTTTGCCGCAGTAGTCAGCCCAGTCCTGCATCAGGTTTCTGCGCTTACCGTACAAATCGCCTCGGCGATATGCCGCCTCAACCTTGTTGGACACGGCATGCGCCAAGGCCATTTCAGCTACTTCGTTGGCGTACTCGGTCTGTTCGGCACACCAATCACGGAAAGTTGATCGGAAGCCATGGGGCACGGCATCAACGCCCATGCGCCGAAGTACTGCTGTCAAGGTCATGTCCGAAAGGGGTGCGCCATTTGCGGTGTTGGTTTTTGATCGGTTGGGGCTTGGGAAGACGAACTCACAAAACGAGGTAGCCTTCTGGTGTTTGATGAGGGCTAGGGCTGCTTCAGAAAGCGGCACCCTGTGTTCCTTACCTGCCTTCATGCGAGCGGCGGGAATCGTCCACAGCCCATTGTCCAAATCGAATTCACTCCACATTGCGTTTCGCACCTCTCCTGAGCGAGAAGCGGTCAGGATGAGAAACTGCAATGCGGCGCTGCCGATGCCGTCTTGGGAAGTCAGCCTTTCCATGACCTTGGGCATCTGTACATACGGTATGGCCCGGTGGTGATCCTTCTTTGCGATCTTGTTCGGGGCAGGAAGTAACATGTCAAGCAGGCCCTTCCAGCGTGCCGGATTGGCTTCAGTTCGGTAGCCGCGAGCTGTCGCCCAGTCCAGCACGGCCTCGATACGGCCACGCAAACGATTGGCTGTCTCGGTCTTGGTGCGCCAGATCGGCTCCAGCACGGACAACACATGCGCAAGTGCAACGTCCTTGAGCAGGAGATTGCCAATCACCGGGTTGGCAAAAGTCTCGATGGTGTTGCGCCACTGCTGGGCGTGCTTTGCGTTTCGCCAACCGTGTTCATGCGACTCGATGTATTTGGTGGCACCTTGGCTGAATGTGATGGATGATAACTGCTCTGCCTGCAGGGTGCTGCGCGCAGCGTGTGCAGCGTTGATAGGGTCAATTCCTTGCGCCAGTTTGGCGCGTGCAGCCCGCGCCGCCACCTTCGCGTCAGCCAAAGTGACGGATGGGTAAGCGCCGAGCCCCATGTCCCTGCGACGACCCTTCACGTCATAGCGCAAAATCCAACTGCGCCCGCCATACATGTTGACGTTGAGGCACAGCCCAATCACACCGCCGACGCGGTGAATGCCACGCTCGCGGATATTGGCAACCGCCAGCGCCCCCAATTCCTTCCTAGTCTTAATATTCAATTGCTCCACCTCATCGATACATTGGTTACTAATCTGCCGAATTAAATTAATCCTCGAAGTGCAAACAGACGTTCACAGGTCAGTTGCAGTTGTCAGAAATACTTGTGTGGCAAGATCGCTTTGGAAAATTCTTGCGACTGATCGCAGGCGTGCAACTTTCCAAATGGGAACTCGCGCTTTGCTCTGTTACAGAGTGGTCATTGCCTGCACCAGGGTGGGCTCAGGCAGGCGGTACGTGTCCCGTCCGGCAGGCGACCTTTTGGGAGGACTTGCCGGACGGGGACTACATCGAGTCAGCCCGGCAAGGTCAGCAGACCACCGGAATCAACGATGTGGCCCAACTTGATCAGCGAGTTAAGGGCTTCCTTGACACGTGCAGTTCGGTGTCGCGTATCACTGACGTCCACGCAATCTTTGAGCTGCTGCACGCATTCGTCGAAGCTGAGGCCCACAGGCGTACCAGGATCCGGTGGATCGGCAAGTAGGAGTCCAGTGATCAAAATCTTGAACTGGGCCATTACTGCCATCTGGTTCTTACCCAATGCGGCTTGCTTCTGAGTGCTGGGGCCCGGACCTTCAAGCTCGCGGACAGCAACAGAAGTCATGGGCAGTCCGTATTCATCTTCACCCAAATCTGCCAACTCAAGCTCAAAGGAATGTGAAATTCCGTCTTCACCGTCTTTGGCCTTTTCCAATCGCCACCAGCGCTTGTTGTTCGAATCGCGTTTGATCTCGATTACTGCGTCCAGCGCGGCCAACAGGCTTGAGTGCCCTCGAAGTCCCCGACTTTCGTCCTTACCGGAATGGTGAATGAGAATCACCAGCGTGTCAGTCAACTCTCGCAGCAGGCTGGCCCCAGCGATCACTTTGCCCATGTCCGCAGACCGGTTTTCATCAGCGCCGGGTGACGCGCGATTCAAGGTGTCAATGATGATTACATCGGTTCCACCCATCTGCGCGATCCAGGCGGCGAAAAGCCGGACCTCGTCTTCCTGATTGATCGCCAGTGACTCAAACACAAATTTCACGCCATCCGGGTAGTCCTGCTGATGCGCTTTAGCCCAAGCGCGTAAGCGCACTGGCATACCCCCTTGGCCTTCAAGCGCCACATAGACAACCCGGAGTTTGTTTGGCACGAGTCGGCCAAACCATGGTTGCCCCAAGGCCAGCATCGCTGCAAGGTGCAGGGCAAAAAGGGATTTTCCGGAGCCGCTGGCACCATATCCAGAAATCAAGCCCTTTTCAGGAAGCACGCTGTGTGCGGCCCAGGTCATATTTGATGCATGTATCACGTCGGCAGAACTGCGCAAGCGGTAACGCAAAGGCAACTTATCCGCTCGCCATGAACTATTTATGGCTTTATCCCCAGGAATGAAAGAAATTGCCGTTCCGTTTACGACCATCCGAAAAGGAACGGACTCAATGCAGTTTGGGCTGGCGTTCATGATGCTTCCTGACTTTCCAGCCAGTCGATCACTGCCTGACGGTTCCAGGCGGTGATTCGATCAGACAATTTGACGGGCCTAACGAAGGAGCCATCGCGAGACTTCCGCCATACGGTCGAAGCCGAAAATGGCACCATTGTCAGCAGCGCTTCGAGACGGATATATTGCGGTAGATGGTTAGGCGCAACAATCTCTTTCATGGTTGCTCTCCTACTGCATCGTGCTCAACATGAGTAAGCATGAAGGCGTAACCGATGAGACGCCCGACAAAATCATCTACCGCCTCACTCACGGAGCGCGTATCGGAGCCATGCCATCCAGCATTGAAGATATCTACAAACCTACGGGCAAGACCATCTAAATCCCCAGAAGTAAACTGGGCAACCTGCAGAATTTCGTTAGCCCAAGTAACCACTTCTGCGGTTGTTAGTATGTCCTTTACGCAATGATCAGAAAAGAGGATGTGACGCCCCTCTGCCCTCGACCGATCTGCAGGCAGTGCGCAAGGGTGAATGCTTTGATTGTTAGTAAACAGGTTTTCCATTTCGGCATGGTATGAAGTAGTTGCACAGGACTACATCAAACCGCGATTCACCTAAAATTGGATCCCTGTTAAATGGGTGCTCAAGTGGGCGATTTATTCCCGTAACTTTCTCTTCCTTCTTTGCACTGTGGCAATTTCCATTGACGATTCATGCGAAATGACCCTTTGTTTGGGAAAGTAGATGTTCCACGATTTCATTGCAAGATCAGCACAACTATCGTCGCTCGCCTTGAGGACTGATTTGACCATTTCGAACCACTGCGCAAAGTAACGGTCTCGTGTTTCCTTTGGAGGTTGTCCCCTGCGACCTCCGGTTTCCCGGAGTCTCTGTTGAGCTGCAGTTGCAATCCCTATCACGGCTTGCATATCCTGATAAATTCGTTCCCGAAAATGCTCCCATTTCAACTTCCGCAGGTCCACATCTATCTCAGAATCTTCAAGCCTTTCGAAGCTTTGGGCAAATACTGGATCAAGGGGCGAAAGTTGCCGTAAAAATCCGTAGTGATCACTAATCTCTTTCGCTCCGGACGTCAGTCTTTTGCACACCTTCAAGAGCTTTTGATGATTTTCGACATCGGCCATATAGGCTTTTCGCAAGCTGTCATCGAGCTGCAACTCATCAACCTTGGATGAAATCCTCCGATGCAAATAGATAGCATCGTCCTCGGAAAGAAACCTACTTTCGCGCAGATTCCTGAACGCCAGAAAGCGTTTGTCCGTCATGTCAAATTCAATTTCTCGATCGATCGGGTGCACCTTAGTCTCCTGTTTCAATGCCAGTTGCCTCTGGCATTGCCAAAATGGTAATGCGAAGTAAGACGGCATTGAATGTGCAGTCCGTATTAAAGCCACCAACCCACCTTACTACCCACCTCTTTCCACGCGATTCAGTGACGTTCTCTGACCTTTTAAGCTCTTGTTGGCTGCGCGATTTTGAATGGCAATGGAGGGCCGCTGATACACTACGACCTTCCACGGAAGGCAAGTGCAGTGGTCACAGCTTCCGCCAGATTTCCCACCCTCAGTCGCACCGGGATTGGTCATCCTGCTGGCGCCTTGTCCCATCTTTGGCATCGACATGCTGGATACTCGCGATCACTCCCATAATTGACAACAACAAGTCCCGGCGGCGCCGATTGGCACCGGGAGCCTGACCATGCTTGACACCAATATTGCCGTACTGATCCCCTGCTACAACGAGGCCATTGCCATCACGAAGGTTGTGGACGACTTTCGCGCGGCCCTGCCCACCGCGACAATCTATGTGTTTGATAACAATTCCCGCGATGGGACCGCCGACGCCGCCCGCAAGGCGGGCGCCGAGGTGCGGCACGTGGGACGTCAGGGCAAGGGCAATGTCGTGCGCAGGATGTTTGCCGATGTCGAGGCTGACGTCTATGTTCTGGTGGACGGCGATGCGACCTACGAGGCCCGAAGCGTGCAAGCCATGATCGAGAAGCTGAGGTCGGAGCGACTGGACATGGTGGTGGGCACCCGGGTGCACCAGAGTGATGATGCCTACCGTCTCGGGCATCAGTTCGGCAACAGGATGCTGACGGGTGCCATGGTGCGCATCTTTGGCGCCGGTTTTACCGATATGTTGTCCGGCTATCGGGTCTTTTCCCGGCGCTTTGTCAAATCGTTTCCGGCCATGTCCCACGGTTTCGAGATCGAAACCGAGCTCACAATTCACGCCATGGAGTTGCGCATGCCTTGCGGCGAACTCGCCACTCCGTATGGCGCGCGCCCACAAGGCTCCGAAAGCAAGTTGCGCACCTATTCGGACGGGCTGCGAATCCTGGTCACCATCATCAAGCTGTTTGCGATCGAGCGGCCTTTGCGCTTCTATTCCCTCGTGGCGAGTTTGTTGACGTTGCTCGCGCTGGCGCTGGGCGTGCCCGTGATCACGACGTATCTTCAGACCGGGTTGGTGCCGCGGTTACCCACCGCTTTGCTGAGCACCGGCATCGGCCTGTTGAGTGCCCTGAGCTTCGTGACCGGGGTCATCTTGGAAACGGTCACCGTGGGCCGGCGCGAGATCAAGCAGCTGCACTATCTGGCCGTAGGCCCTGAGGTGGTTGTATCCCGCGCGCCAACCCCGTCGCCAACCGTCTGATGGGCCCGACTTGAAGCAGTTGGCGCACTTTGCCTTTGCGGGGGTGATCGGCTTTCTCGTCGACGCGGGTGTGCTGCTGATCGTGAGCCCGTGGCTGGGTCCCTACGGAGGTAGGTTGCTGTCCTTCGCGGCGGCGGTGCTGGCCACGTGGTTTCTCAACCGTTCGCTGACTTTTCGGCATCAACGCAGCGGCAAACCGGTGCATCACGAGTTGGCGCGCTACGCGTTGACCACGCTGGGGGGTGGCGCGGTCAACTTCAGTTGCTATTCCCTGTTGGTGTACGTCTTTGACTTTTCATCCCTGCTGCTGCCCATTGCGGTGGCGGTGGGCTCCCTGGCGGGCATGACGGTCAATTTCTGGTTGAGCCGGACCTTTGTGTTCACGGCGAACGCGCAAGAGATGTGATGCGCACCCAGTCAGGTTCAACCGTGGAGGGCGCGTTGGCGCCCCCTGAATCCCACTCGATGGCCAACGCCGTTTGGGTGTCGGCCATCGCTCTGGGTGTGTTGGCACTGCATTTTCCCGGGCAAGCGTCCTTTGATACCTTGGCCCAGTTGCGCGATGGCACGACGCGGGTCTATACCTCCAACCAACCGCCGGCGATGTCGCTCCTGCTGGCCAGCCTGAGGATGCCCGGCGTGCTGGCGCTGGATGTTGCCTTGTTCGCTTTCGCGATCTTTCGGTTGTTGGGTTTTGCTTCTGCACCGCTGGGGCGACAGCGCATCGCCCTGGTGGCTATGTTCCTGTTCCCCGTGCCGCTGATCTACTTGGGCATTATCTGGAAGGATGTGCTGTTCGCGCACGCTGCTTTGCTGGCTTTGCTGCTGCTGCCACGCAACGAGGTGATGCAATGGAAGAGTTTGGTCGCCTCGGCCGCCGTGCTCGCGCTGGCGGTCGCGGTGCGACAGCAGGGTGCGCTGGTGGCGGTGGTGGCCTTGGGGTATCTGCTGTTTGCGCAGGGGGCAACCGGGGTCAGGCTTGCGCGGCGATGGATGGCGACCGGGGCTTGGCTCCTCGTCTTTCTGTCGTGTTCCGCGGTGATCAAGAACACAGTACTCGACAGTGGGGACCTATCTGCAAGCGTTACGGTGGAGGGGCCGCTGAGGCAACTGGCGATGTTCGACTTGGGAGGCATTGCCAGCCAGGTTCCAGAATTGCGCTTCCCGGCGATCGAGAAGGGCGCCCCCGCGATTCTGTTGGCGCACCGTCCCACACGGGAGCACCTGATGAGTGTGCTGGGCCGGTACCGACCGGATCGTCAGGACTACATGGACGAGCCTGACCTGCGCACCAATATCTGGATTCCATCGGAGGATTTGTTTGCGGACTGGCGCACCAACATCCTGCGACATCCACAGGCCTATGTCGTGCACCGGCTGGATGCCCTGAGCTGGATTTTGGGTTGCCATGATCCCAGGAAATGTCTGCCCTATGCGGTGGGCATACCCTCCGAACCGGCTGCTCTGGTGGCGGAACTGGGTTTGCAGCCCGGTACCAGTGCGCGCGCCAAATTCCTCGACCGGCTCGGGGACTCGGTCCTGTTCTTGTTTCGCCCCGTGATCTATCTGGCGCTGTCGCTGGTGGTGCTGGGGTTTTTGATTCTGCGGGGCTGGCGAGAGCACGGCTTGATGATCGCCATCCAGATCGGTGGCCTCGCCTACGCGGCCAGCTATTTGCTGGTCGGGTTCGCCTGTGACTTCCGCTATACCTACTATTCCACCGTCACTGCCTTGATCGGTCTTGCGTATGTGTTTTTGACCGGCGCCGGTTCGAGGGTAGGGCAAGGTCGTAGGCTGTCCTGACTTGACCCAGAGACGGTCCTTGTCACGGAATGATGCCCGCCAGACGCTGGATGGTCTGGAGCTGTGCCGGACTTAGCGCGTTGATCCAGGCCTGGACGCTGGCACTGTCGATCACCGGTTTCGCACCATTCGGCGGGGTTTCGCCGATGGCCCGGTAGATCGCGTCCCACAGGCAGTGGTAGTTGACGGTTTCGTGGTCGCTGACGGCGCTCTTGAGGCCGCGGTTGCGCACGGCCATGTAGAAAATCCGGTCGCAGATGGGGGACAACGCCTTGTGCATGGTGCCGAAGTAAGGCACCAGGTGGTACGAGGACGGGAAGAAAAAGAAGCAGTTCGTGTCGACATGCTCGGCCACGGGTTCGTCCGGGGCCGGGATGATGGTTTCGTCGGGGCGACGCAAGTAACGCCTGGCGATCACGTAATCGATGGGCTCGCGCTCCGATGCCGACTCGAACACCCGGACGCAGACTTCCACGTGGTCAGGCTCCAGCCAGTTGTCCGCGTCCAGCAATCCGATGCCGTCGTATTGCTCGGCGATCGCCAGCATCGCCCCGATGCCACGGGGCGTGTTGCCGTAGTCCCCATGCGCGCGATCCAGCCGCAGGTGGCGCACGGCCGCAGCGTCCACCCAGTCCTGCGGGTGACCATCCGCCACCAGGATGTGGTCGGCCTGGACGGTTTGCAGCGCGACACTCTGGATGCAACGCTTCAGCAGGGAGGCGGGCTCCCGGAAGTACGGTGTGACGATGGCATAGCGCATCTGAACGACCTGAAGTTGCCACGATGCCACAGAGTAGGCATGAAATCACAAAGAATGTCAAAACAAAAACTGTTTGTGACTGGAAAGCCGGCAAGGCGCACGAGATTGGACACCAAGGCAGGGAAGGGCTTGGGTACACTTGCCGGCCAGCGCAAGAAGCGTGCGGCCGCTACTTTTTGGGCAATGCAGTGACCAACAACCATCCTGAAACCCCTGACCAGGCTGCGCTGGGCGCGTTGCTGTTTGAGCAGGCACAGCAATTGGCCCATCTGTTGGGTACTGGGCAGTTCGCGCAGGGCGAGGCGACGCTTCAGTCCTTGCTGCAGCGTTTTCCAGGATGGGGGTTGGGGTGGAAGCTCCACGCGGCTTTTTTGACGTCCCTGGGGCGCCACGAAGAAGCCTTGCAGGCGGTGCACAGGACCGCCCAGATGCTGCCCATGGACGCGGAGCTGTTCAACATTGCCGGCACCGCCTACCGGGAAACCGGTCAGTTGAACCAGGCCATCGCCTGCTTCTTCAAGGCCTGCGAGTTCAATCCGGCATTGCCCGAGGTGCACAACAACCTTGGGGGTGCCTTCATGCTCAAGGGAGATGTGGAGCACGCCATCGTCGCGTTCCGGCGCGCGCTCCAATTCAACCCGGACTACCCGGAGGCACTCCAGAATCTGGGCAATGCCCTGCTGGCCCAGCACCGCACCGCCGAGGCGGTGGCGGCACACCTGAAGGCGGCGCAGTTGCAGCCTGCCCGACAACAGGCCCTGAGCATGGCGTGCCTGGCCATGCTGCAATCCGCGAACTGGGCCGCGCTGGAGCCTGCGGTGCGGCAATTGCAGTCCAACCTGGGCGTCCCCGGATACCAGGCGCCCATTCCCTTTGTGTTCAACGGCCTGCCAGGCTCCAGCCCCCAGCAGCAACTGCGCTGTGCGCAACAGTTTGCGATGGAGCAGTACGCCGGAGTCCTGCGGCACACGCCGGTTGCCACGCACGCCATGTCGGTGGAGGGACGCCTGCGCATCGGCTACCTGTCCGCGGATTTCCATGAGCACGCGACGGCCTGGCTGCTGGCGGGCGTGTTGGAGCAACATGATCGTTCCCGGGTCGAGGTTCATGCCTATTCCTACGGCCCGTCCGGGCAGGGGCCGATGCGGCAGCGCCTGGAGCGAGCCAGTGACGTGTTCCGGGACATACAGACCCATTCACACGAGGCGGCGGCCCGCCTCATCGCTGCGGACCGAATTGACATTCTGGTAGACCTCAAGGGCTTTACAGAGAACGGCCGACCTCAGATTTCCGCCTTGAGGCCAGCGCCGGTGGTGGTGAGCTGGCTGGGCTATCCCGGCACGCAGGGGCACCGTCGTCTGGCCGACTACCTCATTGGCGATCCGGTGGTGACGCCACTGGCGCATCAAGTCCACTACAGCGAGACGCTGGCCCTCATGCCCGACAGCTACCAGCCCACGGATGCCGACCGCGTCATGGGGGCGGTGCCGTCGCGTCCATCGGTGGGATTGCCGGCTGACGCCTTCGTGCTGTGCAGCTTCAACCAGATCTACAAGATCACGCCCGAAGTGTTTGACGCATGGTGTCGCATCGCGCTGGCGGTGCCCGGCAGTGTGTTGTGGCTGCTGGAAGGCCCGCCATTGGCCATGGACAATCTGCGGCGCGAGGCCGAATCGCGCGGTCTGGTTTCGGAGCGTCTGATCTTCGCGCCCAAGCTGCGGCAGGCGGAGCATCTGGCGCGCTTGACGCTGGCCGACCTGGCGCTGGATACGCTGCCGTACACCTCGCACACCACGGGCAGCGATGCGCTGTGGGCGGGCGTGCCGCTGGTGACCTGCATGGGCGACACCTTCGGCTCCCGCGTGGCCGCCAGCCTGCTGCACGCGGCGGGGCTGTCCGAACTGGTGACCCAAGACCTGGGGCAATGCGTGGCTCTGGCCATACGTCTGGCGCAGGACCCGGCGCGCCGCAGGAGGCTGCGCCAGCATCTGCTCGACCATCGCACGACATTGCCCCTGTTCGACACGCGTCGTTTCACGCGCCACCTGGAGGCGTTGTTTGCCACGATCCGGCAGCAGCATCTGAACGGAACGGCCACTCCCTTTGCCGTGGCGCGCCTGGAGTGAATCAGGGTGCGCTCTTGACCGCCAGCACCTTGTCCACCCTGCGTCCATCCAGGTCCACCACCTCGAACACCCAGCCCGCGCATTCGATGCGCTCGCCGGTGGCAGGCAGGTGACCGCTGACGGCCATGAGCAGGCCGGCCAGCGTGTTGTAGCGGCCGCGCTCCTCGTCGGGTAGTTCGTCGATATCCAGGCGGGCCTTGATTTCGTTGACCGGCATGACGCCGTCCAGCAGCCAGGAGCCGTCGGCGCGCTGCGTGGCCCAGGCTTCGGCCGCCGTCACGGGTTTCAACTCGCCGGTGATGGCTTCCAGGAGGTCGTGCGGGGTCATCAGGCCTTGCACCACGCCGTATTCGTCCACCACGAACACCATGCGCGCGGAGTGCGCGCGGAATTGCTCCAGCAGCTCCATGCCTGAAAGGGTTTCGGGCAGGAAGGCTGCGGCCTGCACGTGGGGCTCGATGCTGCCGGGGTGCTGCGGGCCCAGTTCCAGCAGGCGCGCCACGCTGATGATGCCCACCACGTGGTCCAGTGAACCACGGCACACCGGGTACCAGGAGTGGGTCGTGTGGCCTTCCCCGGCGGCGGCCACCCGTTCCAGGCTTTGGGCCACGCTGAGGTCGGCGTCCAGCCAGCGCAAGTCGCTGCGCGGCACCATCAGCGAGGTCAAGGGACGGTCGTCCAAGCCAAACACGTTCTGCACCATCTGGTGCTCATGCTGCTCGATCAGGCCGGCGTCCACGCCTTCTTCGAGGCTGGCGGTGATTTCCTCCTCGGTCACGGCGCGCGCCGTGCTCGTGTTCACGCGCAGCAGGGCCAGCACCGCCTGGGTCGTGGCGGACAGCAGCTTCACGAAGGGTTGCGCCACCAGCGCCAGCCAGGCCATGGGGCGCGCCACCCAGCGCGCCACGATCTCGGGGTAGAGTTGGCCGATGCGTTTGGGCACGAGTTCACCAAAGATGATGGTGGTGAAGGTGATCAGCGTCACCACGATGGCGGTGGCCGCGAAATCCGAGGGCTTGTGGGCCATGCCCCAGCTCCGCAGCCACGAGGCCACGCCTTCGCTGAAGGCGGCTTCGCCCACGATGCCGTTGAGCATGCCGATGGAGGTGATGCCCACCTGCACCGTGGACAGGAATTGGGTGGGGTGGTCCAGCAGCCTGAGCGCGGCCCGCGCACCGTGGTCGCCCGCCTCGGCCATGGTCGCCAGGCGCGGCTTGCGGCTGGCGGCCAGCGCCATTTCCGACATGGCGAACACGGCATTGACCAGGGTGAGAAAGATGATGAGCAGCAGGTCCATGTGGGAGCGTAGGTTACACGTTTGAGGTTGTCACATCTATCCGCTATCCTAGAGCCTCTCCAACTTCCCCACCCCCGCTGTGTCCGACCCGCATCCTGCGCGCCCTTCCGCCACCGCCTTTCCCGACAAGGAAGACAAACGCTCCTTCCTGCAAAAAGTGGCCGAGTTCATCCACCCCGGCCCGGATTCGCGCGAGGAACTGATCGACACCCTGGCCCAGGCCGAGTCCAACCAGGTGATTGGCGCCGAATCGCGCGTCATGCTCGAGGGCGTGATCCGGCTGGCGGACATGACCGCTGGTGACGTGATGGTGGCTGCGCCGCGCATGGACCTCGTGAACATCGACGCGCCGTTTGACGAATTGCTGCATGTGGTGATCGACACCGCGCACTCGCGCTTTCCGGTGTACAGCGGCGAGCGCGAGAACATCATCGGCATCCTGCTGGCCAAGGACCTTCTCAAGTTGCAGCGGGCACCGGAGCTCAACATCCGCGCCTTGCTGCGGCCGGCTGTGTTCGTGCCCGAGACCAAGGGCTTGAACGACCTGCTGCGCGACTTCCGCGGCAACCGCAACCACCAGGCTATTGTGATCGACGAGTTTGGCCGGGTGGCCGGACTTGTCACCATTGAGGATGTGCTGGAAGAAATCGTGGGCGAAATCGAGGACGAGTTCGATGACGAGGGCGAGGAGGGCGACATCTTCGCCCTGGCAGACAAGACCTGGCGCGTGAGCGGCGACACGCCCATCGAGCGTTTGAACGAGAGTTTCGGTGTGACCTTGACGGGCAGTGACCCGGATGAGGCATTCGAAACCATTGGCGGTCTCATCGCGCACGAGATGGGCCATGTGCCCAAACGGGGCGAGTACCACGTGCTGGGCGGGCTGCGGTTCATGGTGCTGCTGGCGCGCGGCGGCGCGGTGAAGTGGTTCAAGGTGGCGCCGGTGACCCCGGGCACCGGGACCTGACGGGCCGCGCTTGAATTCCGTGCTGGTGCTGTTGGCTGGAGGTGCCCATGCCCTGAGCGTGGCGTGGCCCTTTTCCCTTGGATTGCCACCGGGGCAGGCCGTGTGGTGGCTGCAGTTGCTCTCCCTGGCCGTGCTGCTGTGGCAACTGGAGCGTGCCTCCACTGCGCGCCGTGCCGCTTGGTACGGCTGGCTGTTCGGCGTGACCAGCCTGAGCGCCACGTTCTGGTGGCTGTTCATCTCCATGTACACTTATGGCGGATTGCCGGCCGTTCTGGCCGCGGCCGCGGTGCTGACCCTGGCCAGTGCGTTGGCGCTGATCCACGCTGGGGCAGGCGCCCTGTTTGCGTGGCTCAAACCGTCGGGCACCACTGCCCAATCCCTGTTGTTTGCCGCCGTGTGGACGCTGGCCGAACTGGCGCGCGGCAGCTGGCTCACGGGCTTTCCGTGGGGGGCCGGCGGGTATGCGCATGTGGACGGCGTGCTCTCGGCCTATGCACCCTGGGTCGGTGTGTACGGCGTGGGGGCGGTGGCGGCCCGGGTGGCGGCGTCGCTGCGCCACGCGGCGCATTGTGGTCACGGCCAGCGCCTGGCGCTGGTGTTCGTGCTGGCCCTGCCCTGGGCGCTGCAAGCGGGCGCAGCGCACGAGCCACCGTCGGCGGCATCCACACTGGCCGTGACCCTGCTCCAAGGCAATATTCCCCAGGATCAGAAGTTCGAGCGCGGCACAGGCGTGGTGGATGCGCTGACCTGGTACGGCCGGCAGTTGCGCGCCGCCAGCACATCGCTGGTGGTAGCGCCCGAAACCGCCATTCCGCTGCTGCCACGCCAGTTGCCAGAGGGCTATTGGTCGGAGCTCCAGGCCAGTTTTGCTGACACTGCCCGCAACGCTGCCCCCAGGGCGGCGCTGATCGGTGTGCCGCTGGGCAGCTTTGACGAGGGTTACACCAACTCGGTCGTGGGACTCAAGGCAGGGCAGGCGACACCGTACCGCTACGACAAGCAGCATCTCGTGCCGTTTGGCGAGTTCATTCCCCCGCTGTTCAAGTGGTTCCTGAGCATGATGAACATTCCGCTGGGCGACTTCAACCGTGGCGCCTATGCGCAGCCGGCGTTTGCCTGGGCAGGGCAGCGCCTGGCGCCCAACGTCTGCTACGAGGACTTGTTTGGCGAAGAACTGGGAGCGCGGTTCACGGACCCGGCCACCGCGCCCACCATCTTCGTCAACGTCAGCAACATCGGCTGGTTCGGCGACTCCGTGGCCATCGACCAGCATCTGGGCATCGCGCGCATGCGTTCGCTGGAGTTTGCCCGGCCCACGCTGCGCGCCACGAACACGGGCGCCACCGTCATCATCAACCACCGGGGAGAGGTCACGCACGCCCTGCCGCGCCTGACCCGTGGCGTGCTGGTGGGCCAGGTGCAGGGGCGGGGCCTGGACGCGGCCACGGGCTGGGACCTCACGCCCTACGCCCGCTGGGTATCACACTGGCGGCTGTGGCCGCTGTGGGGCGTGGCGGTCCTGGGGTTGGTGCTGGCTTACCTGCGCCGGCGCCGCGCACGCGGTTGAGGCCGCCGGCCCGCACCGGGGCGGGCCGTAAAATCCACCGTTGGTGTTCACGGTGGCCTGCGTCGCGCAGTTCCCGCCTGCGCCAAGAGATTCCTCCAACCGGGCCGGCTCTGACCGGACTTCCAGCTTCGCCCCTATGCTGACGTTTCAACAAATCATTCTCAAACTGCAGTCCTACTGGGACGCCCAGGGCTGCGCGCTTTTGCAGCCCTACGACATGGAAGTGGGCGCGGGTACTTCGCACACTGCTACATTTTTGAGAGCATTGGGGCCGGAGCCCTGGAAGGCCGCCTATGTGCAGCCCAGCCGCCGCCCGAAGGACGGCCGCTACGGCGAAAACCCGAACCGCCTGCAGCACTACTACCAGTACCAGGTGGTCCTCAAGCCCGCGCCCAGCAACATCCTGGAGCTGTACCTGGGCAGCCTGGAGGCGCTGGGCTTCGACCTCAAGAAGAACGACATCCGCTTCGTGGAAGACGACTGGGAGAACCCCACCCTGGGCGCCTGGGGCCTGGGCTGGGAGGTCTGGCTCAATGGCATGGAGGTGACGCAGTTCACCTACTTCCAGCAGGTGGGCGGCATCGACTGTCGCCCCATCACGGGCGAAATCACCTACGGGCTGGAGCGCCTGGCCATGTACCTGCAGGGCGTGGACAACGTCTACAACCTGAAGTGGACCGACACCATGAGCTACGGCGACGTCTACCACCAGAACGAGGTCGAGCAGTCCACCTACAACTTTGAGCACAGCGACGCCGACTTCCTGTTCACCGCTTTTGCCGCGCACGAGAAACAGGCCAAGTACCTGATGGAGCAGCAGCTGGCGCTGCCGGCCTACGAACAGGTGCTCAAGGCCGCGCACAGTTTCAATCTTCTGGATGCGCGCGGCGCCATCAGCGTGACCGAACGCGCCGCCTACATCGGCCGCATCCGCAACATCTCGCGCAGCGTGGCGCAGAGCTACTTCGACAGCCGCGAGCGCCTGGGCTTTCCGCTGGCGCCGCGCGAGTGGGTGGCGCAGATGCCGAAGAAGGCCGCGTGAAATGAACCACCCCCGAAGCGCCTTCGGCGCCTCCCCCTCCAGGGGCGTCACCAGCGGCCCGGCAAAGCCGGTTCCGCGGTGACCCTGGCCTCAACCGATTGAATGACATGACGACACAAAACCTTCTCGTTGAACTGTTTGTTGAAGAACTGCCGCCCAAGGCGCTGAAAAAGCTGGGCGAGGCCTTTGCGACCCAACTCGCCGAGCAACTGCGCGCCATGGGACTGACCAGCGCCGACTCCGTGACCACGGCCTATGCCTCGCCGCGCCGGCTGGGGGCGCACATCAGCCATGTCTGGCTCAAGGCGGCGGACAAGGCGGTGCAGCAAAAGCTCATGCCGGTGAGCGTGGGCCTCGATGCGGCAGGCCAGGCTACCCCGGCCTTGATCAAGAAGCTGCAGGCGCTCGGTGCTGACGTGTCCGACCCTGCCGCGGCCGTGGCCCGCCTCCAGCGGGCGCCCGATGGCAAGGCCGAGGCTTTGTTCTATGACAGCCTGGTTACGGGCGCGACCATCGACACCGGTCTGCAAAAGGCCCTGGAAGAAGCGATGGCCAAGCTGCCCATCCCCAAGGTGATGAGCTACCAGCTCGAAACGGACTGCGACTTGCCCGGCTGGAGCAGCGTGCACTTCGTGCGCCCGGCGCACGGGCTGGTGGCCCTGCACGGCAGTGCCGTGGTGCCGGTCAAGGTGCTCGGCCTGACGGCCGGCCGCACGACCCGCGGCCACCGCTTCGAGGCGCGCGTGGACGAGGTGGTGATCCAGGACGCCGACAGCTATGCGGCCACGTTGCGTGGCGACGGGGCGGTGATTGCCTCCTTTGCCGAGCGCCGGGCCGACATCGCCGGCCAGCTCGCGGCGGCGGCGGCCCGAGTGGGTGGCGGCTGCAAACCCATCGAGGACGATGCCCTGCTGGACGAGGTGACGGCCCTGGTGGAGCGCCCGAACGTGCTGGTGTGCGAGTTCGAGTCGCAGTTCCTGGACGTGCCGCAGGAGTGCCTGATCCTCACGATGAAGGCCAACCAGAAGTACTTTCCGCTGCTGGACGCCCAGGGCAAGCTCACGAACAAGTTCCTGGTGGTGAGCAACATCCGCCCGGACGATGCCTCGCAAGTGATCGGAGGCAACGAGCGCGTGGTGCGACCGCGCCTGGCGGACGCCAAGTTCTTCTTCGACCAGGACCGCAAGAAGACGCTGGCCTCACGCGTGCCGGGCCTGGACAAGGTGGTCTATCACAACAAGCTGGGCTCGCAGGGCGAGCGCGTGCAGCGCGTGCGGGCCATCGCCCGCGGCATCGGCGAACAACTGGGCGGGGACGTGCTGGCCCGGCGTGCCGACGAGGCGGCCAAGCTGGCCAAGGCGGATTTGCTCACCGACATGGTGGGCGAGTTCCCCGAACTGCAGGGCATCATGGGCGGCTACTACGCGCGCCACGATGGGCTCACCGAGGACGTGGCGTTTGCCATCGAGGACCACTACAAGCCGCGCTTTGCCGGCGACGAACTGCCGCGCAACATGACCGGCGTGGTCGTGGCGCTGGCCGACAAGCTGGAAACCCTGGTGGGCATGTTCGGCACTGGCAACCTGCCCACGGGGGACAAGGATCCGTTTGCCCTGCGCCGTCACGCGCTGGGCGTGATCCGCATGCTGGCCGAGTCCGGACTGGCACTGGAGCTGGATCAACTGCTGCGGTCCGCCTACGATGCTTTCGGGGAAAAGCTGCCGGCCCAGCGTGCCGCGCCGCTGGAGACACTGACCACCTTCATCTACGACCGCCTCGCTGGCAGCCTGCGCGAGCAGGGCTACAGCGCGCAGGAAGTCGAGGCCGTGCTGGCCCTGCGCCCGCAGCGCCTAGCCGACGTGGCTCAGCGGCTGGCCGCGGTGCGTGCCTTCGCCGCCTTGCCCGAGGCGCCGGCTCTGGCCGCGGCCAACAAGCGCATCAGCAACATCCTGAAGAAGGTCCCGCCCGTGGACCCGCACGTGAACGAGGGCCTGCTGCACGAAATCGCGGAGAAGGCACTGCACGCCGTGGTCAAGTCGGTGGTGCCGCAGGCCAACGCGCAGTTCGAGGCCGGCGACTACACCGCCTCGCTGAAGACGCTGGCGGCGCTGCGCACGCCGGTGGACGCCTTCTTCGACGGCGTGATGGTGAACGCCGAGCAACTGGACCTGCGCCTGAACCGCCAGGGCCTGCTGCAGACCCTGCACAACGCCATGAACCGGGTGGCCGACCTGTCCCGGCTCGCGGCTTGACGCCGGGGCGCTGGCGACCGAGCATTGCGCATCATGCCCACGCCACGGAAACGGCCCCCTGCTTGCCGGCTGTACCACGGCCAGCGTGAGGCACAGGGAGAAAAGACATGAAACTCGTCATCCTCGACCGCGACGGCACCATCAATTCGGACAGCGACGAGTTTGTGAAGTCGCCCGAGGAGTGGCAGCCCCTGCCCGGAGCACTGGAGGCCATAGCGCGGCTCAACCATGCGGGCTGGCACGTCGTGGTGGCGTCCAACCAGTCGGGGCTGGGACGCGGGCTGTTTGACATGGCTTCGCTCAACGCCATGCACGCCAAGATGCAAAAGCTGTTGGCGGCGCAGGGCGGGCGCATCGACGCGGTGTTCTATTGCCCGCACGCCGCCGACGACCACTGTCAGTGCCGCAAGCCGCTGCCAGGCCTGTTCGAGCAGATCGCCGAACGTTACAACGTGGACCTCAAGGACATGCCCGTCGTGGGCGACAGCCTGCGCGACCTGCAGGCCGGTGTCGCCGTGGGCTGTGAGCCGCATCTGGTGCTCACCGGCAAGGCGGCCCAGTTCCGCGGGCGCGAGCTGCCACCGGATTTTCCGCAGGGCACTCTGGCCCACCAGGACCTGATGGCCTTTGCCGACTTCATTCTTGCGAGATAGGCCGATACATGCGATTTCTCCGTTCCCTGCTGCACTTTCTCTGGATGGGCGTCACCGTCGTGCCCTGGGCACTGGCAGTGGTGCTGGCAGCGCCATTCGTCAGTCGCGACACCGTGTACCAGATGTGCGCGGGTTGGCTCACGCTGTCCGTGAACAGCGGTACCCTGCTGCTGGGCATCCACAACCGGGTCACGGGCATGGAGAACCTGCCCACGCACAAGACCAGTCCGGCCATCCTGCTGGTCAAGCACCAGTCCACCTGGGAGACGTTTTCCATGGTGGCGCTGATGCCGCACCCGCTGGCCTTCGTGTTCAAGCGCGAGTTGCTGTTCATTCCTTTCTTCGGCTGGGCCATGAGCCGCATGGACATGATCCACATCGACCGCAGCCAGCGTGCCCAGGCTTTTGCCAAGGTCGTGGAGCAGGGCAAGCGCCTGCTGGCCCGCGGCACCTGGGTCATCATGTTTCCCGAGGGAACACGCATTCCCCGGGGCAAGAAGGGCACCTACAAGCTGGGCGGCACCCGCCTGGCGGTGCAAACGGGTGCGCCAGTGATTCCCGTGGCGGTGACCTCGGGCAAGTGCTGGCCGCGCAAGGCCTTCGTCAAGACGCCGGGCATCGTGGACATTTCCATCGGCAAACCCATTCCCAGCGAGGGGCGCGACCCGGAGGAACTGATGCGCGAGGTCGAGGACTGGATCGAAACTGAAATGCGCCGTCTGGACCCGGAGGCCTACCGCTAGGGCGGTGGATGCAGATGGCCATGCTGCGCCGCCTGTGCCAATTCACGCTGGATCTGTTCGATTCGCCGCCTGTCGCTGCCCCTGCCGCCACTGCGCCGGCCCCGGTTCATGTGCACCCTCCACGCGCGCAGCCCTTGGCGCCGTCCGGCGCACATGACCTGTGGCGCGGTGCCGCCGAGGGATCCGCCTTCCGGCATCCGCGCGCCAGCCGCGAGCTGCGTCTGGGGGAGGCCGTCGTGGCCTACGAGTTCAAGCGCGGCAAGCGCCGCACCATCGGCTTTGCCGTGGGGCCTGACGGGCTGGTCGTGAGTGCTCCCCGGTGGACGCCGCTGTATGAGGTGGATGCCGCCGTGCGCGAGAAGTCGGCCTGGATCCTGAAGAAGCTGCACGAGTCGCGCCAGCGCCAGCAGCAACTGGCATCGGCGCGCATCGAATGGAAGGATGGCGCCACGTTGCCCTTCCTGGGTGAGGTGGTGACGCTGGTGCTCGATCCGCGCCACGACTTTGGAGCCGTCGGCGCCGAGCTGAAGGCGCCTGCCGACAGCGACGCCGGCGCCACCGGGCAGAGGCTGCACATTGGACTTGCGCACCATGCCACCCCCGAGCAGATCCGCGATGCGGCGCAGGCTTGGCTCATGCGGCAGGCGCGCCGCGTCTTTACTGAGCGCCTGGACCACTTCGCGCCGCAACTGGGTGTGCAGTGGCGGCGCCTGTCGCTGAGCAACGCGGGCACACGCTGGGGCAGCGCCAAGAGCGATGGCTCGATCCGCCTGAATTGGCGGCTCATCCACTTCAAGCCCAGTGTGCTGGACTATGTGGTCGTGCATGAGTTGAGCCATCTGCGCGTCATGGACCACAGTCCGCGCTTCTGGGACACGGTCAAGTCCGTGGTGCCCGACTACGCGCAACTGCGTGGACAACTCAAGGACGAGGCCCTGCCGCGCTGGCAGTAGGGGCCGCGATGCGCAGGGCGGACCATGGACCTTCACGACGGCACCCTGATCGGCCTGGCCCTGGCGCTGGGTGTGGGCTTGCTCATCGGCGTGGAGCGTGAACGGCGCAAGGGCGAGGGCGTGAACCGGGCCTTCGCAGGCATCCGCACGTTCTCCCTGGTCGCGCTGTGCGGCGCCGCTGCCCAGGCACTGCACCAGCCGCTGCTGACATTTGCCGCCGCGCTGCTGGTGGCCGCGCTCGTGGCCCTGTCGTATTGGCGCGACCGAAGCAAGGACCCGGGCGATCCGGGCGCCACCACCGAGGTCGCCTTGTTCCTGACCTTCCTGCTGGGGGTGCTGGCCATGGAGCGGCCCGAACTGGCTGCTGGCGCGGCCGTGGTGGTGGCGGTGCTGCTGGCCGCGCGCGTGCCGATGCGGCAATTCGCGACGCGCACACTGTCGGAGCAGGAATTGCGCGACGCCCTGCTGCTGGCGGGCGCCGCATTGCTGGTGCTGCCCTTGGCTCCAGACACGCCGTTGACGTGGCTGGGCGGCGTCAACCCTCACAAGGTCTGGCTGCTGGTGGTGCTCATCATGGGTGTGCAGTCGGTTGGCCACGTGGCCCTGCGCTGGCTGGGCCCGAACGTGGGGCTGCCCCTGTCCGGACTGGCGGCGGGCTTCGTGTCCAGTACCGCCACGGTCGCGGCCATGGGTGCCCGTGCCCGTGAGCAGCCGGCGTTGCTGCTGCCCTGCGTGTGCGCGGCCATGCTTTCCACCGTGGCCACGTCCGTGCAGATCGGCCTGATCGCGCTGCTGCTGGCACCGGTGCTGCTGGGCACGCTGTGGCCCAGCCTGGCCTGTGCCTTCGTCAGTGCCTTGCTGCTGGCGCTGGCAGCTTACCGGCGTGCCAGCGTCGATGCGCAGAGCATGCCTACCGACAGCCGGGCCTTCAGTCTGAAGTTGTCGCTGGGGCTGGCGTTGCTGTTGTCAGCCGTCATGGCGGCGGTGGGGTGGCTGCAAGCGGCCTGGGGACAGGGTGCGACCTATGTCGCGATGGCGCTGGCGGGCCTGGCGGACGTGCATTCCGCCAGCGCGGCCGTGCTGGCGCTGGCCACGAACGATCCGACCCTGGTTCCCATGGTCTGGCCCGCCGTGTTGCTGGCCTTTGCCAGCAACACGGCAAGCAAAGTGGTGGCAGCGCTCGCGGCAGGCGGCGCGAGCTATGGCGGCCTGATGTTCGCCGGGCTGGTGATCGTGGCCGTGGCGGCGTGGCTTCCCTGGGTGCTGCAACGGGTGATGTAAGTGTTCATCCATCCAAATGCCTGACCGAAAAGGCCGTGCCGCATGATACGCGTCGAGTCGAGGTGACCATGAACCAGACGGTCGAGTTTCACAACCGTGCCGCAGCCTTTCTGTGGGGCTTTGCCGTGGTGTTCCTGGGATTTGCCGTGGCGCTGTCGTGGGTCCTGTGGCGGGACGGACCGCCCGCGGGCTACGCCTGGCCGTTCACGATCGGCGTGGGACTGGTCGGCTGGCTGACGGGCGGGGGCTTCGCTGCCTACGCGTGCGGCAAGCCGTGCGTTCGCGTGACGGTGGAATCGGGTGTTCGTGTCACGGTCGTATGGCGCTATCCCCTCAAGACTGTGGTGCGTGAGGCAGCCTGCTCGACCTTGGCCGCCGCACAGGTCGTCGAAACGCGTGATGGTGATGGCGACCCCTACTTCATGGTGCGCTGGGCCTGGCCGGGCGGCACCGACGTGGTCGTGGTGGAGGGCCGCGATCGGCAGCGCTGCGAGGCGCTGTGCGCACGCCTGAATGCGGCCGTCGGTCAGGGGTGAGCACCGAACCGGTATACGTCCTGCTTGTCCCGGGTGCGCACCAGTTTCCCGTCAAACCACAGCGCATGCAGGTGCGCCACCGACTCGCCCATGGCAAAAGTGGTCTGGTGCAGGTCCAGCTTGCGCTTGAACAGCACGGCCAGGATCTCGGCGGCACTGCGCGGGCCTTGTTGGCAGGCCTGAAGCACTTCCTCCAGGCGTTCGCGGTGGTGCGCCACCAATTGGTCCAGACGGGTGTGCAGTCCCTGGAACGGCCGGCCGTGCGAGGGCAGGACCAGGGTGTCGGGGTGAAGCGGCCGGTATTTGTCCAGTGAGCTCAGAAACAACTGGAGCGGATTGGACTCGGGCTCGATGTCATACACGCTCACGTTGGTGGAGATGCGTGGGAGCACCATGTCGCCGGAGATCAGCACCCTGGCCTGAGCGCTGTACAGCGCGATGTGCTCCGGCGCGTGGCCGTAGCCGCTGATGCAGCGCCACTCGCGCCGCAGCGACCCGGAGCCGATGGTGATGACGTCGCCGTCCATCATGCGCCGGTAGCTCGGCGGCACGGCGGGCACCATGCCCGGGTAGTAGCTGGCACGGGCTCGGATCTTCTCCTGCGACTCGGGGTCGGTCAGCCCATGCGCCGCAAAGAAGCGCGCAGCGCCTTCGCCGCCAAAGCCCGTGGTGCTTTGCGAGGCCATGCGCGCGGCGTTGTAGTCGGTGGAACTGATCCACAGCGGCGCCTGCCAGCGCTCGCACAGCCAGTGCGCCAGACCGATGTGATCCGGGTGCATGTGGGTCACGACCACGCGCAGGATGGGCAAGCCCTCCAGCTCGCTGGCAAACACCGATTCCCACTGAGCCTTGGTCTCGTCACGGGTGATGCAGCAGTCCACCACGCTCCAGCCCTGGCGCCCATCGATCTCGTCACGCAGCAGCCACAGGTTGATGTGGTCCAGCGCGAAGGGCAGACCCATGCGCAACCACTTGATGCCGGGCGCCACCGCCGTCGCGGTGCCGGTGGCGGGCAGGGTGTCTCCCAGGGGATAGTGGAGTTGGCGTTCGAGTTCGTTCATGGAGCGGGGGCGGCGGAGCGCGAAAGGGAAACTGCGGTAGTCTGGGTCATAATTGACGTTTACGTAAACGTCAATGTGGATGACAGGCATTGTAGGTGCGCGGTGAGCGCCGACCTGTCGCCCACGTTATCGGCCTTGCAGGAACCATGAGCACCACCTACACCATCAGCGATCTGGCCAGGGAGTTTGACCTGACGACGCGAGCGATCCGCTTCTATGAGGACATGGGCTTGCTGCAGCCCGAGCGATCCGGCCCCGGAGGGCGCAACCGGGTGTATTCGTCACGTGACCGGGCACGCCTGAAGCTCACGCTGCGTGCCAAGCGCCTGGGTCTGAGCCTGACCGAGGCCAAGGACATCATCGACATGTACGACAGCCCGCGCGATACCGGCGCCCAGTTGCGCAAGTTCCTGCAGGTGCTGGCCACACACCGGCAGCAGATCGAGGAACAGATGGCCGACCTTCAGGCCAATCTGGAAGAGGTCAAGGCGCACGAAAAGGAAGCGCGCGCCGTGCTGGCCAAGAGTGAATCCCGCAACCCACCCAAGAGGAAACAAGCATGAACCTGCCCGGACTGAACTTCCAGCTTGGCGAAGACATCGACGCACTGCGCGACGCGGTGCGCGAATTCGCGCAGGCCGAAATCGCCCCTCGCGCTGCCGAGATCGACCGCAACGACCAGTTCCCCATGGATGTGTGGCGCAAGATGGGCGCGCTCGGCGTGCTGGGCATCACGGTGGGCGAGGAGTACGGCGGCGCCGGCATGGGTTATCTGGCGCACATGGTCGCCATGGAGGAGATCAGCCGCGCCAGCGCCTCGGTGGGGTTGTCCTACGGCGCGCACAGCAACCTGTGCGTGAACCAGATCAAGCGCAACGGCACGCCCGAGCAACGTCGGAAGTACCTGCCCAAGCTGATCAGCGGCGAACATGTGGGCGCGTTGGCCATGAGCGAGCCCGGGGCCGGCTCCGACGTGATCGGCATGAAGCTCAAGGCCGAGGACAAAGGCGGCTACTACCTGCTCAACGGCAGCAAGATGTGGATCACCAACGGTCCCGATGCCGACACGCTGGTCGTCTATGGGAAGACCGAACCTGAACTCGGCGCGCGGGGTGTCACCGCTTTCCTGATCGAAAAGGGCATGAAGGGCTTCAGCATTGCCCAGAAGCTGGACAAGCTGGGCATGCGCGGCAGCCACACCGGCGAGTTGGTGTTCCAGAACGTGGAGGTTCCGGCCGAGAATATTCTGGGTGGACTCAACAGCGGCGCCAAGGTGCTTATGAGCGGGCTGGATTACGAGCGCGCGGTGCTCACCGGCGGACCGCTGGGCATCATGCAGGCGGTGATGGACAACGTCGTGCCCTATATCCACGACCGCAAGCAGTTTGGGCAGAGCATCGGCGAATTCCAGCTCATCCAGGGCAAGGTGGCGGACATGTACACCGTGCTCCAGGCCGCGCGCTCCTTCGCCTACACCGTGGCCAAGAACCTGGACATGCTGGGCAGCGAGCACGTGCGCCAGGTGCGCAAGGACTGCGCCTCCGTGATCCTGTGGACCGCCGAGAAGGCGACCTGGATGGCCGGCGAGGGCGTGCAGATCTTCGGCGGCAATGGGTACATCAACGAGTATCCGCTGGGTCGCCTGTGGCGCGACGCCAAGCTGTACGAGATTGGCGCCGGCACCAGCGAAATCCGGCGCATGCTGATCGGACGCGAGCTGTTCGCGGAGACCCTGTAGTGGCGCACAAGACGCGCAGAATCGTGGTCATTGGCGGCGGTGGCTTTTTGATGGAAGACACGCGGGGACTGCAGGAAACCTACCTCAAGACCCTGTGCGCCAACGCCGAACCCAAGGTGCTGTTCCTGGGCACGGCGGCCGGCGACAGCGAGCGCGCGCAGCTGCGGTTCTACCGCCTCTTCACGGACATCGGCTGTCGGCCTTCGAGTCTGGCCTTCTTTCCCTTTGACATGCGGCGCGACTACGCTGCCGCGGCCCTGGATGCCGACCTGATCTACGTGGGTGGGGGCAATACCGTGGCCATGCTGGCGGTGTGGCGCGAGTTCGGGTTCGACCGCGCGCTGCGTCAGGCTTACGAGAACGGCACGGTGCTCTGTGGCATCAGCGCCGGTGCGAACTGCTGGTTTGAACACTACGTCACCGACAGCATTCCCGGTGGCGGCACGCGCGATGGTCTGGGGTTTCTGCCCGGCACCTTCTGCCCGCACCTGGACAGTGAGCCCTGGCGCCAGCCGCTGCTGGAGTCCACGCGGGGTGCGGCTGCCGGAGCCGGGGAGCACGTGTGCGTGCTGTACGAGAACGAAACCTGGGTGGAGGCCGTGCAGTCCGTGGCACAGGCCACTGCACCAACCGCGGAAGCCGTCGCGCTGTGTCTGCGCCGCGCCGCCGATGCCGCGCCGGATGCGCCCCTGTCCCGGGTGCAGGGTCGGCACCTGGAGCTGCCTGCCGTGCCAGGAACGAAGGCATGAGCCTCAAGGACGTGCCCACACTGCACAGCAGCTTCGGCTGCCTGCGCCCGCTTGTCCCCGAGGATGCGCCATCCTTGCGGGCGTACGCCGACGACGAAGCCGTCTGGTGCAACCTGTTCGATGGTTTTCCCCGACCTTACACGCTGGCCGATGCGCAATGGTGGTGCGGCGAGCGACCGGATGATCTCGGCTACGTCTGGGGCATCGACGTGGACGGGCAGATCGTGGGCTGCATCTCCGTGCGGCCCGAAAGCGGCTGGCTGCGCTGCAACGCCGAGGTCGGCTACTGGATCGGCCAGCCCTTCTGGCGGCGTGGCATCACTTCCGAGGCGCTGGGACTGGTGACGGCCTGGGCCTGGCGCAACCTGCCGGAAGTGACGCGCCTGTATGCGCCCATCTTCGCCTGGAACCCGGGTTCGCAAGGCGTGGCACGCAAATGCGGTTTCCACAAGGAGGCCGACCTGCCGCGCAGCGCCATCAAGAATGGCCAGGTGATCGACCGCGTGCAGTGGGCCTGCCTGCGGCCGGTTCCCGGATCGGATGCCAGCCGCTAACATCGCGGCATGAGCTCCCCGCTGCAACACCTGTTCGACAACAACCACGCCTGGGCGGCGCGCATGGAGCGCGAGCGCCCCGGCTTCTTCAGCCGCCTGGCGCACCAGCAGACGCCCAAATACCTGTGGATCGGCTGCTCCGACAGCCGCGTGCCCGCCAACGAGATCACCGGGCTGGACCCGGGCGAGGTCTTCGTGCACCGCAACGTGGCCAACGTCGTGGTGCATTCGGACCTGAACGCGCTGTCGGTGATCCAGTACGCGGTGGACGCGCTCAAGGTCGAGCACATCATGGTGGTGGGGCACTACGGCTGCGGCGGTGTGCTCGCCGCCGCGCGTGGCACGCGCATCGGCCTGGCGGACAACTGGTTGCGCCATGTGCAGGATGTGCGCTTGCGCCACCGTCAGCGCCTGAATCATCTGGCACAGCCGGAACTGGAAGACGTGTTGTGCGAGATGAACGTGATCGAGCAGGTGGGCAACGTGGCCCTGTCCAACGTGATGCAGGACGCCTGGAGCCGGGGTCAAAAGGTGGCGGTGCATGGCTGGATCTACGGCCTGTCGGATGGTTTGGTGAAAGATCTGGATGTCAGCATGCAGGGTCCGCACGAAGTGGTGGACGTGTTTCGCCGGGCATTCAAGCGCTATCCCCGCGGCGTGGCCTGATTAGCAACGGTTCCGCCGGACACTGAAAAGAGAGTGACCTCATGTTCCCGCAAAAGCTCGATTCCACCCTGGCCTACGACATCGCCAAGGCGATGATGGACGGCTTCAATCGCCACTACCGGCTGTTTCGCACCGAGTCGGCGCGTGCCAAGCACCGTTTCGAGACGGCGGACTGGCATGGCCAGCAACGGGCGCAGCGCGAGCGTATCGAGTTCTACGACCTGCGCGTGAAGGAGTGCTCGATGCGGCTGGAGCGCGAGTTCAAGGCCGGTGAGCAGTCCATGGAGGTGTGGCAGCAGGTCAAGCTGCACTACATCGGCCTGCTCGTGGACCACCACCAGCCGGAACTGGCCGAGACCTTCTTCAATTCGGTCACCACCAAGATCCTGCACCGCAGCTACTTCCAGAACGACTTCATCTTCGTGCGCCCGGCCGTCAGCACCGAGTACATCGAAAACGACGAATCCGCGGTGCATCCCACCTACATCTCCTACTACCCCACGCGCGACAACCTCGGCGAGGTCATCACCCGCATGGTTCTGGCATTTGACCTGCGTCGCGAGTTCGAGGACCTGGCACGGGATGTGGGCTATGTGCGCGCGGCCATGGAACGGCAGATCAAGGACGTGCGGCTGCGCGCCAATTTCCAGGTCCAGGTGCTGTCGGGTCTGTTCTTCCGCAACAAGGGCGCGTACATCGTGGGCAAGATCATCAACGGCTTTGCCGAGGTGCCATTTGCCTTGCCCGTGCTGTACAACGAAGCCAACCAGCTGGTGATCGACGCGGCGCTGTTCGGCGAGGAAGACCTGCTGCTGCTGTTCAGCTTTGCCCGTGCCTACTTCATGGTGGACATGGAGATCCCGTCCGCCTACGTGCAGTTCCTGCGCAGCATGATGCCGCGCAATCCGCGCAACGAAATCTACAACGCGCTCGGACTGGCCAAGCAGGGCAAGACCCTGTTCTACCGCGACTTCCTTTTTCACTTGCGGCATTCGTCGGACAACTTCCGCATCGCGCCGGGCATCAAGGGCATGGTGATGCTCGTGTTCGACCTGCCCTCATTCCCCTATGTGTTCAAGGTGATCAAGGACTATTACCCGCCGCCCAAGGACACGACCCGCGAGGAAATCAAGAGCAAGTACCTGCTGGTCAAGCAGCACGATCGCGTGGGACGCATGGCCGACACGCTGGAGTACAGCGAGGTGGCGTTCCCGCGCGAGCGCTTTGACGACGAACTCATTGCCGAGATTCAGAAGTTTGCGCCCAGCCAGCTTGAGATCAGCGACCGCGATGGCGATGGCCGCATCGAGGTCATCATCAAGCACGTGTACATCGAGCGGCGCATGATTCCGCTCAACATCTACCTGCAGGAAGCCTTCGACTCCGGACTGGACAATCCGCAGGCGCGCGAGCAGATTGAACGCGCCGTGATCGAATACGGCAACGCCATCAAGGATCTGGTGGCGGCCAACATCTTCCCGGGCGACATGTTGTGGAAGAACTTCGGCATCACACGCCACGGCAAGGTCGTGTTCTACGACTACGACGAGATCGAATACATCACCGACTGCAATTTCCGGCGCGTGCCCGCGCCGCGCAATGAGGAAGACGAGATGAGCGGCGAAGTCTGGTACAGCGTGGGGCCGCGGGACGTGTTTCCCGAGACCTTCGGCCCCTTCCTGCTGGGCAATCCGGCGGTGCGCGAGGTGTTCATGAAGCACCACGCGGACCTGCTGGACGTGGCGTTCTGGCAGGGGCACAAGGATCGCATCCTTGCCGGCCACGTGTTCGACGTGTTCCCGTACGACCAGGAGAAGCGTTTTCGCAATGGCCAGCCGCATCGCCCCGACCTGAGCTGAGGACGTGGCGCCGCGCCGCCACGCGGGCCCGAGGCGCGTTGCCGTGGCGGTTCCGATTTCGGCTACGCTGTGAGCTTCAGTCAATCGCTCAACCCAGGGGGATACGCGTGAATGCCAGGAAACTTTGCCTTGTTTGGGGCCTGATGTCCGTTGCCTTCGCGGCGCAGGCGTTTTCAGTGGCCAGTCTGTCCCCCCAGGGTGAAGTGGCGCGCGTGCGCCAGTTGGTGGTCAAGTTCGATGAAAGCGCCGTCAATTTCGGCGATCCCAAGGCTCCCGCGCCCGTGACGCTGAACTGCAGCGATGCCCAGGCCAGCCAGGGCAGCGGTCGCTGGATCAGCGAGCGCGAGTGGGCGTTCGAATTCAACCAGGATCTGCCGCCGGGCGTGAACTGTCGCGTTCAGCCGCGCGCGGACCTGAAGTCCGCGAAGGGCGCCGAATTCAGGGGAAATACCAGCTACGGTTTCAGCACCGGCGGGCCATTTGTGCAGCGCATTCGACCCTACGCCAGCGGCACCATCGACGAGGAGCAGTTCTTCATACTGCAACTCAACGGACCGGCCACGCTGGCCAGCGTCCAGGCCAACGTATGGTGCCAGTTGGAAGGTCTGGGTGAGCGGGTGCCGGTGCGTCTGCTTGAGGGCGAGCAGCGTGCCGCCCTGCTCAAGGCACAGGGGTACGCGCGCGCGGCGGAGAAGAACCCCCTGAGCTTCGTGACGTTGGCCTGCAACCGGCGTCTGACGTCTTCGGCCAAGCTCCAACTGGTCTACGGCAAGGGTGTGAGCACGCCCAGTGGCGTGGCGAACTCGGTGGAGAAGCGCTTCGACTTCCGGGTGCGCGAACCTTGGGCCGCCAGCTTCAGTTGCGAGCGCGAGAACGCCCAGGCCGCGTGCATGCCCATACTGCCTCTGCGTCTGAACTTCAATGCACCGGTCTCGCGCAAGCTGGCGGCAGCGATCCGTCTGACCTCCGGCAAGGACAGCTTCAAACCGACTTTCGAGGACAAGGCCGAGGGTGGCGATGAAGTCGTGGACGGCGTGGTGTTCAAGGGCATCTTTCCCGAGCAGACGCAATTTGCCCTGGAATTGCCCAAGGATTTCAAGGACGCTTCGGGGCGCACGCTGCGCAACGCGGACAGTTTCCCGCTCAAGGTGGCCACGGGCCCCATGCCGCCGCTGGCCAAGTTCGCGGCCGCGCCGTTTGGCGTGGTCGAGCGATTTGCCGAACCGGGGGGCGTTCCCCTGCTGCCCGTGACCCTGCGCAATGTGGAGGCTTCCCTGCCGATCAAGGGGCTGGACGCGGCCAGCGGCAAGGTCAGTGAGCTACAGCCGGCGACCGATGCGCAGATCATCGCCTGGTTTGGCAAGGTGCAGCACTACGACGATTTCCACGTGTCGCGCAAGCGTGCCGCCCAGGATGTGCAGGGACCACTGCCACGCAGCGTGGATTCCCGCCAACATGACCTGGAAAGCCGCATGCTGTCCCTGCTGCAGGGGCAGCCTGGCGTCAAGACGCTGGACCTTCCCAAGCCCGCCAATGGCGACCCGCGCCCCTTCGAGGTGGTCGGCATACCGCTGGCGCCGGGCTTTCACGTGGTCGAAATCGCCTCGCGCAGACTGGGCGCGGCCCTGCTCGATGAACGCCACGGCGCCGAGCGCACGATGTACGTGCGCACGTCGGCGCTGGTGACCAATTTGGGCGTGCATTTCAAGCTCGGGCGGGAAAACGCGCTGGCCTGGGTGACCACGCTGGACAAGGGCAAGCCCGTGCCCAACGCCAAGGTGCGCGTGTCCGACTGCCACGGCAAGGAAGTGGCCACCGCCATGACCGATGCCCAGGGCCTGGCGCATCTGAGCGGCGTTTCGCCGTCGGCGCCACAGTGTTCCGAGATGGGCAATGTCAGCGGCGCCTACTTCGTGAGTGCGCGTGCCCAGCAACCGGGCGGCGCGGGCGACAAGCCCGCCGTGGAAGACCTTGCGTTCACCTGGAGCAACTGGCACCGAGGCATCGAGCCCTGGCGCTTCAACCTGCCCACCAGCAGCGACCCGAGGCCCGACGAGCGGGCGCACACCATCTTTGACCGCACCCTGCTGCGGGCTGGCGAGACCGTGTCCATGAAGCATATTCTGCGCACGCAGACCCGCCAGGGCTTTGGCGTGCCCGAAGCACAACCCGCGACGTTGGTGGTGACGCACGTGGGCAGTGGCCAGCAGTACACGCACGCACTGTCCTGGCGCAAGACCGCCACTGGCGGCTACAGCGCGGAGAACACCTTCCCCATCCCTCCCGCGGCCAAACTGGGTGAGTACCAGGTGGAATTGCGCGGCGGCGACGAGGAACGCAATCTGAGCACGGGAACATTCCGGGTGGAGGAGTTCCGCCTGCCCGTACTCGAAGGCCGGGTCGGTCCCGCCGAAAAGAAGGCGCTGGTGAACGCCAAGGCAGTGCCGGTGGACGTTCAGGTGAACTACGTTGCGGGCGGCGCCGCCGTGAACCTGCCCGTGCGCGTTTCTGCCTTGGTGCGCAGCAAGCACCTGGACTACCGGGACTTCGAGGAGTTCAGCTTTTCGCCTCCGCGTGGCCAGCGTTCCAACGACAGATCCGAAGACGACGGCGAGGAAGAGACCGCGGCAGCACAGAACCAGCGCGTGGTGGCGGACAAACTGCCACTCACACTGGACAAGAACGGCGCCGGCCGGGTCACGGTGGACAAGCTGCCCGGGGGAGGCAGACCTCAGGAGCTGTTGCTCGAAGCCACCTACGCCGACCCCAATGGCGAAATACAGACCCTGCGCAGCACCACCACCCTGTGGCCGGCCGGCGTGGTGGCCGGCATCAGAACCGAAGGCTGGGTCTCCGCCAGCCAGAAGATCCGGTTCCAGGCACTGGCGCTGGACCTGACGGGCAAGCCCAAGGCGGATGTGCCACTGGAAGTGAAGGCCAGCGCGCGCATCGTGACCACGAGCCGCAAGCGCATGGTCGGCGGCTTCTACACCTACGACAACAAGACCGAGGTGAAGGACCTAGGCACGGTGTGCGGCGGCAGGAGCGATGCGCGCGGCCTCCTGCTGTGCGAGGCCCAGTTGGGTGAGCCGGGCGAAGTGGAGCTGGTGGTCACGGCCAGGGACGACGCAGGCAACAGCATCCAGGCCGCGTCCTCGGTCTATGTGACGCGCCAGGGCGAACTCTGGTTTGGCGGCGAGAACCACGACCGCATCGACGTGCTACCCGAGAAGAAGAGCTACCAACCCGGAGAAACAGCACACCTGCAGGTGCGCATGCCTTTCCGTTTCGCCACCGCGCTGGTGGCTGTGGAGCGCGAGGGCATCGTCCAGACCCAGGTCGTGCAACTCAATGGGCAGGATCCCACCATCCACCTGAAGATCCAGGAGGGTTGGGGACCCAACGTGTACGTCAGCGTGCTGGCCCTTCGTGGACGCCTGCGCGAAGTGCCGTGGTACAGCTTCTTCACCTGGGGTTACAAGGCGCCGCGCGAGTGGTGGACCGCGTTCTGGTACGAGGGGCGCGAGTACGTCGCACCCACGGCCCTGGTGGACCTGAGCAAGCCCGCGTTCCGCCTGGGCGTGGCCGAGATTCGTGTGGGCACCCAGGCGCACCAGATCCAGGTGGACGTCAGGACCGACAAGGAGAGCTACGCCGTGCGCGGCCAAGCCAAGGTCACGGTCAGTGCCAGGCTGCCCAACGGGCAACCCGCGGCCAACGCCGAGGTGGCGCTGGCCGTGGTGGACCAGGCATTGCTGGAGCTCAAGCCCAATACCAGTTGGAATCTGCTGGAGGCCATGTTGCAGCGCCGCTCCTGGGGTGTGGAAACCTCCACCGCGCAAATGGAGATCGTGGGCCGGCGGCACTATGGACGCAAGGCCGTGCCCGCGGGCGGAGGCGGTGGACACAGCAATACGCGCGAGCTGCTGGAGACGCTGCTGCTGTGGAACCCGCGCGTGCAGCTCGACGCCAACGGCCAGGCGACGGTGAGCGTGCCGCTGAACGACGCGCTCACCACCTTCAAGGTGGTGGCCGTGGCGGACGCGTTCACCGGCCTGTTTGGCACCGGGCAAACCAGTTTCCGCGCCACGCAAGACCTGCAGATCATCAGCGGCCTGCCGCCCCTGGTGCGCGAGGAAGACCAGTTCCGAGCCCAACTCACGCTGCGCAACACCACGAAGCAGGCCATGCAGGTGGAGGTGACGCCCCGGGCCACTCTGCTGGACACGAGCGCTGCGCTGGGCCGCCCCAAGCAAGCGAGCGCCCCCTCGGGGGGCAGCGACCCTCGCGCAGCGGGGGAGCGTGGGGGCCTTTACCCGCAAGTCGTGGACATCCCCGCGGGAGAAGCGCGCGAGGTGGCCTGGACGGTGACGGCGCCGGCGCAACTGGCCCAGACCCGCGCCGAGGCGATCCTGTGGGAGATCGACGCCAAGGACCGCATCGGCGGTGCACGCGACGCGCTCAAGGCGCGCCAGCGCATCATTGCGGCCGTGCCGCTCACGGTCCAGCAAGCCACCCTCGTGCAGCTCGACGGCCCGTTCACGCTGGACGTGAACCCGCCGGCCGATGCCCTGCCCGGGCGCGGCGGACTCAAGCTGGCGCTGCAGCCAAAGCTGGCTGTGGGTCTGCCCGGCGTGCGCGACTGGTTCGCCAACTATCCATTTGCCTGCCTGGAGCAGAAGACCAGCAAGTCGCTGGGCCTGCGCGACGCCAAGCTGTGGCAGGCCTTGGTCGGGCAAATCCCCACGTATCTGGACAGTGACGGGCTGGCCAGCTATTTCCCGCCGCGCGATGGCGAGGGCAACCGCGGCAGCGACACGCTCACCGCCTACCTGCTCGCGGCCGCGCACGAAGCCTCCGCGCTGAACCAGGCGTTCGCTCTGCCCGACGAGGTGCGCGCGCCCATGGAGCGCGGCTTGATTGCGTTTGTGGAGGGACGCATTCAGCGTCAGTTCTGGAGTCCGCGCCAGGACCTGGACATGCGCAAGCTTGCCGCGCTGGAGGCGCTGTCGCGCACCGGCAAGGCACGTGGGCGCATGCTGGCCAGCATCACCGTGGCGCCCAACCAGTGGCCCACGCACGCGGTGATCGACTGGCTCAACATCCTCAAGCGCGTGACCGACGTGCCGGATCGCGACAAGCGCATTGCCGAGGCGCACCAGATTCTCAAGAGCCGCCTGAGCTATCAGGGCACCAAGCTTCTGTTCAGCACCGAGCGCGACGACTACTGGTGGTGGTTGATGCAGAACGGCGACGTGAACACCGCGCGCCTGATGCTGGCCGTGATGGACGACCCCACCTGGAAGGACGACATGGGACGTCTGGCCAATGGCTTCATCGGGCGCCAGCAGCGCGGCGCCTGGCACACCACCACCGCCAACTTGTGGGGTGGCCTGGCGCTGGAGAAGTTCTCCGCCAAGTTCGAGGCCGTGCCCGTGGGCGGCTCCACCCGGGCGGTCATGGGCGCGGGCAGTGCCGCGGTGGACTGGCGCAAGGTGGAATACATCAAGGCCGGCGATGCGTCCGGGGCCGCGCACCAGGGCACCTGGTTTGGCGCGCCGGCGGCGCCCGGCCACCTGCGCAACAACGGCATGTTCCTGCCCTGGAACAAGGTCGGTGGCAAGGAGACCCTGACGGTGACGCATCAGGGGGCGGGCAAGCCCTGGCTGACGCTGCAGTCGGTCGCCGCGATCCGGCTCAAGGAGCCGTTCAACGCCGGTTACCAGATCAGAAAGACCATCACCCCGGTGGAACAGGCGAACAAGGCGCTGCCTGCGGGCACCTACACCCGGGGCGATGTATTGCGCATCACGCTGGAGGTCAATGCATCGGCTGACATGAGTTGGGCGGCCATCACCGACCCCGTGCCTGCCGGTGCCACCATCTTGGGCAGCGGCCTGGGGCGGGACTCGGAGATCGCCACCCAGGGCGAAAAGCGAGGCGGCGCGGGCTGGGCGGCGTTTGAAGAACGCAGCTTTGAATCCTTCCGCAGCTACTACGAATTCCTGCCCAAGGGCGTGGCAAAGATGGAATACACGATTCGCCTGAACAACGTGGGCGAGTTCTCGCTGCCGCCCAGCCGGGTGGAAGCCATGTACGCGCCCGAGATGTTCGGCGAGGCGCCGAATGCGCGGGTGAAGGTCGAGGCACCGAAGTGATCGCATCACGGCGCCTGCTGGTCGCGCTGCTGCTCACCGCGGTGGTCGGTGCGGCCAGTGCGTCCGTCACGTTCAGCGAAGTGCGCGCCGGCTTCAAGCCTTCGGACACCCTCATCCTGGATCGCCACGGGGAGCCGATCCACCGCTTGCGCACCGACGCCACGGTGCGCCGCGGCCAGTGGGTGGCGCTGGCCGATGTGTCGCCGGCCCTGCGCACGGCGCTGGTGCTCAGCGAGGACAGGCGCTTCTACGAGCATAGCGGGGTGGACTGGCGCGCCGTGTCGGCCGCTGCCTGGGCCAACCTGTGGAACACCCGCACGCGCGGCGCCTCCACCATCACCATGCAGTTGGCTGGCCTGCTGGACGAGGACTGGCGCCGCGGCGCCAGCGGGCGCAGCGTGGTGCAGAAACTGGGGCAGGCCGTCTCGGCGCAGATGCTGGAGCGCAGTTGGCGCAAGGACCAGATCCTGGAGGCCTACCTCAATCTGGTGCCTTTTCGGGGCGAGCTGGTGGGTATCGACGCTCTGAGCCGCACGCTGTTTGGCAAGGCCGCGCATGGCCTGGACGATCGCGAGGCGGCGTTGGCCGCGGCCCTGGTGCGCGCGCCCAACGCCAAGGCCGCGCAAGTGGCGCAGCGCGCCTGTGTCGTGTTGCGCAGCCTGGACGCAGCGTCCCGCCGCGCCGACTGCGAGGGACTCGACATGTTTGCCGAGGCGGCCCTGCAGCGCAAGGCCTTCGACGCCAGCGAGGGCCTTGCGCCCCATCTGGCGCGACAACTGGCGGCGGATCGCACCCTGGCGGGTGCCACGGGCGGCATCACCACCAGCCTGCGCGCGCCGCTGCAACGCTTTGCCGTGCAGACCCTGCGCCAGCATCTGCGCGAGCTGCGCGGGCGGCATGTCGAGGACGGCGCCGTGCTCGTGCTGGACAACGCCAGCGGCGAGGTGCTGGCCTGGGTGGGCTCGTCGGGCGAGCTGAGTGGCGCCGCCGAGGTCGATGGCGTCACCGCTCTGCGCCAGCCGGGTTCCACGCTCAAGCCCTTTCTGTACGCCCAGGCGCTGGCCGAGCGGCGCCTCACTGCGGCCTCGTTGCTCGACGACGCCAGCACCCACATCCCGACGGCGGGTGGGCTGTACATCCCGCAGAACTACGACCGGCAGTTCAAGGGCTGGGTATCGGTGCGCACGGCCTTGGGCTCATCGCTCAATGTGCCCGCCGTGCGCACGCTGGTGATGGTGTCGCCCGACGCATTTCACAGGCAGTTGGTCACGCTGGGGTTGCCGCTGCGCGAAACCGGCGACTTCTACGGCTACAGCCTGGCGCTGGGTAGCGCCGAGGTGTCGCTGGTGTCCCTGACCAATGCCTACCGCGCCCTGGCCAACGGCGGACGCGTTTCGACCATCACCTGGGTCGCGGCCTCCGGCAATGCCAGCGCGGCCCGGGCGGCGCAGCGTGCCGGGGCCGGTGGTGTCCCGGTGCAGGCGCTGGATGCGCGCGCGGCCTTCATCGTGGGCGACATCCTGTCCGACCCCATGGCCCGGGCGCCCACCTTCGGCACCGACAGTGTGCTGGCCACGCGCTTCTGGACGGCCGTCAAGACCGGCACCAGCAAGGACATGCGCGACAACTGGGCGTTGGGCTTCTCGCGGCGCTACACCGTGGGCGTGTGGGTGGGCAACGCCAGCGGCGCGCCCATGTGGGATGTGAGCGGCACCACGGGCGCGGCCCCCATCTGGGCCGCGGTCATGAATTTCCTGCACCGATCCGAACCCAGCCGCGCGCCGGCAGCGCCACCTGGCGTGCGGCAGGCAGCGGTGCGTTTCGAGGCGCGTGCGCCGTCGTGGGCCGAGGCGTCACGCCAGGAATGGTTTGTGCAGGGCACCGAGCAGGCGGTGTTCACCGTGGACAGCGGCGCGCCGCGTGACCAGGCGGCGCGCATCACGGCGCCGGCCAACGGCAGCATCATTGCGCTGGACCCGGACATTCCACCGAATCGCCAGCGGGTGAGCTTCAGCGCGCAAGGCGCGGCGGTCCACTGGCGCATGGACGGCAAGACCTTCGCCAAGGGACCGAGCGCGCAATGGCTGCCCTGGCCGGGGCGGCACGTGGTGCAGCTTACGGACGCGCGCGGTACGGTGCTCGACGAAATCCGCCTGGAGGTGCGGGGCGCGGGTGTGCGCACGGCGGCCGCGCCGCCCACCCAGCGTTGAACCCTGGGCCGGGCCAGGCCCTTCGGCTATCATGGCTGTGGGCTCGCCTTTTTGCGCGCCACGTCGCTCGGACGGTTCCGGGCGCTTACGTGAAAGTTCCACATGACTGCATCCTCCGCAGGCAAGCGCCGTTTTGCGCGCATTGATCGCCTTCCCCCCTACGTCTTCAACATCACCGCCGAGCTCAAGCTCGCCGCGCGCCGCCGTGGCGAGGACATCATCGACATGAGCATGGGCAACCCCGACGGCGCCACGCCCGCGCACATCGTGGCCAAGCTCACCGAGGCGGCGCAGCGGCCCGACACGCACGGCTACTCGGCCAGCAAGGGCATCCCGCGCCTGCGCCGCGCCATCGCGCACTGGTACCAGGACCGCTACGGCGTGGACATCAACCCCGACACCGAGGCCATCGTCACCATCGGCTCCAAGGAGGGCCTGGCGCACCTGATGCTGGCCACGCTGGACCGGGGCGACACGGTGCTGGTGCCGGACCCGAGTTACCCCATCCACATCTACGGCGCGGTCATCGCCGGCGCCGACATCCGCAGCGTGCCACTGACCGAGGGTGTGGACTTTTTCGCGGAGCTGGAAAAGGCCATCCGCGGCAGCTACCCCAAGCCCAAGATGATGGTGCTGGGCTTTCCCAGCAACCCCACCGCCCAGTGCGTGGAGCTGGAGTTCTTCGAGAAGGTGATTGCGCTGGCCAAGAAGCACGACATCTTCGTGGTGCACGACCTGGCCTACGCCGACATCGTGTTCGACGGCTGGAAGGCACCCAGCATCATGCAGGTGCCCGGGGCCAAGGACATCGCGGTGGAGTTCTTCACCCTGTCCAAGAGCTACAACATGGCGGGCTGGCGCATCGGCTTCATGGTGGGCAACACCGACCTGGTGGCCGCGCTGGCGCGCATCAAGAGCTACCACGACTACGGCACCTTCACGCCGCTGCAGGTGGCGGCCATCGCCGCGCTGGAGGGCGACCAGGGCTGCGTGAAGGAGATTGCCGCCAACTACCAGCGCCGCCGCGACGTGCTCTACAAGGGTCTGATGGACGCGGGCTGGCACGTGGAGTGCCCCAAGGCCAGCATGTACATCTGGGCGCGCATTCCCGAGCCGTACCGGGCGCTGGGCTCGCTCGAATTTGCCAAGCAGTTGCTGTCCAAGGCCAAGGTGTCGGTGTCGCCCGGCATCGGCTTTGGAGACCACGGCGACGAGCATGTGCGCTTTGCCCTGATCGAGAACGAGGCCCGCATCCGCCAGGCGGTGCGCGGCATCAAGGCCATGTTCAAGGCGGACGGGTTGCTCAAGTCCTGAGGTGCTTACCTGGCGGCCCCGAAACCGCTACGATGAACGCAGTTTTTTCAAAGGAGAAAGCCATGTCGGATGCCATCGTGATCGTGGGGGCGGCACGCACGCCCATGGGCGGTTTTCAGGGGGATTTCGCGTCGCTGGCGGCGCACGACTTGGGGGGCGCGGCCATCCGCGCCGCCGTGCAGCGTGCGGGCGTGGCGCCGGATCTGGTGACGGAGGTGCTGTTTGGCAACTGCCTCATGGCCGGCCAGGGCCAGGCGCCGGCGCGGCAGGCTGCGTTCAAGGGTGGGCTGCCCAAGAGCGCGGGCGCGGTCACCTTGTCCAAGATGTGCGGCTCGGCCATGCGCGCGGCCATGTTCGCGCACGACATGCTGGTGGCCGGCAGCCACGAAGTGCTGGTGGCCGGCGGCATGGAGAGCATGACCAACGCGCCCTACCTGCTGCCCAAGGCGCGCGGTGGCTACCGCATCGGGCACGACCGCATCTTCGACCACATGATGCTCGACGGTCTGGAGGATGCCTACGAGCCGGGCCGCTCCATGGGCACCTTCGGCGAGGACTGTGCCGCCAAGTACAGCTTCACGCGCGAGGCGCAGGACCACTTCGCCATCACCAGCGTGCAGCGAGCCCAGGCGGCCACGAAGTCGGGCGCCTTCGCGGACGAAATCACGCCCATTACGGTCAAGGGCCGCGCGGGCGACACCGTGATCTCCGTGGACGAGGGGCCGGGCAAGGTCAAGCTGGACAAGATCGCCACGCTCAAGCCCGCGTTCAAGAAGGACGGCACCATCACCGCCGCCAGCAGCTCGTCCATCAGCGATGGCGCCGCCGCCCTGGTGCTCATGACGGCCTCCACCGCCAGCCGCCTCGGCCTGCAACCCCTGGCGCGCATCGTGGCCCACGCCACCCACGCCCAGGAGCCCAACTGGTTCACCACCGCCCCGGTGGGCGCGGCGCAGAAGGTGCTGGCCAAATCGGGCTGGAGCGTGCAGGACGTGCAGCTGTGGGAGGTAAACGAGGCCTTTGCCGTCGTGCCCATGGCGCTCATGCACGACCTCAAGGTGAGCCACGACATCCTCAATGTCAACGGGGGTGCCTGCGCCCTGGGCCACCCCATCGGCGCCAGCGGCGCGCGCATCATGGTGACCCTGATGTATGCGCTGAAGGCCCGCGGCCTGCAGCGCGGTCTGGCCACGCTGTGCATCGGCGGCGGCGAGGCCACGGCGGTGACGCTGGAGATGCTGTAACGCATCAGTGCGCCCAGCGGGTGGCACACGGCACTGGACGCGCTGCTGCGGATTCGCTACGCTGACGGTGAGGGTGCTCGTCGCACCCGAACAGGAGCGTTACCATGGCTCAAATTCATGCCCGGTCGGGAGAGGTGGTCAGTGTTCTGCCGCTGGGTGAGCAGCTGTACGATGCCCGTACCCGGGCGATTCTCAAGGCAGAGCAACTGGAAGTCGTGCGCGTGGTCTTGCAGGCCGGCCAGGAAATGCGCGAGCACAAGACCCCCGGTGAAATCACGCTCCACGGCATCGAGGGCGAGGTCGAGCTGCGCACACCCGACGCCGTGCAAGTGCTGGCCGCGGGTGACTTCATTCATCTGCGGCGTTCGGAGCTTCATGCCTTGCGCGCGCTCACGGACGCGTCCGTGCTGCTGACGATGTGCCTGTGTTCGGTGGACCGAGGCGACTCAACAGCCGGTATGGCCAGCGAGTCCGACGGTTTTGTGCCCACGCTGTTCTGAACCGTAGCGCAAGGTACGGTCCTGGCGGGATGGCCGCGCATAATTTGCGCTGGCCACAACTCGCTGCCGTGCCCACCACGGCCCCATCACCATGCTGCTGACCCAGGACCAGGAAATGATTCGCGACGCGGTGCGCGCGTTTGCCCAGGAGCAACTCTGGCCCCATGCCGCGAAGTGGGACAAGGAGCACCACTGTCCGCGCGAGGCGCACCAGGGGCTGGCGGCGCTGGGCGCGTACGGCATCTGCGTGCCAGAAGAACTGGGCGGTGCCCAGCTCGACTACCTGTCGCTCGCCCTGGTGCTGGAAGAAATCGCCGCCGGTGACGGCGGCACCAGCACCGCGATTTCCGTGACCAACTGCCCCGTGAACGCCATCCTCATGGCGCACGGCAACGCGGCGCAAAAGCAGCAGTGGCTGGTGCCGCTGGCGCAGGGCCGGATGCTGGGTGCGTTCTGCCTGACCGAGCCGCACGTGGGCTCGGACGCCTCGGGCCTGCGCACCACGGCCCCGCGCGAGGGCGACAGCTACGTGATCAACGGCGTCAAGCAGTTCATCACCAGCGGTCGCAATGGCGACGTGGCCATCGTCATCGCCGTCACCGACAAGGCGGCCGGCAAGAAGGGCATGAGCGCCTTCCTGGTGCCCACCGACGCCCCCGGCTACACGGTGGCGCGGCTCGAAGACAAGCTCGGGCAGCACAGCAGCGACACCGCGCAGATCAACTTCGACCAGTGCCGCGTGCCGGCGGAGAACCTGATTGGCCACGAAGGCGAGGGCTACCGCATTGCCCTGGGCGCGCTGGAGGGCGGGCGCATCGGCATTGCCGCGCAAAGCGTGGGCATGGCGCGCAGCGCGCTCGAATTTGCCATCGGCTACGCCAAGGAGCGCCAGAGCTTCGGCACGGCCATCTTCAATCATCAGGCCGTGGGCTTTCGACTGGCCGAGTGCGCCACACGCCTGGAGGCCGCGCGCCAGCTCATCTGGCACGCCGCCAGCCTGCGCGATGCAGGGCGCCCCTGCCTGAAGGAAGCCGCCATGGCCAAGCTGTTTGCCAGCGAAATGGCCGAGGCCGTGTGCAGCGCCGCCATCCAGACCCTGGGCGGCTACGGCGTGGTGAGCGACTTCCCCGTGGAGCGCATCTACCGCGACGTGCGCGTGTGCCAGATCTACGAAGGCACCTCCGACGTGCAGAAGATCATCATCCAGCGGGCGCTGGGCTGATGGGGGGCGTGCACATCGCTCACGAGGCGGATTGCCCCTGCGGCCGGCGCGATGCGCGCGCCCGCGTGCTGCGCCATGGCGACTGTTGCGGCCGCTATCTGGCGTTGGGAGATGCTGCCCCCGCGCCTGACGCCGAAAGCCTCATGCGGTCGCGCTACAGCGCCTTCGTTCTGGAGGACGGCCCGTATCTGCTGGCCACCTGGCACGCCAGCGCGCGACCGGAGTCGATCGCGTTCGAGCCGGGCGTGAAGTGGCTGGGCCTGGAGGTGCGCCAGACCCGTGCGCTGGACGCCGACCATGCCGAGGTGGAATTCGTGGCGCGGCAGCGCGACGCCACCGGCCGGGCCCACCGCCTGCACGAACGCAGCCGCTTCGTGCGGGAGCAGGGGCGCTGGTACTACCTCGATGGTGTCGTAAGGTAAAACGGGCGGTGAAGTCCGTCCATTGCGCGTAGTGGGCTACTGAATATGTAGCAAATCAGGGAAATCAAGAATGAAATTCGAGGCTGTGCTGTTTGACTGCGATGGTGTGCTGGTGGACTCCGAGGTCCTGACCAACGACGTGCTGCGCGACATGCTGGAAGAGCGTGGCTGGAACCTGAGCGCGCAGGATTGCATGCAGATTTTTTTGGGCCGCCTGGTGCGCGACCAGCGCGAACTGATCGAACGCCACACCGGCCAACCCCTGACCGAGGCCTGGCTGGCGCAATTCCGCGAGCGGCGCGACGATGCGCTGCGCGCCCATCTCGTGGCCATCCCCAACGCCGTGGCCGCCGTGCAGCAGGTGCATGCGCGGTACCAGGGGCGCATCGCCTGTGCGTCCGGAGCCGACCGTGGCAAGGTCGAGCTGCAGTTGCGCAAGGTGGGCTTGATGCCCTACTTCGAGGGGCGGATTTTCAGCGGGCACGAGTTGCCGCGCTCCAAGCCGCACCCCGATGTGTACCTGGCCGCGGCGGCAGCCCTGGGTGTCCCCGCCAGTGCCTGTGCCGTGATCGAGGACACGGCCATTGGCGCCACCGCCGGCCTGACCGCGGGCGCCACCGTGCTGGGCTATTGCCCGGGCGGCGCAGGCCACGGCACGGCGCAGCAGATGCGCGAGCTGGGTGTGCACACCCTCTTTGCCGATATGGCGGAACTGCCGGGGTTGCTGGGTTAGCGAGGTTATGCTGACGTCTATCTGAATCACCCGGTACAGTATCTGAACGGATGAACTTCAGCGGTAGCTCGGCAATTTGAAATGAATCCCACCATTCCAAAAATCGAATCTCTGATCGTCGAATTCAAGAGCGACCGCAAACGCCTGTCCGACGTTGAGCTGGTGGAGGCCGTTGTCTGCCTGGCCAACGCAGAAGGGGGTGATGTGTGGATGGGTGTGGAAGACGATGGAACATCCAGCACGAGCAGATGGTGCTGAGCTATGTGCGACAGCACGGACGTATCCGGCGCGCCGAGGCGATGGAGTTGTGCCGCTTGAGCGAGGGGCAGGTGAAGAATTTGCTCAAACGCATGAACCAGACGGGTTTGCTGATCCTGGAGGGGGCGGGGCCTGCCGCCCATTACCGGATCGGATCATCGAATCCGGCCCAATCGGATGAAATTGGATGAAATCGGATCAGACATCCGATTTCAGGCAAGGCCAGGTTATCGGACACGATCGACAAGGTGCGCAACTTCTAAGAACACAGTCATGCAAGTACGGCTAGAACCACCCCATCAGCCCGAGGTCATTGCGCTCATCGCGGAGCTCGACGCCTATCAGGACACGCTCTATCCCGCCGAGGCGCGATACGCGCTCGACCTGACCACGCTGGAACAGGAGAACGTCCTGTTCGCCGTCGCAAGAGCAAACGACGGAACCGCCATTGGCTGTGGCGCCGTCGTTCTGAGTGGCGAGGCGGGGGAGCTCAAGCGCATGTTTGTGCGTCCAGCCAACCGCGCGCAAGGAGCGGCTGCGCAGGTATTGGCGCAACTTGAAATCGAGTCGGTGAAGCGCGGTTGCCAGCTCGTGAGACTCGAAACCGGGCCTTACCAACCTGAAGCGCTGGGGTTTTACAGGAAGCATGGCTTTCAAATCTGTGGCGCTTTCGGGGACTACCCGGAACATCCGTTGAGCGTGTTCATGCAAAAGTGGCTCAGTGGTGCTTCACCATGCCTCGTCTAGCTAGACTTCGCGCTGTCTAAAGGTGGGTTCCCGGGTCTAGGCGTGTTGAAATGAAGTCCGGCGGATCACTTTGCCGGACTTTCCGCGGCGGTCACTGACGCGGCGTACCCTTGAAGCAGCCCGCCGTCCACGGTAGCGAGCCACCACGCCTTTCGGCACAATCGCCGCATGACCGCCAAAAAGCCAACTGTTTCCCTGCCGTCGCCGCGCACCCTGTTGCGGGCGTCGATTGCGGTGGCGGTCATCACCATCGTCCTCAAGACGCTGGCCTGGGTGGTGACCGATTCGGTGGGGCTGCTGTCGGATGCGATGGAGTCGTTTGTGAATCTGGCCAGCGCCATCTTTGCGCTGCTGATGGTCACCATCGCCCAACGCCCGGCCGACAACGAGCATCCCTACGGGCACCACAAGGCGGAATACTTCTCGTCGGGCTTCGAGGGCGTGCTGATCATCGGCGCGGCCGCGGGCATCATCTGGGCGGCTGTCCAGCGTCTGCTCGAGCCGCAGCCGGTGGAGCAACTGGGCTGGGGGCTGGCGCTGTCCATCTTCAGCTCGGGGCTCAACGGTCTGCTGGCCTGGGTGATGTTCAAGGCCGGCAAGGAGCACCGCTCCATCGCGCTGGAGGCCGATGCCAGGCATCTGGTGACCGACGTCTGGACGTCGGTGGGCGTGGTCGTGGGATTGGCTGCCGTGATGCTCACGGGCTGGCTCTGGCTGGATCCGGTGGTGGCCATCGGCGTGGCGTTGAACATCCTGAAGGAGGGTGTGCACCTGATGTGGCGCTCGTCGCAGGGCCTGATGGACGAGGCCGTGGAGCCCGACGTGCTGGCGCAAATCCGCAGGACGCTGGCGGAGTTCGAGCATCGCACCATCCGCTTTGACCACCTCACCACGCGCAAAGCGGGTCGGCGCCGTTTTGTCGACCTGCACATGCACATGCCGGCGAGCTGGTCCCTGGGTCGTGCCGCGGCGGTGCGTACCAGCGTGGAGCAGGCCTTGATGAGCGCAGTGCCGGGCTTGCGCGCCTCGATCCAGTTGCTGCCCAGCGACGTGGAAGCGCACTTCGACGACCCGAAGGATCTGAAGTGAAGGCGCTGGTGCAGCGCGTGAGCGCCGCCCACGTGGAGGTGCAGGGGAAGACTATCGGCCGGATCGACGCCGGCCTGCTGGTGCTGGTGTGCGCCTTGCAGGGCGACACTGAGGCCCACGCCGACAAGTTGCTGGCCAAGCTGCTCAAGCTGCGCATCTTCAGCGACGAGGCGGGCAAGATGAACCGCTGCGTGCAGGATCTGGACGGGCAGGGTCGCCACGGGGGACTGCTCATCGTGAGCCAGTTCACGCTGGCGGCGGACACGTCAGGCGGCAACCGGCCCAGCTTCACCCAGGCCGCGGCACCGCTGGAGGGCAAGCGTCTGTACGACCATTTCGTGGCTCGGGCCCGCGTCGCGCATCCGCTGGTGCAGACTGGGGAGTTCGCCGCGGACATGCAGGTGCATCTGGTCAACGACGGGCCGGTGACGTTGATGCTAGAGATGCCCTGAGGCGGGCGCTGGCTACCCGGCTGGCGTGGCGGGCAGGGAGGGGACGTTCTTGGAGGCCCGGTCGCCCACGTAGTTGAAGGCGTAGGGCAGCACGGTCCTCATGACCTGCTCGATGTCGTGGCGTTCCTGCTCGGTCAGGTAGAACGCCAGGTCCACGTCGTGGCGCACGTAGCGCACCGGCATGCGGTTCAGGGCCACGCAGGCTACGTCGGCCAGCATGTCCGCGGTGAATGCGGGGTAGTCGGCGCTGCGGGACAGCACTTCCTCGAAGACCAGACGCTCGTAGTAGTTGTGAACCTGCTCAAAGTTGACGGTGGTCATCGCGCGCTCCTTGTGTCACTTTACGGATAGGGATTGTCGAACCCCAGCCCCGCGAGGATCTGGACTTCACGTGCTTCCATGGCGCGCGCGTCGGCGGCGCTGGTTTCGTGGTCCCAGCCCTGCGCATGCAGGGTGCCGTGCACCAGCAAGTGGGCATAGTGGGCCTGCAGCGTCTTGCCCTGCTCGCGCGCCTCGCGCGCCACCACCGGCGCGCACAGCACGAGGTCGGCGCTGACCACCGGCTCATGTTCGTAGTCGAAGGTCAGCACGTTGGTGGCGTAGTCCTTGTGGCGGTAGTCTCGGTTCAGGGCCTGACCCTCTTGCGCGTCCACGATGCGCACGGTGATTTCGCCGTCCGTCTCCAGCGCATGGCGGATCCAGCTTGCCACCTTGTGCCGTGGCAGGGCGGCACGGTGCGTCGCGGCGTCGTCCAGCGCACCGAACTGCAGGGACAGTTGCAGGGCGTTCAGGCTCATTTGCGCCCCCTGGAATCGTAGGCGTCCACGATGCGCGCCACCAGCGGATGGCGCACCACGTCGGCGCTGGTGAAACGGCTCATGGCGATGCCCTTGACGCGGCGCAGCACCTGTTCCGCATCGACCAGGCCGCTGACCTGGCCCTTGGGCAGGTCGATCTGGCTCACGTCTCCGGTGACCACCACCTTGGCGCCAAAGCCGGTGCGGGTGAGGAACATCTTCATCTGCTCCACGGTGGTGTTCTGCGCCTCGTCCAGGATGATGAAGGCGTTGTTCAGCGTGCGTCCGCGCATGAAGGCCAGCGGCGCGATCTCGATGGCCTGGCGCTCGAAGGCCTTGGACACCTTGTCGAAACCCATCAGGTCGTAGAGCGCGTCATATAGCGGGCGCAGGTAGGGGTCCACCTTCTGGCTCAGATCACCAGGCAGGAAGCCCAGCTTTTCGCCGGCTTCCACGGCCGGGCGCGTGAGCACGATGCGCTGCACCGCGCTGCGCTCCAGTGCGTCCACCGCGCAGGCCACGGCCAGGTAGGTCTTGCCCGTGCCGGCCGGGCCGATGCCGAAGGTGACGTCGTGGGTGGCGATGTTTTCCAGGTAGAGGCTCTGGTTGGGCGTGCGCGCGCGCAGGTCCGCGCGGCGCGTGTGCAGCGTGATGGCGCCGTCCTCGTCCTCGCTCATCGAGGCATCGCCCGCGAGCATGAGTTGCACCTTGGTGGCGTCAATGGGGCGCGCGGCGATTTCGTACAGCGCCTGCAGCACCTCCATGGCACGCGTGGCGCGGGCCTTGAGGCCGTCCACCTTGAACTGTTCATGTCGGTGCGCGATGCTGACCTGCAGGGCCGCCTCGATGGTGTGCAGGTGCGCGTCCATGGGGCCGCACAGGTGCGACAGGCGGGTGTTGTTCGCCGGGGAGAAAGTGTGTCTGAGAATCAACTGATAATCCTGTGAAGGTGCCCAATGATAGACACAGGAAGACGGACATGATCGGAAAACTCAGCGGCACGCTGCTGGAAAAGAACCCGCCCCAGGTGCTGGTGGACTGCCACGGCGTGGGCTACGAGGTGGACGTGCCCATGAGCACCTTCTACAACCTCCCGGCGCTGGGTGAGCCGGTGGCGTTGCTGACGCACTTCGTGGTGCGCGAGGACGCGCAAATTCTCTACGGCTTTGGCACGGCGGCGGAACGCTCGGCGTTTCGCCAGCTCATCAAGATTTCCGGCGTGGGTCCGCGCACGGCGCTGGGCGTGCTCAGCGGCATGAGCGTGGCCGACATCGCACAGGCCGTGACCGCGCAGGACACAGGGCGGCTGGTCAAGATTCCCGGCATCGGCAAGAAGACCGCGGAACGCCTGCTGCTGGAACTCAAGGACAAATTTGGCCCGGATCTGGGCGTGCCCGCCACGGCCGTCAGCGACAACCAGGTCGACATCCAGCAGGCGCTGGTGGCGCTGGGCTACAGCGACAAGGAGGCTGCCGCGGCGCTCAAGACCCTGCCCGAGGGCGTGGCGGTGAGCGAGGGCATCAAGCTGGCCCTCAAGGCCCTGGCGCGCTAGACACAAGCGTCACCTGGCAGCCGGCCCATTTCAGGGGAAGTCTTCCGGTCGCATGCCCGATTTCCTGGGCGGTGCGGGCGGCGCCTTGGGCTCGGCGGGTGGGCGGGATTCCGTGGGTGCCCGGGGCGCGGCAGGTGCGTGCGATACCGGTCGCTCGGTACTGCTGCTGGGCGGTGCGTTGCGCGTGGGGCCGGACGTGGGCGCAGGCACCGGCATCGGAGCCGCGCGGGGTGCATCCTGGGGCGGCGCATGTGGCGCGTGCGACGGGGCGTCGTACCCGGGGTTGGGCGGTGTCTGAGGTGCGCGGGGGCGTGGCGCCGTGGGAGCAGGCGCGGGCGACATCGGCGCGCCGGGGGCCGGACCCACATTGGGGCGACGATGTTCGGGCGGGCGCGATGGCAATGGTTCCACCTGCACTGCGGGATTGGGCATGCGGCCACGGAATTCGGGCCGGGGCTGCGGTACGGGTTGCGGCACGGGCTGCGGACGGGGTGTGGGACTGATGTAGGGCACGTTGTGGCGGTGCTGCGGGTCGTGGCGCCAGTCGTGGTGGGGTTCCCAGGGGCGGCTGTAGCGGTCGTGCCATTCCTCTCGGGGAATGACGATGGCGCGGCGGGTGTCCCAATTGACCCAGCCGAAAAAGAAGTCGAAGCCCACGCGGACCCCGGAGCCCGTGTAGAAGCCCACGCCCCAGCCCGGACGCACGGCATAGCCAGGCCACGGGTCCCAGCGCATGGGGGCATAGCCGGGCCACCACCAGCGCCCGTAGATCACCAGCGGGTCGTAGTACGGCACATAGACCACCTCCGGCTGTGCCGGTTCCAGCACGATGACGGGGCCGTTGTGCAGCACGCGCAACTGATCGGTGGAACGCAACTGGCCGTTGGCAACCGCGCGCTGGCGCAGAGCCTGCACGGTGGCCCACACCGCGTCCTGCTGGGTCAGAAACGCGTCTCCGAGGCGTCGAGTCCATTCGGGTGACGCATCCATCATGGCCAGCACCTGAGGGAAAGCCATGAGCGACTGCACGCTCGCGTCCCAGCCGCGCCGGGCCACGGAACGCACGGCTTCCTGGGGTGCCACGCCCGGAATGGCGCGCGACCAGCGCGCGGCTTCGGCGACTTCCAGGGGGTAGGTGGCCGCCATCAGGATCTGGGACAGCAGCGCATCCGGGTACAAGGCAATGGGTGCCAGCATGGCATCCAGTTCGGCCTGACTGAACGGGGCAGTCGTCACCGCGTATTGCGGCACAGCCGGCACCACGTAGGTTTGGGCCTGCACGGCTTGCACACCCACCGTGCCCGAGATGCAAAGGGCCACGATACACCGGAGAGAGTTTTTCATGGGGTACTCCTGTGACTGCACAACGGCTCGTCCGGGAGGGAGTTGACTTTGTAACGGACTCTTTACCCGTTGGATACACAAGCCGGCGGTTCCGGCTGCGCAACCTACCTACACCCACCCTGGGGCGCTACTGAATTGGATGGTTTTCAGCTTCGGAAGTTCACGGGCGCCGGCATCATTGTGCCTCGCGCACCACGCGACCGAAGGTGGGCTGCACCGGACGGGCGTTGTTCGGGAACTGCTGGGCAAATACCTTGAGCTGATCAGCGCCCAGCGTCATGGGGGATTTCAGGACGATCCACAACACGCCTTCCGTGCACGGCGGCGTGGTCAGCGAGCCAATGAACTGATAGTAGCGCCGGTCCTGGGGCAGGGCCTCGTTCAGATCGACCAAACCATCGGGCAGGCGCACGCGATCGTTGACGTCCAGCGGCATGTGCGTCCAGACCTTGTGGATCATGGCGTTGGCCTCGCCGGGATCAAACAGCACGGCCAGCACGGCCAGTTGTCCGTCCGCGTTCTTGTGCACGAGATGTGCCACCAGCGCGAAAGCCTGCCCGTTCACCTTCTCCTCCGCGGGGTGGTGAAAGTGGAATTGCACCAGTTGGTAGGTGGAGCCGCGCACGGTCAGCGTGTTCTCGCCCTCGAGATCGACCTGGATCGTGTGTCCGTTGTTCACCACCGAGCCCTTGCTGGCCACGTAGCGGATTTGCAGCGGTTCCGCTGGACCTTGCAGGGCGGCCGTGGCCTCGATGTGGATGGGTGACTGGCGTTTGCCGATGGCGCAGAGGTTGAACTCCGGTTGAAGCCGTCCCCAGGCTTGGGGACCCGTCTCGCCCTCATAACTCCAGTGGGGAGCCGCGTGGGGCTCATGCGTGGAGGTGCTCTCGTGGCCGGCGGTGGGTTTGGATGCGCTGCGATGAGAGGTGGGTTTGGGCTTGGCTTGGGCAGGGACCGTGTGTCCTGTGGTGGTGGGCACGTGCGCCGCAGCGGGGACCGCATCCGCAGTGGACCTCTTCCCGGTCGGCGGCTTCTTGCGTATGAGCGAGGTGCCACTGCTCCTTTCGATGACTTCACGCAACTGCTGAGCAACTGTTCCCTTGATGGAAATACCCGGCGCCGACTCCGCGGCGCTGGCCGGGGGCTCAGGGACCGACGCGGGGGCGCGGGCACGCATCAGCGGGTTCACCAGGGTGGCATCGGCGGCCAGGACCGGCGTCGTGAAACCCAGAGTGACACAGGCGCCCAGGCAAACGAGGGCGTGCCGGGCGGCGTGCGGCATATCGAGCGGGACGGGGCGTGAACTCATGGGCGAACGTGGCGGGCGAAACGGCAGCGATACAACGGACCCGGCCATGTAGGCGGGCCCGGGCTCTCCTATGGGGTATCGACATCCGGGGCAGGGACTTGAGCCAGCGTCCATCCGCCACCGCATCGTAGCGCTATAGTCGGACACTGTTCCAGACCACCCTGTTCAAGTGCCCACCGTGAGCATCCAGACCGACGACTTCTCCGTGCCTGCCGCCTTGCCGCGCATGGTATCGGCGGCGCCCCTGTCGCCCAACGAGGAGGCGATCGAGCGCGCGCTGCGCCCCAAGCTGCTGGACCAGTACGTGGGGCAGGCCAAGGTGCGCGAGCAGTTGGAAATCTTCATTGGCGCGGCGAAAAAACGCAGCGAGGCACTGGACCACGTGCTGCTTTTCGGTCCGCCGGGCCTTGGCAAGACCACGCTATCGCACATCATCGCGCACGAACTGGGTGTGAACCTGCGCCAGACCAGCGGGCCGGTGCTGGAAAAGCCCAAGGATCTGGCGGCGTTGCTGACCAACCTGGAAAAGAACGACGTCCTGTTCATCGACGAGATTCACCGCCTGAACCCGGTGGTGGAAGAAATTTTGTATCCCGCGCTGGAGGACTACCAGATCGACATCATGATCGGCGAAGGCCCGGCCGCCCGCTCGATCAAGCTCGATCTGCAGCCGTTCACCCTGGTGGGTGCTACCACCCGCGCCGGCATGTTGACCAACCCGCTGCGCGACCGCTTTGGCATCGTGTCGCGGCTGGAGTTCTACACCCCGGAGGAACTGGCGCGCATCGTGCAGCGCAGCGCCGGCCTGCTCAACGTGCCCATGGAAGGCGAGGGCGGCTTCGAGATCGCGCGGCGTTCCCGCGGGACCCCTCGGATCGCCAACCGCTTGTTGCGCCGCGTGCGCGATTACGCCGACGTCAAGGGCAGCGGCACCGTCACCCTGGACATCGCCAACCGGGCGCTGGCCATGCTGGACGTGGACCCGCAAGGCTTTGACGTGATGGACCGCAAGCTGCTGGAGGCGGTGATCCACCGCTTCGACGGTGGCCCCGTGGGGCTGGACAACGTGGCGGCCAGCATCGGCGAGGAGCGCGACACGATCGAGGATGTGATCGAGCCCTACCTGATCCAGCAGGGCTACCTGCAGCGCACGCCGCGCGGTCGCATCGCCACCCTGGCAGCGTACCGGCACTTGGGCGTGGCGCCACCCAGCGCGGCCGGCGAGTTGTTTGGCGCCTGAACCACCTGCCGTTCAGGCCAGTTCGTCGCGCGCTGTTTCCTGCAGGTGGGTCGTGTCGCCCCAGCCCACCAGCGCCAGGCCCTCGTGCGTCCACAGCAGGCGGTTGATGGCCGTGTTGCCCAGTTCCCAGGTGCGGTGCACGCGCAGATCCTGGCGGGTGGCGGCTCGGTACAGCACGTCGATCACGCCTCCATGTGTCACCAGCACGATCTGTTCTCCCGTGTGCTGCCGTGCCAGGGCATCCAGCGCGGGCAGGACCCGGGCGTGCAGGTCCAGCAGCGACTCGCCACCTCGCGGCGCAAATGCGGGCTCGCGTGTGCGCCAGGCCTGCGCCTGTTGAGGCCACTGGCTCTCGATCTCTTCGTAGGTCAACCCCTGGAAGGCGCCGTAGTGACGCTCTCGCAGATTGACTTCGGTGTGCAGTGCCGCGCCTGTGGTCTCGGCGATCGCGCGGGCCGTGGCTCGGGCCCGGTCCAGGTCACTGGCGTAGATCGCGGCAATGGGTTCCGTGGCCAGTGCCAAGGCCAGGCTCCGGGCCTGGGCCAGACCGGTCTCATTCAGCGCAATGTCTTCCTGTCCCTGGATGCGTTGCGCCCGGTTCCATTCGGTTTCGCCGTGGCGGATGAGCAGGATGCGGGTGGGGTCGTGTCCGGGTGCCGTCAAGCTCATGGTTGCGGGATTTCGACATTGATCTTGCGCACGCCAGCGGGTGCGGTGGGGAAGTCGGTCAAGGCGGCGGAGAACATGGCCGGCAGAATGGCCTCCGTGTCACCCCACGGGCCTTCTTGGCTGGCGTGCGTTTCGTACACCACCTGGCCCGTGAGCAGGTCGCGCAGGGTCAGGCTGATCTCACGCTGGTACCAGGGCGTGGTGTGCAGCCAGGGCGAGGACCAGGGGTGGAAACGTGAAAAGCGGTGGCCAGGCATGCCCCAGTGCCAGAACGGGTCCGGCCAATCGGCCCGGTCCTCGCGCTGCACCCGCACCCCCACTTGCACGGCGTAGTGCGCGGCGGCATCGTCGCGACGCAGGCCCACCTTGCTCAGCGCCTGCTCGACCATGCGGTCCAGATTGTCGCGGCGTGGGCTGGGCGTCTGCTGGGAGGGCAGGCGGTCGAACCGGAACGCCGCCGCCGTGGGCAGGGCGCGCAGCGTGGAGAAGGATTGCACCTCGTTGTCCACGACGCGTACCGAAGCGCAGCCGGCGAGCAGCAGCACCGTGGCGATGAAGGCAAGCAGGGATCGTTTCATGATGTCTCCTTGGCAACTGGTGAATCGGGTGGCGGGGCTTGGTGGATCGGCATCAGAGGGCCACGACCTGCAGCGACGGCAGCGGCTGGACGGGGAATTCCTCCTCGTCGAACGCCTTGTCACCGTCCTCGCAGGCCTGTCCGGTGGTTTTGAGGTTGCGGAAGTCGTGAAGCCGCGGATCCATCAGGTGCGAGGGCACCACGTTTTGCAGCGCGGTCAGCATGGTTTCGGTGCGGCCGGGGTATTTCTTCTCCCACTCGCGCAGCATGTTGCCCACCTGCTTGCGCTGCAGGTTTTCCTGGCTGCCGCACAGCGAGCAGGGGATGATGGGGAACTGCTTGTGCTGCGCCCAGCGGTCCAGGTCCTTCTCGGCCACATAGGCCAGCGGGCGGATGATCATGTGGTCGCCGTCGTCGCTCACCAGCTTGGCCGGCATGCCCTTGAGTTTGCCGCCGAAGAACATGTTCAGGAAAAAGGTCTGCAACATGTCGTCGCGGTGGTGCCCCAGCGCGATCTTGGTGGCGCCCAGCTCATCCGCCACGCGGTACAGGATGCCCCGGCGCAGCCGGCTGCACAGGCTGCACAGGGTCTTGCCCTCGGGCACCACGCGCTTGACGATGGAGTAGGTGTCCTGCGTCTCGATGTGAAACGGTACCCCCAACAGGGTCAGGTATTCGGGCAGGATGTGGTCGGGAAAGCCGGGTTGCTTCTGGTCCAGGTTCACGGCCACTAATTCGAAGCGGATGGGTGCGCGGGCCTGCAGCTTGAGCAGGATGTCCAGTAGGCCATAGCTGTCCTTGCCACCGGAGACGCACACCATGACCTTGTCGCCGTCCTCGATCATGTTGTAGTCCATGATCGCCTGGCCGACCTGGCGGCACAGGCGCTTTTCCAGTTTGTGGCTTTCGCGCTCGATGCGTAGCCCGGCTTCGCGCGAGGCGGTGGCGGGCGACGAGGCGGTCGAAGTGTCGGTGTCGAAGGTCGGGGAAGTCATGTGCAAGGGGCGGGGTCGGTAGGTCGAAACCGGGAAACGGGGCAAATCGGTGGTACATCAGGATCAGGCATCTGCCTGGGCCGCAACTTGAAGGTTAATGCAAATTCGCCGCACAATCCAAGGTTTGGTCCCGCTGCGCTTCCCGGACAAGACTCCCGCATGAAAACCATTCGATTACGAGACGGCAAGGAACGTTCCCTGCTGCGCCGACACCCCTGGATCTTCGACTCGGCCGTGGCCAAGGGCGGTGGCGATGCCGGCGAAACCGTGCGCGTGGAGTCCCACGCCGGACAGTTTCTGGCCTGGGCGGCGTTCAGCCCGCTGTCCAAGATCCGGGCCCGCGCCTGGAGTTTCGACGAAGCGCAGCGCATCGACGCTTCTTTTTTTATAGCGAAGGTGGAGCAAGCCATCAGGGCTCGAGCCCGTTTTGATATTCAAAGTGACGGTCTGCGCCTGATTCATGGGGAGTCCGACGGCCTGCCTGGGCTGATCGTGGACCGCTATGGCGACACCCTGGTGGCACAGTTCCTGTCGAGCGGCGTTGAGCGCTGGAAGGCCGTGTTGGCCGACGCCCTGCTCAAGACCACCGGGCTGAGCCGGCTGTACGAGCGTTCCGACACCAGTTCGCGCCAACTCGAAGGGCTGGCCCCGGCCACGGGCTGGCTGCGCGGCAGCGGGCCGACCGAGCTGACCCTGCATGAGCACGACTGGAAGCTGACGCTGGACGTGGCCACCGGCCACAAGACCGGGTTCTACCTGGACCAGCGCGACAGCCGCAAGCAGTTCGCCGATCACGCGCGCCGCCTGGGCTTTGAGCGGGTGCTGAACTGCTACTGCTACACCGGCGGCTTTACCGTGGCCGCGCTGCAGGGCGGCGCCAAACACGTCACCTCCATCGACTCGTCGGCCCCGGCCCTGGAGCGGGCGCGATCGCATGTGGTGCTCAACGGGTTCGCGCCGGAGCGGGCGGATTTCCTGGACGCCGATGTGAACGCCTCCCTGCGGTCCTTCATCGAACAGGGGCGCAGCTTTGACGCCATCGTGCTCGATCCGCCTAAGTTGGCGCCCACTGCGGCGCATGCCGAGCGTGCGGCTCGGGCCTACAAGGACATCAACCGGCTGGCTTTGAAGCTGCTGGAGCCCGGCGGCGTGCTTTTCACCTTTTCCTGCTCCGGCGGCATCAGCGCCGACCTGTTCCACAAGATCGTGGCCTCGGCCGGAGTGGACGCGGGCGTGGACGGCTACCTCACCCAGCGTCTGGGTGGCGCGCCCGATCACCCCATGACCATCCATTTCCCGGAAGGGGAATACCTCAAGGGCCTGGTAGTGGTGCGGAAATAGTCCCGGGGCATTTGCTCGCTACACTCCCCTGTCCCGAATTTGAATAGCGTTCCGGCGTCACCTGAAAGAACTTCCCACCAAGGGCACCCACCATGAGTCTGATACCTGCCACTATCCTGACCGGCTTTCTGGGGTCGGGCAAGACCACGCTGCTCAAGCGGGTGCTCACCGAGGCGCATGGGCAGAAGATTGCGGTGATCGAGAACGAGTTCGGTGAGGAGAACATCGACACCGACATCCTGGTGGCCGACGAAAACGAGCAGATCATCCAGATGAGCAATGGCTGCATCTGCTGCACGATACGCGAGGATCTGCGGGCCACACTGCAGGACCTGGCCGAGAAGAAGCGCAAGGGCGAGCTGGACTTCGAGCGCGTGGTGATCGAGACCACGGGCCTGGCCGATCCCGGCCCGGTGGCGCAGACCTTCTTCATGGACGACGAGGTGGCCGAGAGCTATCTGCTGGATTCGATACTGACGCTGGTGGATGCCAAGCACGCCCAGCAGCAACTCGACGACCGCCAGGAGGCGCGCCGGCAGGTCGGTTTCGCCGACCAGATCTTCATCAGCAAGACCGATCTGGTGACGCCGCAGGAGGCGGACGACCTGATGCATCGCATCAAGCACATGAACCCGCGCGCGCCGCAGAAGGCGGTGCACTTCGGCGAGGTCGGGCTGTCCGAGGTGTTCGACCTGCGGGGCTTCAACCTGAACGCCAAGCTGGACATCGATCCGGACTTCCTGAAGGACGACGATCACGACCATGACCATGATCACGGGCACCATCACCACGACGGCACCACCTGCAACCACCCCTCGCACCAGCACGGGCACGGCCATCACCACCATCACGAGGATGACGTGAAGAGCTTCGTGTTTCGCGCGGATCGCCCGCTGGACGCGGCCCGGCTGGAGGACTTTCTCGGCGCCATTGTCAACATTTATGGCCCACGTCTGCTCCGGTACAAGGGGGTACTCGACATGCAGGGGACGGATCGCAAGGTCATCTTCCAGGGCGTGCATCAGCTCATGGGCAGCGACCTGGGACCGGCGTGGGGCGCCCACGAGACGCGCACGAGCAAAATGGTGTTTATCGGCATTGACTTGCCGACCGATATCTTCTTGCAGGGACTGGAGCAATGCCTGGTCCGGTCGGCCTAACCACCTTCGGGAGAGAACCGGATGATTGTCTCGCTTCTGCAACTCATGGGATTTGGCTGGGGCAAGCCGATACAATCGCGCGCCGACGCCGGTGACGGTGGGAAGCCACCCGCCCGTAATCGACATGTAACCCGCGAGGCCGATGATGGTCGCGCGGCGAAAAGCGGAGGGGGGCCCGTTCGCAACCCGGAGCACGCGCAGGCCGCGCCATCGAGGAGACCAGAAGTGAAGACCAAGCCCATTAGCAAGGCCAAGACCAAGGTGTCGGACACTGCGCCCAAGGCCAAGGCCCCGCCGAAGAAGGAGTCCAAGGCCAAGCCGGCGCAAAAGGCCGCCAGGCCCGTGGTGAAGTCTGCCGCCAAACCCGCGTCCAAGGCTGCCCCCGCCAAGAAGGCCGCTGCCACTAAAGCGCCCGCCAAACCCGCCGCAAAATCGGTCGCAAAACCGGTAGCCAAGGCGGCGCCTGCCAAGAAGGTCGCTGTTGCGAGCAAGAAGGTCGCAGTCAAGGGCAAGGTCAGCCCCGCCAAACCCAGTTCCGCCACCGTGGCCAGCAAAGCAGCCACGGCCAAGAAGAAAACTGCCACGCCCGTGGCGCCCAAGGCGGTTGTCAAGCCGACCAAGGCAGCCACGGCAGCGCCGGCAGTGCCAGTGAAACCCCCAAAAAAAGAGATTCAACCGTTGTCCAATCCGATCATTTCCGCCGAAAAAGCGGCGGCCAAGCCAGAAGCTGAGAAATCCCCGGTGCCCGCCAAGAGCCCACGTGTGTCCTCGCGCCTGGCACAGCTGACCGTGCCCTCCATGGCGTCGACGCCGGCCGTGGCCTCCACGGCGGCCAAGGCAAGCTATGGCGAGGCAGCGTCCACGCCCTTACCGGTACCGCCGCATTACGTGCCCATCAAGAAGGACCCCAAACTGGCCAACAACTGGAAGACCAAGGCAGTGGAACTGCTGACGGACGAAGAGGTCGTGGCCATGCCCGATGCGGAGTACATGAATGACACGCAACTGGCTTTCTTTCGCATGAAGCTCCTGCAACTCAAGAACGACATTCTGGCCAGCGCAGGCGAAACCACGGAGCACCTGCGCGAGGAGACCGTGGTCGTGCCGGACCCCGCCGACCGCGCCACCATCGAGGAAGAGCACGCCCTGGAGTTGCGCACGCGCGATCGTGAACGCAAGCTGCTCAAGAAGATCGAGCAGTCCATCGCCCGCATTGACGCAGGTGACTATGGGTATTGCGATGAAACCGGTGAAGCCATCGGTGTGGGTCGCCTGCTGGCGCGACCGACCGCCACCTTGTCACTGGAAGCACAGCAGCGACGCGAGCTGAAGCAGAAAATGTTCGGCGACTAGGCTCCAAGGTTTCTGCGTCTCCGCCTTCATATCATGGCCACCAGCGATAACCCAGGTCTGCTCAGCAAGGTTGTCAGTTTTGTCAGCAAGCCCGGGTTGCGCCGGTCGCCGCATGATGAGTCGCTGGTGGAAGGATCGGAGGATGGCGACAAGGCCCAGATTCAGGCCATGATGGATCGCAAGCTGCACAACGACATTGTGCGCAAGCGCGAGTTCGAATTGCTGCGCCAGATGCGCAAGCGTGAGCCACAGGCCAACCGCATCGACCTCAATGACCGGGCATCGCAGTTTCCCACGAGTGTGCAGTCGCATCCCGGTGGGCGAGCGCAGACGATCAAGAAGATCGACGAGATCGAACAGCAGATGTCGCAGCAGTGGTGGAAGGGCAAGCAGCTCGGGGTGGCCTTTCAGACGGTCAAGCCGCCTGTCAAACCCGATGCACCCAAGGCTGCAACTCCCTCGGAAGCACCGCCCAGGCCCATGCCCAGCGCCCCGGGGCCGGGTAGCGCGGCGGCTCCCACCGTGCAGGGACCCCTTGAGGCCAGTCTGTATGACGAGCCGCCGGTGTCCGAGGCGGGTGAGTTCCAGCCCACCCAGGTGGAGCAGTTCGAGCACGATCCCGAGATGGAGGACTCCGCGATACTGTTCGCCAACGGTGATTTCGAAGGGGCGGCACGCTCTCTCATGGGATTGCTGAGCGATGACAGTCCTCCGGGTGAACGCGAAGACATCTGGATGACCCTGTTTGACCTGTATCGCTCCACCGGGGACCGGACGCGGTTTGATGGCGCCGCCATCGATTTTGCGGCCCGTTTCGGACGCTCTGCCCCTCAGTGGGGAGCCACCCCCGAAATTCCGCAGCGCCAGCTGGCGCCCGAGATACAGCTCAAGTCAGCGGGCAAAGGAACGGACTGGACCTTCCCGACGGTGATTGGAGAGACCACGTTGACCCGACTACAGTCCGTGCTGAGGGACGGGGCGGCTCCCTGGCGCCTGGATTGGTCGCAGGTGACGACCGTGGAGGCTGCGGCCGTGCCCGAGATGGCGCGTTTGTTTTCGCAGTGGTGCACGAGCAAGGTGCGGTTGCGCTTTGCAGGCGCGCAGCACCTGGACGAATTGCTGCGTTCGGCAACGCCCTCGGGCCAGTCCGAGGTGCAGCAAGCGTGGTGGCTGTGGCGGCTGGACAATCTGCGGCTGGCGCGACGGGAAGACGATTTCGAACTCGTGGCTCTGGACTACTGCATCACGTACGAGATGTCTCCTCCGGCGTGGGAGCCCGCCGTCTGTGATTACGCGGAAGTCAGTCCAGACACCGGGGAGACGGACGACACCGAGCCCTTGGCGCTGGGTCAGGAACTGCTCAATACCCTGGCGGGCGCCTATCCTGGAACGGACGTGGCGACATCCGGTTTTCATACCGCGCCGGCTGACTTCGACCCCTCGGCCAGTGCCGCGCGGTTCGGTGTCGCTCAGTTGTCCGGCGAGGTGCTGGGCGATGCCACGGCGGTGATGCAGGCCCTAGAGCGAAGCAGCAAGGGATTTGACAAATTGGTTGTGGATTGTCGGCAACTCGTGCGCGTGGACTTCCCGGCGGCGGGGGGGTTGCTCAATTGGACATCGGCTCGAGTGGCCGAGGGCTGCAAGGTCGAGTTCAAGAACGTGAACCGCCTGGTGGCCACATTCTTCAGTGTGGTCGGCATCACCGAGTTTGCCCGCATCATTCCGCCCTCGCACTGACGGCGGCGCCTCACAAAGAAGTCATCGTGTCCGCCCTTGCGGCCACACCTTCCATCCCCATCTGGACAAAACCATGGAACAGTTTCACGGCACCACCATCGTCAGCGTGCGGCGCAAGACCGAAAACGGCTTGCAGGTGGCCATCGGCGGCGACGGGCAGGTTACGCTGGGCAACATCGTGGTCAAGGGGTCGGCACGCAAGGTGCGCAAACTTCATCACGACAAGGTGCTCGCCGGCTTTGCAGGTGCCACGGCGGACGCGTTCACGCTGTTCGAGCGCTTCGAGGCCAAGCTGGAGAAGCATCAGGGGCATCTCGTGCGCGCCGCCATCGAACTCACCAAGGACTGGCGCACCGACCGCGTGCTGCGCCGCCTGGAGGCCATGCTGGCCGTGGCCGACCGCGAGGCCTCGCTCATCATCACCGGCAATGGCGACGTGCTCGAGCCCGAGTACGGCATCGTCTCGATCGGCTCCGGTGGCGCCTACGCCCAGGCTGCCGCCAAGGCCATGCTGGACAACACCCAGTTGGGCGCGGCCGAGATCGTGAAAAAGTCGCTCGAAATCGCGGCCGACCTGTGCATCTACACCAACATGCACCACACCATCGAAACCCTGGATTGAATCCATCTCCTCGCATCGAGCACGGCCCATGTCGTCCATGACCCCGCAAGAAATCGTTTCCGAACTGGACCACCACATCGTGGGCCAGACCCAGGCCAAGCGCGCCGTGGCCATCGCCCTGCGCAACCGCTGGCGGCGCCAGCAGGTCGATGCCGCGCTGCGTGCCGAAATCACGCCCAAGAACATCCTGATGATCGGACCCACGGGCGTGGGCAAGACCGAAATCGCCCGGCGCCTGGCGCGCTTGGCGGACGCCCCCTTCATCAAGGTCGAGGCCACCAAGTTCACCGAGGTCGGCTACGTGGGCAAGGACGTGGACGCCATCATCCGCGACCTGGCCGAAGTGGCGGTCAAGCAGACGCGTGAAGCCGAGATGAAGAAGGTGCGTGCGCGTGCCGAGGACGCGGCCGAAGACCGCATCCTGGACATCCTGGTGCCCACGCCGCGCTCCAGCGGAGACTTCGGTCTCGGCCAGAGCACGCCGGCCGCGGCCGACAGCACGGCACGCCAGGTGTTTCGCAAGAAGCTGCGCCAGGGCGAACTGGCGGACAAGGAGATCGAGATCGAGGTGGCCGACACCAAGCCCCAACTCGAAATCATGGGCCCCGCCGGCATGGAGGAAATGACCGAGCAGTTGCGCGGCATGTTCAGCCAGATCGGGCAGGGGCGGCGCCAGACGCGCAAGCTCAAGATCGGCGAGGCCACGAGGCTGCTGGTGGACGAGGAGGCCGCGAAGCTGGTGAACGAGGAGGAAATCCGCGCCCAAGCGATCAGCAACGCCGAGCAGAACGGCATCGTTTTCATCGACGAGATCGACAAGGTGGCCTCGCGTTCGGACGTGAACGGCGCGGACGTGTCGCGCCAGGGCGTGCAGCGCGATCTGCTGCCCCTGGTGGAGGGCACGGCGGTGTCGACCAAGTACGGCACGGTCAAGACCGACCATATCCTGTTCATCGCATCCGGTGCCTTCCACCTGGCCAAGCCCAGCGACCTGATTCCCGAACTGCAGGGGCGGTTTCCGATCCGCGTGGAGCTGCAGTCGCTGTCGGTGCAGGACTTCGAGGCCATCCTCACGCAGACGCACGCTTCGCTCGTCAAGCAGTACCAGGCCCTGCTGGCCACCGAAAACGTGCAACTGGAATTCACCTCGGAAGGCATCACGCGCCTGGCCAGCATCGCCTTCGACGTGAACGAGCGCACCGAGAACATCGGCGCGCGCCGCCTGGCCACCGTCATGGAGCGGCTGCTGGACGAGGTGAGTTTTGACGCCACCCGGCTGGAAGGACAGACGATCCAGATCGATGCCGCCTATGTGGATGCGCGTTTGAAGGAATTGAGCAAGAACGAGGACCTGTCGCGCTACATCCTGTAGCGCCACACTTGCCCGAACCGTCGTCGGTGGCTCAGGCCGGACTCGCCAGGGCGGGCAAGTAAACTTGGCAGAACTCGGATGGCATGCGGCGCGGGCGTCCACTGCCCAGCTCGATGCACACCAGGTCCCAGCGACCGCGCAGGATGGTGGTCTGGTCGCGGTTGCGGATCAACTGAAAGCGGCGTTCCATCGTCAGCTTGCCGTCGCTGGCCACCAGCCATGTGCCCAAGGTCAGTTCCTCGTGCAGCACCGAGGGCAGCAGGTAGTCGTATTCCCCGCGGCGAATGGCCATGGCCCGGTCCAGACGCCGGTAGTCCTCCAGACCCAGGCCCAACGCCTGCGAGTGCGCCCAGGCGACCTTTTCGCACCACTGCACGTACACCGCGTTGTTGGTGTGATTCAGGCCGTCGATATCGTCCGCTTGAGGCGTGGCCGGCAGTGTGAAAGGCTGAAGGAAGTCCCAAACCATGGTGTGTGCGCGACGTTGAACCAAGTCTGGCATCTTAGGGGCTTGGGTCAGGGCGTTTGCAACCCTGTGCAACAGGCGGTGCCCCAAAATAGCTCAAGCAACACATTCACATCGATCTCTAAGTCCTTCATTTCAAAGGATTTTTCTGAATAAAATGCCTGCCAAATCGCTTCTAAGTCCTTGATTTCATTGAAAAAATTCCTGGTAAGGCCTCTTGCGTGCCGGACATTTCCTGCTAAAGTGCAAAAAAGTGCAATTAAGTGGGGGAAAGTGGCTTTGCTGCTTCCCCTTTTTGTGATGTTGGCAGGGGTGTGCAACGGTGTTTCAAGGGGCGTCCTCGTTGAGTCTGGATGGCAAGGGTCGGCTTTCGGTGCCGACCCGGCACCGTGACGTCCTGAACGCCACTGCGGCTGGCCAATTGACCCTGACCAAGCATCCCCACGGCTGTCTGATGCTGTTTCCCCGGCCCGAGTGGGAAAAGTTCCGTGAACGGATTGCGGCCTTGCCGATGTCCGCCCAGTGGTGGAAACGGATCTTCCTGGGCAATGCCATGGACGTGGAGATGGACGCCACCGGACGTGTGCTGATTTCACCCGAGTTGCGTGTCGCGGCATCCATTGCCAAGGACACCGTGCTGCTGGGCATGGGCAACCACTTCGAGCTGTGGGACAAGGCAACGTACGACGCGCAGGAGGCCAAGGCGATGCAGGGCGAGATGCCCGACGTCTTCAGGGATTTTTCCTTCTGAAGGGTGACGGTGGATACCTCATGGCAACACACCACCGTCTTGTTGAGCGAAGCGGTACAGGCTCTGTTCGGCAATCCGGGACCGCAGAACGACGCCGATGGCGTGACGGGCACCTTCGTGGACGCCACCTTTGGCCGGGGCGGGCACTCGCGCCTGATCCTGGAGGGGTTGGCTCCCGAGGGCAGGCTCATCGCCTTCGACAAGGACCCCGAGGCCATCGCGGTCGCGCACGACATTCAGGACCCCCGCTTTTCCATCCGGCACCAGGGCTTTCGCCACCTGGGCGAATTGCCGGGCGCCAGCGTGGCGGGTGTGTTGCTGGATCTGGGCATCAGTTCTCCGCAGATCGACAACCCGGCGCGGGGCTTCAGCTTTCGCTTCGACGGTCCTCTGGATATGCGCATGGACACCACGCGAGGCGAGAGCGTGGCGCAGTGGTTGGAACACGCAGACATTCAACAGATGGTGGAGGTGATTCGTGACTATGGCGAAGAACGGTTTGCTGTTCCGATTGCAAAGGCGATTGCAGCTCGCCGACAGGAGCGGGGCCCAATTTCAACCACCGCTGAATTGGCCGGGATCGTGGCTGGCGCGGTCAAAACCCGCGAGCCGGGCCAGAACCCTGCAACGCGCACATTTCAGGCTCTTCGGATTTTCATCAACGCCGAGCTTGAGGAGTTGGAACAGGCGCTAGAGGCCAGTCTGAATGTGCTGGCACCCGGAGGCCGCCTGGTGGTCATCAGTTTTCACTCTCTCGAAGACCGAATTGTGAAGCAGTTCATCGCCAAACATGCTCGCGAGGAGGTGGATCGCCGCCAGCCGGACTGGATGTTCGCACCGTCCAAGGACATGAAGCTGCGCGCGCTGGGCCGCATCCGTCCCGGCGCCCAGGAAGTGGCGGCCAACCCGCGTGCGCGCAGCGCCATCATGCGCGTGGCGCAAAGGACATCGGCATGACCCGGCTGAACCTCGTGCTGCTGCTCGCGGTGCTGGCCAGTGCCCTGTACTTGGTGCACACGCAGTACGAATCGCGTCGCCTGTTTGTCGAGCTGGACAAGGCCACGGCGCAGGCGCGCGCGCTAGAGCTGGAGCACGAACGCCTGGAGGTGGACAAGCGTGCCCAGGCCACGCCCTTGCGTGTGGAGAGGATTGCGCGCGACGCCCTGCACATGCGATCGGTGAATCCCGCGCTCACGCACTATGTCAGCTATCAGGCGCCGGGCGTGGCGCCTGCCGCGTCCGCGTTGGTCGCGGGCTCAAGCGCAGCCACAACGGGGCAGCGGCCATGAGCAGGAGCATCCGCTACACCTCCAGTCCCCTGCTGGCGAGCAAGACGCCCATGTGGCGTAGCAAGTTCATCGTGGCCGCCATTGCCATCGGCTTCATCGGCCTGGCGGCGCGCGCGGCCTATGTGCAGGTGATCGGCAACGACTTCTTCCAGCACCAGGGTGAGGTGCGTTTCGGGCGCACGCTGGAGCTGCCGGCCAACCGGGGCCGCATCCTGGACCGCAACGGCCTGATCCTGGCGTCCAGCGTGCCCGCGCCCAGCATCTGGGCCATTCCCGAGGACGTCGAGCGCGACGATCCGAAGCTGGCGCAATTGGCCAAGCTGCTGGAAATGCCGCTGACCGAGTTGAACAAGAAGCTGGAGGACGAGGACAAGACCTTTGTCTGGCTCAAGCGGCAGGTGGACGAACCCGTGGCACAACAGATTGCCGGGCTCGGACTCAAGGGCATCTACCAGCGCAAGGAGTACAAGCGCCAGTATCCCGAGGGCGAGGCGGCCGCACATGTGGTGGGCTTCACCAATGTCGAAGACCAGGGGCAGGAAGGCGTCGAGCTGGCGTTCAACAAGGAACTGGCGGGACACGCCGGATCGCGTCGCGTCATCAAGGACCGCCTGGGCCGGGTGGTGGAGGACGTGGGGCAGACCATTCCGCCTGCGGATGGGCCGGATCTGCACCTGAGCCTGGACAGTCGCGTGCAGTTCTTTGCCTACCAGAAGCTGCGCGACGCGGTGGCGGCGAACAAGGCGCGCGCGGGCAGCGTGGTGGTTCTGGACGCCAACACCGGAGAGGTGCTGGCGCTGGCCAACTACCCCAGCTATGTGCCCGACAAGCGCCGCAACCTCAGCGGCGAGCAGTTGCGCAACCGCGCCTTGACCGATACCTTCGAGCCCGGCTCGGTGATGAAGCCCTTCACCGTGGGTCTGGGGCTGGAAACCGGTCGCGTGACGCCCGACACCCTGATCGACACTGGCGCGGGCAAGCTCACCATCACGGGCTCCACGATTTCCGACTCGCATCCCAATGGCGTGCTGACAGTGGAAGGCGTGATCCAGAAGTCCAGCAACATCGGCACGACCAAGATCGCGATGCAGATGCAGCCGCGCGAGATGTGGGAGCTGTTTTCGCAAGCGGGGTTCGGTCAGAAGCCGCAGATCAGCTTTCCGGGCGCCGTATCGGGCAAGCTGCGTCCGTACAAGACCTGGCGCCCCATCGAGCAGGCCACCATGTCCTACGGTTACGGGCTGTCGGCCTCGCTGTTCCAGATGGCACGCTCGTACACCGTGTTCTCGCACGACGGTCAGATCATCCCCGCCACCTTGCTCAAGTCCACCGAGCCAGCGCCCGGAGTCCAGGTGTTGTCGACGCGCACGGCGCGTCAGGTGCGCAAGATGCTGCAGATGGCGGCCGGACCCGGCGGCACGGGTCAGAAGGCCCAGACCATCGGTTACTCGGTGGGTGGCAAGTCGGGCACCGCGTACAAGCAGATCGGCAAGGGCTATGGCTCGGACAAGAATCGCAAGTACCGCGCCTGGTTTGTCGGCATGGCGCCCATCGAACAGCCCCGCATCGTCGTGGCCGTGATGATCGACGAGCCCAGCGCCGGCCAGTACTACGGCGGGGCCGTGGCCGCGCCGGTGTTCAGCGAAGTGGTGCAGCAGACCCTGCGCATGATGGGCGTGCAGCCCGACATGGAGGTCAAGCCCCAGATCGTGGCCAACGCGGTGGAGGAGTCGTTCTGATGCAGCGCCTGCACACACCGCAACAGGCAGCCCAATGGTTGCGTAGCCGCGTCACGGGCGAGCTGCGCACCGACAGCCGCAAACTGCAGCCCGGTGATGGCTTCATTGCCTGGCCGGGGGCCGCCAACGACGCTCGCCAGTACGTAGCGGCCGCGCTGGCGCAAGGCGCCTCCGCGTGTCTGGTGGAACTGTCAGGCGTGGAGCCGTTTGGCTTTGCGGGCGACACCGTGGCCGCCTTCCCGCAACTCAAGGTCTACGCCGGCGCCATCGCCGACGACTACTACGCCCAGCCCAGCCAGGCGCTGGACGTGGTGGCCGTCACCGGCACCAACGGCAAGACGTCCAGCACCTGGTGGCTGGCGCAGGCGCTTTCGAATGCACGGCGCGCAGGGCAATCTGATTGCGGCCTGATCGGCACATTGGGCGTGGGCGTGCCGCCGCAGGCGGGTCACAGCGCGGATCCGCTGCGCGGACTGACCTCCACCGGTCTGACCACCCCCGACCCGGTGCTGCTGCAACAACAGTTGCGCCGCTTTGCCGAACAGGGCCTGCACGCTTGCGCGATCGAGGCCTCGTCCATCGGCATCGTCGAACACCGGTTGGACGGCACGCGCATCCGCGTGGCCGTGTTCACCAATTTCACGCAGGACCATCTGGATTACCACGGCAGCATGCAGGCCTATTGGCGGGCCAAGGAGGCCCTGTTTGCCTGGCCGGGTCTGGGTGCGGCGGTGGTGAACGTGGACGATCCCAAGGGTGTTGAGCTGGCAGTTACCCTGAGGAATGCGGCGCTGGACCTGTGGACCGTGTCCATCGACTCGCCCGCACGCCTGCGCGCCTCGGATCTGGGGCATGACATGCAGGGTCTGTACTTCACCGTGACCGAGGGCAATGCGAGTCATGTCCTGCGCACCGCGCTCATGGGCCGCTACAACGTTTCCAATCTGCTGGGCGTGCTCGCCACGCTGCGCGCCCTGGGTGTGCCGCTGGCGGACGCCGTGCACGCCTGTGCACGCCTGAGCCCCGTGCCTGGCCGCATGGACTGTGTGGCCACGCCCGGACAGCCCCTGCTGGTGGTGGACTACGCCCACACGCCGGATGCGCTGGACAAGGCTTTGCAGGCCCTGCAACCCGTGGCACGGCAGCGCGGCGGCCAACTGTGGTGCGTGTTCGGTTGTGGCGGGGATCGTGACCCCGGCAAACGCCCGCTCATGGGCATGGTGGCCGGCCGGCACGCTGATCACGTGCTGGTTACCAGCGACAACCCTCGCCGTGAATCGCCCGCGGCCATCATCGACCAGATCATGGGCGGGCTGGTCGGCCGCGCAACGGCGCAGGTCCAGCCTGACCGGGCCTTGGCCATTGCCCAGGCCGTGGCGCGGGCCCACGCGAACGACGTGGTGCTGATTGCCGGCAAGGGCCACGAAGCCACGCAGGAGATCGCGGGCGTGAAGCACCCCTTCTCCGACAAGGCACAGGCCGAGGGCGCGCTGGCGCAACGCCTGACGGTCGCCGCCTGCGGGGCAGGGGGCATGCTGACCCTGCAGCAGGCCCAGCACTGGATGGCCGGCGCGCAGCTCGTGGGCGAGGGCAGCACGCCCGTGCAGCGTGTGCACACCGATACCCGTACCCTGCAGCCCGGTGATCTGTTCGTGGCGCTCAAGGGCGAGCGTTTCGATGCCAACGACTTTTTGGCGGATGCCCAGGCTCGAGGTGCCGCTGCCGCGCTGTGTCACCCGCGGGCGTTGCCCACACTGCAACAACTGGGCCTGCCGGGGCTGGTCGTGCCGGACACCCTGCGCGCGCTCGGGGCGCTGGCCACGGGCTGGCGTGCACAGTTTTCGTTGCCCCTGATCGCCGTGACGGGATCCAACGGCAAGACCACGGTGACGCAGATGATTGCCTCCATCCTGCGCGCCGCCGCGCCGGAGCACTGCTTGGCCACCGAGGGCAATCTGAACAACGACATCGGCGTGCCGCTGACGCTGCTGCGCCTGCGCACGCAGCATCGGCTGGCCGTCGTGGAGCTGGGCATGAACCACCCCGGCGAGATCGCCATTCTCTCGGCCATGGCACGCCCGACCGTGGCCCTGGTGAACAACGCGCAGCGCGAGCATCAGGAATTCATGGCCAGCGTGCAGGCCGTCGCGGCGGAGAACGGGGCGGTGCTGGCCGCCCTGGAGCCCGAAGGCGTGGCCGTGTTCCCCGCGGACGACGCCTACACGCCGCTGTGGGCACAGAGTGCGGGCCGACGACCGCAACTGCGGTTTGCGCTGGCGCAGGACGCGGCAGCTCCCGCAGACCTGTTCTGCCATGCCTGGCACTGGGACAACGAGGCGTGGCAGGTGGTGGCGCACACGCCCCAGGGCCTGCTGCGCTACCGCTTGCGCGTGGCCGGTCAACACAACGTCAAGAACTCGCGGGCCGCGGCCGCTTGCGCCATCGCCGCGGGCGTGTCGCTGTCGGCCATCGCACAGGGTCTGAATGCCTTTGAACCCGTGAAGGGGCGTTCACGCGCCGTGAGTCTTGCGCGGGCACAGTCGCCGCTTACCCTGATTGACGATTCCTACAACGCCAACCCCGATTCGGTGCGGGCTGCCATCGACGTACTGGCCGATCTGCCGGGTCCGCGCCTGCTGGTGCTGGGGGACATGGGCGAGGTGGGCTCGCAGGGGCCGCAGTTCCATGCCGAGGTGGGCGAGTACGCCCGAGTCCGTGGCATCGAGCATGTGTTCACCCTGGGCACGCTCGCGGCCCAATCGGCGCGCAGCTTTGGCGCGGGCCGGCATTTCGACGATATCGACGCGCTCAACGCCGCGGTCCTGCTGCAACTGCCGCCGCTGCGCAGCGTGCTGGTCAAGGGCTCGCGCTTCATGAAGATGGAACGGGTGGTGGCGGCCATCACGTCCCACATCCCCATTCCGCAGGAGACTGTCCATGTTGCTTAGTCTGGCCCAGTGGCTGCAGACGCTTTCGCCCGAGTTCGGCTTCTTCCGGGTGTTCCAGTACATCACGTTTCGCGCTGTGATGGCTGCGCTCACCGCCTTGTTGATCGGGTTGATCGCCGGGCCGGCGGTCATCCGCCATCTGGCCGCGCTCAAGATCGGGCAGCCGATTCGCGGTTACGCCATGCAGTCGCACCTGAGCAAGAGTGGCACGCCCACCATGGGAGGCGTGCTCGTGCTGCTGTCCATTGCCATCGCCACCTTGCTGTGGGTGGACCTGTCCAACCGCTTTGTCTGGATCGTACTGGTCGTGACACTGGCGTTCGGCGCCATCGGCTGGGTGGACGACTGGCGCAAGGTCGTGAACAAGGACCCGGAAGGCATGCGATCGCGCGAGAAATACTTCTGGCAGTCGCTGATCGGTCTGGTGGCCGCGCTGTACCTCGTGTTCAGCATCTCCGAAAGCTCCAACCTGCGCGTGCTGGAACTGTTCTTCAAGTGGGTGCAATCAGGCTTCGACGTGAACCTGCCGCCCAAGGCCGGTCTGCTGCTGCCCTTCTTCAAGGAAGTGAGCTACCCGCTGGGCGTGTTTGGTTTCGTGATCCTGTCCTACCTGGTGATCGTGGGATCGAGCAACGCCGTGAACCTGACGGACGGCCTGGACGGCCTGGCCATCATGCCCGTGGTCCTGGTGGGCAGTTCGTTGGGCGTGTTTGCCTATGTGACCGGCAGCGCCGTGTACTCCAAATACCTGTTCATGCCGCACATCCCGGGCTCGGGAGAGCTGCTGATCTTCTGCTCCGCGATGGCGGGCGCGGGGTTGGCGTTCCTGTGGTTCAACACCCATCCCGCCCAGGTGTTCATGGGGGACGTGGGCGCGCTGGCGCTGGGCGCCGCGCTGGGCACCATCGCCGTGATCGTGCGCCAGGAAATCGTGCTCGCCATCATGGGCGGCATCTTCGTGGTGGAAGCGCTGTCCGTGATGCTGCAGGTGAGCTTCTTCAAGTACACGAAGAAGAAGCACGGCGAGGGCCGGCGCCTGCTGAAGATGGCGCCGCTGCACCACCACTTCGAGAAGAGTGGGTGGAAGGAAACGCAGGTCGTGGTGCGCTTCTGGATCATCACCATCCTGTTGTGCCTGGTTGGGCTGTCCACCCTGAAATTGCGCTGAACATGAACGAACCGCTCAACCCCAGCGACCTGCCCGTGCCGCCTCCGACGACGGAAGTGCCGGTGGACGTGCCGACGCCGCCACCCGTGGAGGCTGTGGAGGCGCCTGCCCCGGGCGACACGCCGTCGGAGTCGGCGCTGCCTGTCGCGGACGTGGCCGTTGAGCCGGCCCAGGTGCCCACCGAGGCTCAGGTCCCGTCCGAGGTGGTCCACAAGGGCGAGGCCCGGCCACTGCCGCAGACCCTGACGGCCGCGCGCGATGCGGCGGCCTTTGTGGCGCAGCTGTTCGCCGAGGTGAGTGCGCCCGAACCCGTGGCGTTGGCCGCCGTCGAGGCGGTGGCGACGCCACCGTCCGATGAGGCCGCCGCGGTGGTGCGCGGGCCGTCGGGTGAGCAGGTGGTGTCGCCCTTGCGCGACCAGCAGGTGCTCATCCTGGGCCTGGGGGCTTCGGGGCTGGCCATGGCGCGCTGGTGCGTGCGCCTGGGTGCGCGCGTGACAGTGGTCGATACCCGCGAGGCACCGCCGCAGCTGGCGGCCCTGCGGCGCGGGCTGCCCGACGTGGATTTCCGCCGTGGCAGCTTCGATGCCGTCTTGGTGAGCGCCGCCGGGCCGTCCCAAGGCGCGAAGGCCCCCTCGGGGGGCAGCGCAGTACACGAAGTGACAAGCGTGGGGGCTAATTTCCGCGCAGTCTTCAAGAGCCCGGGTCTGTCCCCGGCGGCGGTGGCGCCGGTGTGGCAGGCGGCACAGGCCATGGGCCTGTGGGTGGGGGGCGAGCTGGACCTGTTTGCCCGCGCCTTGCGCGACCTGCAGGCCGAGCGCGGTTATGCACCCAAGGTGCTGGCGGTCACCGGGACCAACGGCAAGACCACCGTGACCGCGCTCACCGGCCAGCTTGTGGAGCATGCGGGCAAGACCGTGGCGGTGGCGGGCAACATTGGCCTGAACCTGCTGGACGCCCTGATCCAGCGCCTGGATGCGGGCACGCTGCCCGAGGTCTGGGTACTGGAGTTGTCCAGCTTCCAGCTCGACGGGGTGCAGGGGTTCGAGCCCAGCGCCGCCGTGGTGCTGAACCTGACGCAGGATCATCTGGACTGGCATGGCGACATGCAAAAGTATGGCGCAGCCAAGGCGCGCGTCTTTGGCTCCAAGGGACTCATGGTGCTCAACCGCGACGACGCGGCGGTGATGGCCATGTTGAGCGCCGCCGGGCCGTCCCAAGGCGCGAAGGCCCCCCTGGGGGGAAGCGACGCACGCGAAGCGGCGAGCGTGGGGGCACAAAAACTTCAGCCCGTGCGCGTCAGGTTGCAGAAGCCGCAGTGGCGTGAGTATGTGAGCTTTGGCCTGGAGATGCCCCAGCGGCCGAGCGATTACGGCATCGAAACCGTCAACGGCATGGCTTGGCTGGTGCGTGCCATGGAGGCTGACGAGACCGTGAAGACGCGGCGCCCGGTCAGCACCGCCGACGTGGAACTGCACATCCAGCGGCTGATGCCGGCCGATGCACTGCGCATCCAGGGGCGTCACAACGCCACGAACGCATTGGCGGCGCTGGCCCTGGCGCAGGCCGCGGGCTGCGCGCTGGCGCCCATGCTGTACGGCCTGCGCGAATACCGGGGCGAGCCGCACCGCGTGGAGTCCATCGGCGTGGTGCAGGACGTGGAGTTTTTCGACGACAGCAAGGGCACGAACGTGGGTGCCACGGTGGCGGCACTGGCCGGGCTGGGCGCGGACCGTCGCATCATCGTGATCCTGGGCGGCGAGGGCAAGGGCCAGGACTTCACGCCGCTGGCCGCGCCCGTGGCGCGCCATGCGCGGGCCGTGGTGCTGATCGGCCGCGATGCTCCGGTGATCCGCGCCGCGCTGGAGGGCACGGGCGTGCCGCTGCTGGAGGCCGACTCCATGGACCAGGCCGTGCGTCAGGCGCAGCAACGCGCCCACGCGTCCGATGCCGTGCTGCTGTCCCCCGCATGCGCGAGTTTTGACATGTTCGACAACTACGAGCACCGGGCCCGCGTGTTCGCGCAGGCCGTGCAGGCCCTGGCGCTGGAATCGGGCGTGGTGCTGGAGCACAGGTCATGAGCGCAGTCCTCGCACGCCTGTCCGGCTGGTTCAGCCCCTGGGGCACGACCCGGCAGTCCACGGCGTCGTCGGGCTTGCATGGCCTGCGTGGCAATCTGTCGGTGACGCACGCTTCGGGCGTCGACCAGGCACTGGTCTGGGTGACCGTGGCGTTGCTGGCCTGGGGGCTGGTGATGGTCTATTCGGCCTCCATCGCCATCCCCGACAACCCCAAGTTCGCCCGGTACGCGCACACGTATTTCCTGTCACGCCACCTGCTGTTCCTGGCCATCGCCTTCGTGGCGGCACTGCTCACGTTCCAGGTGCCGATGGCCACCTGGGAAAAGGTGGCGCCCTGGCTGTTCGTGGTGTCGCTGCTGCTGCTCGTGGCCGTGTTGATGCCCTTCCTGGGCAAGGCGGTCAATGGCGCGCGACGCTGGATCAGCCTGGGCTTCATGAGCTTTCAGCCCTCCGAACTGGCCAAGTTCGCGGTGCTGTTGTATGCCGCGAACTACATGGTGCGCAAAATGGACGTGAAGGAAAACTTCCTGCGCGCCGTGGCGCCCATGGGCATGGCGGTGGCGGTCGTGGGCGTGCTGCTGCTGGCCGAGCCGGACATGGGGGCCTTCATGGTGATTGCGGTGATCGCCATGGGCATCCTGTTCTTGGGCGGCGTGAACGCGCGCATGTTCTTCCTCATCGCCGCGGTGTTGCTCGTGGCCTTCGGGCTGATGATTGCGCTGAGCGACTGGCGGCGCGAGCGCATCTTTGCCTACCTCGACCCCTGGAGCGAGAAACACGCGTTGGGCAAGGGCTACCAGTTGTCGCACTCGCTGATCGCCATAGGGCGCGGCGAAATCTTCGGCGTCGGCCTGGGCGGCAGCGTGGAAAAGCTCAACTGGCTTCCCGAGGCGCATACCGACTTCCTGCTGGCCGTGATCGGCGAGGAGTTCGGCTTCATCGGCGTGTTGTGCGTGATCGGCCTGTTCCTGTGGCTGACGCGACGCATCATGCACATCGGCCGCCAGGCCATCGCGCTGGACCGCGTGTTCTCCGGCCTCGTGGCGCAGGGCGTGGGCATCTGGGTGGGATTTCAGGCGTTCATCAACATGGGCGTGAACCTGGGGGCGCTGCCCACCAAGGGTCTGACCCTGCCCCTCATGAGCTACGGCGGCTCCGCCATCATGCTCAACCTCGTGGCGCTGGCCGTGGTGCTGCGCGTGGATCACGAGAACAGGTTGCTCATGCATGGAGGCCGGGTATGAGCATGAAGGCCCCAGCACAGGCGGCGGCAGGCGTGGCGGTCACACGCACCGCGCTCGTCATGGCCGGTGGCACCGGCGGACACATCTTTCCGGGTCTGGCCGTGGCCGAGGCTCTGCGCGCCAGGGGCTGGCTCGTGCACTGGCTGGGCGGCAGTGGCAGTCCCCAGGCTCCGAGCATGGAAAGCCAACTGGTGCCGCCCAAGGGCTTTGTCTTCGAGGCGGTCGATTTCTCCGGCGTGCGCGGCAAGGGGCTCAAGACCCTGGTGCTGCTGCCGCTGCGCCTGCTCAAGGCCTTCTGGCAAAGCCTGCGCGTGTTGCGCCGGGTGCGCCCGGACGTGGTCGTGGGCCTGGGCGGCTACATCACTTTTCCGGCGGGCCTGATGGCGGTGCTGCTGGGCAAACCCCTGGTGCTGCACGAGCAGAATTCCGTCGCCGGCATGGCCAACAAAGTGCTGGCGGGCGTGGCCGACCGCGTGTACAGCGCCTTCCCCGGCGTGCTGAGGAAGGCGCAATGGGTGGGCAATCCCCTGCGCGCGGCCTTTCTGGGTCAGCCCGATCCGGCGACCCGGTTTGCCGGACGCAGCGGTCCGTTGCGCGTGCTGGTGGTGGGGGGCAGCCTGGGTGCGCGCGCGCTCAACGAGGTCGTTCCCAAGGCTCTGGCCTTGCTGCCGCCGGAGCAGCGTCCGCAGGTGCTGCACCAGAGTGGCGCCAAGCAGATCGACGAGCTGCGCGCCCACTACGCCGAGGCCGGCGTGACGGCCGAACTCACGCCCTTCATTGACGATACGGCCCAGGCCTTCGCCGATGCCGACCTCGTCATCTGCCGTGCCGGTGCCAGCACCGTGACCGAACTGGCGGCCGTGGGCGCTGCGGCCCTGTTCGTGCCCTTCCCGGCGGCGGTGGACGATCACCAGACCACGAACGCGCAGTTCCTGGTGGCGGCCGGCGCTGGCTGGCTCGTGCCGCAGCGCACGCTCACGCCGCGGGTGTTGGCGGATATGCTACAAAAAACAGAGCGCGCTGAGCTCTTGCAAAAAGCCTTGCAGGCCAAGTCCCTGCAAAAGCTCCAGGCCACGGACGAGGTGGTGCGGGCGTGCGAGGAGTTGGCCTCATGAAGCACGCGGTGCGGCACATCCATTTCGTGGGCATCGGCGGCGCTGGCATGTCGGGCATTGCCGAGGTGCTGCTCAACCTGGGCTACCAGATTTCCGGCTCGGACCTGGCCGACAGCGCCACCCTGCGGCGCCTGGCGGGTCTGGGCATCACGACCCACGTGGGCCACGCCGCCACACAGGTGCAGGGGGCCGATGTGGTGGTCACCTCCACGGCGGTGCACGGCGACAACCCCGAGGTGCTGGCCGCGCGCGCCCAGCGCATTCCCGTGGTGCCGCGCGCCGTGATGCTGGCCGAGCTGATGCGTCTGAAGAAGGGTATCGCGATCGCGGGCACGCACGGCAAGACCACCACCACCAGCCTGGTGGCCAGCGTGCTCGCCGAAGGCGGGCTGGACCCGACCTTCGTGATCGGCGGGCGGCTGAACAGCGTCGGCGCCAATGCGCGCCTCGGGCAGGGTGAGTACATCGTGGTCGAAGCCGACGAGTCGGATGCCTCCTTCCTGAACCTGTTGCCGGTGATGGCGGTGGTGACCAACATCGACGCCGACCACATGGAGACCTATGGTCACGACTTCGGCCGGCTCCAGCAGGCCTTCGTGGACTTCCTGCACCGCATGCCCTTCTACGGCACGGCCATCCTGTGCACCGACGACGCGGCCGTGCGAGAGATCGTGCCGCAGGTGAACTGTTCCGTCATCGGCTATGGCCTGGGCGAGCAGGCGCAGGTGCGCGCCGTGGACGTGCGTGCCGACGGTGCGCAGATGCGCTTCACGGCCCGGCGCACGAGCCTGCCGGATCTGCCCGTTGTGCTGAACCTGGTCGGGCGGCACAACGTGCTCAATGCGTTGGCCGTGATCGCCGTGGCCATGGAACTGGGCGTGTCCGATGCCGCGGTGCAGTCGGCCCTGGCGCATTTCAAGGGCGTGGGTCGGCGCTTCCAGCGCCATGGCGAGCTGCCGGCCTCGCAGGGTGGGCAGTTCACGCTGATCGAGGACTACGGCCACCACCCGGTGGAAATGGCCGCCACGCTGGCCGCGGCGCGCGGCGCCTTCCCCGGGCGGCGCCTGGTGCTGGCCTTCCAGCCGCACCGCTACAGCCGCACGCGCGACTGCTTCGAGGATTTCGTCAAGGTCCTGGGCCAGGCCGACCTGGTGCTGCTGTCCGAGGTGTATGCCGCGGGCGAGGCGCCCATCGTCGCCGCCGACGGCCGCGCCCTGGCGCGTGCCCTGCGCGTGGCCGGCAAGGTGGAACCGGTGTTCGTGGACGACATCGCCGCCATGGGGCAGGCGATCCGCGAGAACGCGCGTGACGGCGACGTGGTGCTGTGCATGGGTGCCGGCTCCATCGGCGCGGTGCCGGCACGCATGGTGGAACAACAGCAGTCCGAGGGGACAGGGTCATGAGTCAGGACGTTCAATCTTTGGGCAAGGTCGCGGTATTGATGGGGGGGCTGTCGGCGGAGCGCGAGATCTCGCTCATGTCGGGCCAGGGCGTGCTGCAGGCGCTGCGTACCAGCGGCGTGGATGCCCACGCCTTCGACCCCGCGCAACGCGAGCTGGGCGAACTGAAGAAGGAGGGCTTCGCCCGCGCCTTCATTGCCCTGCACGGGCGCTTTGGCGAGGACGGCACGGTGCAGGGCGCGCTGGAGTGGCTGGGCATTCCCTACACCGGCTCGGGCGTGATGGCCTCCAGCATCGCCATGGACAAGGTCATGACCAAGCGCATCTGGTCGGCCGTGAACCTGCCCGTGCCGCGCTACGTGGTGCTGGCGCCCGACCAGCTCCAGCGCGAGCACGTGGTGGCCGTGCCGGACGAACTGGGCCTGCCGCTGATCGTCAAGCCGCCGCGCGAGGGCTCATCCATCGGAGTGACCAAGGTCGAGGGCTATTCGCAGATGCAGGCCGCGGTGCAACTCTCGGCCCGCTACGACCCGGACGTGCTGTGCGAGGAGTTCATCGAGGGCGACGAAGTCACCTGCCCCATCATCGGCACCGGGGCCGACGCTCACACGCTGCCCGTGGTGCGCATCAATGCGCCCGAAGGCGCCTACGACTACCAGAACAAGTACTTTACCGACGTGGTGCGCTACCAATGCCCCAGCGGGTTGCCGCCCGAGGAGGAGCGTGAGATCGCGCGCATCGTGCTGACCGCCTACAAAGCCCTGGGTTGCCGGGGCTGGGCCCGCGCCGACCTGATGATCCGTGCCAGCGACCGCAAACCCTTCCTGCTGGAGATGAACACCTCGCCCGGCATGACCAGCCATTCCCTGGTTCCCATGTCGGCGCGTGCCGCCGGCATGAGCTATGAGCAACTCTGCGTGCGCCTGCTGCAACTGGCGGCGCTGGACTATCCCGACACCGCGCGCAAGGGAGGGTCTGCATGAAGGCACGCCTGCCCCTGCCGCTGGACGTACGGCTCATGAACGCGACCGCCGCGGTGCTGCTGCTGGTATTCGCGGGCCTGCTGCTGGCGTACCTGCTCGGGTGGGCGGCGCGTCATCCGGCGTTTGCGATCCAAAGGCTGAGTGTGCAGGGCGATGTGGCGCATTCCAACGAGGTCACGGTGCGTGCCAACGTGATGCCCCAGCTGGTGGGCAGCCTCTTCACGCTGGATCTGGCCCGTGTCCGCAGCGCCTTTGAAGCCCTGCCCTGGGTGCGGCGCGCGGTGGTGCGGCGCGAGTTTCCGAACCGTCTCAAGGTGCAGTTGCAGGAACATCGTGCCGTGGCGTATTGGGGCCCCGAGGACGAGTCCCTGCTGGTGAACAACCATGGCGAAGTGTTCGAGGCCAATGTGGGGGAGGTCGAGCTGGACATCCTGCCTCGCCTGAACGGCCCGCTGGCGCAAGCGCCACAGATCCTGGCGATGTACCGGGAACTGGCGCCTGTGCTGGAGACCCTGGAGTTCACGCTGGAACGACTGGATCTGTCACCGCGAGGTTCCTGGCGCGTGGGCCTGGACAGCGGCGCGGCGATCGAGTTGGGCACGGGCAACGCGGCGGAACTTCGGGCACGGCTGGAGCGCTTCGTGCACACGCTGACGCAGGTGACGGGCAGGTACGGGCGACGGGTCGACTCGCTGGTGTCGGCCGACCTGCGCTACGCACAGGGCTATGCCTTGCGCTTGCAGGGCGTGTCCACCACGGAAACGGGCAAGAGCAGATAGCAACACAGATACAACGGGTGAACCCATGGCCAAAGAATACAAGGATCTCGTCGTCGGACTGGACATCGGCACCGCCAAGGTGATGGTCGTCGTGGCCGAGGTGCTGCCAAGCGGGGAGCTCAAGCTGGCCGGCCTGGGCGTGGCCCCCAGCAATGGCATCAAGCGTGGCGTGGTCGTGAACATCGACGCCACGGTGCAGAGCATTCAGCTGGCGCTCAAGGAAGCGGAACTGATGGCGGACTGCAAGATCACGCGTGTGTACACCGGCATCACCGGCAGCCACATCCGGGGCATCAACTCCAGCGGCATGGTGGCCATCAAGGACCGCGAGGTCAGCACCACTGACGTATCGCGCGTGCTGGAGACGGCCAAGGCCATCAACATCTCCACGGACCAGCGTCTGCTGCTGGTGGAGCCGCAGGAATTCGTGATCGACGGGCAGGAGGTGAAGGAGCCCGTGGGCATGAGTGGCATCCGTCTCGAAGCCAAGGTGCATATCGTGACGGGCGCGCAGACGGCTGCGGAGAACATCATCAAGTGCGTGCGCCGCTGCGGCCTGGAAGTGGATCAGTTGATGCTCAATCCCCTCGCATCCAGCCTGGCGGTGCTGACCGAGGATGAACGCGAGCTGGGTGTGGCCTGCGTGGACATCGGCGCGGGCACCACGGACGTGGCCATCTTCACCAACGGCGCCATTCGCCACACGGCCGTGATTCCCATCGCCGGCGACCTCATCACCAGCGACATCGCCATGGCCTTGCGCACGCCCACGCGCGACGCCGAGGAAATCAAGGTGGAAAGCGGTTACGCCAAGCAGTTGCTGACCGATCCGGACACGCAGGTCGAGGTGCCGGGTCTGGGCGACCGTGGTCCGCGCATGCTCAGCCGCCAGGTGCTGGCCGGCGTCATCGAGCCGCGTGTGGAGGAAATCTACACCCTGGTGCAACAGGTGGTGCGCGAATCGGGCTACGAGGAAGTGCTGTCCTCGGGCATCGTCATCACCGGCGGCAGCGCTGTCATGCCCGGCATGGTGGAACTGGGGGAAGACATCTTCCTCAAGCCCGTGCGCCGTGGCCTGCCCAAGTACGCCGGGGCCCTGTCCGACATGGTGGCCCAGCCCCGCGCCGCGACTGTGATGGGACTGCTGGAGGAAGCACGCATGGCGCGCTTTCGCGGTTTGAAGGTGGCCAGCAAGGGCGGATCCATGCAGTCCGCGCTGGGCCGTATCAAGGACTGGTTTGTGGGGAACTTCTGATGGCCAAGCAAAGCACAAAAACATCCTTGAGCGCCGCCGGGTCGCCCCAGGGCGCGAAGGTCTTCCCGGAGGGCGGCGCAGCGCGCGAAGCGGCAAGCGTGGGGGTCACCAATCCCAGTCCGCACTGGCGATGGCGATGCGCCGACCCGCCGTCATGACCCACGACGCGGAACAGATTTTTCAAACCATTTAGGCAACTGCAATTGAGGAGAAATACATGAGTATCGAAATGATCGAAATCGAAGAGTTCAATCTTGGCACGCAAATCAAGGTGATCGGCGTGGGCGGCGGCGGTGGCAATGCGGTGGAGCACATGATCGGCTGCGCCGTGCAGGGTGTGGAGTTTGTGTGCGCCAATACCGATGCGCAGGCCCTGAGCCGTAGTTCCGCGCACAAGACGGTGCAACTGGGCACCACCGGCCTGGGCGCCGGCAGCAAGCCCGACAAGGGGCGTGACGCCGCCGAGGCCGCCGTCGATGACATCCGAGCCGCCATCGACGGCGCGCACATGCTCTTCATCACCGCCGGCATGGGTGGCGGCACGGGCACGGGGGCGGCACCGGTGATCGCGCGCATCGCCAAGGACATGGGCATCCTCACCGTCGGTGTGGTCACCAAGCCCTTCGACTGGGAGGGCGGGCGCCGCATGAGCAACGCTGATGCGGGACTGGCCGAGCTGGAAGCCAATGTGGACTCGCTCATCGTCGTGCTCAACGAGAAGCTGCTCGAAGTGCTGGGCGACGACATCACCCAGGATGAGGCCTTCGCCCACGCCAACGACGTGCTCAAGAACGCCGTGGGCGGCATTGCCGAAATCATCAACGTGCCCGGCCTGGTGAACGTGGACTTCGAGGACGTGCGCACCGTCATGGGTGAACCCGGCAAGGCCATGATGGGCACGGCCGTGGCCACCGGTCCTGATCGCGCGCGCATCGCTTCGGAGCAGGCCGTGGCCTGCCCGCTGCTCGAAGGCATCGACCTGTCCGGCGCCAAGGGCGTGCTGGTGCTGGTGAGCACGGCCAAGGGGTCGCTCAAGCTGAGCGAATCCAAGCTGGCCATGAACACCATCCGCGCCTACGCCTCGCCGGACGCGCACGTGATCTACGGCACGGCGCACGACGACAGCCTGGGTGAGCAGATCCGCGTCACCGTGGTGGCCACCGGTCTGAGCCGCCAGGGCATGCGTCGCACGGCCCCGCCGCTGCAAGTGCTGCGTACCGGCACCGACAACGTGCCCCTGCACGTGCCCACGCTCAATGCCGTGGCTACCGGTGCCGTCGTCGGACAGACCTCCACGCCCCAGGCGCTCGCCACGCCCGACTACGGCAGCATGGCCGTGCCCAGCGTGTGGCGCACCAACCGCACGCAGGCCGCGGCGAAGGTGGATGCCCTGTCCTCCGGCGGTATGGATGACTTCGAAATCCCCGCGTTCCTGCGCAAGCAGGCGGATTGACGCTCGGCCCGTCCCGGCGGGAGGCGACGCCATTGCGGCTGATGGGCCGAAGTGGCGTTGCACCGCGGGCACGGGTGGTTCATCGCGCGCAGCCGGCTCCAGGCTTTACCCAAGGTTTACCGGTTTGACGTCGGGCCATGCGCATACCCAGGAGCACAAGACCGTATCCGCTTTTACAATCGTCCCATGCTGGCACAACGCACCCTCAAATCCCTGACTCGCGCCGTGGGCGTGGGGCTGCACAGCGGCCAGCGGGTGGAGTTGACCTTGCGGCCGGCGCCACCCGATACGGGCATCGTGTTCCGACGTGTGGACCTGGCCGAACCGGTGGACATCCCGGTGTCGGCGCTGGCGGTCACGGACACGCGCATGGCCACCACCATCTCTGCGCACGGCGCACGCGTGCTGACGGTGGAGCATCTGATGTCGGCCTGTTCCGGACTCGGGGTGGACAACTTGTTCGTGGACATCACGGCCGAAGAGGTGCCCATCCTGGACGGCTCGGCATCGTCCTTTGTCTATCTGCTTCAGAGCGCGGGTATCGAGCTGCAGCGCGTGCCCAAGCGTTTCATCCGCGTGAAGCGGCCGGTGGAAGTGCGGCAGGGCGAGGGTGACAACCTCAAATGGGCGCGGCTGGAGCCCTACCACGGATACAAGCTGCGCTTTGACATCGACTTCCGGCATCCGGCGGTGGATTCCACCGGGCAGAGCGTGGAGTTCGATCTGAGCGAAGGCTCCTACACCCGTGACATCGCCCGAGCCCGCACCTTCGGCTTCACCAAGGACGTGGAGATGCTACGCGCCAACGGCCTGGCCCTGGGCGGCAGCCTGGACAACGCCGTGGTGATGGACGACTACAAGGTGCTCAACGCCGAAGGCCTGCGTTACGACGATGAGTTCGCCAAGCACAAGATCCTGGATGCCATGGGCGATTTGTACGTGCTGGGCAAACCCCTGCTGGCCGCCTACAGCGCGTTTCGCTCCGGCCATGCGCTCAACAATCTGCTGCTGCGCGAGTTGCTGGCGCACGCGCAGGCATGGGACGTAGTGAGCTTCGACGACGAAAAGCGCGCGCCCAGTGGCTTTGTGCACCTGGCCCGGGCCTGGTGAGAGGGCACGGCCATGCTGCTGTTTCGCTGGATCATCCTGGTACTGCTGCTCACGGCAGCCGTGTCTTTCGCGTTCTTCGCGGGCACCGGCCAGCACCGCTTCAAGCGCTTTGGCCTGCTCACGCTCAAGTGGACGCTGATCGCCGCGGGCTGCTTCTTCGCGGTGCTGATTCTGGAACGGCTGGCGTAGCCTGCGCGGCCCCAGGTCCCCCTTGAATTCTGACGGCAAAAGGAGGACGATGAGAGTGGCGATTGAGCCTGAAACCAAACTCATCGGAGGGATCATGAAACACACGACGATGGCGATTGTTTCTGCAGCGATCTGCATGGCTTTCTCGGGTGCTGCTGGCGCAGCGGACAAGGTGGTCGCTGTGGGCAAGACCGAATTCCGCAACAGCTGCGCGCTGTGCCACGGAATGGATGGCAAGGCGGGCGGTGTGGCTGACCTGCTGAAGACTGCGACGCCCGATCTGTCGACGCTGTCCAAGCGCAACGGCGGCAAGTTTCCCGCAGAGCGCGTGGCAGCCATGATCGATGGCCGCGAGCTCGTCAAGGCGCACGGTAGTCGGGACATGCCTGCATGGGGCGACCGGTACAGCAACGACAAGGTCCGCGCGGCCGAGTATCACGGCGACCTGCCCTACAAGGACACGGAAGCGTTCGTCAAGAGCCGGATCAACGCCTTGATGGACTATCTGAAGTCGATTCAGGTCAAGTAACGGCGGCTTTGCCGCAGGCTAGACGCTTGTCCATCACCCAGCGCCTGGCCGCTGGCCCGCCCCGCCGCGGCCTTGCCGTGGCCGGCAATGCTTCGGCATGCGCCTGGCAACGCCGGGTCCTTGGTCGCCTGCCTCTATAGGGGCGAGTGACTGCCGGTGCTCAGGCGCTTGCCGCAGCACATCGCGTCAGCGCGTGATCACGACCTTCTGGTAAAGGCCACCGAAATAGGTTTGCTTTTCCACCTTGGCCGGCTGTATGTCGGCGGGCAACCAGTCGACGATCTCGCCGCGCCACATGTCGATCGCGAACGGCTCCAGAATCGTGAGTACCGGCACCATGAGGTAGCGAAAGGGACTCACCGCCACGGGCCGGTGGTAGTCCACGAAGATCACCTTGCCTCCCGGTCGCGTGACGCGCAGGGCTTCGGCGATGGTCTTGCGTCGTACATCGGCCGGCTGCTCGTGCAGCAGAAAGAACACCACCACGGAGTCATGGCTGGCATCTTCGAACTGCAGGTCGGTCGAATCCTGACGCGACACCGTGACCTGACGCGATGTCTTCAATTTGGCGTGCAGATTCCTGATCTGGATCGGCGCCACATCGATCACGTCCAGGCGGGCCTGTGGCCCCAGGCGACGCACCACGTGTTCGGTGAAATCGCCGTAGACACACGCCACCTGCAGTACGCGGCCGTCGATGGTGTCACCCATCTCCGCCAGCGCGGCATCGCGCAGGCGCGCGAAGTTGCCCCACAGGATCAGGTTGACCAGCCACTGGCGCTCGAAAACGCGCACCGCATTGGGGTGCAGATAGGCCCACCAATAGGTCTTGTGCAGGTACTCGGGGATGGGAGTCGAAACGTGTGCGGTGCCAGGCGGCAGGGTGGACTCTGTGTTGGCAAGGGACGCAGATTCTTTGGGACTCACGAATAAACCTTCAACAAGACTCCCCAGGTGGGGGGGACGCCCACCGGCTCCGGGGTGGGGGCGATGCGGATGTCGGAAGCGCCACGCTTCAAATGCGCCACAGGTACAGTACCGACAATACGGTGCCGGCCGCAGCCACGAGGTATACCACGACCGCGACGATGGTGTCCTGGCGCAGGCCAAAGTCGTGCAATGTGATGCGCAGACGATGCGCGGCGTGCCACAGGAACAGGGTGATCACCCCGAACAGGAACAGCTTGCCGAACCAGCCCGCGGCGAAGGCGTGCAACCGGTCGTAGCTCAGCAGACCGGGTGCATGGCCCAGGGCCGCCAGCAGAAACAGCAGCACCAGCACCGGTGCCAGAAAGGCCGCCAGTGTGCCGCCCGCCGCAAACAGGCTCCAGAAGATGGGTTTGTTCGACTTGGCCATGGTTACAGCACTCCCGCAAAGAACAGTACGACCAGCGAAACCATCACGCACACGGCATAGTGCGCGCCCACGATGTACTTGCCTTCGAGGAACTCCTCGCCACGCTGCACCGGCATGGCCTTGGGCGTGACGTTGAACCAGCTCGTGGCGTTGTGCACGGCAAAGGCCAGCACCAGCAGCAGGCCAATGATGCCGCACGGGCCCTGCAAGGACTTGATGAAGGATTCGTAGGCCGCTTGGCCTTCCGACAGGCGTTCCACGGCGCACAGCAGCAGCAAGGCAAAGGCGCCGATGAAGACGCAGGTCACTTCGCGTGACATGTAGCGCAGGTAGCGCGGATGCTTGAAATACCAGCCGGTCTTGGAGACCTCGCGCACGTAGGGTTTGCGGCTCATTTTGTGCCTCCGGGAAGCAGATGTTCCTTGAACCAGTCCAGGGTGCTGGCGACCTTGACCTGCTGCAGCGCGCTGGCCGGATCGACGGCTTTCGGGCAGACCTCGGAGCAGGCGCCGACGAAGGAGCATTCCCACACGCCTTCGTTGGTGGCAATGACCTCCTGGCGTTCGTCGCGCCCGCCGTCGCGCGAATCCTGGTTGTAGCGGTGCGCCAGCGTGATGGCGGCCGGCCCGATGAACTTGGGCTGCAGCGAATATTCGGGGCAGGCGGCGTAGCACAGCATGCAGTTGATGCACATGGAGAACTGCCGGTACTTCATGAGCTGCGCGGGCGTCTGCTTGTACTCGCCCTGCTCCACCGGCTTCCTTTCCTTGGGGATCAGGTAGGGCTTGACGCGCTTGAGCTTGTCGATGAAGTCGTCCGCCACCGTGACCAGATCGCGCTCGATCGGGAAGTTGGCCAGCGGCTCCACGCGGATCACGCCCTCGTAGTCGCGCAGGAAGGTGTGGCACGACAGCTTGGGTTCGCCGTTGATCATCATGCCGCAACTGCCGCACACCGCCATGTGGCAGGACCAGCGGTAGTTCAGCGTGGGGTCGATGTTTTCCTTGACGGCGTTGAGGGCGTCGAGCACGACCCATTCGTCCTGGCACATCACCTCGTAGCGCTGGAAGTGGGGCTCGGCGTCCGTCTCGGGGTTGTAGCGCAGCACCTCCAGTTGAATCAGGCGTTGGCTCATTTGTGATCTCCTGAATAGTCACGCACACCGGGTGGTGATTTGGTGATCACCACGTCCAGGTAATCGACGCGCGGCATGTCCTGGCCCTGGTAGTAGGCCAGCGTGTGACGCAGGAAATTCTTGTCGTCGCGCTCCACATAGTCCAGCCGCTGGTGCGCGCCGCGCGATTCCTTGCGGGCCAGGGCGCCCACGGTGAGCGCCGAGGCGCAGTCCAGCATGGAACCCAGCTCCAATACCTGGAACAGGTCGGTGTTGAAGACGTTGCTCTTGTCGTGCAGCGTGACCTTCTGGTAGCGCTGGCGCAACTCGGCGATCTTGGCCACGGCTTCCTGCAGGCCAGCCTCGGTGCGGTAGATGCCCACGTTCTTTTCCATCGTGTCCATCATCTCCTTGCGCAGGCCGGACATGGATTCGGTGCCGTCGGTGCGCGAGAACAGCTCACGCACGCGAGCCTGGCTTTCGGCGGCTCGGGCCTTGAGCGCCTCGGTGTTGGGCGCGCCCACGCTGCGGGCGTGCTCGATGGCCGAGAGCGCGGCGCTCTTGCCGAACACCAGCAGCTCGACCAGCGAATTGGAGCCCAGGCGGTTGGCGCCGTTGAGGCTGACGCAGGCGCATTCGCCGGCCGCGAACAGCCCGGGCAGCGGCGTGGCTGCCTGGGTGTTGGTGGAAATGCCACCCATCATGTAGTGCACCACGGGGCGGATAGGCACCGGGTCCTTGACGATGTCCACCCCCAGGTAGCTGATGGCCAGTTCGCGCACCAGGGGTAGGCGCTCGTCGATGTACTTCTCGCCCAGGTGGCGCATGTCCAGCAGCACGCATTCGCCCCACGGCGTGGTCACCGTGTTGCCCTTTTGCAATTCGTGCCAGTAGGCCTGGCTCACGCGGTCGCGGGGGCCGAGCTCCATGGTCTTGAGCTGCGGTTTGCCCAGGGGGGTTTCCGGGCCCATGCCATAGTCCTGCAGGTAGCGCCGGCCATGCTTGTTCAGCATCACGCCGCCTTCGCCTCGGCAGGCCTCGGTCAGCAGGCTGCCGGTATTGGGCAGGCCCGTGGGGTGGTACTGCACGAACTCCATGTCCTTGAGCGGCACGCCCGCGCGGTAGGCCATGGCCATGCCGTCGCCGGTCTTGATGGCGCCGTTGGTGGTGAAGGGGAACATGCGTCCCGCGCCGCCGCCGCAGATGATGACCGACTTGGCGTGGAACTGCTTGATCATGCCGCTGCGCATTTCCATGGCGGTCAGGCCCTGGCAGCGCCCGTCGTCGGTCAGCAGGTCCAGCGCAAAGTACTCGTCGTAGCGCGTGATGCTGGGAAACTGCAGCGTGGTCTGGAACAGCGTGTGCAGAATGTGGAAGCCCGACTTGTCCGCCGCGAACCACGTGCGTTTCTTTTTCATGCCGCCGAACGGGCGCACGGCCACGGAGCCGTCGGCTTCGCGGTTCCAGGGGCAGCCCCAGTGCTCCAGTTGCAGCAGCTCCTTGGGCGCTTCCTGCACGAAGTATTCCACGCAGTCCTGGTCCGAGAGCCAGTCGCCACCGCCCACGGTGTCGTCAAAGTGCAGGTCGAAGCTGTCGTCGGACTTGATCACGCCCGCGGCGCCGCCTTCGGCCGCGCAGGTGTGGCTGCGCATGGGATAGACCTTGGAGATCAGGGCGATGCGCAGTGTCGGATCGGTTTCAGCGAGCGCGATCGCGGCACGCAGGCCAGCGCCTCCCGCACCCACGATGGCGACATCGCAATTGACTATTTCCATGTTTCCCTTTCCATCACGGATGTGATTTCAAACCTGTCGATTACAGGCTGATGCGGGCAATGCCGGCGCGCGATGACATCGCGCACCGGCATTGCGGGTCAGCCCGTGAAGAAGCCGATGCCCACCAGCGTCAGCAGGGTCAGACCCACCACGATCAGGGTGAAGCCCAGTACCTTGGATGCCGCGAGCTTGCCGGCGGAAGGAGCGTCCACCAGGTACTTCTCCAGTTCGCCACTGTCCACGAGGCGTTGATATTCCACGGCGTGGTCATGCTTGAATTCTTCCAACGGGAAGCTGCCGGTGAACATCACGACCTCCAGCGGGAACTTGTCCGGGCGGAAGTGGTTGTTGAAGAAGTGCACGGTGAACAGGAACACCACCGCCAGGAAGGCTTCCTCACCGTGGAAGATGGCCGCCACGTTGAAGACCCAGCCCGGCAGGAAGGCGCCGAACACGTTGGGCAGCCACATCACCAGGCCGCTGACGCCGATGATGGTGACACCCCAGAACGGAGCCCAGTAGTCGAACTTCTCCCAGTAGGTCCAGCGGTCGAACTTGGGCCGCGGGCCTTTGCCAAAGAACCACTTGAACATGGCGAGCATGTCTTTGGCGTCCTGCCAGTTCGGCACCAGGGAATCCGGACCGAAGAAGCGGAAGTTCTTCCAGTTGCGGGCAATGCGCACCGTCACGTAGAACAGGTGCCAGAAGAACACACCCGCGAAGATGACCGCGTTCACGCGGTGGATGATGCCCGCGGTGTGTGGGCCACCCAGGGCCTTCATGATGGTCGCGGCCCAGGGCGCATCCGGGTAGAACAGCGGCATGCCGGTGAGCGTGAGGATCATCAGGCTCAGCGCGAACGTGATATGGGCGATGCGCCAGGTCGCGCTGAAGCGCTGGTAGTGCTTGCCCTTCAGGTGAGCGGGCAGGGCATCGACCTTGACACGCTGCTCGTTGCCTTGCTGCTTGCGCTCCTTGTATTCCCGGAAGAACCACAGGGCCGTATGCAGCCAGAAGAAGGCAAAGGTGCCCACCAGCAGGCCCACCATCATCTGGAACGCGATCCAGATTTCCGGGTAGCGCTTGAAGTCGCCGGCATGGCCGTGGGGCTGGAAAGTGGCAAAGCCCGCGGGCGCATCCGCCAGATCCTTCTTGCCGTTGTGACACTCGCGGCAGGTCTTCATGAGGTTGTTGGCGTGTACCTTGGACTTGGCGTCCTTGGCGCGCAGGATTTCATGGCTGCCATGGCAGTTGTAGCACTTGGCCGTGTGCGTATAGCCCAGGGTGCTGATCTGCCCGTGGTAGGTGGCCTTGTAGGACTTGAGGTTGGCGTCGTGGCAATTCCCGCAGCTCGCGGTCACGGCCAGCTTGAAGGGGTCGCCCGAGGTGTTGCTCACCGCATGGGCGCTGTGGCAGTCGGAGCACACGGCTGCCTTGGCGTTGTGCTTGTCGTTGATTTCCTTGCCGTGCACGGAGCTGTCGAAGGCTTCCAGTTGGTCCGTATGGCAGTTTTCGCCACAGGCTTTTGAAATGCCCAGACGCCACTGGGCGTGCTGGGGCGTGCCCTTGGCCGGCACGTTGAAGCCGTGCGTGTCGTGACAGTTGTCGCACGAAGCGTTGGGCCTGGTCTTGTCGTCAGAGTTGGGGCGTGCATGGAACGACTTCTTGTAGGCCTCGATGTTCTGCACCACCGTGCCCAGACGGGGTTTGTCCTTGGCGCTGCCGTCCTTCTGCGCCTTGTCCCACAAATCCTGGTGGCAGCCAGCGCAGTCCACCTTCTTGGGTTTGGCGGCCGCATCCCTGGCGTGGGCGTTGCCCTTCTCGGCGTTGTCCGTGATGTCGGCATGACAGGCCACGCATGTCATCTTGGCGTGCACTCCCTGGGCAAACGCGGAGGGCGCAACGGCGTGCAGGGCGCGCGGCTTGCCTTCGGCGCCGGGTACCTCCAGCTTGCCCTTCTTGCCGTCGTGGCAGTTCAAGCAAGTGGTGTTGTCCAAGGCAGGCGCGGATGTGGCGGCCGCAGGCGTGACTGGCGCCGTGGCGGCCGTTGCGGGCAGGCTCAGGAATACCCCAAGCATGCAGGACAGGCCCGCGAGCCACGGAAATGTCTTTGGTTTCATTGTTGGATTTCCAAAAAAAAAGGTGCGATTACCAGCATCGCACCTTGAACATAACAGACTCGCATGAGAGGAACAATTCTGGAAGTCCCCGGGGGCGGGTGGCCCCGCCCTTGGTTGCCCGCTAGAACCTGTAGATGTAGGCCGCTCCGATATAGGTGACGGACTGGTTCGGCTTCAGGCTCAGCGTGGTGTTGTCCTGGAACACGAACGAACGGCCGTTGTAGGCCCAGGACCACTCGTTGAACTTGTTGCGCTGATAGGCCAGATTGACCCGCACGTCGGCGTTCTTGCTCAGGCTGTACTTGCCGAACAGGCTGAACGTCGTGCTCTCGAACATCACATCCGGAACGCCAATGGCCACTTGCGCAAGGTTGGCCGCGCTCGGCGCCACCTGCGTGATGTTGGGCAAGGTGCCGGTCGTGGTGGGCGAAGCCGCCAGCCCGTATCGGGTGTTGTCCTTCAGGTAGCCCACATTGGCGCCCACTTCCAGTTGGGCGCTGGCCACGCCCCTGATGCCCAGCCCGAAGCCGTCGCTGCGTGTCTTCAGGTCGGCCATGTAGCCAGTGCTGTGGTTGACCTTGAGAGTTTGGTCGCCTTGCGAGGCGTAGGCGGTGAGCTTCCAGTTGTCAGTCACGGCAAAACTGGCGTCGATGCTGTAGTTGGAGGTCTTGGATTCCCTCCAGCCCTTGCCCAGGGCAATGGGGTTGAACGGGTTGGCGTTGGTGTCCTTGCCATCATCGACATTGAGTTGCACCTCGACCCGTTCGGATGGCATCCAGTTCACCGAGAGCTTGACCTTCTCGCGATCGGCGTCGGACATGCTCATCGGGAAGGCGTTGGCGGCGTTCAGGGCCAGGAACTGGCTGGCCGAGCCGGTCTTGCCGTAGCCCAGGCCGGCGGCGGCGAATGCCGCGTTGGTGCTCAGGCTGGTCCAGTCCGAACCCTTGCGCTTGCTGCTGGAATAGCTGACGGAGCCGGTCAACGTCTCAGACATGCTGCGGCGCAGTTCCAGGCGGTAGCCGGTTTCGTCGTTCTTGGCGCGCACGGCACCCAGACCCGCCAGTTCCTCCTCGGTGATGGAAACGGGCACCGGGCGATCGTAGGACGCGTAGTCCACGCCCACCGTTCCACGGAAGTCGGCGGGCAGGGCATAGCTGGCTTCCAGTTTGCCCACCAGTTTCTTGGACGAGGCACGGTAGTTGTACCAGGCACGGTTGACGTATGTGGCGGGCGTGGTGGCCGGCACGACCGCACCGCCTTCCACGTTGTACAGCGCCTCGGGCGTCTTGTCCTTCTTGTCCTCATAGCGCAGGTTGGCCAGCAGGTTCAACTTGGGCATGGGACGCGAAGTGATGCCCAACTGCACCAGTGTTTGATCCACCACACCGCCCAGGCTCGTGACGCCGGCCGGTGCATTCGTCAGGCCACTGGCCGCGAAGCTCTCGTCCTGAGTGGCGTGGGTGTAGGCGTACTTGAACGTGGCACGTGTCGTGGGCGAGAAGCGGTAGTTGCCCGACACATAGAACTGATGTGCCGCGTTGTCGGGCTGCAGCGCAACGGGAGACTGCAGCACATTCTGCAGGCTGGTGCCACCACCCGGGATGACGCTGCCCGACTTGGCGGGTGAAAGGGTCCAGGGGTCGCCCACGGGGTTGTTGAGCACGTTCGGTACGGTGGCTCGCAAACTGCCATTGGCATTGCTGAAGAAGGAGCCGTAATACCCCACGCTCACGTTGAGCTGCTGGAAGTGGTAGTTCAGCTTGGCTTCGATCTGGCGTGTGGTCGTGTCCGCCGGTTCTGGCAGCATGAGCAGCGCCCAGGTCTGGTCCTTCGCCGTTGCATTTTGGCTGTTGTTGCAGACGTAGGCCGCGCACGCGTAGCCGATGCCGAAGGTGCGCGCGCCGGTCTTGTCTTCGTTGCGGAACGCGACTTCGAGTTGCAGGTTGCTGTTGATCCATTTCTCGGCACTCAAGCCCATGCCGACACGCTTGAACTTGAGCTGCACATCCTGCCCCGTCCCAGGCGTGGCCAAGCGCACCACGGTGGGCGTGGTGGTGCCAGCACCCTGCAAGCCGGTGTTGATGGTGCGCAGCTCGCGGTGCACCAGTTCGGAGTAGTCAGCGCCTACCTTCCAGTCTCCCTGCTTCTCGTAGGAAAAGGAGAGATCCCGGCTGTCCAGCCCCAGGTTGCTGCCCTTGAGCATGAGCCACGTTCCGGCGGCGTTATCGCGTTTGCTGATGTCCACATCCAGTTGCAGCGAACCACGGTTTTCCCGCATGCCGTTGTACTGGCCGAACACCGCGCGGTCGTCCTGGTTGCCGTTGACGGCGCCCACGCCCACGGTGATGGAGCTTTCGGGCTGGGTCAGGCGTGCAACTTCCGCGTCGTCGGCGTACACCGGGGCACAGGCCGCCAGCACCGCCATAGCGACAAGCGACTTGCTGAAATTGAAGTGGTGTTGATGGGTTTTCATGATGAATAACCTTTCTCAACGGAAGTTGAATTGGGGAGTGGGATTGGTCGCGGCAGGATTGTTCGAGCCGTGGACCTGGGTGTGGCAGTTCATGCAGCTACGCCCCTGGGTCAGGTTGGTCGTGCTCTTGCCCGACTGCGTGACCGAGTTGGGTGTCGCCTGTGCCCCAAGCAGCTGCGGGATGAAGCCGCCGTGCGGGGTATGGCACTGATGGCACAGGAACGGCGCGCGCACCTTGAGCATGTTTTCCACGACGGTGCCGTGCGGGTTGTGGCAGTTGGAGCAGTCCTCGCTCACCGGTTCATGGTTGTGCACGAACGGGCCGCGCTTCTCCATGTGGCAGGTGTAGCAGGTCTCGACCACGCTGTCGCGCTTCATCAGCTTGGGACCCACCGAGCCGTGCGAGGCGTGGCAGTCGGAGCAGCCCATCTTGCCTTCGGGGATCGGGTGGTGCGAAGGCCTGTTCACCTGGGCGCGCTGCTCCTTGTGGCAGGTGTAGCAGACCTCGGCCTGGGTCTTCTTGTCGCGGACCTTGTCGTGTGCTGTGTGGACCTTGTGGCAGGAGGTGCAGGCCACGTCCTTGGACTGGTGGGCACTGCCGTCCCAATGCGAGCGCTTGGCGTCGTTTTCGTGGCAGCTCAGGCAGGCCGTGTTCTTGGCCTCGACGGATGTCTTGGAATCCTTGACATAGGATATGTCCGGCTTGGGTGGCTTGTCCTTACCCTTGTAGCCGACGTGCGCCTTGCTCTCGCCGTGGCAGTTGGTGCAGGTGGGGTTGCGGCCGTCAGCCTGCACGCCGTGGCGGGTCTTGCCGATGGCCAGCACCGAGGGGTGCAAATCCAGCATCGTCGGCTTGGCATCGTCGGCCTCATCGTGGCAGCCGGTGCACTTGGCGTCGCCCTTGAGTAACAAGTCCTTGGTGTCCGCGGCATGGGACAGCGAAGCCCCCGCGAACGCGAAGCCGCATACGACCGATACGGCAAGTATGAACCGTTGCAATTTCATTTGGTGTACCCCTTAAGTGGAACTTTGTGATTGCGGAGGCGACTTGGGCACCGGCACGGCGTTGGCAAGGAACAGTCAAGGTCTTGTCAATGTGTCAAGTCGTAAGGACACTACTGAGACAGGATCCAGTCGGCCAGATTCTTCTGCTCTTTCAAATCCTTGGTGTCGATGACCTTGTGGTCTTCCTGCGTTCCGTCCTCCAGCTTGACCTTGGGGCCGGTGGTCATGTTCTTGATGAGTTTTTCCTGACCGTCTGGCTTGCCCTTGTACTTGGCCGCGATCTTCTTCAGCGATGGGCCTTTCTTGGTTTTGTCCACGGCGTGACATTTGAAGCAGTCGTTCTTCTTGGCCAAGGCCTGGGCGGCGTCGGCGTCCACGGCGGCATGGGCGGGCGCCCAAGCGGACAGGGCCAAAACGACAGATGCGCTGACAAGGGAGAGGGAAGACTTATGCATGGGCTGACTCCAGAGGTAAAAAAAGGCACTCAAGTGGTGCGGATTTGACGCTTCGCAAAGCACGAGGTCAAGAAACCGACTGCGTTTGATGGTCTGAACTGTTGCGAATATGACGTAAGTCAATCTTACGGTACTTTGTGTTGCGCTCTTGTCATGACATCCCGCTGCTCTACCCCAGTAAATTGGGCGGACATTCGTCGCGGGTCTTGCGTCGCGACCGAGAGTGCCACCTGCCCCGGATTGCGCCGGGCGTGATCGATGATGACGTAAGATCGACCTTTCGTTTTTTTCGCCTCCGCTTTTGAACTCCGCGCCGAATCTGTCCTTTTCCCAACTCGGCTGCAGCCGTGGCGGACGCCAGCTCTTCAGTGGTGTGGACTGCTCCCTGGAGTCGGGGCGCTGGCTGTACGTGACGGGAGCCAACGGCGTGGGCAAGACCAGCCTGCTGCGCATGGTGTGCGGCCTGGCGCCCATTGACTCCGGCGACATTCTCTGGAACGGCGTGTCCATCCACGCGCAGCGCGATGCCTACCTGCAGGACTTGTGCTACCTGGGGCACCTCAATGCCCTGCAGGAGTCCATGACCGTGCGGGAGAACCTGGGTTTCGTGATGGCGCTGGGGGGTGTCGCACCGGACGAAGCGCACATGGTGGACGTTCTGGGCCGCTTTGGCCTGCGCGGGCGCCAGCAACAACTGGTGCGGCATTTGTCGCAGGGCCTCAAGCGGCGGGTGGCCCTGTCACGCCTGGCCTTGAGTCCGGCAAGTCTGTGGGTACTGGACGAGCCCTTTGTCGCCATGGACGAGGCGGCGGTGCGCATGCTGGCCGATCTGATCGCCACCCACCTGGGCAACGGCGGGCTTGCCGTCCTGACCAGTCACCAACTGGTCGATATCGGAGCCATTCCGGCTCAACTGCTGGAGCTGGGTCGATGAAGCAACTGGGCTTGCTGGCGGTGATGCTGGCGGTGATGCGGCGCGAAGTCTCTCTGGCGATGCGACAAAAGGGCGAGGTCCTGACACCGCTCGTGTTCTTCATCGTGGTCGCGAGCCTGTTCCCCCTGGGCGTGGGGCCTGAGTCGGCCCTGTTGCTGCGCATGGCGCCGGGCGTGCTGTGGGTCAGCGCGCTGCTGGCGGCCATGCTCTCCCTGCAACGCATGTTCGCCACGGATTACGCGGATGGTTCGCTGGAGCAGATGGTCCTGTCGACCACGCCCCTGGGCTTGCTGGTGCTGGCCAAGGCGCTGTCGCACTTCCTGCTGTCGGGGTTGCCGTTGGTGTTGATGGCGCCGGTGCTGGGCTTGCAGTTCGGCCTGGATGGTCGCGCGCTGGGACTGCTGATGCTGTCCCTGCTGTTGGGAACGCCCACCCTGAGCCTGATCGGCAGCATCGGCGCGGCACTGACATTGGGCGTGCGCGGCGCAGGGGTTTTGCTCTCGCTGTTAATTTTGCCCCTGTATATTCCCGTGCTGATATTTGGCGCGGGCGCGGTCGAGGCTGACGCCGCCGGCATGAGTGCGGGTGGGCATCTTTCGTTGCTCGCGGCCTTGCTGGCGCTCTCGGTCTTCTTTGCTCCCCTGGCGACGACCACTGCCCTGAGGATTTCCCTGGAATGAACATTCGCAATATTCACTGGTTCAGGTTCGCCGCGCCGCAGACCTTCTACTACCTGGCTGGGCGCATGTGGCCCTGGTTCGCGGCGCTGGCGGTGGTGTTGACGTTGGTGGGACTGTGGATCGCGTTCTTCGTGGCGCCGGTGGACGCGCAGCAGGGCCAAGGCTACCGCATCATCTTTGTGCATGTGCCGGCGTCGCAGATGGCCATGTTCGTCTACCTGGTCATGGCGGGCTGGGCCGGTTTTGGCCTGGCCTTCAATACGCGGCTGTCCGGCATGATGGCCTCGGCGTTGGCCCCCACGGGCGCGCTGTTTGCGTTCCTGTCACTGGCCACCGGGTCCCTCTGGGGCAAACCGATGTGGGGGACCTGGTGGGTGTGGGACGCACGGTTGACCTCCACCCTGATTCTGCTGTTCCTGTACCTGGGTTTTCTCGCACTGCAATCCAGCATCGACGATCCGCGCCGCGCGGACCGGGCGTGTGCCGTGCTGGCACTGGTGGGCGCCGTGAACGTGCCCATCATCTATTTCTCGGTCAAGTGGTGGAACACCCTGCACCAGGGGGCCTCGGTGTCGCTCAAGGGCTCGTCCATGGCCTCCACCATGCTGACAGGCATGCTGGTCATGGTCGTGGCCTTCTGGATGTATGCGATTGCCATGACACTGGTGCGGGTGCGCAACATCATTCTCGAGCGTGAACGTCATACGGAGTGGGTCAAACATGCACTGGAATAGCCTTTCGGAATTTCTCGACATGGGGGGCTATGCCTTCTACGTGTGGGGCAGTTTCGGTCTGACGGCGGTCGTGGTGACTGTCGAAATCCTGCTGCTGCGCCGGCAGCGGAAAAACATTTTGCGCAATCTGCGCAACGAACTTCTTTCGGAGAGCACTCCTTCATGAAACCCCGTCACAAACGTGCTGGCATCATCGTCGGCGGTCTGGTCGCGCTGGGCGTTGCCGCGTACTTCGTGCTCAACGCTTTCGAGAGCAATCTGGTGTTCTTCTTCACGCCCAGCCAGATCGCCTCGGGCGAAGCCCCAAAGAACCGCACTTTCCGCGTGGGCGGCATGGTCAAGACCGGCACTGTGGTGCGCAAGGACCTGACAGTCAGCTTCGTGGTCACCGACACCGCCAAGGAAGTCAGCGTGGCCTACACCGGCATCCTGCCGGACCTGTTCCGTGAGGGTAAGGGCGTGGTGGCCCAGGGTAAGCTGGGCGATGATGGCAAGTTCGTCGCTACCGAGGTGTTGGCCAAGCATGACGAGAACTACATGCCGCCCGAGGCGCAGCACGCGGTGGACCAGGCACAAAAGACGATCAAGACGCTGAAATAGCAGGCTTAGGGACCGGTCGCGCCCGGGTCTTGCGGGCAGCGGCTTTCCCACAGACAAGGACAATTTCCATGATTCCTGAACTTGGACATTTCGCGCTGATGCTGGCCGTGCTGGTGGCGCTGACCCTGGGCGTGCTGGGCATTGCCGGCGGTCAGCGCGGGCGCTCCGACTGGATGGCGCTGGCGCGCCCCGGGGCGCAAGCCCTGTGGTTGCTGACGGCGTTTTCGTTTGGCTGCCTGACCTACGCCTTCTACACGAGCGACTTCTCCGTTTCCTACGTGGCGCAGCACTCCAACACCAAGCTGCCGGCGATATACCGCATCTCGGGCGTCTGGGGCGGCCACGAGGGTTCCTTGCTGCTGTGGCTGATGATGTTGACGACGTGGATGATGGCGGTGTCCATCTTCTCGCGTCAGTTGCCCGATGTCATGGTGTCAAGGGTGCTGGGTGTGCTGGGGTTGGTGGCGGTGGGATTCCTGCTGTTCATGCTCACCACGTCCAGCCCGTTCCTGCGCCTGAGTGACATTCCCGCGGATGGCAACGACCTGAATCCGCTGCTGCAGGATCCGGGCCTGGCGTTCCATCCGCCCATGCTGTACATGGGTTATGTAGGCATGGCCGTGCCGTTCGCGTTCTCCATTGCCGCGTTGCTCAATGGCCGGCTGGATGCGGCGTGGGCGCGCTGGTCGCGGCCCTGGGCCACGGCGGCGTGGATCTTCCTGACCTTGGGCATTGCCCTGGGCTCCTGGTGGGCCTACTACGAGTTGGGCTGGGGCGGCTGGTGGTTCTGGGATCCGGTGGAAAACGCATCCTTCCTCCCCTGGCTGGTTGGCACCGCGCTGATCCACTCTCTGGCCGTCACGGAAAAGCGTGGACTGTTTCGCAACTGGACCATCGTGCTGGCCATCACCGCGTTCTCCCTGAGCCTGCTGGGCACGTTCCTGGTGCGTTCCGGGGTGCTGACCTCGGTACACGCGTTTGCGTCGGACCCCAAGCGCGGCGTCTTCATCCTGTTGTTCCTGGCGGTGGTGGTGGGCAGCTCGCTTACGCTGTTTGCCCTGCGCGCGAGCAAGGTGCGTTCCGAAGGTTCGTTCGAGCTGGTCTCACGTGAAACCTTCCTGCTGCTGAACAATGTGCTGCTGGCCGTTGCGGCCGCGGCGGTGTTGTTGGGCACGCTGTATCCACTGATCGTGGACGCTCTCAATCTGGGCAAACTGTCGGTGGGGCCACCGTACTTCAATGCCGTGTTCGCGCCCATCATGGTGCCGGTGCTGGTGTTCATGGTGATTGGCTCGTTCGCACGCTGGAAGAGCGACACCGCGGCCGACCTGATGAAGAAGCTGCAGCCCGTGGCCATCGTCTCCGTGCTGCTGGGCTGCGCCGCGCCGTTGCTGGCCGGTCCGTGGTCGCCGCTGGTGGCGCTGGGCATGACACTGGTGTTCTGGATCGTGCTCTCGTCGGTCCAGCAGATCTATCGCCAGCTCAAGGACACCGTGAACTGGAAGTCCACGCCCGTGTCGTTCTGGGGCATGCACATCGCGCACATCGGCATTGCCGTGAGCGTGCTGGGCATCACCATGGTCAAGGGCTACGAGACGGAAAAGGACGTGCGCATGGTGGTGGGTGACACCGTGGCCGTGGGCGGCTACACGTTCCGGCTGACCGGCATTCGCGCCGAGCCGGGGCCGAACTACAACGCCGATGTGGGCGATGTGGAACTCAGCCGCGATGGTCAGGTGCTCAGGACCCTGCATCCGGACAAGCGCACCTACTTTTCGTCTGCCATGCCCATGACCGAGGCCGCCATCGACACGGCGCTGACACGTGACGTGTACGTATCCCTGGGCGAGCGGCTGGAAGGCGGCCCCAACCCGGCGTGGGCCGTGCGCGTGTACCACAAGCCCTTCGTCACCTGGATCTGGTTCGGCTGCCTGCTGATGGCCCTGGGGGGTACCGCGGCGACGCTGGACCGGCGCTACCGCAAGAAGCTGGCGGCCAGTGCACGCACGGAGGATGCCTCCAAGGTGGTGGCCGCATGAAGAAGACGCTCATTCCGCTGGCGATCTTCGTCGTGCTGTTGGTGTTCCTGGCGATCGGGCTGACGCGCGACCCGCATGAGATCCCCTCACCGCTGATCAACAAGCCGGCGCCGGCATTCACCGCGCCGCGTCTGCAGGCGCCGGACCAGAAGTTCTCGGCCAAGGACATGCTGGGCAAAGTCTGGTTGCTCAATACCTGGGCCTCTTGGTGCGTGGCCTGCCGGCAGGAACATCCCGTGCTGATGGAGTTTGCCAAGACCAAGACCCTGCCAGTGGTGGGACTGGACTACAAGGACCAGAACACCGAGGGTCTGAAATGGCTGGCGCGCTTTGGCGACCCCTACGACCTTTCGGTCACCGACGCGGACGGCCGCATCGGCATCGACTACGGCGTCTATGGCGTGCCCGAGACCTTCCTGATCGACAAGGCGGGCGTGATCCGCTACAAGCACATCGGCCCCATCACCGAGGAATCGCTGAGGGACAAGATCCTGCCGTTGGTTCGGGAGCTGCAAAAGTGAAGTACCTGCTTGTTCTCTTTCTGGCACTGCAGTTTCAGGTGGCGTCGTTCGCTGGCGAGGCCGTGCCACTGGCCGACGACCCGGTGGTGGAGCAACGCCTGATCGCCATCTCCGAGGAGCTTCGTTGTCTGGTGTGCCAGAACGAGTCGCTGGCCGGTTCGCGCGCCGATCTGGCGCAGGACCTGCGCCGCGAAATCCGCACCCTCATCAAGGCTGGCAAGACCGACGCGGAGATCATGGAATTCCTCGTCAGCCGCTACGGCGACTTCGTGCGCTACCGTCCCCCGGTCAAACCCGTGACATGGATGCTCTGGTTTGGCCCCTTCGTGCTGCTGCTGGGGGCCGTGTTTCTGCTGGTCCGCATGGTGCGTCGCCAGCGCAGCGAGCCCGCCCCCGTGCTGGACGCGGCCCAGCGTGAAAAAGCCCAGTCTCTTCTGCAGGATACGGAACCCCGCTCATGACCCTCTTTATTGCAATCGCGGCGTTGATGACGCTGCTGGTGGTGGCCTGGGTGGTGCTCCCCCTGCTGCGTTCTCCGAAATCCTCCGGCGTGTCCAGTCAGCGCCTGAATGCGGCGATCTACCGTGACCAACTGGAAGCGCTGGATCGCGATCTGGCGCGTGGTGTCATCAGCTCTGCCGACGCCGAGACCACACGCGACGAACTGCAGTTGCGCCTGCTGGACGACACGCAGGAACCGGCCGCGGTCACTTCGTCGGCGGGCACGGGATTCTGGGATGCGCGCCGTACCGCGGCCGTGATCGTGCTGCTGTTTCCGGTGGCGGCCGGGGGACTGTATGCCTGGCTGGGCGCGCCCGGAGCGCTCAACCCGACCGCGAACCAGTCCATGAGCAACGAGCAGGTCCTGAAGATGGTCGATACCCTGGCGGCGCGGCTCAAGGCGAACCCGGACAACCCCAAGGGCTGGGCCATGCTGGCGCGTTCGTACAAGGTGATGGGCAAGTTCGAGGAGGCCGAGCAGGCGTTCGGCAAGGCGGGTGATCTGGTCAACACCGACCCCGACCTGCTGGTCGACTACGCGGACCTGCTGGCCGTGCGCGCGGACAACAACATCGAGGGCCGCCCGCTGGAACTGGTGAACAAGGCGCTGGCGCTCAATCCTCAGCACCCCATGGGTCTGATGATGGCCGGCGTGGCTGCCTACCGCCGCTCCGACTTTGCCGGGGCCGTGGCGCAGTGGGAGAAATTGTTGGCGGTGCTGGAGCCCGGTTCGCCAGACGCCCAGCAGGTGGAAACCGATATCGCGGACGCCCGCGCCAAAGGCGGCATGGCCGCTGCGCCAGGCAAGACCACCTCGCTCAAACCGGCGCCCGGCGACGCAGGCAAGCAGCCGCCAGTCGATGTTGCGGCCGCGGGGCCCATGACGCCGGACAAGATCAACCAGATGGTCGAGCGTCTGGCCGAACGGCTCAAGTCCAACCCGGACGATCTGGCGGGTTGGGCACGGCTGGCGCGCGCCTACAAGGTGCAGGGAAGGTTGGACGAAGCGGCGCAGGCCTACGCCAAGGCGGGCAAGCTCGTGGACAGCGATGCCGACCTGCTGACCCAATACGCTGACCTGCTGGCTACCCGCGCGGGCAGCCTGGACGGGCAGCCCCTGAAGCTGGTGAATAAAGCCCTGGCCCTGAATCCCAAGCATCCCATGGCGCTGATGATGGCGGGTTCCGCAGCCTACCGGCGCGGCGAGTACGCGCAGGCCGTGGCCCATTGGGAGAAAGTGCTGACCGTGCTGGAGCCGAGCTCGCGGGACGCGGTCCTGGTGCAGTCGGAAATCGCCGATGCGCGTGCCAAAGGAGGGATGGGGCTGCAGCTCAAGGCCAAGCCTTGACGAGCCGCCCGGCAGGGCGCAGGCTCACGATGAGAAAGGTCACTGACACGTATGACTGCACTGACTTTGCTGTTGTGGATTGTGTTGGGCATCGTTTTGCAGCTGGCTGTCTTTCTGGGGGTCAGTTTCTGGCGCCACTGGCGCAACTTCGATGCCTTGCGCCACCGTGTGGCCGAGTCCGGGTTGGCCGTGGATGGAGCAACCCAGCGGGATGCCATCGAACCCGTTGCTGCGGGCTGGTCCGGGTGGCGAGCCTTTCGGGTGGAGCGCAAGGTGTTCGAGGACGGCGCGCAGTCGGTGTGCTCGTTCTACCTGATGCCCGAGGATGGCCAGGCCCTGCCGTCTTTTCTGCCAGGGCAGTTTCTGACGTTTCGCTTTGACATCCCGGTGGGGGATGGGCGCACCGAGCAGGTCACACGCTGCTATTCGCTGTCGGATGCACCGCGCGCCGACCACTATCGCATTTCGGTCAAGCGCGTGCCGGCCGGGCGTTCGTCCAACTATCTGCACGATCGGGTGGACGTGGGCAGCGTGGTCCAGGTGCGCGCCCCGGGCGGGCACTTCCACATCGACCAGGGCACGACGCCCGTGGTGCTGATCGCCGGTGGCATCGGCATCACGCCCATGCTGAGCATGGTGAACTGGTGCCTGGCCGAGCAACCTCGACGCGAGGTCTGGCTGTTCTACGGCGTGCGCGATGGACGCGAACAGATCATGCGAGCGCAAATCGACGCCCTGGCCGCCGCCCACCCGAATTTTCACCTGCACGTGTGCTTCAGCCAGCCGCAGGAAGCGGAATTGGCCGGCCAGCATTACCACCACCAGGGACGTGTGGATGTGGCGCTGCTGCGTCTGCAATTGCCACTGCAAACCCGTCACTTCTACATTTGCGGCCCCACGGCCATGCTGCAAAGCCTCGTTCCGGCCCTGCAGGACTGGGGCGTGCCGGATGCGCACATTCACTACGAGGCGTTTGGTCCGGCGTCCATCCCGCGGCGCACGGTCGCCGCATCGGCCCCGACTGTGGACGCCTCGCAATCCGGGATCGTGGTGACCTTCGCTCGTTCTGGTCAACAGCTGAGGTGGCAGGCGGACGCGGGCAGCCTGCTCGAATTTGCGGAGGCTCATGGCGTCGCGCTCAGTTCCGGTTGCCGTGCCGGAGGCTGTGGCACCTGCCAGACCACCATACTGGGCGGCGAGGTGAGCTACCGTCAGGCGCCGGACTACGATCCCGAGCCGGGTACCTGCCTGCCCTGCGTGTGCGTGCCCAAGACCACGGTGACTCTGGAGGCCTGAATGACCACTTCCATCTGGCGCCAACATGTGTTGCCCTTCACTGTGCTGCTGGGGCTGTTGGTGGCCGTGACCCTGGCGGGTGACTATGTGCTGCACCGCCTGAACCTGGTCTGGGTGGGGCGCTACCTGGGCATCCCGGGGACCTTGCTCATCGCGGCGTCGCTCACTTATTCGCTGCGCAAGCGCAAATACCTCCAGTCGGGGAACCTGAAGACCTTGCTGAACTGGCATGAGTTCGGTGCCTGGCTGGGGTCGGTCATGGTGCTGATCCACGCGGGCGTGCATTTCAACGCCATCCTGCCCTGGCTGGCGACCCTGGCCATGGGGGTGAACGTGGTGAGCGGCATGGTGGGCAAGCTGCTGCTGGAGCGCTCGCGCCGCCACGTGCAAGGTCAGCGCGAGCACTTTCAGTTGCGCGGGTTGTCCAAGGCTGAAGTGGAGCAGGCGGTGTTCTGGGATGCCGTGACGCTGGACGCCATGGCCCGCTGGCGCAAAGTGCACATTCCGATCTTCGTGGTGTTCGTGGTGCTCGCGTTGGGCCACATCGTCAGCATCTTCCTGTTCTGGGGGTGGGCATGAGCCGTCTTGTCAAGTGGGTGCTGGCGGCCAACCTGATCGCGTTGACGGTGCTGGCGTTCGTCTATCCGCATCTGATGGAGGGACCCGGACCGTTGATTCCGGGGCACAAGTCCCTGAACGTGGACTGCTTTGCCTGCCATGCCGCGTTTCGGGGTGCGGCCTCGGAGCGTTGCGTGGTCTGCCACAAGCCTCAGGAGATTGGCCGCGTGACGACCCAGGGACAGGCCATTGCCAAGTCCCGCACGTCGGTACCTTTTCACCAGAGCCTGGCGCGTCAGGATTGCGTGGCCTGCCACAGCGACCATGCGGGTGTGAAGCGTTTCCGTCAGCAGGGCGGCTTCAACCATGCGCTGCTGGACAAGGCCACAAATCAGCGCTGCCAGGACTGCCACAAGTCACCGACCGATTCGCTGCATCGGCAGATCAGCGGCAACTGCAGCCAGTGTCACAGCCAACAGAAGTGGGTGCCCGCCACCTTCGACCACGACAAGCATTTCGTGCTGGACCGGGACCACAATACCCGTTGTGTGACCTGTCACCTGCGCAACGACTACAGCCGCTACACCTGCTACGGCTGTCATGAGCACACGCCGGACAATATCCGGCGCAAGCACATCAAGGAAGGCATTCGCGATTTCGAGAACTGTGTCGAATGTCACCTTAGCGCGAACGAGCACGACATCCGTGGTCGCAATGGCGAGCGCGGCAAGGGTCGCGGCAAGCGCGAGGGTGACTGACCGCGCGAGCGCCTGGACCCCGTAGCGCCGCGGAGGGCGGCGAGCCGCGGCCACCGATGTCCGCGGTCATTGATTTGCATCAATATCGGCGGAGCTTGAAGTCAGACAATGCCCGCAGGTTCCTCGTGCTCACGAGGCACGGGGTGTGGATGTCTTTACAGGAGATGGTCATGAGAAAGTCGGTGCTTGCGCTCAGTTTGGGTCTCGCGGTGTTCAGCATGGGTGGCGCTTCGGCGGCGGATCCCGCCAAGATCGATTGGTCCAAGATCAAGGCCGTGAACGTGCCCTTGTTCTATCCTGGGCAGTCATCCTACGAGTGGCTGCGCAGCGATGCGCACAAGGGTGCGAGCAAGGAAGTCAAGCGCGGAGATTCCTGCGTGTCCTGCCACGATGAGAAGGACGCGGAAAAGGACATGGGCAACAAGATCGTGAAGGGTGGACCCCTGGAGCCCACGCCCGTCAAGGGCAAGTCGGGCTACAAGGACCTGAGCGTGCAGGCCGCCTACGATGCCAGCAATCTCTATCTGCGTTACCAGTGGAAGACCGACAACCCGTATGCAGGCACGGAGCACCAATACCTGCGCTTTGACGGCAAGGAATGGAAGGTGTGGGGCTTCCCGAAACTGGACAAGGTGGTGCAGGAGGGCAAGCAGCCCGGCATCTATGAAGACCGCATGTCCATCATCATCGACGACGGCAAGGTGCCAGGCTTTGCCCAGCAGGGCTGTTGGCTGACCTGTCACGACGGCCAGCGCGACATGGCCAAGCAATTCACCAAGGATGAGGTGGCGGGCAACGCCCTGCTCAACGCCATCAAGAAGAGCGACGTGCGCAAGTACCTGCCTGAGACCCGCACCGATCCGTCCGACTGGAAGACGGGCAAGAGCGTGGAAGACATTGCCAAGCTCAAGGCCGAGGGCAGGTTCGTGGACCTGATTCAGTGGCGTGCGCACCGCAGTCACGCGGTCGGCATGGCCGACGATGGCTACGTGCTGGAATTCCGACTCAGCGATGCCGGCAAGGATATGTTCGGCGGCAATGCCGACGCCAAGACCCATGCGCCCAAGTTCATGTGGGACGAGAAGAAGATGGGCTTCAAGTCAGTCCGCGAGGACAGCCCGGCGCGCAAGACGCCCCTGTTCCTGATTCGCGAGCAGAACGCCGTGCCGTTCGATCCGAACGCCGGGTGGAAAGAGGGCGACATGATCCCTGATTACCTCATCAGCCGAGCCGATGCCAAGGGCTCTGCCGCGGACAACAGCAATGCCATGGCCTCCTGGAAGGATGGCATGTGGACCGTGGTGCTGGTGCGCCCCTTGGGTCTGACCAACGCCGACGACAAGACCCTCAAGGCGGGTGGGCTGTACAACGTGGGTTTTGCCGCGCATGACGACAACATCACCACGCGTGGCCACCATGTGTCGTTCGTGAAGACTCTGGGTCTGGGTGTCAAGGCCGACATCGAGGCCGTGAAGCTGCCCTGAGCGGTGCGACGGACGGGCACGCCTCAGTGGCTGCGCCCGTCCCGGTACTTGCCACTGAGCAAGTGGTGGGAAGCGCTGGCCTGGGCCAGGCGACCCATGGCCTGACCAGCGTGGGCGTGGGTGATCGCAAGCCCCAGTGCGTCGGCGGCATCGGTGCCGGGCAGACCTGGCAGCCGCAGCAGGCGCATCACCATTTCCTGAACCTGCGACTTGGCGGCGCGGCCGTGGCCCACCACGGCCTTTTTCATTTGCAGTGCGGTGTATTCGGCCACGACCAGCTCGCGTGACACCAAAGCGGTGATGCAGGCGCCCCGAGCCTGCCCCAGCAGCAAGGTGGATTGCGGGTTCACGTTGACGAACACGATTTCCACCGACGCCACGTCGGGCTGGTAACGCGCCACGACCTCGCCGATGCCGTCGTACAGCACCTTGAGGCGCAAGGGAAGCTCCCGCGTATCCAGATGCTCAGTGCGAATCGTGCCGCTGGCCACGTAGTGCAAGGCGGACCCATGAACCTCCACCACGCCGAAACCGGTGGTGCGCAGGCCAGGGTCAATGCCCAGGATTCTCATGCGCCGAAGTACCAGCGGACGGAGTGGAAGAACACCGGAGCGGCAAAACAGAGCGAGTCCACCCTGTCGAGCAGGCCGGCGGCCCCGGTTACGGACTGACCCTGTGCGCCCCAATTGGTGATGCCGCGGTCGCGCTTGAGTGCCTTCATCACGAGATGGCCCAGCGAGCCAGCGACGCAGGCTATGAGGCCCATGGCCAAGGCCTGCCCCGGCTTGAATGGGGTGATGCCGGCGAGCAGTCCGCCGACAAGTCCTCCGAGCGCCACGCCGATGAACCAGCTCAGCCAATGGAAACTCTGGCTGACTTCGGGCACGCTGGGCGCGCGCTTGAGGCGGTTGGCGGCGAGATGCTGCACGATCATGCCGGTCTGCACCACCAGTGCGAGAAAGAACACGAGGAAGGCGCCCCGGTCGGTGTAGCCGGGGAACTTGAGCAGCAGCAGCGCCGGCACGTGGCTCAAGCCGTAGACGCAGACCATGATGCCCCACTGCAGCTTGGCGTTGCGCTCCAGAAAGCGCTGGGAGTCGCCCGAGAGCGCGCTGATCACGGGAATGGCGAGGAACACATAGACCGGTATGAAAACCGAAAACAGATCGAAATGCTTGGAACCCAGCAGCCAGAACTGCAGCGGCAACACCACGAAGAATGCCAGCACGAGGCTGCGGTGGTCGCCGTGGCGGGTGGGTGAAAGTGTGATGAATTCGCGCAGCGCGAAGAACGACACCACCGCAAACAGCACGGTGGCCACCCTTTCGCCCGAGGCCCAGCCCACCCAGAACACCAGCGACATGAACCAGGAGGTACGCAACAGCCCACTGAAGTTCTTCAGCTCCCGGCGCTTTTCCTGACCGCGCGCATCATCTCCGTATTCGCGGAAAGACAGCGCGAAGGCCACACTGCTTCCCAGCAACAGAATGCCGAACACAATCAGGAACAGCATGCCCACCTGCTGGGTGGGGGTGAGGCTGCGAAGAAATTGATTCATGAGGAATTACACATCGCGCAGGGCCACCACAGCCTGCCGCGCACGGTCCAGGAACAGCCTGCGGTCCTCGTCAGGCAGCAGCGTGATGGGCGCGCCAAATGTGACCGAGCACAGAATGGGCACGGGCACGACCTCGCCCTTGGGCATGACACGCTGCACGTTGTTGATCCACGTGGGCACCAACACCACCTGGGGAAAGCGCAGTGCCAGGTTGTACAGGCCGGCCTTGAAGGGCTGGGGTTCGCCGGTGTTGCCGCGCGTGCCTTCGGGGAACAGGATGATGGAGTCGCCGTGCTCCAATGCCGTGGCCAGGGGCTCCAGCGGGTCTTCGCCTTCCTTGCGCTCGCGGTCCACATACACGGCGTTGAACACGGCCGTGGTGATCCACTGCTTGAACGGCGTCTTTGTCCAGTAATCCCTGGCGGCGATGGGCCGGGTGACGGCGCGCAGTTCGTGCGGCAATGCGGCCCAGATCAGCACGAGATCGGCGTGGCTCTGGTGGTTGGCGAAGTAAATGCGTTGCTCGGCCTTCGGGGGGCAGCCATGCCAGCGGGCCTGGGCGCCGGTCAGCACACGAATCAGACCCAGCAGAAAGAAGCTCATCGCCTTGGCCAGCATGGGGCGATGATACCGGGGCCAGACGGGCGCTACGCCAGGAGTTGTCGCCCCGTCAGACGCTGGTGCTCGTGGGTGGCGAAACGATCGGTCATGCCTGCAATGTAGTCGGCGACCACCCGTGCCACTTCGGGCGTGTGTCCCGCCGGGACCCGAAGGGCGCGTGCGGAATACCCGGCTTGCAGGATGGATGGGTCATTCATGTACAGGTCGAACAATTCGCGCACGATGAGCTTGGCCTGGGTCGTTGTGGACACCACTTGCGGATGACGGTAAAGGTTCTGGTACAGGAAGCGTTTGAGAGTGGTGGATTGCTCGCGCATGGTGGCTCCAAAGCGCAGCAGCGGACCACATTGCCGGGCCTCGTCCGCATCCCGTGGGTCGGCGTGGGTCATCGCCGCGCGCGTGGCGTCGATCACGTCGTATACCTGCGCGCTGAGCATGCGCCGTATCGTTTCGTACAACAGGCGCCGCCCCTGTGAAGCATCGGCCAGATGCGGGTGCTGCGCCAGCGCCTGACGGCGAAACGCCTCAAACAATTCCACTTCCTGCAATTGGTCCAGCGAAATCAGGCCCGAGCGCACGCCGTCGTCGATGTCGTGGGCGTTGTAGGCGATTTCGTCCGCCAGGTTGCACAACTGCGCTTCCAGGCTGGGTTGGGGGCGCCGGCCGTCGGGCAGGGTGGGTGCCAGGAACCGGTGCGCCACGCCACCGGGCTCATGTGCCTCCAGTTGCTGGGCGTGGGTGCGGGAACAGTGCTTGAGGATGCCCTCGCGCGTTTCAAACGTGAGGTTCAGGCCGTCGTACTCGGGGTAGCGTTCCTCCAACCGGTCCACGACCCGCAGGCTCTGGAGGTTGTGCTCGAAGCCGCCGAATTCGGCCATGCAGTCGTTCAGCGCGTCCTGACCCGCGTGACCAAAGGGTGTGTGTCCCAGGTCGTGGGCCAGGGCCACGGCTTCCACGAGGTCTTCGTTCAGCCCCAGCGTGCGGGCGATGGAACGGCCCAGTTGCGCGACCTCCAGCGAATGCGTCAGCCGCGTGCGGAACATGTCGCCCTCGTGGTTCAGGAAGACCTGGGTCTTGTACACCAGACGCCGAAAGGCCGAGGAATGCACGATGCGGTCGCGGTCGCGCTGGTATTCGGTGCGGGTGGGTGTGGCGCTCTCGGGAAAGCGGCGACCGCGCGTGCGCGCCGGGTCGCAGGCATAGGGAGCGAGCGGGGTGCTCGGTGCGGCGAGAGTGGGCGCCCACATGGCGTGGTGCGGTAGAGGATCTGTCAGGTCGTTCATCCGGCGCAGCACGCGTCAATGACCTCACGCACAAGGGCGTCGGGTGCGGCGCGGGTGACGGCCCGGCCGGGTCCATCGATCACGACAAAGCGGATTTCGCCACCTTCCGATTTCTTGTCCACGCGCATGAGTTCGAGATAGCGGCCGGCGTTGTCCGTGGCGTTCAGAATGGGGCCGCGCACGGGCAGGCCAGCAGCTTCGATGAGCGCGGTGAGGCGGCGCACGAAGACCGCGTCCACCGTGCCCAGCCGGTGGGACAGGTGCGCGGCCATCACCATGCCGCAGCCCACGGCTTCGCCATGCAGCCAGGCCCCGTAGCCCAGCCCGGCTTCGATCGCGTGGCCGAAGGTGTGGCCAAAGTTGAGGATGGCGCGCAGGCCGGTTTCCCGTTCGTCCTGCCCCACCACCCAGGCCTTGATCTCGCAACTGCGGCGCACGGCGTGGGCCAGGGCAGCGCCATCGCGCTGGCGCAGGGCCGCGATGTGGGCCTCGATCCAGTCCAGAAAAGCCATGTCCGCGATCGGCCCGTACTTGATGACTTCGGCCAGGCCGGCGCTGAGCTCGCGCTCGGGCAGGGTGTTCAGGGTGCCGAGGTCGCATACCACGCGCTCGGGTTGGTAGAACGCGCCGATCATGTTCTTGCCCAGCGGGTGGTTGATGGCGGTCTTGCCCCCTACCGACGAATCCACCTGCGCCAGCAGGGTAGTGGGCACTTGCACAAACGGCACACCTCGCATGTAGCTGGCGGCGGCAAAGCCGGTCATGTCGCCCACGACGCCACCACCCAGGGCGAACAGCACGGTCTTGCGGTCGCAGCCATGGCCCAGCAGCGCATCGAAGATCAGATTCAGGGTCTGCCAGTTCTTGTGTTCCTCGCCGTCAGGCAGCACCACGCTGTGAATGTGCGGGTACTGGCCCTGCAGTGCGTGCCGCAGGCGCGCCGCGTACAACGGGGCCACCGTGGTGTTGGTGACGATCAACGCAGTGTGGGCACGTGGCAGGTCGGCCCAGGCCTGGGGGCTTTCCAGCAGATGGGTGCCGATGGCAATGGTGTAGCTGCGGTCGGCCAGGTCGATGTGCACGTGTTCCATGTCGGCGGCTCAGGTTGGGTGGCGAGGGACCCAAAGAAAAAACCCGCGCCAATCGGCCAGATTGGTGCGGGTTGTCGGTGTTCTTTGGTGGCGCTTCACGGATTCGAACCGCGGACCTGTGGATTATGATTCCATCGCTCTAACCGACTGAGCTAAAGCGCCGAAGCCATAAATTATAGCGCGGTCCGCAAGCCCCGGTTTGGGCTTTTTGTCACTGGTGCTTGAACTGCGCCTGGCGCTTTTCCACGAACGCCGCCATGCCTTCCTTCTGGTCGTCGGTGGCGAACAGCGCGTGGAACAGGCGCCGCTCGAAACTCACGCCTTCGGCCAGGCTGGTTTCAAACGCCCTGTTCACCGACTCCTTGGCCGCCATGACGGCGATGCGCGAGTAGCCGGCAATCAGCAGGGCGGCGCCCAGGGCTTCGTCCATGAGCTTGTCCTGTGGCACCACTCGGCTTACCAACCCGGCGCGTTCGGCTTCGGCCGCGTCCATCATGCGACCGGTCAGGGCGATGTCCATGGCCTTGGCCTTGCCCACGGCGCGGGGCAGGCGCTGCGTGCCGCCGGCACCGGGGATGATGCCGAGCTTGATTTCCGGCTGGCCAAAGCGGGCGTTGTCCGCGGCGATGATGAAGTCGCACATCATTGCCAGTTCGCACCCTCCGCCCAGCGCGAAGCCGCTGACGGCGGCAATGACGGGTTTGCGGATGTCGCGGATCTGCTCCCAGTTGCGGGTAATGAAGTCGCCCTTGTACACATCGGCGAAGCTGTAGCTGGCCATGGCGCCGATGTCGGCGCCGGCGGCAAACGCCTTTTCACTGCCGGTGATGATGATGCAGCCGATGTCGTCGTCGATGTCAAACGCCTTGAGCGCGGCGCCCAACTCGGACATGAGCGCGTCGTTCAGGGCGTTGAGCTGCTTGGGACGGTTCAGGGTGACGATGCCCACGCGGGCCTCGGTTCGGGTCAGGATCAGTTCATAAGCCACAGTGGCCTCCTTTGCGGGACGGTATCCGGACTATACCCAAGCCATTGGTCGGCAACGCAGGCGACAGCCAGGCCGTGGAAACCCCAGTCCGGCGCGGGATGCGAAGGCGTAAGCTGTCATTTTGATTCAACTCAAGGAGTCGTCCATGAAGCGTCGCCATCTGCTGCAGGCCGCGGCCGTCACCACTGTCCCTGGCTGGGCCACCGCTCAGGAGAAATACCCCAGTCGGGCGATTTCCTGGGTCTGCCCCTATGCCGCGGGAGGCAATGCGGACATCCGATCGCGCCAGTTTGCCAAGGTCTTGAGTGGTCTGCTGGGGCAACCCATCATCGTGGACAACAAGTCCGGAGCGGGCGGCAACATTGGTACCGAGCTGATCGCGCGTGCCAAGCCGGATGGCTACACGCTGGGCATGGGCAACTTCGCACCGCTGGCGGTCAACCATGCCCTGTTCAAGAAGCTCAACTTCGACCCATTCGTCGATCTGGTGCCGATCCTGATGATCGAGAAAGGCCCGCTGATCCTGATGGTGCGCAACGACTCTCCCTACAAGTCGGTCAAGGACGTGGTGGCGGCGGCCAAGGCGGCACCCGGCAAGATGAGCTACGCCTCGGGCGGCATCGGTGGCACGCACCATCTCAGCGGCGCCTTGTTCGAGCATTCGGCTGGCGTGGACATGATCCATGTTCCCTACAAGAGCGGTGCCGCGGGCGCGACCGACCTGATGGGTGGGCAGGTGAACATGATGTTCGAGCAGATGTACGCGGCCATGCCCTCGATCAAGGGCGCCAAGCTGCGTGCCCTGGCCATCACCAGCAAGACCCGTTCGCCGCTGTTACCGGATGTACCCACGATGGCGGAGGAGGGTTTTCCGGCGGTGGAAGTGCTGAACTGGCAGGGTCTCGTAGGCCCCAAGGGGCTGCCGGCCGATATCGTGCGCCAGCTCAACGCTTTGGGTAACAAGGTGCTGCAGGACCCGGACCTGCGGGAGAAGATCACGAGCCAGGGCAATGAGGTGGGAGGGGGAACGCCGGAGGCCTTTGCCGCCCTGATCAAGGCCGAAGCGCAGCGCTGGGGCAAGGTCGTGAAGGACGCGAAGATCGAGCCCATGTAGGCGGACCGCCCGAGGGGCTTGCGTCAGGGACGCGACGTGGGCTCCGACTGCTCGATCTGGTCCACCAACAGATCCACCCAGGTGGTCTCGTTCAGGTTGATCTTGATGCGCACCGGCAGGTACTGCAGGGTTGGCGCGAACCACATTTCCGCCGTGACCGGACCGCGTGGCTTGGCCAGCGGGCGGGGCTTGAGGTGAAAGGTCTCCACGGCGCCGTGGCGCGGAGTGTGCAGCGTTTCCTGTTCCGTCACGTCGTAGGTCCACTCGTCCACGCCGCCGGGGCGCGCCAGCCAAAGCGTGACGGTCTGGCCCACGGCCAGCGGTGTGCGCGCCGTGGCGAAGCGGTGCACGAATTCCACGAACTGGCTGGCAGTGTCCTGCACGCCTTCAGGGCGGGGC
>JABLTH010040833.1_pt1 | contig 178902 bp, 165 predicted proteins | sample 7875711 | NCBI WGS metagenome assembly JABLTH01 (sample SAMN14941262, study PRJNA633318) | bioreactor metagenome | isolation source: bioreactor | place: China | collected 2019-03-05
GGATTAGCACAGACTTTATCTGTGTACATCTGTGCAATCTGTGGCCAATATTTACATTGAAGTTATCATTAACTGCTGCGCAGGTTTTATAGCCACAAAGACACGAAGACACAAAGAGAACTGCTCCGCAGCAATAGTATTCCACAACAACCATCAACCTGCAACCATGAACTATCAACCATGAACTATCAACCATGAACTATGAACCATCCACCCTCACCCATCCACCGCCTCCGGCTTATCCTTTATCACAATCACATCCTTTACATCCACTGTTATCGGCACCACGCCCACCTGTAACACCGCTTTCTTTCCTTTCAGTTCTTTTACAATACCCGTACTGCGGTTGTTCTTCATCTTCACCTTATCCCCCACTTTCACTTCTCCGCCGATGATATCAAACTTCTCTTCCAGCTTTTTCTGTTGTTTTTCGGCCGTGATCTTTTCTTTTTGATTAAACAGCAGGGCGCTGATCATCTTCACCACTTTATCCTTGTCTTCTGCCTTGCGCCATTCTATCACCATGGCTTTTAAGCGGCGCTCCATGTCTTTTACATGCGCCATCCGCTCTTCGCTGATTTTATTCTGGTGCTTCAGCCGGTCTATTTCCTGGCGATGACGCTCCTTGTCCATCACCTGTTGCATTTCCTTTTTCAGGCGCTCATTTTCCTTCAGCAATTTTTGCAGCTCATATTTTTCCTTATCAATTTTCTGCAGGTCCTGCTCGGTGCGGTTTAGCAGTTTGTCGAGGGTAAAATGATCTTCATCCACCAGCTTTCTTGCTTTTTCTATCAAACGTTTTTCCAGGCCAATACGTTCGGCAATGGAAAAAGTATAACTGCTGCCTGGTTTGCCCACAATGAGTTTATACAGCGGCAATAAATTCTTTTCGTCAAACTGCATGGCGCCGTTGATGATGCCCGCCACTTTGTTGGCCATCACTTTCAGGTTGAGGTAATGTGTGGTAACAATACCAAAGCTGTGTTTGTGTGCCAGCTCTTCCATAATCACTTCCGCAAAAGCGCCACCCAGGTTTGGGTCACTGCCACTGCCCAGCTCATCAATAAAGAACAATGTTTTTCCATTGGCATTTTCCATAAAATGCTTCATGTTCCTGAGGTGACTGGAATAGGTACTCAGCTCAAATTCCAAACTCTGTGTATCGCCAATATGAATGAGAAGTTGTTTAAAAATCCCCATCTCACTGTCGGGGTGCACGGGCACCAGCAGCCCGCTCTGCATCATCAGCTGCAGCAATCCAACCGTTTTTAGCGTCACCGTTTTGCCACCCGCATTCGGTCCGCTGATGACAAGGATGCGCTGCTTTTCATTCAGCGTAAGATTAACCGGTATTGTGGGCTTGTTATTGCGGTGGTTGTAAATGAACAGCAGCGGGTGGTATGCATTGATGAGTTTTACCTGCGCCCTGTCGGCCACGCTGGGAAATTCTCCGCCATAATCGGCCGCAAACTTTGCCTTGGCCGCAATAAAATCATATTCACCCGCCACATCATGCCAGGTCTTCAGCAGCGATACATACACACTCAGCTTTTGTGTAAGCTGCCGCAGTATGCGGTTCACTTCCCTGCCCTCTTCATGTTCTAACGAAAATATTTCGTTATTGAGTTCGGTGGTTTCTTCGGGTTCAATAAAAGTGGTGCGGCGGCTGTCGCTTTCGCCATGCATCACCCCTTTGATCATACGCTTTTGTTCGGCAAACACGGCCAGCACACGGCGGCCGTTCATAAAGCTTTCTTCTATCTCTGCTAAATAACCCTGCTTGTTCAGTTTGCTTACAATTTTATCAAACACCCGCCGCAGTTCGTTGCGCTTGCGGTACAGGCTCATGCGGATGCGTTCCAGTTCCTCGCTGGCATTATCCCGCACATTACCTGTTTCGTCGAGTATCTCATCAACCAGTTCGATGATCACCTTTTCGTAATAAGTATTGTCGATTACTTTGGCCAGTGCCGGGTAAGCACCGCGGCGTTCATTATCGAACCAGCGGAAGATATTGCCGGTGTTGCCGGCCAGTTTTTTGATATGCAAAAAATGTTCACCGGTAAGCGTGGCGCCGGGTATGCCCAGCAATTTTAATTCTTTACTGAGGTTGAGCACAAAATCATTGGGAAAACTGAGTCCGTGCTGCTGCAGCAGGCGGTATTCATGTGTTTGCCGCAGTTCGGTATCAATAAAATCCTTACGGGTATGGATGCGCAGGGCCGCTGCCTTTTGTATGGCATATTCGGTACGGCAATGCAATGCCAGCAACTGCTTCACCTTTTCAAACTCTAACTGCACCAGTGCAGACTCGGGAAAACACTTCATACTGTCCTCTTGAAAATATTTTTGTCCGTAAATTTTGGGCGGGCATGCCCGCCGTAGCTTTAGCGGAGGTGGGCAAAGGTACGGAAATCGGCTTCGTTGTGTTTATCTGCCATAGCTTAAGCGAAGGCAGGAGACTCACTTGTACGGCATACCGCTATTGGGCTTTTATCAGTGCGTAAGTTGTTGGTCAGGCGACCAACAACAGCGGAAAGAAAGTAAATAAGAATTTATCTTTTATCCAGAAGACGTTCAAGAAGCTCTTTATTTTCTATTCTCAATCGTTTCGCCTGGCTGTAATATACTATTGCCAGAATAGGGCTAACAATTAGGGATACAATAATCAATAGAATAATTATCCATTCTCCTCCACCGGGAAGTGAAAAAAGAAAAACTGAGTTTAGCATAAATTAGTTTTATTAAAAATATACAAAATAATCCACAAGCGACATTTCTCATTTTCTGTTTTTCTAAATTATTTCACATCCCGGTTCATGACTTCACTAACTGTTCAATTCAATTTCCGCAACAATAAATATCAAAAAAAGGCCAAAACTGTGGAGTGTAAGTTGTTGGTAAGGCAACCATCAACGGCGAAAAGTAAACCATATCTCAATTCTTAGTCTCAATCTTTGCTCTCGGCGGCATGGGTCTTTCCTGTTTTGCCACCAGCTCCTTCAGCACCATAAAAATATTTTCAATATCCCTGCTGTTGCCCTTTACTTCTTTTTCAAGCTTTGCCAGCTGCAAAAGAATTTCCTTATGCGTTAATGCATATTCCCTCATTTTTACAAATACGCGGATAATCTTTATATTCACATCAATGGCAGTTTTGCTGTTGAGCACACAGGCCAGCATGGTTACGCCCTGCTCGGTAAAACAAAATGGCGCATAACGCAGACCCTGGTTATCGGCAGCACTCAGCTCGGTTTCTTTTCTCCATTTGTCAAACTCCTTTGGTGTCATTTCAAACATAAAATCCTTCGGGAACCGTTCTATATTTCTTTTTACTGCCTGCTTCAGCACTTTTGTATCAATGCCATAGAGTTCGGCCAGGTCCCTGTCCAGCATTATCTTTTCGCCCCGTATCACATAGATCCTGTCAAGTATCTTTTGCTCCACAGGTAACAGGGTGATTTCTTTTTTTGCCATACGAATCATTTATATCATAAATATATTCCAAGTTTTTAATTGGAGGTCACAAATTGTGACCTCCGGTATCATATTTATGAATGGAGTTACATGGTGCCAGGCATTTGGAGGTCACAAATTGTGACCTCCAAATTTCTTTACGGCGCTGCGCATCAACCAGCATCGGATGCAGCCAGCCTGGCAAATGGCAATAACAGCGTTTCGCAAACTTGTTTTAAGTTTACATCCGTTCAAATCAAATTTCATGAAACAGTTTTTCTCCGCCTGCATCATTTCGTTACTGACATTATCAGCTGCGGCACAGCACCAGGAATATTTCCCCGACCCCGATACCGCTATTCAAAAACGTATTGAGGAGTGGCGTGACCTGAAATTCGGCCTGCTGATGCACTGGGGCACCTACAGCCAGTGGGGCATTGTGGAAAGCTGGAGTATTTGCCCCGAAGATTTAAGCTGGGCAACCGGTGCCAGGAAAAAAGGACAAAGTGATAACTATGCGGATTATGTAAAAGAATATGAAGCACTGCAAACCACTTTCAACCCGGTAAAATTCAATCCTGCTAAATGGGCGGCCGCCGCAAAAGCTGCGGGCATGAAGTACGTGGTGTTCACCACCAAACACCATGATGGTTTTTGTATGTTCGACAGCAAGTACACCGATTATAAGATCACGGGTGCCAAAACACCTTTTGCTAAAGATCCCCGCAGCAATATTGCCAAAGAAGTGTTCAGTGCTTTCAGAAAAGAAGGTTTCTGGACCGGCGCTTATTTTTCAAAACCCGACTGGCACAGTGATTATTACTGGTGGAAAAAATTTCCTGTAGCAGACCGCAATGCCAATTACTCCATTACCAAACACCCGGAGCAATGGAAAAAATTTGTGGACTACACGCAAGGCCAGATCAATGAACTGGTGAGTGACTATGGCAAACTGGATATTTTATGGCTGGATGGCGGCTGGGTAAAAAAGACCAGCGATGAAGAAGTGAAGAACTCTTTGCTGGAAACTTATGAAGGTTCCCGCTGGGCACGCAACCCGCAAAGCCAGGATATTGATATGGCTGCCATTGTAAAAAATGCCCGAATCAAACAACCCAGCATCATTGTGGTGGACCGTGCAGTGCCAGGCATTCATCAAAACTATCTTACCCCCGAACAGCATATACCAGAGAACGGGCTGCCCTACCCCTGGGAAACCTGTATGACGATGGCCGGCAGCTGGAGCTATGTACCCAATGATGTGTACAAACCCGCCAATGAACTCATTGAAAAACTGGTTGACATTGTGAGCAAGGGAGGTAACTATTTACTCAATATTGGCCCCGGCCCCGATGGTGAACTGGCTGATACGGCATATGTAAGACTGCAGCAAATTGGTGCCTGGATGAAGGTAAACAGCGAAGCTATTTACAACACCCGTTCATATACCAGCTTTGGCGAAGGCGACAATATCCGCTTTACACAAAGCAAGGATGGAAAAAAACAGTACATCTTCCTGTTCAATTTTCCTGCAGATACCGTTACCATTCACAAAATGTCTTTTGCAAAAAACGCACAGCTGCAAATGCTGGGCAGCAGTAAAAAATTATCCTGGAAACAAAAAGACGGTGCTGTTGAGATAAAGATACCTGCTGCTTTAAAGAATGTTAGCGATCATGTGTGGGTGATAAAAGTATTGCAAAACTGAACCTGATTTTTACACAAATGAAAGCAGGATCATCATCAAAAAACACATCCCGAAAGAAACATTGCTGAAAACAAAATAAGTATCGTGCAGGTGCGGATCGGCCACAGCATAGCCTGTCACTTTTTTTTCGAACAGCCAGGTCAGCAACGGAATAATCAGCAACCCATTTTCCTTTGTACCAAAAAATGATTTCATTTTTTATTTTTCACATCCTCCACCTGCAGCTCTTCCCAGGGCGTGGTACCGTCTTTTTCGCGTTTGAATGTAAAACTGTCACTGCTGCCTATGACAATTTCGGCAGTGGTATATATTTTGCAGCCATCCATTAAGTGACCGCCAATGGTTTTGCCCGTGCTGTCGCTGATGCTGATATGTATATGGGAGCCATTGACAGAAACAGTTCCTGTTAAACTTACAATTTCAAAATGGCCGCTGTCCTGTGCGCCCTCAGGCTGGTTGGCAAAACGGATATTGTAATTGGTAAGACTGCCCACGCAGGTGCTGATCCAGCCGGCCTTGATTTGCTTTTCTGCAACCAGCTTTTGAATTTCCTGTTTCAGGTCCTGCCCCGGTTTAAGACGAAAGGCATATGAAGTTGTATTGGACGCACTCATGGGTTGCTTTGAAATGTTACTGCATGAAGTTACTGCACAGAGCAGAAAGCCGAAAGCTAAAAGCTGAAAAAAGAGATTTTGTACAAGAGTGCCCACGGGGCCCTGCGGGCGACACCACTGAAGCTGATTCAAGTGTTGCTGCCGTGAACTAAATAATTTCATACGTATATGTTAAACTTATTTAAAGATAACTTGTTTTGGAATCTGCAGCAATTAGCTTTGCGTAAATAATGAAAACAAAAAAAATGCTTAAATCATTATTGATACCGGTAATATGCCTGATTGCACTGCAAAGCTGTGCGCAAAGGGACAATACCGTTAAAACAAAAAAGGAGACAAAAACGATGACAACAAACAATGCGAACCTAGACACGGCCACTTTTGGAACCGGTTGTTTCTGGTGTACCGAAGCGGTGTTTCAGCAACTGGAAGGCGTGGAAAAAGTAACCAGCGGTTACAGCGGCGGCACGGTGGCCAATCCATCATACCGGCAGGTTTGCACCGGCACCACCGGGCATGCCGAATGCCTGAATATTGTGTACGATACAACGAAGATCAGCTTTGATGAACTGCTGGAAGTGTTTTGGCAGGTGCATGATCCCACTACATTAAACCGCCAGGGTGCCGACGTGGGAACACAATACCGCAGCGTGATATTTTACCACAACGATGAACAAAAAAGCAAATCAGAAAAGTATAAAGCAGAACTGGATAAGAGTGGCGCATGGGATAATCCCATTGTAACAACACTGGAAAAGTTTGACACATTCTATCCTGCCGAAGATTACCACCAAAATTATTACATCAACAACCCCGAGCAGGGCTACTGCCAGATTGTGATAAGGCCGAAAGTGGAAAAATTTGAAAAAGTGTTTAAGAATAAACTGAAGAAACACTAGTACATTAATTACACGAATTGAAACGAATTACACGAATTATTTTTAGTTCGTGTTTTTTGTTTGCAAAAGGCCTTTCGTTTAAAATTGAGGTGCTGTAATAAGTGTAATTCGTAAAAATTCTTGTAACAAAAACTCACTCTTTAACCGTTCTCCGCAGCTCCAGTAAATTCAAACTGTTGGGCGGAAAATTTTTGATATTGTTGTGCACCAAATGAATGGCCAGATCGTACCAGAGCGGTACCACCGGTGCATCGTTGATGATGAGCCGGTCCATTTGCTGGTATAATTTGTAACGAATGCTGTCGTTTTGTTCAGATAAGGCGCTTTCATACAACAGGTCAAAGGCCGGATTTTTATAACGGGTATAATTGGGTGGTGCAGGATTTTTGCTGTAGAACACACTCAAATAATTTTCCGCATCGGGATAATCTGCGATCCAGCTGCCACGGAAAAAGGGAGCCTGGCTTTTGGAAGTGGCTTCGAGCAATAAACTTTTTTGCACTACTTCCACATCTACGTTAATACCCACCTGTTTCAATTCATTGGCAATATAACTGCCCAGGTCGCCATAAATAGGAATGGTGAGCAGTTTTACAGCAGGCAATTCTTTTCTATTGCTATAACCAGCTTCGGCCAGCAACTGTTTTGCCTTGGCAGGATCATAGGTATAGCCTTTTACATTCACCGAATCAAATGAAGGTAAACCACAGGGTACAAAACCACTTTCGGCAGCAATGCCGATTGAATTGCGCAGGTACAGCATCATCTTTCTCCGGTCGAAACCATAATTGAGCGCCTGCCGTATTTTTTGCAAGCGCAATGGTGAATTTTTCACCAGCGGGTTTTCATCATCCACCAAAATACCGAGGTATTCGATATTGAGATAAGGCTGTTTCTGCAACACAATTTTGCCTTCCCATGTTTTTTTAAGATGACCGGTTTTGGTGAGCACTTCATCCTTAAAGCTGGCGTCAATATCATCAATAAAATCGAGCCGCTGCTGCTGGAACTCTAAAAATTCAGTGGCCTTACTGTCGTAAAAAGAAACTTTGATACCATCTAAATACGGGAGCCGTTTACCTGCCGCATCGGTTTCAAAATAGTTCTCATTCTTTTTTAAGATCAGCGCCTGCCCTTCTTCCCATGCCACAAACTGGAATGGCCCCGTGCCCACGGGATGACGGCGGAAATCAGCACCGTATTTCTCCACGGCTTCCTTTGCCACAATAGAGCAGTACTGCATACTCAGTATACCGAGTATGGACTGAAAGGGCCGGATGAGTTTTAACTGGAACACCGAATCGTTCAGTGCACTAAAGCCGTTCGTACTGTCAACCCTGTTATTGAATATCCATGCACCGGGGCTTGCAGTGTTTTTGTCAACAATACGGTTAAAGCTGTACACCACATCTGCCGCGGTAAGTTTACGTCCTTTCCCATCGGGGAAACAGGCATCGCTGGTAAAGAAGATACTGTCGTGTAAATAAAAAGTAAACGTAAGGTTATCGGGCGAGATGGTCCAGCGTTTTGCAAGTGATGGTGCCACCTGCATGTTGCTGTCTATCTCCACCAGAGTGTTATAGATTTGGTGGACCGCCCACATCACCTGCTTGTTTTTTGCAAAGGCGGGATCGAGCGAGGCCAGTCCGCTGCTTTCATTATAATGAAATATTTTTTTTCCGGGATGCTGGTGGGTGGAGCAGGAAGTAAGGAAAATGGATAATGTGATAATGAATAATGGATAATTTTTTAATATCCGCATACACCGCTTTGGCAGCAGCAGCGTTAATGATGAGCGGAAAATGCGGATGACCATACTTCAATATATTCGTCATAAATTTAGGCAATCAAAACAAAACCAACCAATGATGGTGACAATAAAAAAAATGAGCAGGCTGTTGGCTGCATTATCCATTTTGCAATTATCCATTACCAGTTTACAGGCACAACCACTGAAGCCTTTACAAAAATTCACGCATGCAGACACGCTGCGGGGTACGTATGGTCCAACACGCGACTGGTGGAATGTGCTGAAGTATGACATTCATGTAAAATTCAATATTCCCGACAGCACCATCAGTGGTTATAATGTGATACAGTTTAAAACACTGAAAAAGGGAGATGTAATGCAGATTGATTTGCAGGAGCCGATGATATTAGATGACATTACCATTACAGCTGTTGTAGGAAAGGAGGCACACACAATGAAGTTCAATGAAACGATTGCTGCCGCAACAACAGACATTCCGAAATCTTCAATAAAAAAAGATGGCAATGCCTACTTTATAAACTTTACCGACTATGGGCCTAAAGCGAAATACACCGCTACTGTTAACTTCCACGGCAAACCCCGTATTGCACGCCGCCCGCCATGGGATGGTGGATTGATATGGAAGAAAAGTGCAGATGGCAGTCCGTGGGTGAGTATTGCCTGCCAGGGACTGGGCGCCAGCGTTTGGTATCCCTGTAAAGATCACCAGAGCGATGAACCCGACAGTGCGGAAATGCATATTACCTGTCCGGATACATTGATGGCTGTGGGCAATGGCCGCTTCCGTGGCAAGCTGGTGAACGGCGATGGCACCGCAACTTACGACTGGGCTGTAACAGAACCCATCAATAACTATTGCATCATTCCATATATTGGCAAATACGTACATTTTGGTGAAGTGTTCAAAGGTGAGGCAGGCGATGTGGATATGAATTACTGGGTACTTGAAGAGAACCTGCAAAAAGCCAAAGAACATTTTGCCGATGCGCCCCGTATGATGAAAGCATTTGAATACTGGTTTGGCCCCTATCCTTTCCGGAAAGATGGTTATAAACTGGTGGATGCCCCGCATCTGGGTATGGAACACCAGAGCGCCACTGCTTATGGCAACAAATACCTGAACGGTTATTTGGGACGCGACCAGAGTGGTACCGGCTGGGGATTAAAATGGGATTTTATCATTGTACATGAAAGCGGGCACGAATGGTTTGCCAACAATATCACCAGCAAGGATATTGGCGATATGTGGGTGCACGAAGGCTTTACCAACTACAGCGAAACACTGTTCACCGATTACTGGTATGGCAAACAGGCCGGCAATGAATATTGCATTGGTACCAGGAAAGGCATACGCAACGATATTCCCATCATCGGTCCATACAATGTGAACCAGGAAGGCAGCGGCGATATGTATCCCAAAAGCGGCAATATGCTGCACAGCATCAGGCAGGTAATTGACAACGATGAAAAATTCAGGCAGATTTTACGCGGACTGAACAAAACATTTTACCACCAAACTGTGACCACGCAACAGGTAGAGAACTATATCAACAAACAAAGTAAGATCGATTTCAGCAAAGTATTCGACCAGTATTTACGCACCATCATGATACCGGTGCTGCAATACAAGATTGAAGGTGACCAGGTCTCTTTCCGGTACGACAGCTGTGTGGCCGGGTTTAACCTGCCCCTGAAAGTTTCTTTTGGCGAAGGAAAACCGCAGCAATGGATCAAGCCAACAGACAAATGGCAAAGCATCAAACCCGCCGCATGGGATGATAAGAAAACATTTGTGGTGGACCCTAACTTCTATGTAAAAGTGCAGAAGAAGGACTAATTGCTGGAACGCAGATTTTATGATCAGAACACTCAAATCATATAAATCATAAAGATCAGCGTACCTGTTTTTTTCAGACGCGAATTTATATGATTAGTATGATCATATCCCGCAAATCATAGAAACTAAAATAATAAGTGTTCAATTTCTTCATCCAAAACGCTTCAATAAAAAAAGGGAAACATCACTGCTTCCCTTTTTATTTTTCACAGCAAATAATTTACTGCTGCTGCAATATTCTCCCGCCGCCAATATACTTGCGGTTGTAATAATCTTCATCGAGGCTGCTGATGGTTACACCGTTTTTGGTGCTGCTATGGGCAAAATAACCATTACCCAAATACAATCCTACGTGACTTACACCGCCCCTTGTATTAAAAAACACCAGGTCGCCTTCCTGTAACGCATCCCTTGATATTTTATCACATTGCGCATACTGGTCCCTTGCAGTGCGTGGCAGGTTGGTGTTATAAGCCTGGCTGTACAAGGTACCGGTAAAAGCACTGCAGTCGATGCCTTTTTTTGTGGTGCCGCCATAACGGTATCGGGTGCCCCACCATTCTTCGATGGCTTCGTACAGTTTGGTGTTGGCAATGGCTTCCACTTCAATATCCATCAGCTGCGCATATTTGAACTGGAGCGGTGTGCAACTTTCAATGGCTGCAGCAAGGCTTTTATTTACTTTATCAACCTTGTTAACCTTATTAACTTCTTCTTGTTTAGAGGGAACAACAGCAGGGATGTTTTTTTTGCCGGCACAGCCCAAAGATCAACCTCCTCTGCAGGTTTTGCAGCGTCGCGTTTTACCTCGATGCCTTCAATAAATTTTACAGATTTACTTTGCAGCGGAGCGCTGCTAAATTTCAACGAATTGACGGAAGTCTGTGCTTCAGCGGATATTGATGTTCCTGAAAGTATGCCAGCGGCAACAGAAACAAAAAATAAGCTTTTCATACGTAAACTTGTGGTTTAAGCGTATGTACGACTTAATCTTGTATTCCTTGGTCGTCTGATTATTCTTAACACACCCTTTTGATCAAATCCAATGCTTAAAACCTTGTCCTACAAACTAATTAAAAAAAATAGATTTATTCGATGCCCCGCAAAGGTAAGTCCCATTGCCGGGAAATGCAAGCTTTTACGCAATTTTGTTTAGGTTAAACGGGGAGCAATTATAATTATTATGCAAGGGGATCAGTATTTTCTGTTATCTTTTCCGATACTTATTTTCAATAACTTGTCTTCTTCGTTGTTAAATAAAAAGTATATGTACAGTCCATTATAAGCAAGCCGTATATTATGTTCCATATAACTGTCGGTTACCTTATATTGTTTCAACGCCGCTTTTATCATTTGCGGTGTTTCATTCCCCGTTAGTTTCAGGTTTTCAATTTGCAGCAGCCCGGTAAAAAGATGGGCAGGCCTAACGCCATTTGAATCAGTAATGCCAGTATATACCTGCACCTCGCTGATGGTATCCGTTGGCAGTTGCTGGTTGTCGTTCTTTTCAAACAAAACAATACCCAACCCGTCAAAGCTGTGGGTGGTGTTATACCCGGCCCTCCTCCGGTCATTTTTTTTGCCCAGCACAGGAATTATCGAAGATGCGGTCCAGTCCTTACTCAATATGGTTTTACCAATGGTTAACCTGCCGTTCTTAACAAGCACCGCCAGTTTGCCTGTTGTGCCCTGCGCAATGCTGTTTAAAGTGATTAAACAACAAAAGACTGCAATAATAAACCTGCTTTGCATAAAATTGATTTGTTTCAAATCTAATGGAAAAGCGGCTGAATCAAATACCCTGCGTAAGGTATATTACTGCTGTTGTGGAAAAAACAAGAACGTGCTGCGGTTAATAAAAACGATATTTGCAGGTTGAAATCCTGGAGATAATAACAATAAATAATAAGTGCCCGTGGCGGGCAATGATATATGAAGTTTTCTCACTTACACGTACACACACAATTTTCTTTACTGGATGGCGCGGCTTCCATTAAAAGCCTGTACAAAAAAGCCATTGCCGACGGTATGCCTGCATTGGCCATCAGCGATCATGGTAATATGTTCGGGGTATTTGAATTTGTAAAAGAAGCACACAACAATAAAAATGCCGATGGTTCGCTCAAAATAAAACCGGTGGTGGGTTGTGAGTTTTACATCACAGCCGACAGGCACCGTAAAAATTTCAGCAAGGAAGAAAAAGATCCGCGGCACCACCAGATCCTTTTAGCAAAAAACGAAGTGGGTTACAAAAACCTGGTAAAGCTTACGTCGCTGGGATATATTGAAGGGATGTACAGCAAGTATCCCCGTATTGATAAGGAACTCATCCATAAATACCACGAAGGCCTGATTGCCACCACCTGCTGCCTGGGTGCACTGGTGCCTCAAACCATTTTAAAAAAAGGAGAAGAGGAAGGTGAGAATGAATTCAAATGGTGGCTCAATATTTTCCAGCAGGATTATTACGTGGAGCTGCAGCGCCATGGTATTCCCGAACAGGAAAAAGTAAACAACATCCTTTTAAAATTCGCGAAGAAGTACAACGTAAAAGTGATCGCTTCCAATGATTCGCATTATGTGGATCAGAGCGATTTTAATGCACACGATATCCTGCTTTGCATCAACACCGGCGAAAAACAGGCCACTCCTGCCCTCCGTGAATTTACCGACGATGATGTACTGGTAAAAAATAAACGCTTTGGTTTTTATAACGACCAGTTCTATTTTAAAAAGACAGAAGAGATGTCGAAGGTATTCGAAGATCTTCCTGAGGCCATTGACAATACCAACGAGATTGTTGACAAAGTGGAAGTACTGGACCTGAAGCGTGATATTTTGCTGCCCCATTTTGTGGTGCCGCCTAATTTTAAATCGCAGGACGAATACCTCGAAAGCATCACATGGGCAGGCGCAAAGGAACGTTATAAAATTCTTACTCCCGAAGCGGAAGAACGTATTACGTTTGAGCTGGGTGTTATTAAACAGATGGGCTTTGCGGGCTACTTCCTTATTGTAAGTGATTTTATCAAAGCCGGTCGTGATATGGGTGTGTTTGTGGGCCCGGGCCGCGGATCTGCCGCCGGTTCAGTGGTGGCTTATTGCATTGGCATCACCAATATCGATCCTATCAAGTACAACCTGCTGTTTGAGCGTTTTCTCAATCCTGACCGTAAGAGCATGCCCGATATTGATACGGATTTTGATGATGATGGCCGCCAGCGTGTGATCGATTACGTGGTACAGAAATATGGCAAGAACCAGGTGGCGCAGATCATCACCTATGGTACCATGGCGGCGAAAATGAGTATCAAGGATGTGGCCCGTGTAATGGATCTTCCGCTGCCCGACAGTAATGCGCTGGCAAAAATGGTTCCCGAAAAACCGGGCATCAGTTTAAAACGTGTGCTGCACGCGCCTATCACATCCAAAGAAGCAAAAGAAGGAGAAAAATCACTGGAAGATAAAGAAGGCCTGCAGGCCGAAGACCTGGAAAATGTAAAACGCATCCGGGAAGTGTATAAAAGCACAGGGTTGCAAAGTACTGTGTTACACGAGGCCGAAATCCTGGAAGGCTCGGTGCGTAATACAGGCATACATGCGGCCGGCATCATCATTGCGCCGAAAGATCTTACCGACCTGATACCCGTTGCAACCGCGAAGGATTCTGATTTGTGGGTTACACAAATTGAAGGAAGCGTGATTGAAGAAGCGGGTGTTATTAAAATGTACTTTTTGGGTTTAAAAACCCTCAGCATTATAAAAACAGCGCTGTCGCTCATCAAACAAAATCATGGTGTGGAAATAGACATCGACTATATTCCGCTGGATGATGAAAAGACCTACCAGTTATATCAACGCGGTGACACCAACGGTACATTCCAGTTTGAAAGTCCGGGTATGCAGAAATACTTACGGGAACTGAAACCCGATAAGTTTGATGACCTGATTGCGATGAACGCATTGTACCGCCCCGGGCCGATGAGCTATATCCCCGATTATGTAGACCGTAAGCATGGTAAAAAACAGGTGCAGTACGATTTGCCCGATATGGAGGAACACCTGAAAGAGACCTATGGCATTACGGTATACCAGGAGCAGGTGATGCTGCTGAGCCAGAAGCTGGCAGGTTTTAGCAAGGGTGATGCCGACGTATTGCGTAAGGCCATGGGTAAAAAACAAATTGCGGTGCTGAACAAGATGAAGGCGCAGTTCATGAGTGGTGCCACTGCAAAAAATCACCCGGCCGATAAGCTGGAAAAAATATGGACCGACTGGGAAGCATTTGCGCAGTACGCTTTCAACAAATCGCACAGTACCTGTTATGCATTTGTTGCGTATCAAACCGCGTACTTAAAAGCGCATTACCCCAGTGAATACATGGCCGCGGTGCTCAACCATGCCGGCAGTATTGAAAAGATCACTTTCTTCATGGAAGAGTGCAAGCGCATGGGATTAAAAGTGCTGGGGCCCGATATCAACGAAAGCCAGAATGGTTTTGCGGTGAACCAGAAAGGTGAGATCCGTTTTGGTTTCAGCGGACTGAAAGGTGTGGGTGAAAAAGCCATTGAAGACATCATTATTGAAAGGAACAAGCACGGTCATTTCAAGAATATTTTTGACATGATCAAAAGGGTGAATCAAAAATCTGTCAACAAAAAATCACTGGAAAGCCTTGCATACAGCGGCGCATTTGACTGCTTTAAAGACATTCACCGTGCACAATATTTTTACCAGGCACCCGGCGATGTGAGCGGGCTGGAGAAGATCATCAAATTCGGCAACGTTTTTCAATCGCAAAACGCCAATACCACCAACACTTTGTTTGGTGATTTGCAAATGCCTGAAATTGCCCCGCCCCGTTTATCCATTTGCGAGCCCTGGCCACTGATACAGCAACTGGATTATGAAAAAGAAGTGACAGGTATGTACATGAGCGGTCACCCGCTGGACAATTATAAGTTTGAGCTGAAACACTACAATATCACAGCGCTTGCAGATTTTACCGAGTATAAGAACAGTATTGGCAGCATGACCAACCCATCCCGCTCCTTCCGCGTGGCAGGGCTGGTTACCGACGGGCAGCACCGGCTTACTAAAACAGGAAAAAATTTCGGCATCATCACCATTGAGGATTTTAGTGGCAAGGCCGACTTCTTTTTATGGAGTGAAGATTATGTGCGTTACAATCACTACCTCGAAAAAGGCATGATCATTTTGATCGAAGGCGGCTTTAAACCCCGCTTTAACAGCGACCAGTACGAGTTCCGTCTTTCAAAAATTCATTTACTCGATACGGTGAAGACCAGTTTGACAAGGCAGGTGATCATTGATGTGCAGCCGCAGTTTATAAATGCAGATTTTATAAACTTTATTGATAAGAACATCAAAAACAACCCCGGCCCGGTTAAACTCAAGTTCAACGTGGTGGATGTGCGGAACAATATCAGGATAGGAATGGAAACCCTGGAGAAAGGCTTTACCATGAATGATGAGATGGCCGTGTTCCTGAATGAGAATACCGATGTGGATGTGAGTGTGATCACTGGCTGATATCCGATCTACGATATTTGATGTACGATGTACGACAGCTTTACACATGAGATCACTGGCGTACACTGTACATCAAATATCTCACATGGGTTCATTCAATCATAAATATCTCCCTTTTGCCGCCTTCCACACAGTCCATATAACCTTTCATAATTTCCTTTAATTCGTCACTCATTGTAGCTGAACGCAGATTGGTGAAAAAGCTGCCCAGGTTGGCGGTCTCTGTTTCCACCACCACCGTCCAGTAAGTGCTCACAATATCTGTCATCACCCTCATATTACCGATATCCTGTGTTTTTTGAAAATGCGGGGCGGCAAGTTTGAACATTTTAACAAGGTCTTTTGCTTTACCTGGTTTGGCCTGGAATACTTCTCGTATTAAATACATAAAATAAGGTTTTAGCCAATAAAATTAATAGCCGTAAAAGACAAATGCAACTGCTTTCCGGCCACAATGGCTCAAAAACCTGACAGTTATTTTCGTCACACCCTGTGGATATGTCATAACATCACCTTAACAGGATTGGACTTAAATTTGTCCTCTTCTTTTAAATAAAAAAACAAAAAATACTATGGCACTCGAATTTACAGACGCGAACTTTAAGACAGAAGTTCTGGACTCCGATAAATTATCCGTTATTGATTTTTGGGCAGAATGGTGCGGTCCCTGCCGTGCAATTGGTCCTGTAATTGAAGAACTGAGCAAGGAATATGATGGCAAGGTAAAAGTGGGCAAGGTAAATGTGGATCATAACCCGCAGGTATCAATGAACTACGGTATTACAAGTATTCCCGCTATCCTGTTTGTAAAAGGCGGACAGGTGGTTGACAAATTAGTAGGTGCACAGCCTAAATCTAATTTTGTAAAAAAGATCGAACAGCATAAATAAGCAATAAAAAAAGGTGCAAAAAAAAATCCTCCGTATTGCGGAGGATTTTTTTTAATGAGATATTGCATCAAACTCGTTGGGATTGTGCTTATACTTGAATGAAAACTGGAAAGTAACAGCCAGCACCAGTGCATAAACAGAGAAGATAAGCCATACAGGAGGCCAGTTTGTGATGCCATTGTCGGTATATGCCTGAACAATCCATCCGCTGCCATAACTTCCCATAATAGCACCCAGCCCGTTTGTTAGCAGCATAAATAAACCCTGCGCACTGGCCCGTATTTTTTTATCGGTTTCCTTCTCTACAAACAGCGCTCCTGAAATATTGAAAAAATCAAATGCCATTCCGTACACGATCATGGAAAGCACCAACAACCATACGCCACTGCCGGGATTACCAATTGCAAACAGGCCAAACCGGAGCACCCAGGCAATTATACTTATCAGCATAACTGTCTTTATGCCGAATCGTTTTAGAAAGAATGGTATCGAGAGAATAAACAGTGTTTCCGAAACCTGGGAAATACTGATCAAAATATTGGAATGCTTTACACCAAATGTATTTTTATATTCTTCCACGTTTCCAAAATGCTCTACAAACGTAACACCCCATTGATTGGTAATTTGAAGTGCCGCGCCGAGGAACATACTGAAAATAAAAAACACCAGCATGCGGTTATTTTTGAACAGCACAAATGCATCAAGTCCTAATTTTGAGGAAAAAGAAGTGGCCGTATTGGTATTGGCAGGCGGGCATTGCGGTACAGTAAAAGAATATAACCCCATTACCACGCTGGCACCCGCCGCAAAAACAAGCTGGTTATGGCTCAGGGTCCATCCCAGCAAATCAACACTCCACATGGCTGCAATAAAACCAACTGTTCCCCAAAAACGAATAGGCGGAAAATCTTTTTGTGGTGAAAGCCCGTTTTTAATTAAGGCATTGTAGCCAACGGTATTGTTTAATGCGATAGTAGGCATGTATGTACAGCTCACGGCCAGCATTACCCAAAACATACTGCCCGGATTGTTGGTAACCGAAGCAAAATACAGGGCAACAGCCCCCGCAAAATGACAAAGCCCCAGTACACGCTCTGCATTCATATACTTGTCTGCAATAATTCCCAGTATAGTTGGCATAAAAAGTGAGGCAATTCCCATCGTGGTGTAAACAGCCCCAATCTCTGTTGGTTTAAAATGCTGCGTTACAAAAAGGTACCCCCCCAGCGATGTCAGGTAAGAACCCCACACAAAAAATTCAAGAAAATTCAGAACAATGAGCCGCAGTTTTAAGTTCATTTGTATGCCTGTTTGGTTTTAGTTTGGGAAGATAAACATTTATTCTGCATTGCCTGTGCCCGGCTGCTATTTTTTGTTCAATTACTTTCTTCAATCACCCTAACTTTGCAAAAATTTACAACAATGGCTGCATCAATAGATACACTCATCAGCAACACCTCCGACACACAACTTAAAACCATTGCCCAAAAAGTAAAAGACCGTGTAAGGATCACCGATGAAGAATGCCTGGCACTTTTTGAAAGGGGAAGTCTTGCTTTTGTGGGCGCCCTCGCCAACTATATCCGCGAAAAACTGCATGGTGATAAAACTTATTTCAACCGCAATTTCCATATTGAACCCACCAATGTTTGCGTGTTCAGCTGCAAGTTTTGCAGTTACAGCCGCCTCTATGCCCACCGTGAAGATGGCTGGGAACTGAGCATTGAACAGATGCTGGACATTGTTAAAAGCTACGATGGCAAACCCATTACCGAAGTGCACATTGTAGGCGGGGTGCATCCTAAAATGGATATGGCCTATTTTATTGAGCTGATGCAAAAGATCAAAGCGCACCGGCCCGGCCTGCATGTTAAAGCATTTACAGCAGTGGAACTGGACTATATGTTCCGCAAAGCAAAGCTGAGTGTGGCAGAAGGCATGCAACAATTACATGCCGCAGGGCTCGACAGTTTGCCGGGTGGTGGCGCGGAAATATTCCACCCCGAAATAAGGCAACAGATCTGTGCCGATAAAGTAGACGGGGAGGGATGGCTGGCCATTCATGAAGAAGCACATAAACTGGGCATGCACAGCAACGCCACCATGCTGTATGGCCATATTGAAAAACCGGTACACCTGGTAGATCATATGCGCAGGCTGCGTGAACTGCAGGATAAAACAAAAGGCTTCAACACCTTCATCCCGCTGAAGTTCCGCAATAAGGATAATGATATGAGCAATGTGCCCGAAACCAGCGTGGTGGAAGACATGCGTCTTTATGCCATTGCAAGAATTTACCTCGACAACTTCCCTCACCTGAAAGCCTACTGGCCTATGCTGGGCCGCCAGAATGCGCAGCTGACATTAAGTTATGGTGTGAATGATATTGACGGCACCATCGACGACAGCACTAAAATTTACAGTATGGCAGGCAGCGAAGAACAAACACCTGCCATGAGCACCATGGAACTGGTAAGCCTGATCAGGCAGGTAAAACGCAAGCCCATTGAAAGGGATACGCTGTACAAGGAAATAAAAGACTACAGTAATGTTGATTTCACCGACGCAGAAACCATTGCACAACTGAACTAACAGCCTTGCAATTTGCAATATTGATTGTGCAGGTAAGCGGCAAATTATTCGTTCGCTTGCAGGGAGATTAAAATTTCACAAATAATACAGTGATCAGGGTAAACAACACAACAAACAATGTAAGGCAGGCAACAACGAGGTAGGCTAAAGCTTTCATACGATTGGATTTGGTTGTGAAATATGGAGCCAAAACTGTACCAAGCGGCTGTATTGTGAATAAAAAAGGCGCTTTTTTACCGTAGTAAAAACATGTGTACCATCGTCACCATGGTGATGAGGATAATGAGGAAAAACGTTATTAAAACAGGGAGTACTTTCATTGCCCGTTTTTTATATTCATTTTTATACTAACGCATCCGGATTCCTATTATTGTTATTTTTTATAGAAACTTATCCACATAAACAGCCATGGGCGCTGGTTCCAGCCTGCTATAATAAAAAAACCACCGCATAGGTGGTTGTAAAGGTTATATAAATTGGGAGTTAGTACTAATAGAACACCGGGCATTTCACCTTATCCACCGAACTGTTGTAACGGTTGTTGAATGCCTTGTAACTGAGTGTTACCTCGTAAGCACCACGGTACTGCGAAGCCGATTTGAGTTTGCTGGTGTTTACATCATAAGATACACCCAGGCTGTAATCAAAGAAATCGAGTTTTACCACAGGCGTAAAAGCATCATTGAGCCTGTAAAATATCCCGGCAGAGATACCCGTTTTCTGTTCTTCATCATACTGCACAAAATCGTGGTTCAATAATAAACCGCCCTGTATTTGCCTGGCACCGCCCTGCATAAAATAATCGGCATACACAATTACACGGTTCTCGTCACTGATGGGTGCCGCAAGCCCGGCATTCACCACCCATTTATGATTCAGTATAATATCGTTTTGCTTTTGAAATGCCACTTTAGGTTGTGTAAAATGAAACATCCCTGCGCCCACATAATAACGGGTACTCTCACCCGCCACACCGCTGAAGCATATGCCTGCAGCCGCATCCCAGTAAGTGGTTTTGGTGGTATTGAAAATTTCCTTGGTGGGATTGGCCGTGCTGTATGCGCCGTTCACATACTGGTCGTCGAACTTTAATTGCGTGGGATCAAAACGCTGCATCACCGGCCCTGCCATTACACCGGCCGATAAATAAGCACCCTTCTCTCCGCCGCCCAGTGATTTATGATAATTGAAAACAGGAAATGCCTGCGTGCGGCTGAGTTTTGAATCGCCGGCAATATCATTGGTGAGCTGCAAACCATAGGTAAAGAAATCGTCTGAATTACCAATAGGCTTTTTAAACTCGCCACCCAGCGCAAAAGTGCGGTAAGGCACGGTCACACTCTGCCACTGGTTGCGGTAAGCACCGGTGATGCGAATATCACCGGCAAACAAACCTGCCAGTGAAGGGTTACGCAATAAAGGAATATCGTAGAACTGTGAAAAATTGATGTCCTGGCTTTTTGCAACCTGTGCTATGAAAATGGCAACAGCGAATGCGATGATTTTTCTGTTTGGTTTCATAGGAGTTAGTTTATTTAAGGATGGTTACATTACCCTTGTAAGTGTAAGGAATATTGTTATCACAGAATACTTCGGCGGTATACACATACACATCCGGTGTGGCTGGCACGCCCCTTACCCTTCCGTCCCATCCGAATTTCGGATCGTTGGGATAGAAATTTTCTTTCTCAAACACCAGTTCGCCCCAGCGGTTAAAGATGCGGAATGATTTAACCGTGATACCACGTCCCCTTACCATCAGGATATCATTCAGGCCATCACCATCAGGTGTAAAGGCATTGGGGATATATACCTGCGAGCTTTTACAGAACGAATTGATGAAAATGGTATCGGTAGCGGTACAGCCAAATGTATTTGTAACCACCACGCTGTAGAAAGAATTATCCTTTACAGTTGTGGATGGCGATGCACAGTTATTGCAACTGAGATCAGCAGCCGGCGTCCATAGATAACGGATGATGGGACCACCGCCTGTTACCGCATGTAACTGTAATGGCGTACCCACAGCCAGCGACCTGTCTGGCCCGATATTCACGGTAGGTGTTGGACCAACCACGATAGTTACAAAACCGGTATCGGTAAAGCACTGGTGGTTATCGTAACCCACCACGCGGTAAGTACTGGTAGTATTGATGCTCACCAGCGGATCGGCAATATCAAACCTGTTCAGTCCTGCCCTTGGTGACCATATATAACTGTTAGCATTGGCCGCATGCATGTTCAATTGAGTACCCACACAAATGGAATCACCCGGTCCTACCACCATTTTGAATGGCTTGATCACAGTAAGCAGTATTGAATCTGCGGCCGTACAACCTGCAGCGCTGGTACCGGTTACGGTGTAACGGATGGTATCTGTTGGTGTGGATGAAGGACTGGCACAGCTGGCGCAACTGAGGTTTGTTGCCGGGCTCCAGGTGTATTGTGTTGCACCTGTTGCATTCAGCTGAACCGTTTTACCCAGACAAACCGTAGCACTCTGTGTTGCCTTTACAGCCGGTGTTGGATTTACTGTGATGGTAAATGTATGCGATTGTCCCTGGCATGCAGCCGTAACAGGATCAACTTTAATGGTAGCGGTTACTGCAATGGCAGATGTATTTACCGCTTTAAACGAAGCGATATCTCCGCTGCCGCTTGCTGCGAGGCCGATGCCGCTGTTGGTATTGGTCCAGTTATAACTTGCGCCGGCAACCGCACCGGTAAACTGTATGGGAGCAGTATTACCGTTATTACACAAGGCCTGGCTGCCCACCTGCATTACACTGGGTGTTGGATTCACCGCAATTACAAATTGTTTTGGCGTGCCCGGGCAACCATTGGCAGTGGGTGTAACTGTAATGGTGGCCGATGCAGCTGCAGCAGTGTTAGCCGTATTCACTGCAACAAAGGATGCTATATTACCGCTGCCCGATGCGGCAAGACCAATATTGGTGTTACTGTTCGTCCAGTTGTACACCGTATTGTTTACTGCACCGCTGAAACTAACAGGTGCTGTATTGCTGCTGCTGCACAATGTTTGATTGGCGGGCTGCTGCACATCTGGTGTTGGATTCACTGTAATCACAAATGTTTTGGAAGCACCGTTACAACCGTTTGCAGAAGGCATTACCGTAATGGTTCCGCTGGTGATAGCAGCGCCGCTGGTGGTGGCAATAAAGGAAGGAATATTTCCATTACCACTTGCCGCCAGACCGATAGCTGTGTTGCTGTTCGTCCAGTTATACGCCGTATTATTTACAGCACCGCTAAAATTAACAGCTGCTGTACTGCTGTTATTACACAGTGTTTGTGCAGGAGGCTGCAATACAGTTGGTATGGGGTTAACAGTAATAGTAAATGTTTTGGGTGTGCCGGTACAACCATTCACCGTTGGAGTTACGGTAATGGTGGCTGTTTGCACGGTGTTACTGTTTGTATTTACAGTGAATGAAGGAATATTACCACTGCCGCTGGCTGCAAGGCCAATAGCGGTGTTTGTATTCGTCCAGTTGTAAGTGGTATTGTTTACCGCACCGCTGAAATTAATGGGTGCAGTGCTGCTGTTATTACATAAAGTTTGATCTGCCGGTTGCGTCACATCGGGCACAGGGTTTACGGTAATGGTGAATGTTTTGGGTGTGCCATTGCAACCATTTGCGGCAGGAACAACAGTAATGGTTCCTGTTGTTACATTCGCCCCGTTTGTTGTTGCTGTAAAAGAAGGAATATTTCCATTACCACTTGCTGCAAGACCAATGGCCGTATTACTGTTTGTCCAGTTAAAAGACGTATTATTTACCGCACCACTGAAATTAACAGGTGCCGTATTGCTGTTGCTGCACAATGTTTGTGCAGGTGGCTGCAATACATCCGGAACCGGGTTTACCGTAATGGTGAATGTTTTTGGCGAACCGGTACATCCGTTCACAGATGGCGTAACGGTGATAGTAGCTGTTTGAATAGTGGTGCTGTTCGTATTAGCTATAAATGCAGCGATATTGCCTGTGCCACTGGCTGCAAGACCGATGGCGGTATTTGTATTCGTCCAGCTGTAAACTGTGCCATTTACCGCACTATTGAATATAACAGCGGTTGTTGTACTGTTGTTACACAATACCTGGTCAGCCGGTTGTGCCACATCGGGCACAGGGTTCACCGTAATACTGAATGATTTGGGTGTGCCCGGGCAACCAAATGCCACTGGTGTTACGCTGATAATACCTGTTGTGATATTGGCACCATTGGTGGTGGCTGTAAAGGACGGAATGTTACCTGCACCATTTGCAGCAAGACCAATCGCGGTATTTGTATTCGTCCAGTTGAACACGGTTGTATTTACAGCACTGGTGAATGATACGGCATTGGTGGTACTTCCGCTGCACAATGTTTGGTTTACTGGCTGGTTCACGGCAGGCACCGGGTTTACCGTGATGGTAAAACGTTTCGTAACACCCGGGCAACCATTTGCAACAGGACTCACTGCAATAGTGGCCACCGAAACAGTGGTGTTGTTATTCACCGCCGTAAATGAAGGGATATTACCTGTACCAGTAGCCGCAAGCCCGATTGCCGGTGCGGTGTTGGTCCAGTTATAAGTAGTGCCGCTTACGGAACCGCTGAAGTTTACTGCTGCTGCAGCTGCGCCGCTGCACAATACCTGGTCGGGTGGCGCCACCACATCGGGTGTGGGGTTCACCACAACAACATGCGTGGTGGTATCGAAACAACCATTCACCGTTCCCACCACCAGCTGGAATGTATAGGTTCCTGCAACGGTAAAGAAGGTGGTCATATTTGCTGATCCGCCCGATTGCCCGTTAGAAACCGTCCAGTGATAATAGTTGATGGGGTCGGCCGAAGTAACCGCACTCGTTAATGTGAGCGGCACATTCTGGCAAACGGTATCGGGTCCGTTTACAACAACGGAAGGAATTGCATTCACGGTGATGTTCACAGGAATACTTGCCGTGTCTGCACAACCGATAGTTCCGGTAATGAACAGGCTTACATTATAGTTACCCGGTGTGGTATAGGTATGACTTACACTTGTTCCGCCATTCACAATCGTGCCATCACCAAAATCCCATTTGCGGGTTGCAATGCCGAAATAAGCATGTGAAGTATCGGTAAGCGTAATGGTGGTGCTGCCGCAGGTTTTTACAACAGAGGATGTAAAGCCTGCATCCAGCAGTTCTACTTTAATGGTATCAGTTGCAGGCACCATGCTCACACAACCGCCTACATTCTTAAGCATCAGCGAGGGAATATACACACCCGATGCTGTGTAAGTATGGTAAACAGTTTTTGCCGTGGTTTGTAATGTGGTGCCATCGCCAAAATTCCAGAATAATGTATCGGCCGCATTTGTAACGGCATCAAACCGCACCTGCCTGCTGTCGCACAGCAGTGTGCCGTCAAAAGAAAAACTTCCCACCGGCTGTGTAATGGTTACCAGTTTATATCCTGAACCAATACATCCGTTAGGTAATGTAACATCAAACTGCACCAGGTAAGTTCCGGCAGTTGTATAAATATGTGTAACGGTATCTCCCGTTCCCGTGGTGCCATCTCCAAAATCCCATGACGTGGATGTGGACGGCAGGTATGGATTAAAGAAGGTGAATGAATGCGGTGCACACACTGCATTGGTATCAGATATATTGAAATCTGCAGTGAACACGCCTGTGATCTTTACAGGCAATGTATCCAGGCAGCCAAAGTTATTAAACGGGATCATCTCCAGCCAGATGGTGGTATTAATGGATGGCCCGGGATTTAACGTAAGCGTTTGGCCGCTGCCCAGCAAGGTGGTAAATGCAGAATCCCACCAGTTATAAGTTTGAAAACCGGGAGGGCCCGTTAAGGTGGTTACATGCGGCGAGTCGCAATCATAATTTATTTCTGCAGCCTGGCCGCAGGGTTTTTCCACGTCGATATAAGAATAACCCCAGTGACCGCGGCGCACACAGTCGGCATTGGTAAAATCAAGGTACATCGTCTTGCCTGCATAGCCTCTTAAACTAAGAAAAACACTCGACCATGGTTTAAAAATAACACCCGTATCAACTGTACTTCTTGTAAAACCCGGCAGGCCGGAGGTGGAAACATATTCAAAGGTGGCGCACTGTATGGCTGTGTTGGTGGCCGAATCGATCACAGTTACCTGGAAACGCGGCTGCGACCACAGCGTGTGACCGGGATCTTCAAACACCACCGCGTAATCGTACCGGATGGAAAAATTGGAATCATTTACCGGTACATGAATACTGTAACGTACTTTTTCTGCCTCGGCACCAATTTGTGTATTACCCAGCTTTAAAGCAAAATTGCTCCCGTCGGGGGGATTGATGGGGAACAAACCAAAAGGATCCAGCAGCGATGGAATACTGCGGGTGAATAAGGTATGCCTGTTGGGCGTAGGTGGCGAAGGGTTTACTGTAATTACATTGGTGGTGCCAATGGAATCAACATGACCAACATAACACTGCCAGTTAAAAAAGGAACCGTATTCAAAGTCGATATTATCAGGACAAACAGATACCGAAGTTGCAAACGAATTGGCGTTGTTAACCGTTTTGGCGGCTGGCGTATTCAGTACCGGGGCGCCGGCAGCAACCGAAGCATTCATTACGATCTCACCTTTGGTATTCATACTGCCCCACTTGCCGTTCTTTGCAATTTTGGCCCTGCCGTTTGCAAAACCATACACGGCATCAACAGCAGGTTGCGATACCACGGCACCCATTGTATTAATGAGTTCCCATTTTTTATTGCTGTAAACCGCCGTTACAGTTTCTGTAAAATCGTATGCAATGGAATACCTGAAAGGGATTACCAGCTTTCCTGATTCATTGATGAAGCCCCATTTGTCATCCTTGCGCACTGCGGCCAGGTGATTGCTGAAATTACGGGCACCGTCAAACTCAACGGTATGGATCAGCGTACCAGTTTTGTTGATAAAAGAAAAATGACCCGCTTGCATTACACGGGCAAAACCCTGCACATAGGGTTCCTGCTCTTCCCATACATTTTTAGCAGCTGGCTGTGCAATAGCAGATAGCCCGGTGGTTAAAAAAGCAGTAAGCAGTAAAAAGAAAAATTGTACACTTTTTTTCATAGGCAAATGGATTTGAATACTATCCAGTTTTTGTTTTGCCTGGTTTATTCTTAATTAGGTAGTGTGATAACGGCAGTGGTTTTGTTTTATTACATTGATAATGAAGATTTCGGCGGGTACAACAAACATCAGGGGTTTGTTCGCAGGTGGTTAGTAAAAATACTATAGGCCAACGGCCGCAACGGGCATAAAAAAAACCTGCACGGGGCAGGTTTTAAAAAAATTGTTTTGTATGTATTATTCAAATAATTCTGGCTGGTTATCATCTTTATGTTCGGTCTTCTCCCACTCCATCTCCACGCTTTTTGAGTACTCGGTGAGTTTGGCGCCCACGGCCTTCCAGCCCATCACTTCCACCAGCTTCACCACTTTGAACTTGGCCTTGCGTATCATTTGACCGCGGCCACTCTGTACCGTTAAGATGGGTTCTGCGGCAGTGGTTACCAGTTCTACACGGTTATCCTTTCCTTCCTTGATGAAGAAGAATTTACTGTGCAGCGTGGTGGTTTCAATTTTAAAACGCTTGATATTATACTGCAGTTTTTCATTATCGAGGTAAACTGCCGTAATGATCTTTTCCGGGTTGAACTTTTCTATCAGCAATACTTTTTCAGGATCGAAACGCTGGGTGAGTTCCTGGTCGGTGATTTCGTAGTTGCCATCATTGTAAACCACCAGCAGCCTGTCTTCCGCATCAAATTTACCCAGGTATTCGCCTTTTTCTTCTGTATTCAAACGGCCAAACTTGTTATCAAACCACAGCTTCTTGGCATCCAGTGTTGATTTACCGGCTTCCTTAAACTTCACCGATTTTATGGGATATTTTGTAACGATATTTCCCATGCTGCCCCTGCCCTTGATCTCCTGCTCTTCAAAATAAAAATCAAATTCCTTGTTGCGGGCTGTGCAATTAGGGCTCAGTGTTACCTTTACCACTTCGGCCTCGCCATTGAGGTTGGCGCTGAAATAATGCACGCGGTTCTTGTCTTCACTTTTGGCAAGATTGTACTCCCTGTCGCGGGTGATGCCGGTAACATTAAAACGTTTGGCATAACTCACCCCTGATTTACCATCCACATAGATCATATTGTAGGTGGTGCGTTCATCATTTTTCTGGAACACAGCCACATGAATGATGTCTTTACCGATAAATACTTTTTCGGCCACTTTCACCACTTTCATAATGCCGCCCTTTGTAAAGGCAATGATGTCATCCAGGTCCGATACATCGGCCACGTATTCATCCTTCTTCAAACCCGAACCAATAAAACCATCGGCCCTGTTCACATACAGTTTTGTATTGGCAATGGCCACCTGTTTCACCTGGATGGTATCAAATTCCCTGATCTCCGTTTTACGCTCACGGCCTTTGCCATATTTCTTTAGCAGGTTCTCATAATAAGCCACCGCAAAATCGGTGAGGTTGGCAATATCATTTTTTACCTGTTTGATATCTGCTTCCAGGCCTTTGATCTGTGCATTCAGTTCATCAATATCCAAACGGTAAATACGGCGCACGGGTTTTTCAGTCAGCTTCACAATGTCATCCCTTGTAATATCCCGCTTCAGCTGTTTTTTAAATGGCGTGAAGGCGGTGTCAATTGCCATCAGCACCTTATCCCATGTCTCATGTTTCTTTTCGAGTTCCTTGTATATTTTTTCTTCAAAGAATATCTTCTCCAAAGAGGTATAATGCCATTTTTCCTGCAGTTCAGAAAGTTTGATCTGCAGTTCTTTCAGCAGCAGGTCTTTCGTATTATCTGTTGCAATTTGCAACAGTTCCTTTATGCCCAAAAACTGCGGCTTATCATTTACAATTACGCAGGCATTGGGCGAAATGCTCACTTCACAATCGGTAAATGCATACAATGCATCAATGGTGATATCTGGAGAAATACCGGGCGCCAGTTCCACAATGATCTCCACATCCGCTGCGGTATGATCGGTTACTTTTTTGATCTTGATCTTTCCCGCATCATTGGCCTTTACAATGCTTTCCATCAGCTGCGTGGTGGTAACACCATAGGGCACACTTTTGATCACCAGTGTTTTTTTATCCTGCTCCTCTATTACCGCACGCACCCTTACTTTTCCGCCGCGTTTGCCATCGTTGTAATTACTGGCATCCATAGTACCGCCGGTTTGAAAATCGGGCAGTATCTCAAAACGTTTACCGCGTAAATATTTTATTGATGCTTCAATGAGTTCACAGAAATTGTGTGGTAAAATTTTTGTAGCCAGCCCCACCGCAATACCTTCTGCACCCTGTGCCAGCAGCAATGGAAATTTTACAGGTAATGTTACCGGCTCATTTTTACGGCCATCATAGCTCAGTGCCCATTCGGTGGTTTTACTGTTGAAAGCCACTTCCAGTGCAAACTTGCTCAGCCTTGCCTCAATATAACGTGGTGCAGCCGCTTCATCACCGGTACGCACATCGCCCCAGTTACCCTGTGTTTCTATCAGCAGGTCTTTCTGACCAAGATTTACGAGTGCATCACCAATACTGGCATCGCCATGCGGGTGGTACTGCATACTCTGGCCAATGATATTGGCCACTTTATTAAAACGGCCATCATCCATTTCCTTCATGGCATGAAGGATACGGCGCTGCACCGGTTTTAAACCGTCTTCAATAGCAGGCACGGCCCTTTCCAGTATCACATAACTGGCATAGTCCAAAAACCAGGTTTTGTACTGACCGCCAATACCACTGTCGGTATGTGTATATTCTTCTTTATTTGCTTTTGCCATAAAATCTCAAATCATTTTTTCCCGATCGCTCCGAGGTGTGTAAACTTAAATCCTTCAAAATATTTTAAACCATAACCCATCATCCGGTCCATACTGGAATGCCCGAAAATAATCACGCCTGCAACATCCAGCGCCCAGTTACCGGTAAGCACACCGGCAAATATCAATGCCGCGGCCACCGCTTTATGATGAAAGATGTTGTAAGCTATTGCCCCGGGTTTATCACCTGCCAGGTAACCCAGCATGCTGATATCGGGTCCTATCAATAAAATCAAATAATACCACCAGTCCACTTTCAAAAAATACAATGCATAAATGCTGAATGCAAACATTGCAAATTCCTCCAGTTTTAAGATGGATTTCATGATACTGCTGCTTTTGTTTTTACTTCAAAATCCTTCATATTGGCGATTTTGCCCTGCACATCAAATTCCTCATTGGCAATCATCCCTTTCAAACGCCACAGCAAATACATATCTCCGGTGGTATGTTTTGCCTTGCTTAAAAACTGGTGAATGATCTTAGATGCTTTTTGCCAGTCGGCCGTAACTGTTTTTTTCAGTTCGGCGTCAAAAAAATCATAACCGGCCTGTGTTAGTTTTTTACCGCCTTCCAGAATGCGCACGCCCTTTCCTTCACTGCATACCTTGTTCCATTCATCGGGGTCCACTTCAAACTCACTCAGCGTAATTTCCCTGGCCAGTTTTTTTGCCTTTAAAAATTCCTTTGCCGGAATTTCATGCAGCCAGTTGGGATAAAATATCGCTCCTTTTTCATTGATAAAAGGCAGGTTATTGAGGTACAGGATATGCACCCTTCCCTGGAATTCTTTCATGTAGTTGAGCAGCCAGTAGTAGCCGCACACATCGTGTTTGTTTTGTGCGGCCCATATCCAGATGAGCTCATTTTCATTGCGGCGCATGGTGCCCACCAGTTCGGCTACGGTTTTATAATCGTTCACTTCATCGCCGTCAACACTGCCATCTGCATCGCCACCGGCCAGCACTTCACGCCACCATTGTTTGCGGGCTTCAATGCCTTCGCCGGTATAAATATTTTCCAGCGGCCCTACCGCATAGTCGTCCTTGATTTGTACAATTTCTCCCTGCAGGCTTTCATCCAGCTCAATGGCTTTTTGCAATACGGTCACATCTGCTTCATTAAAAACTATATGGATCATTCGTTAATTACTTTTTTATTTTAACTGCCAGGAACAGGTAGTTATTGGCGGCGCCAATCACTTCATAGTTCACGTAAAAACTTTCTGTAAATATTTTAAATGCCAAAAACTCATGCTGCGGCACAGCAAACTCGTCAAACAGCAAAATATCGCCATCGTTCAAAAAACGGTGCAGCTGCGATAAGGCAAATATGGTGGCACTGAACAGGTCTGCATCCAGGTGAATGAGTTTGCGTTTGCTGCTTTTATAACTTTCTAAAAAAGGTATCAGCGTATCCTGGAATAAGCCTTTGTAAAAACCGGCACGATCATCATGTATGTTCAGCGATTCCAGGGCAACAGCCATGGAGCCTTTTTCAAAAGCGCCCCATTTTTCGGGCAGTCCTTCAAAAGTATCGAAGCCGTAAAATTTTGAATCTGTGTTCTTATTTTTTTCCAGCCACCATTTGAATGAGTGACCACCACAAACACCAAACTCAAAATAATCAATGGCCGTTGTATCCACCCCTTCTGCCTGGCAAACCGCTTCGTATAAATTGATGCGGCGGTTATAATCCCAACTGCGCTGGTAAAAATCATTATAGCCTTTTACAGGATGCGTTTTTCGCCACTTGCTCATTTCACTCATGTAAGCGGCATTGAGCATCCCCTTGCTAAAGGGCGATACAATCGCATCCAGCTTCCATTTTAAAAAAAGCGATTTGGATTTTCTTATAAGATCGAGTTTGGTCATACAGCTGCTTTTTCTTCTTCCACCAGGTCCAGTTCCACTTTCAGGTTATCAATAATAAAATCCTGCCTGCTGGGTGTGTTCTTGCCCATATAATATTCCAGTAACTGCTGGATATGTGTTTCGGGCAACAGCATTACCGGCTGCAGGCGGATGTCTTTTCCAATGAAGTTGGCAAATTCATCCGGGCTGATCTCTCCCAAACCTTTAAATCTTGTGATCTCGGGTTTGCCACCCAGTTTTTTTATGGCGTTTTGTTTTTCCGTCTCGTCGTAACAATAGATCGTTTCCTGTTTGTTGCGCACACGGAACAAGGGTGTTTCTAAAATGTACACGTGCCCGTTCTTTACCAGGTCGGGAAAGAACTGCAAATAGAAAGTCATCAGCAATAAACGGATGTGCATACCATCCACATCGGCATCGGTGGCAATGATGATATTGTTGTAACGCAGCCCGTCGTAACCTTCTTCAATATTCAGCGCATGCTGCAGCAGGTTGAACTCTTCATTTTCGTACACCACTTTTTTGGTAAGCCCAAAACAGTTCAGTGGCTTACCACGCAGGCTGAACACGGCCTGTGTTTCCACGTCTCTTGCCTTGGTGATACTTCCGCTGGCACTGTCGCCCTCGGTAATAAAGATGGTGCTTTCTTTCAGTTTCTCCAGTATCTTTTCTTTTTCCTTACCGCTGGGTTCGTCGTTATAATGGTATTTGCAGTCACGCAGTTTTTTATTGTGCAGGTTGGCTTTTTTTGCACGCTCATTCGCCAGCTTGCGGATGCCCGACAATTCCTTGCGTTCCCTTTCACTTTGCTCAATACGTTTTTTCAACGCATCGGCAACAGCCGGGTTACGGTGTAAAAAATTATCCAGCTCCCTGCTTAAAAAATCTCCTACAAAATTGCGCATGCTTGGTCCGCCTTCATATACATTAAGCGAGCCCAGTTTTGTTTTGGTCTGGCTTTCAAATACCGGTTCCTGCACCCGCACACTGATGGCCGCACAAATACTGCCGCGTATATCAGCCGCATCATAATCCTTCTTGTAAAAATCACGGATGGTTTTAATAAAGCCTTCCCTGAAAGCCGCCAGGTGTGTACCGCCCTGCGTGGTAAACTGGCCGTTTACAAAACTGTAATATTCCTCGCCATAACTGTTCTCGTGTGTAATGGCCACTTCAATATCCTCTCCCTTTAAATGTATGATGGGATAACGCAGTTCATCGGCATTGGTTTTGCGTTGCAGCAGGTCGAGCAAACCGTTTTTACTCACATACCTTTTGCCATTGAGGTTCATCACAAGGCCGGCATTGAGGTAACAGTAATTCCAGAACTGGTTGTCCAGATATTCCTGTACAAAATGAAAATTCTTAAAAACACTTTCATCCGGTATAAAAGTGATCATGGTGCCATTGTCTTCTGAAGATTTGGCTTCCTTATGTTCTTTTATCAGCACCCCTTTTTCAAACTCTGCTGTTTTTTCTTTTCCCTCACGTACCGATGTTACTTTAAAATAATTGCTCAGCGCATTCACAGCCTTGGTACCCACACCATTCAGACCCACGCTTTTTTGAAAGGCCTTGCTGTCGTACTTGGCGCCGGTATTGATCTTGCTCACCACATCCACCACTTTACCCAGCGGAATACCGCGGCCATAATCACGCACGGTAATGGTTTTGCCGTCAATGGTAACATCCACATGTTTACCATAGCCCATGGTATGCTCATCAATACAGTTATCGATCACTTCTTTCAGCAATACGTAAATACCGTCGTCCGGACTGCTCCCGTCACCCAGCTTCCCAATATACATACCGGGCCTGAGACGGATATGTTCTTTCCAGTCGAGGCTTTTGATCGAGTCTTCCGTATAATCAAATAGTTCTTTTTCTGCCATCGGTCATTTTATTTCAGCCTGCGAATATAGCAGAATGAGTGCATTTTACCCGAAACTGAATTATCCACATCCCGTTTTTAAATGTGCGTAAAAATCAACCTTGTTTTACAATAAAAAGCCGGGTGATTTGGGGCTTTCAGCCACAGTGCATTACCGGGCATTGGTTCCGGCTTTTCGCTGCAAGCCTGCAAAACCGCTGGCGGGGTTTACAACCGCCACCAGGGTTATTGCGGCTTTCCGCTTCAATCCGGCAGCCCTTCGGAGGTAAACCTTATTCAGCAAAATTTTCTTAGCAGCTAAACTGCTTACTTTTACAATATGATCACGGCATTGGAACAAATAGCGGCAGCCGCCAGCAGCAACGAACAGGAGAATGACCGGTTTGCAGATTTTTTAAGGATGCAAGACGGTGCTGTGATCGACACAATGGTTTCCGCCCTCAATGACAAAATTGAACCCGCCATCGACTGTACCAGCTGTGGTAACTGCTGCAAAACGCTTATGATAAATGTTTCGGAAGAAGAAGCCGCAGTACTGAGCCGGTACCTGCAACAACCTTTGGAAACCGTAAAAGAACGATACCTCGAAAAAGGCATGTTCAACCATTATGTGATCAGCCAGATGCCCTGTCATTTTTTAGAAGGCACCCGCTGCAGTATTTACACACAGCGTTTCAGTGGCTGCAGGGAATTCCCGGCGCTGCACATCCCGGGTTTTATACAAAGGCTGTTTACTGTGCTGATGCATTATGGCCGCTGCCCCATCATTTACAACGTGGTGGAAGCGCTGAAAAAAGAAACCGCATTTAAATAACATCATTAATAAAAGCATATGAATTTAGATCTTACCGGAAAAACAGCCGTGGTTTGCGGCAGCACACAGGGACTTGGCTTTGCCAGCGCCGCTGAACTGGCGCAGATGGGTTGCAACGTGGTATTGTTTGCCCGCAATGAAGCATCGCTTAAAACCACGCTGGCCACTTTGCCCAGTAACAATCAAAAACACAGCTATCTTGTAGCCGACTTTACTGATACTGCCGCGGTAAAACACGCCATTGATGCTTTTGTAAAAAGCAATACCGTGCATATACTGGTGAACAATACCGGCGGGCCGGCGGGCGGGCCGGCACTTACTGCAAAGCCCGAAGATTTTTTGCAGGCATTCAGCAACCACCTCATCAATAACCATAACCTGGTGCAGGCCGTGGTGCCGGGTATGAAGGCCGCAGGTTTTGGCCGCATCATTAATATCATTTCCACTTCGGTAAAAATTCCGCTGCCAGGTTTGGGCGTAAGCAATACCATACGTGGTGCAGTGGCCAGCTGGGCCAAAACACTGGCCAGCGAACTGGGACCATTTGGTATTACGGTAAACAATGTGCTGCCCGGCTTTACCAAAACCAGCAGGGCCGATTATGTGATTGCAAAAAAAGCAGCTGATACCGGCAAAACAGAAGAACAGGTACTGGCCGAACTGGTGGCCGAAATTCCCGCAGGCCGCATTGGCAAACCCGAAGAGTTTGGTGCGGCCGTGGCATTTTTATGTTCGCCTGCTGCGGCTTATATCAATGGCATTAACCTGCCCGTGGATGGTGGCAGGCTGGGATGTTTGTAAAGCGTACAACAATGCGGCGGGTTATGACGAAGATCATCCGGCGCATGATAAAATTGCCGGTAAACCGTTTACATCAAACCGTTAGATTGCATTAACTTGCAGTACCATCTTTTCACAAGATCATGGTAGGCGAAACTGCATGCAAATGCAGTACGGGAAACTGGGAACACTCCTGCTTTTATTCATTCTGTAACCCGTAAATCAATTACTATGGCATTACTCAGCAAATACGCACCATTACTGCAAACAGCGCAATCACTTGGTGTGAGCGGCTTAACAGTGGCAGAGCAAGATGGCGTACTGCATCTTTCCTGCTCCACTACTTCTTCTTCTGATTACAATACTCTTTGGTCACTGTACGACCAGCTGGATCCCGGCATGAAAAGCGGCGACCTGCTGATGAATATTGATGTGCTGGCCGAAGTTGGCGCACAGTTAAAAGTAACGGCCGACAGTCCCCGGCTGAATGTATACAGCAGTCCTGGTATTCATGGCACCATTATTGGAAACGCAATACCCGGCGACACCGTACAACTGCTGAAAAAAACCGGCAGCACCTTCTGGAAGATAAAAACTGCCGCTGGTGAGGAAGGTTATGTGTATGCACAATTTTTGTCTCCACTCTGAACAACAACTAAACTAAAAGCAAACCATCCGCAGCAACGGATGGTTTTTTGTTTGTAGTTTTAAGAAAACAATTTTCATGAAACATATTTTACTATTTGTTTTTTGTCTGCAATTGGCTGCAGCCCATGCGCAGGTATTTAAAAAAAATGAAGGACTTGCACATACCTTTTCCATTGTGGCCCGTGACCCAAAGACTGGAGAAATGGCAGTGGGTGTGCAAAGCCACTGGTTCAGTGTGGGCACAGCTGTACCATGGGGCGAGGCTGGTGTGGGCGTGGTAGCCACCCAGTCGTTTGTAAATAAAAGTTATGGCCTCAAAGGACTGGAGCTGATGAAGCAGGGCAAAACAGCGCCCGAAGCGCTGGCACAATTATTAAAAGAAGATGAAGGCCGCGAAGTACGCCAGGTGGCCATGATAGACACCAATGGCAATGTAAATGCGCATACCGGTAAAAGCTGTATTGATTATGCTGCGCAGATTGTTGGAAAAAATTATTCGGTACAAAGCAATATGATGCTGAACAATAAGGTTTGTCCGGCCATGTCAAAAGCCTTTGAAGCCAGTGAAGGAAAGCCGCTTGCAGAAAGGGTGCTGCTGGCCCTGCAGGCAGCACAGGCTGCAGGGGGTGATATCCGCGGGAGGCAATCGGCAGCCATACTGGTAGTGGCAGGACGAAAAACGGATAAGCCCTGGAACGACCGCCTTATTGACCTTCGGGTGGATGATAATGATTACCCGCTGGTGGAAATGGAGCGCCTGCTGAAACTGTACCGGGCTTATGAACATATGGACAAGGGTGATCTTGCCACTGAAAAAAATGATATGAAACTGGCCATGGAAGAATACGGCGCCGCCATGAAACTCTTTCCCAAAAACCTGGAGATGCAATACTGGACAGCCATCACCCTTGCCAATAACAAAAAAATAAGCGAGGCATCGGCAATGCTGCAAAAAATTTATGCGCAGGATACCAACTGGAGAGAACTTACCAGGCGACTTCCAAAAGTAAACCTGCTTACCGTTAGCGATAATGATTTTAAGCTATTAATCAAGTAATTTTGTACAAATAAATTTTATGAACACACTGAGAAAGATTGCTTACAGTTTTTCATTCGTACTCTTCCTGTTTTCCTGCACGGCACAAACAAAAACCAGTTTATCGGCCGATGAGTTTGAAAAAGCTATAATTAAAGATTCTGTTCAGGTGCTGGATGTGCGCACTGCAGCTGAATACACATCAGGCCATATAAAAAATACGCTCTGGGCCAACTGGAACGATCCAGGTGAATTTGAAAGACGCATCAGTTTTATTGATAAAAAGAAACCCGTTTACGTGTACTGCCTGGCAGGTGGCCGCAGTGCCGCAGCCGCTGCAAAAATGCGCAGCGAGGGTTTTGAAAATGTATATGAACTAAAAGGCGGTATCAACGCATGGAAGGCAGCAGATAAAAAACTGGAAGGCGCCGTTGCCACCCGGCAAATGAGCATAGAAGCATTCAATGGTGCACTCACATCATCAAAAACAGTACTGGTGGATTTTGGTGCCGAATGGTGCCCGCCCTGCAAAAAGATGGAGCCGGTGATACAAAGTCTTCAAAAAAATAATGCCGGCAAATTTGCTTTGGTAAAAGTGGATGGCGGTAACGACGAAGCGGTGTTAAAAGCATACAATGTAACAGCATTACCTGTGTTCATTATTTTTAAAGATGGCAAACAGGTATGGCGTAAAGACGGTGTTGCAGAAGAAAAGGAAATAGCTGCCCACCTGTAACCATTATTTAATTACCTGCCTTTATAAAATCACACACCAGTGTGCTGATGAGTTTGCCTGTGCTTTCATCTTTTCTTCCATCGGTAAGCTGTGCGGCCCCCTCGCAAATATGGAGATAAGCGGCCTTGCAGTCAGTGGCTGTAAAATTGATATACTGTCTTGCATGCAACACCCCAACTCCCGTGGGTGATGAAGCACTGCTGAGCACATATTCAATACTGTCAAGGTCCAGTTCAATACCGGTATAAGTATCTTCGGTAAAACCGGTGGCATGCGCAACAGCCTGTATAAAATTGCGGCGTTCGTGAATGAATATCTCTTCGTAGGTGATATAATCAATAAAGGGATTGTTATGCATATCGGCCAGCACGTTTTGCGAAATATTGCTTTCATGCACACCCACAATGCAATACTTGCCTAAATAACCATCTTCCTCTGCATAACGAAAAGCATTGCCGCTATGGCGGCCCTCAGAAGGACCATAATCAGGATGTGCATCCAGGTTCACACAATTGAGCTGTGCCAGCGGTATCACATTTGTTTTGGCCAAACCTTTTGCAACGCCCTTGATAATGGGATAGGCATTATTGTGGCCACCGCCTATCACCACAGGAATTTTTCCGGCAGCTGCAATCACTTTCAGCATGGCTTCCACTTCATCATCAATAATATTCACCGCATGGCGGTAAGCTTCCACCAGTTCATCAGGATTATACGCATAGCTGTCGATGAGGAATTTAATATCCCCAAAATCAAAATGCCCCAGCAGCAGCACATTTTCGCCCGTAAAAAAATCGTTGCTCTTTGTATTGGTAAAGGCCGATAAAAAAGGTATCCAGGCGGTGGTGGTGCCCGCAATGCCGTTGTTGGCCAGCACACCAATATCTTCCGGTATACCCAGCACCACATATTTTGCGGGCGATTGCAGCAGTTGTTCCTGCCAGCCTTCTTCCTGTTTTACATACTGCAGGCGCTCTCCCACCCGGGTTTCGTAACGGCGTGTTTTTGTGAGGGACAAGATATCTTCCTTGCTGTAAAATTTAAAGTGCTTCATGTACGAAAGGTAATGAAATTATCAAACAGCGGCTTTTCACAAATAAAAAACCTAGATTCACAGTAAAAATAAACGATGCGCCTGCTAAAAATCTTTCTGTATACCATTGGTGTGCTGATCATAGTTTACCTCTTTGGCCCGCGGCCATCCACACCAAAATACGATACTGCCATGCCGGCCGTACCGGCAACCGGCGAACTGGAAAAATTTATCGCCGCACAGGAAGCGCAGCACAAACTCAAACCCAATAACAACGCAAGGATTGTGTGGGCCAGCGACAGCGTACAACAAAAAACAGCATATGCCATTGTGTACCTGCATGGCTTTTCTGCCTCGCAGGAAGAAGGCAGCCCGGTACACCGGAATATTGCAAAAAAGTTTGGATGCAATTTGTATTTATCAAGACTGGCCGAGCATGGTATTGACACCACAGAACAACTGGTAAACCTAACGGCTGATAATTATTGGGAAAGCGCCAAGCAGGCACTGGCCATAGGAAAACAGCTGGGCGAAAAAGTAATACTGATGGGCACCAGTACCGGCGGCACACAGGCCATTCAGCTGGCAGCAACTTATCCCAATGATGTGGCTGCAATTATTTTATATTCACCCAATATTGCCATTAATGATCCCAATGCCTGGCTGCTGAACGATCACTGGGGTTTGCAAATTGCCGAACTGGTAAAAGGCAGCAAATATAATGATCCCATTGACGAACGCCCCATTTACAAACGTTACTGGAACAAGCCATACCGGCTGGAAGCCGTGGTGGCACTGGAAGAAATGCTGGAAACATCCATGAATAAAGACACGTATCAAAAAGTGAAGCAACCGGTTTTATTGCTCTATTATTACAAGGATGAAAAGAACCAGGACAAAGTTGTGAAGGTAAGCGCCATGAAAGAGATGTTTGCCGCACTGGCTACCGACAGTATGCATAAACGTTCCATGGCATTGCCCAATACCGGCGACCATGTGATCGCTTCACCCATCAAATCGGGCGACATACAAAGCGTGGAATACCAAACTGCGAAGTTTTTACAGGAAGTGCTGCAGCTTAAACCTGTTGTGCAGTAAGCAGTTTTTCATAAATGGCTATATGCTGTTTTGCCACTGCATCATAATTGAATTTTTGTATTGCATTTTTTGATATGGATGGCAGGTTATAGCTGTTGTATCGCTCTATCATTTGTATCATTGCATCTGCCAGTTGCTGCACATTTTCGCTTTCTACCAAAATACCATTATGTTCATCGATCACTTCTGGTATGCCGCCAACATGTGTGGCAATTACCGGCAGCCCGCAGCATAATGCCTCCAGGATAACACAAGGCATATTCTCGTTGCGGCTAAACAGCAGCAGTGCATTGGATTGCTGCATCTGAATGGCCACCTCGTTGTAAGGGATCATTCCTTTAAAAACAATGTTATCCCGCAGCTCCGGTTGCGAAGCGAGGCTTTCCAGTTCTTTACCGGCTGCCCCGGCCATTACCAGTTCAAAATCGTATCCTCTTTTCTTGACCAGTTTACAGGCTTGCAGCATGCCTTCGGGGTTTTTTTGCCAGCTAAGCACCGAAGGATGGATGAACCTGAAACGCTGTTGCTGAACTGGGGCCTTATAAAAAAAGAGCGAAGTATCCACCACGTTACTGATAACAGTGTAAGGCAGTTTTACAAAATTTGCATTCACAGTTGCACCCAGGTTATTTGAAACAGCCAGCAGCAAACGGGCCTGCTGCAATATCTTTTTATTGAGACTGTTGATTAAAAAATTTCCCGAATACACATTGGGCCGGTTGGTTTTAAAATAACCGGTCCAGTGTTCGGTAACAACAAAAGGTATGCTGCACTTTTTTTTGAGGTGCAATGCCAGCAGTCCTGCTTTCATAGCCACCTGTACGTGTACCAGGTTTGGCTCACCCTGTTCTTTTATTACCTGTGCATACATTCTTTGCTGGAATTTTTTATACTTCCTGAAAGAAAGGGCCTGCTCTATTATTTTGCTGGATGAAGAAGTCCCGTAATAACCTTTGTAAACAGTAAGATTGCCGTTCACGGTTTTTTCTATGCAGGAAGCGCCACGTGGCATATTGCTGTCTTTGGCCACAAACAAAACCGTTAGCGGCAGCAGCCGGCTCACAGCAATGGCATGACGTTCGATAAAGTCGCCATCAAAAGGATTGGTGTTGTTGGGATACCAGCTTGCAAGCCACAGTACTTTCATCACTGGTATTTTTTATTGATTGAAAAAACAGCCATGATGCAATCGCCATAAAAAGGATAGCGCTTCATTACTGCATTTATTTTTTTACCCGGCTGGTAATACATGCCAAAATGCAGTTGTTCCAGCGTAAATTTTTCCGTATCAAACAAACGGCTGAGTGTGTAAGGTGAAAAATACCAGTAATGATCCGGGTGCACCGATTCTGTTTTGTGTGCTGCCGCCGCAATATGATCCAGTGCTGTATAGTTGGGAACCGTGACCAGTATTTTTGTGCCGCCAGCGAAGGAATTGTATAATACAGATGCAGCAGTATGCGGATCCTTTAAATGCTCCAGCACTTCGCCCAGTAAAATAAGCTGCGGTTGAAACTGCGTGGCTGCTTCGGGATAACCAGCAGTGATATCACTGCAAAAAACATTGGCATCACCGGTAAGTGAAGTATATAATTTTACAGAAGCCGCATCAGCATCCACACCACAAAGCCCGGCCGTTATTGTTTTAAGCTGCAGGTGCAGCAGGGTTTTATCGTTTACCCGCTGTGCTGTAAACGGCTGGTCAGAAAAGCCCACATGCAACACTTTTTTATTACGGCATTCATCCAATATAAAATCAACACGGTTAAAAACAGCACTGCCTTTTACAGGAATTTGCTGTAAAAAAGCGGCGGCCTCCCCTTTCACTCTTTTATGCAGGCTGCGTTTGAGCAACCCCAGCGATATGCCGGTAACCAGCCAGTTTATTTTTGATCGGATACTCAAGTGTATGAATTAAAGTGATACCAGTCTTTTAAGATCAGCCAGGCGCAACCCGAAAAAATCAGTTATAAAAAAATATTCTTTTTTGCGCAAACTTGCCAGCAGCGATATCATACAGGCAATATATGCCAGGCTGCTTGCAATGGCTGCACCATTGATGCCGCAAAGCGGTACCAGCATTACATCGGCCACCACCACTATTACCAGTGCCAGTGCCGATGCGGTTAAATTGGCCGCGATCATTCCCCGCCCGCCGGTATAAGCTGCTAACACGGTAACGATGCTTAATGCAAAAAAACCGGGCAGATAAAAAACAGCTGCCAGGTACATCATATCAAAATCATCGCCAAACAAAGCAGGAAAAAGCCAGAAGCCGGTGGCCACAACGCCCAATACCAGCGGCACAAAAACAACGGTGATGATCCTGCAATAAAACTGTGTTTTGCCTAAGTATATTTCTTCATTGCTTCCCGCAGTATAAGGAAAGAGCACAGTTGCCACCATGGAGGGAACCAATACCAGCAACTGCCCGAATTTAGATACCTGTATGTAGTTGCCCAATGCTGCAGCGGTACAGTACCTGCTCACAAAATAATAATCGATACGGGTTAGCAAAAAAAACAGCAGGTTGCTGATGAACACCATGCCAGAAAAGGCAAAGAGTTTTTTCAGCAGCACAATGTTTACGGCCATAATGTTCACCTGCCGGTTATAATCCTTATAAAAAAACAGTGCATACAGCAATGCCTGCGCTGCAAACCCATACATGTAGAGCTGTACCGGCAACAGGGTTGATTTTTTGCCGGCAAAATACAGTACCGCAAAAACTGCCAGCAATACAAAATTCACCCCTGCCGAAATTATATTGGGCGTAAGAAAAATCTTATTGGAAGCAAACAGCGCATTGAAATATGTTATGGCAATATTGCTTACCACGTATAACATGGCGTTCAGCAATGTAATTTTAATATCCAGGAAAACCAGGATGGCCGCACTGATAAACACCTGCAATACCAGCCATAGTACCAGGGCGCCGGCAATGCCATCGTCATCCGCATCTTTTTTACTTTTAAAAAAAACCGTACCCGATTCAAGGCTGAAGCCCTGGAGCAGTGCCAGCATGGCAAGCAGGGTGATATCATAATAAAACACACCGCTCTGTTCCGCACCCAGCAGCCGCACCAGCAGCAGGTTGATGCAAAACATGATGACCGTATTCATCACCTTCCATGATATGGTATGCCGTAAAGCTTTATTGAATTGCATAAGCAAACAGGTGCAGGCGGCACAAATATATACTGCTCCCTTCATAACACCATCACTGCGGCCCCTTATACTCCAATTGAAATAATCAGTAATTTACACATAAATTAACCGCATGGCGCTGTTACGGAAACTGAACACAAAGGCCAAAACCGAGATCAATACCGGCTTTGGCACCAATACTGCTGATTATGGCGGACGCTTCATCAACAAGAACGGCCAGGCCAATATCAAAAAAAGAGGCATACCACTTTTTGAACGCATCAGCTGGTACCATACCATGCTGGCCATGCCCAGGTGGAAATTCTTATCGCTCATCATTCTTTTTTATATCTCGGTGAACCTGCTTTTTGCAGGCATTTATTATGCCGCCGGGGTTGAAAAACTCAATGGCATTAGTGGTGGCACCGAAGCAGAAAAATTTGGAGAGGCATTTTTCTTCAGTGCACAAACGCTTACCACTGTTGGGTACGGACATGTAAGCCCGTCAGGGTTTTTAATGAGCTCCATCGCGGCTATTGAAGCGCTCACCGGATTGCTGAGCCTGGCCAGTGCCACCAGTTTGCTGTACGGGCGTTTCAGCAAACCAACCGCCTATCTTAAATTTTCTGAGAATGCCATTATTGCCCCTTATAAAGACATTACTGCACTGATGCTGCGCATTGCCCCTTTTAAAAACACCACGCTGATAGATGCAGAAGTGAAAGTAATGGCCGGTATGGGTGTGGAAGAAAACGGCAAAACATTCAATAAGTTTTTCCCGCTTTCGCTGGAGTTTGAAAAAGTGAATACGCTTACGCTCAGCTGGACCATTGTTCATCCTATTACAGAAGACAGTCCTTTTTATAATTTTTCCAAAGAAGATTTTGAGAATGCATCGGGAGAGATCATGGTATTTGTAAAAGCGTTCGACGATATGTTCAGCAATACTGTTGTGGCAAGAAGTTCATATACTTTCAGGGAAATTGTGCACGGCGCCAAATTCAATCCCATGTACCACCGCAACAGCGATGCCAATGTTACGGTGCTGGATCTTGAAAAACTGAACAGCTTCAATAAGGTGGATATTGCCGCAGCAAACACCGGCCTTACCAAAGCTGCCAGTTCGTGATGATTATTTTAAGCTGTTGATGATAGCGGCAAATTCTGCGGCCACCAGGCTGGCGCCTCCCACCAAACCACCATCCACATCGGGCTTGCCAAATATTTCTTTTGCATTGGCTGCCTTTACACTGCCGCCATATAAAATAGAAATACTACCGGCCACAGCATCACCATATTGTGCTGCCATTACCGAGCGGATATGCGCATGCATTTCCTGCGCCTGTTCACTGGTGGCAGTTTTACCTGTACCAATGGCCCAAATGGGTTCGTATGCAATTACAAAATTGGTGAGCTGTTCTGCAGTTAAATGAAACAGGCTTTCTTTTAATTGTGTTTCCACAAAACTGTTTTGCGTACCGGCTTCCCTTATTGATAAAGGTTCGCCGCAGCAGAAAATGGGTTTCAATCCGTATTCAAAACAGATATTTACTTTTTCAGCCAGCATGCTGTTGGTTTCATTAAAATATTCACGGCGTTCGCTGTGTCCTAAAATCACGTAAGGCACACCGATGCTTTGCAGCATTTCGGCACTTACTTCGCCGGTATAGGCTCCGCTTTTTTTATTGTAACAGTTTTGAGCCGATACAAATACATTTTTTTTACCCGCCAGTTTTGCACTGATGGTTGTTAAGTAAGGAAAGGGCACACCAAAAACGGCCTGCTGGTGCTCACCGAGGTTATGTGGTATTTTCACCAGTTCATCAATCAAAGCCTCCCCCTGTTGCAGGGTCAGGTTCATCTTCCAGTTAGCAGCTGCTATTTGTTTACGCATTATATAAGGGTTTAAAATTTTTTATAGATATCAGTGAGCACTTTCTTTTCCTTTTCTGTTATGGTAAAGCCTTTCAGCTGTTTCCACCGGTCAATATCTGCCAGCGCATTTTGCAGTTTGTAACGGGTTAGGCCATCGCTGCCCCAGCTGAAATGCGGAATATATTTTGGCGTGAGCCCCTGTGCAAATACGTTACTGCAAATTCCCACAACGCTGCCGGTATTGAAAGAAGTATTGATGGCGGCTTTTGAATAATCACCCATCAGCAAACCGCCTTTGTTCCCGGCGCTCATTTCCTTATTGGCCGCATGCACCCAGTAGGTAACATCACCGCAGTTATTTTTTAAATTGCTGTTGCTGGTACCGGCCCCAAGATTACACCATTCACCAATCACGCTGTCGCCCAAATACCCGTCGTGCGCCTTGTTGCTGTAACCCATGAGTATGGAATTTTTTATTTCACCACCGGCCAGGCAATACGGTCCCAGCGTGGTGGCGCCGTATATTTTTGCACCCGCCTTTACCAGGCTGCTTTCTCCCATGGCAAAGGGACCACGAATAACAGATCCTTCCATTATGGTGGCGTTTTTTCCAATATACACCGGCCCGGTGGAAGCATTGATGATACAATGTTCCATTTGAACACCGGCTTCTGTGAATATTTGTTTGGGATTGATCAGCTTGTTTGTTTTTGAAACCGCCTTGCTTTTTTTCCGGGCAGTAAGCAATTCAAAATCATTTCTTATTTCTTTATCGTTTAGCTGGAAAAGTTGCCAGGGATAATGCAGTACATCCACGTTTTCTTCAAACTCAACAGACCGGCTCATTTTGATCTTGTGCAGCCCCTTCACTTCCCCGGAAGAAAATTTATAGGCAATGGCGCCTTCGCCCTTTGCAGTAAGAAACTCGCCGTGCTGCAGTTTTTTTATTTTGTTTACGAGCGGTTTGGTGGGCAGTACATTGGCATGCACCATTAAACAGGTATCGGCACCGATATTTTTGTCTATTTTAATACTGCGTTCATCATCCAGGTAATATCCTTCCCATTTATCAAATGAAGGCAGGCCCAGCATTTTTTCCCATTTTTCCCTGATGGTTAAAATCCCGATACGCAAATCCTGTATATGCCTGGTAAGAGTAAAGGGGTGCAGGTTTTGGGGCTGGCAGTATTCTTCTGTAAAAATAAGTTTAACCATAGCCCGGTTGCAATTATTCAGCGAAGCTACATAATAAGCGGTTACAGGTAAAACTTTTCTGTACTCACACTGCTGCCGGGATTTTATTTTTTTGATAGATACGGCTCTTCAATAAACCTGCACGGTTCAGCAGGTAAATAAAAGTATTGTAAACAATGCCCAGCCCGTACACAATGCTCCGCCTGAAATTGATGGAAGAAGCCTCTTCAAAATATTTTGCGGGGCAGCTGATTTCGCCTATGCGGTATTGCTGGCCGATGATCTGCAGCAGCATCTGGTTGTCAAAAACAAAATTATTGCTGTTGCTGTTATAATTCACCGTTTCCAGCACGCTGCGGTTAAAGGCCCGGTAACCGCTGTGGTACTCTGATAATTTTTGCCCCAGCAACAGGTTTTGAAACAGGGTAAGCATCCTGTTGAAAATGTATTTGTATGCGGGCATTCCTTTTTGCATGGCTTTTCCGCCAAGAATACGGGAGCCAATGGTAACATCAAATACGCCTTTGGCTATAGGATCTGCCATCGCAGTGATGAGCTTGGGATCGTACTGGTAATCGGGATGCAGCATTACAATAATATCGGCACCCAATGCCAGTGCTTTATTGTAACAGGATTTTTGATTACCGCCATAACCCAGGTTTTTTTCATGGAGGATGATATGGCTGATCTTCAGTTTCCGGGCTTCATCTATCGTTCCGTCGCGGCTGGCATCATCCACCAGCACAACATCATCCACCACATCAAAGGGAATGTCGTTATACGTTTGAACCAGTGTTTGGGCCGCATTATAGGCAGGCATCACAACAATTACTTTCTTCCCTTGTATCATAAAATCATTTACAGTCAAAAACAAGATAACAGCCATTGGCAACAGCTGCAACCGGTTTGTATTTTTTCAGCCAGTCGTAGCGGTGATAGTTCCAAATATCCGCATAATCATCCAGCATGAGTATAAATTTTCCCTTCTGCCCGGTAAGCGGCGCAAATTGAACTTCCGGGTGTTCTTTCATATATGCAGCAAGGTATTGACCGCCCTGGTTAAAGCTGATATTACTGACTCCCACCACATCATACGCCATTGTTTTATCAGTGATGAACTCATTGGTATAGGCAAATGTGTTTTTGAAATATACCCACGAAGAGATACAGGCGTATGCAGTGATAATTGCAAAGCCGGCCTTGTATGGCAATCCCTTTTTTGCAATCCATGGAATAATACCGGCTACAAATACAAACAAAGGCGGATAAAGAAATACAATATGCCTTACGCCGCACTGTGTGTTATACATGAAATTAAACAGCAGAAAATAGAACAGCACAGGCAGCAGCAGGAAGAATTCCCTTGCAAAAAAATCAGTCATTTTTTTCCTGGCAGCGGTATACCATGTGGTTATTGCAAGAAAGATCAGTATCCCCACCGGGGTTTTATAAAAGAAAGTAACAAAGTAGTAATACCAGAAACCGCCGCCGGTTTTACTATGACCCAATATTGTTACATTTCCAAAAGAGCTCTCTGGCAAGCCCCGGTGCCCTCCCCCGATCTGGTCGCAGTATTTGGCCATATCCAGCCCTGTTATATACGGTTGTGCGGCAGGTACCGGTAAATTTCCCGGCAGCATATGCTGCAGTGAAATAAAGAAATCGCTGTAAAAATGATAGTCTTTAATTGCGGTGAAGGGTTTATAAAAAAGATAGGCCGCATTTATCAGCAGCCAGTTAATGGCGATGAAAATAAAAAACCAGGTGATTATTTTTTTCCTGTTGGGGATTTTCTTTTGGGTGATCCAGTATATCCAGATGCAAAGCGGCGACAGCAAATACAAATAAGTCAGCGACTGCTTCACCACCTGCGACAGTGCAATACATACTGCAAACAATATAAAGTTCCTGGTTGTGCTGCTGGCACAAAATTTCCAGGCAGTATAAATTGTGGCAAGCATAAAAAACGAGGAATAAGCATCGGTTGTAACCAAAACCGATGCGGCCAGGTTATTGGGACAAATGCTCATAAGTAAAGCGGCAAATAAACCCGCTGCTTCACCATACCATTCAGCGGCAAAACGAAATACCAGTAAAATAGTGAGCAGCGAAAAAAAGAGTGTAATGTACCTTCCAGTTAAAACATCTGCAGTGCCTCCATCGGATTTTTTCATTTTGGGATGAAGCAGCTGCTCTGCAATGCGGGGCAGCGTATTCAGCACAGTTACCGGCATTTTACTGTTGTCGGCATCCACCCTAACCCTTTCCGGCTGCCCTTTTAATAAACGGATCGCATAACTCAAATGGGCGTTTTCATCCCATGTAACAGACCAGTGTTTTACAGAATACACACCGTTTGCCAGGTAAACCAGCATAATGATTGCTAAAATCAATCTGTAACGGGGCATTAATTGTGTGGGTTAGTTGATTGGGCAGCAAATTAAATCATACGGAAATGAAACACAATAAAAAATCCCCCCGGAGAACCGGAGGGACTTAAAGTATAGCCATGAAAAACAAACTTGTGCTAAAGATAATGATCTCCGGCAATTATTTCGTCTTTTTTTCGTAACGTTTTTTAAACTTGTCAATACGGCCTGCTGTATCCACCAATACATTCTTACCTGTATAGAAAGGGTGAGATGTGTTGGAAATCTCTAATTTAATAAGAGGGTACTCGTTTCCGTCTTCCCATTTTACAGTTTCTTTACTGTAAGCAGTAGAGCGGCTTAAAAATGAGTGGCCGTTACTCATATCTTTAAAAACAACAGTTTTGTAAGACTCTGGGTGAATTCCTTTTTTCATGATTTTTTGTTTTTGCTGCACGGATTTTGCCGTACAAATTTTTAAGTGTGCAAAGATAAGGAGTTTTTAGTGGTTTTATGTAGCAAGTTCAGCCTTTTTCGTTAACAGGCAACTAAATAACCGGTGCTTTTATCTGTAAATTAAAAATCAGACTGGAACTTGTAAAAGCTGTTATCAACTTTTCATATTCACCACTTGTAAGGCAATCCCTAACCCCCAGCTTTTACTTGCATGTATAACCTCCTGTAAATCATCTATTTTTTTACCAGTCACCCTGATGATATCATCCATAATGGCTGCCTGCACTTTTAAGCCGGCATCCTTAATCAGCTTCACAATTTTTTTTGCGTCTTCCTGTTTGATTCCGTTTCTAACCACTACTTCCTGTTTCATTACTTTCCCGCTCTGGTAAGGTTCTTTACTAAAATCGTATATCTCGGCAGCCAGTCCCTGTTTCATACTGCGGCTGATCATCACATCTCTTATCTGCCCGAGCTTCATATCACTGTCGGCTTCCAGGTTTACTTTAAATTCTTTCTTGTTTAATTCTATCACCACGTGGCTGCCCTTAAAGTCGAAGCGGTTGGTGATTTCTTTGTGAACCGTATTGATGGCATTGTCTAATGTTTGCAGGTCAACTTTACTGCTAAAATCAAATGAAGGCATACTACTATTTTTCTCAAAAGTATTACTTAATGCCGAATATTAAAATGGCGAATATCGAATGCAATACATCAGCTGCACCACATTCGATATTCGCACATTCGCTATTATTCAATACTGTACTAACGTTAGTTTCCTCCTTTCACACGGTTCTGTTCATCCCCTGCACCACCTGTTTTACGCTTTTGCACCCCTTTAATGGGTTTGCCAAAACGGTAACTGAAGCTGATAGTGGCCACCCTGTTGTCGCCATACTGGCGAAACCTTGCTTCGGTGTTCTGGAAGTTGATATCGCCCTTAGGGTTACGGCTGTTCAAAATATCATTTACGCTGAGTTTAATGGTACCCTTGTTTTTGATCACCTGCTTTTGCACACCTGCATTCATTTGACCCAGCGCCTTGATAGCGATCTGACCCTCCACCCCTTTTGTACGATACCAGCCGCTCAGTTCTGCACTCCAGCCCTTGTTAAATTTAAACTGGTTGTTCACATTGGCCAGGAAAGTGGTGGCATGCGTGTTGATGTCTTCACCGGTTGACAGCCTTCCTGCAAACTGGTTATATTTCGCTTCGGTATACACCATGGTATTCCACCACTTGGCAATGCCTTTTTGCACGCTAACAGAAACACTGGCATCATTCATATGGCCATAATTACCCTGGCGTACAATAGTGGCAAAATCCTTTTGTTCAAAAATCTCAGTGAACAGATCCTTAGTATAACTGTAGTTAACTGTTGTGGTGAGGAACTGTTTAAAGGTATGCGACATTTCCAGTACATGCGAGTACATAGGCCTCAGGAACGGGTTACCGGCGCCGTAAGTGTATTTATCCAGGAAGAACATGAACGGGTTCAGGTCTTCGTAGTCGGGGCGGTTGATCCTTCTGCCATAAGAAAAGCTGAACTGGTTTTTTTCCGATGCATTGTATCCCACAAACACTGTTGGAAACAGGCTGGTATAACTCCTGTTAAAAGAAGAATCGGGATGCAGCGGGTTACCGTACTGGTGACCCTTATAGTTGGTGTTCTCGAGGCGCAGGCCGGTTTGCAGGCTCCATTTTTTCATCTCCTTATTAAAGTTCAGGTAGGCTGCATTGATATTTTCTTTGTAATCGAACGTATTGGTTTTGTCGTAATCGGGGTTTTTTGTGCCGCCCACGAGGTTAAAATATCCTGCGGTATTATCTGTTTCCACAAAACTTGATTTAAGACCTGCTTCAATTTTGGCGCCTTTCTTCAGCGGATGGGTATAATCTGTTTTGCCGGAATAGATGCGGATGGATGAGGGCAGTTCGCCCAGCAGCACATCACTGTTTTTATACCCCCAGCTGGAAGTATAGCTGGCATTGGTGAACCACTGATCTTTATTGGAGTTATAAGTAAGAAAATCAAAATCTGCAGTAAGCTCCTTACCCGTTGAGTCAAACTGGTGGCGGAAGTTTACATTCACACTGCCGTTCTTCCATTTTGAGTGTTCGCTGTTACGGGCGGTAACAATTGAATCCAGCACACCATTACTGCCTTTTAAATAACTGGTGTTTTCACCATTCTGCACAAAAGGATTGGTTACACCCGATACCACCACACCCAATGTTGTTTTCTTACTGAGATAATAGTCGGCACCAAGTTTTGCACTGTAGTTTCCGCTATGCCTGTTAGAGAAAGACACCTGTTCAAAAATGGCTTTTGTGCTTTTATCATTATTGAGATATCTCCTGTAAATATCCAGCTGCTGAAAACCGTTGCGGTAGTTACCACTCAGGGTGCTGAAGAGATTGAGTTTGCCGTTTTTGTAATTCAGGTTAAGGCTGTTACTGGTTTTTGAATAGATGCCCTGGGTATAGGCTGTTGATGCACTTCCGTTAAAACCCTTTTGTTTGTTCTTTTTTGTTTTGATGTTGATGATGCCAGATCGGCCCGAAGCATCATATTTAGCCGAAGGGTTTGTCATGATCTCTATTTGTTCCAGCTGGTTGGCCGACATATTGCGCAACATATTGGCAAGTTCGGGACCAGAAAGATAGGTCTGCTTACCGTCGAGCATGATCATTACGCCCTGTTTTCCTTTAAGGCTAACATTACCATCTTTGTCTACCGTAACACCAGGTGCTTTTTCAAGCACTTCCAGTGCGGTACTTCCCGTACTGCTGATAGATGACTCCACGTTCAGCACGGTTTTATCTGCCTTGCGTTCAATGAAAGGTTTTTTGGCGACAACAGTTACGCCTGTAAGGCTTTTTTCGGCAGGTACCAGTTGCAGTGTTCCGGCATTAAAAACCGGGCTGGCTGCAGAAAGAACAAAAGAATTGCTGTAGGTTTTTGAATGGCCGATGGAGGTTGCCAGCAGCAGGTAATCTCCATATTTAATGTTTTCGAGAACGAATTTTCCCTCTTTGTCTGCCACGGCGGTTTTAACCACAGCCGAGTCTTTTGCATTTAAAAGAGAAATTGAGGCAGCATCTATAATTTTTTGATTGCCACCATCTTTGATGTTTCCGGAAATTGTACCAGAATTGTTAGTTTGGGCTTGGCTGCACAAAGCAATAGTGCCTGCAACCAACAGGTTGAACAGTTTTTTCATGTCTATACTTTTTGTTTTTATTCCGGTGGCTAACCCGGAAATGGCTATTTGAAAAATTGCAGTTACAAATTCATAACTACTTCACAAAAGTAGGTACTTTGTTTTGCATAGTACATTGTTTTGTACTGAACGGCAAAATAGCTGGATGACCGGTACCAGTGTAAAACAATGGTATCACTGCTGCATCAATACGGAGCAGAAAACTGATTTGTTACAAATGAGAAAAACTTACTTCGCTTTGTAGTTGCGGTACTGGAATAAAGCAAGCACAACACCCGCTAACACCAGCATCAAGGCAATAACCTGTGCCTGGGAGGGTTGAAATCCGAAAATATGGTAAGTATCATTCACCCTTATTCTTTCGATGGTAAAGCGCTCGAGGCCGTTCAGCACCAGGTAAACACCAAACATCACCCCCGGCACTTTTATCCTTTTCCGTACCAGCCATAACACTAAAAAGATTATGAGCCCCATCAGTGTTTCATAAAAGGGAGTGGGAAATACTGGTAGTGGCAGTACGCGGTTATGCTCATCGGTATCTCCGGGAATTTTTACCCCGTCGATATTTACGTTTTTAGGATAGGTATAGGCAACCATCCACACCGGTAAAAAGGAAGGCGCTTTAATACTGATATTATGCACCGCATCCAGCGATGCCGCACGGCGGCCATTATATTCATTTGATTCGGGCAGTTTTCCATACAGGAAATAAGCCGAATCTTTTTCCAGTGCCTTCCTTAATTCGCCGGGAGCGGCAAGGTGTACTGCCCCGGTACTGTCAGCCACATAGGCACTGTTATACACTCCCCAGTCGCCATCACCGGCCACCTGGCAGCCAATGCGCCCTACAGCATAAGCCAGTATCAGTGCCGGTGCTGCTGCATCTATAAGGTGAACGATTTTTATCCCTTTTTTAGATGCATACCAAATAATGACAGCCGCAGCCACTATAAGGCCGCCATAAAAAGTTAGTCCGCCTGCAGAAAACAAACGCCCGATGGGATCTTTTACAAACTCATCCCAGTTTTCAAAACTGTCGAACAATTTTGCTCCAAGGATTCCGAATACCAGTCCCAGGATCACAATATCTCCCACCCTGTCATGCGGCCAAATACGCACATTACGGCGTTCGGGTTCTTTTAATTTTTGCTTGTTCTTCTCATACCATTTTAAACCCGCAAGGGCAAGCGCCAAAACAAGACCGCCCAATACACTCCCATGTGAAGAAAAGATATAGGCCTGCGGATTCATGTCATCGGGCCTGTTAAAAATGAGACCGAAAACCTTATAGCCAAATACAAAGCCAATAATTGCATTGATGATAAGATCAGATACAGATGCTGGCTTGCCTACGGTGATCATTTCTTCCCTGGGAGAAAGCAGGCCCAGTTTTTCTTTTCGCTTTAATTCTTTTGTAAACACAATAGCAGCGGCTACAAACGAAAGCGCCACCATCAGCCCGAAAGTATTCAATACACCCAGGGCTTTCCATTCCACCCCAAACCAGTCCTTAAAAACATAATACAGATTTGCATACATAGTTACCGTGTTTTACAGGGGTGCAATATATCCAATAATTCAAAGCCGGAAAGCGAAGGCAAAAAAAATCCCGCCACAGGGCGGGATAACATACTAACCATCGTAATAATATTAATTACAGTATTGTTCAAATGCACCAATCAGGTTCTCGGCGATCATTTGTGCACTGCGGCCTTCAATCATATGCCTTTCTACAAAATGAACCAGCTGTCCATCTTTAAAAAGTGCAATTGAAGGTGATGAAGGAGGATAAGGCAATAAATGCTCCCTTAATTTTTTTACAGCCTCCACATCAAAACCTGCAAAACTGGTGGTAAGATGGTCGGGTTTTTTTGCACTGCTATTAACAGCCATTAAAACACCCGGCCTTGCAGTACCAGCACTGCAGCCGCAAACAGAATTGATCACCACCAGCGTGGTACCTTTATCACCCAGCGTTTTTTCAACAGCCTCGGCGGTAAGCATTTCAGAAAAACCATTTTCTGTCAGCTCTTCTTTCATTGGAATTACAATTTCTTCCGGATACATATTTATTGTAGATTTTTTAGAAGAACAAAATTAAGCACATCCAACCGGATGGCGAAACATTGATTTTTCACAGGTGTGCAATCCACAAAAACTGCCGTTATGTCTTTTATAAAACATCAAAAAAGACATTATGTCCGTAAAATTGCCAGCAAACTTGAAATTCCGTCACGAAAAACCGGGTGGAACGCATTTTGAACATTGACTCTTGTACTCAAAAATTTAAAAACTAAAATAAAATACTATGACACTGGTAAGAACAACAAACCCCTTTGCCAAATCATTTGATGGCCTTATGAACGAGTTTTTTAATGAACTGCCTTCTAACCTGGGTAAAACCTTCAGGGAAGATGTATGGGCTTTTCCGCCGGTTAATATCACCGAGCAAAACGACGTGTACAGCCTACAGTTATCTGCTCCCGGTTACGATAAAGCAGATTTTAACCTGAAGCTGGATGGCAACATTTTAACCATCAGCGCCGAAAAGAAAACGGAGAACAAGGTGGAAAATGAAAAAGTGATCCGCAAAGAGTTCAGCGTAAAAAACTTTAAACGCAGCTTTACCGTAGATGACAAGATCAATGCGGGCAATATTACTGCCAGGTACGAAAACGGGGTTTTATATGTAGAACTTCCCAAAAAAGAAGAAGTGAAAGCAGTAGCGAAAGAAATAACAATTCTGTAAGAGTTTTTATAGCATACAGTTGGTTTTGATTTAATCCCCGTTATTCTTAACGGGGATTTTTATTTACCATTGCCCTGGCCGTTCATTAACCGTTTTTTTCTTTTCTCTATCCAGTCTTCTTCCTTTTCTGTAGTAAAGGCCTGCACCAGCGCAATAATAAAAAGCAAGGCAATATTTCCGGCCATAAAGGCAAGGCTGTAACTGTTGAAGTAACCAATATCATAAGTACCCGCTGTAAGTTTAAAATAATGCAGCAGGTCGTTCACCAGCACAACGGCACAAATACAAAATGCAATAATGAAAAGCAGCTGGGAAATAATTTTTACAATCTTTGCAGGATGTTTTTTGGTGCGCTTTATAAAAATATAATACACCGCACCAAAAAGGGCCGGCGGTATTACCACCACCACCAGCTCGTAAAAAATATCCAGCGGTCTTGAAGCAAACACCTTAAAGAACCCGTAAAAAAAACCAATGAAAAGTGCGATAGTAACCGGCACGGCTAAAAACAAACCAAACACCAGCACATAAAGCTTTGAATATTTTGTGAACCTGTCGTCCATAATCATCCTAACTGAAATAACTCAGGTTTGTTTTTGGAGTGAGGGATAAAAGTGTTTCATACATCAGCTTTACAGTGTTTTCAATATCGTCTTTGTGCAGCATTTCCACGGTGGTATGCATATAACGCAGCGGTATTGAGATGAGCACAGAAGGACAACCGTCATTCGCATACGCAAATGAATCGGTATCGGTACCGGTACTCCTGCTTACTGTACGTAACTGCACGGGTATCTTATTTTTAGCAGCAGTATCCTGTACAAAATCCAGCAGTTTATTATGCACCGCCGGACCATAGGCCAGCGAAGGCCCCTTACCACAGGCACACTCCCCTTCAATGATCTTACTGATCATGGGCGTGGTGGTATCGTGTGTTACATCGGTAATAATGGCTACATTGGGTTTGATACGGCGTGCGATCATTTCGGCACCACGTAAACCAATTTCCTCCTGCACGGCATTTACAACATATAAACCAAAGGGAAGTTTTTTACGGTTTTGTTTCAGCAGCCGCGCCACTTCTGCAATCATAAATCCGCCCACACGGTTATCAAATGCACGGCCAATAAGATAATCATAGGCCAGTTCTTCATAGCCTTCCTCGTAAGTTGCCACAGCGCCAATATGAATACCCAGCGCCGTTACTTCGCTTTTGTTACGTGCACCGCAATCCAAAAAGAGGTTATCCACTTTGGGCTGCGCTTCCTTTCCATCATTATTGCTGAGCCGGGTGTGAATGGCCGGCCAACCAAAAACCGCTTTAACCGGACCTTTTTTTCCATGTATGATCACACGTTTTGCAGGCGCTATCTGGTGATCTACCCCCCCGTTTCTTTTTAAATATACCAGTCCTTCGGGTGATATATAATTTACAAACCAGCTTATTTCATCTGCGTGCGCTTCTATCACCACTTTAAATGTGGCTTCAGGATTGATGACCCCTACAGCAGTTCCATAGGGATCGGTAAAATGTGTATCGGTAAAAGGCTTTATATAATCGAGCCACAGTTTTTGCCCGCTGCTTTCAAAGCCGGTGGGAGAAGCGGTATTGATATAGTTTTTTAAAAAACCGTATGATTCTTTGGTTAAAATGCTCTTTGCTTTTTTTGACTTGGCCATTGCGGTATGTTTAATACCGGCAAAATTAACTAAATAGATGCCACAAAAGTTGCCAATGCCGAAAACAGCATAAGCCCATCCACCCAGAAATAGTAAAAATAATAACCCTGTTTTTTTAAAGACTGCCGGTACGTTATTGCAACGGCCACCCCTGTTACCAGCAACGCAATGATCTGGCCCGGCTCATTAAAATGAACCCGGTAAATGATTCCTGCGGTAAGGTAGGCTGCGAATAGAAAGAGCATGATGAGTTTCACCGTAACAGGTTTTAACATGGTGGTAAGACTTTGCAATCCGCGTATTTTGTCAACATGCGTATCCCTTGCATCAAAAACAATGCACAGCATCAGCATAAATAAAAAGCGGATGACAAAAAGCAAAGACAATGCAGCAGTATTGCCTGCATGTGCATACCTGTACGGAATATACACGGCAGTGAATGCCCAGGTAAATGCAAGCAGGGCCGTTTTAAGCAAACCGGCACGCCTTGTTACCTGTATCCATTTAAAGGGCAGCAGCGGAACAGCATACAGCAATGTAAGAATGGCCGACACGGATATCACCGGCAATATTTCACTCAGGTGAAAAAGTGAAATAATCAAACCGGCAGCAGCAACAAAAAGCACAATGCTGTTGGAAAGGTATTTACCAATATGTATAAAGATATTCCCAGGCGCAAAAGAATAGCTGCTAAGCAGCCAGTAAAAATTATAACTGCTGATGGTGGAGAAGAAAATAAACCAGTAAAACCAGCCCGATAGCTGCACCTGCAGTAAAATAGCTGTTTGAAAACATTGTGCCGCTGCACAGGCGGCTATAAAAAGCGAGTGTGAAACTATAAATTGCAGCAGCTTCATTAAGGAATATAATAAACCGGTTTGCCGGTTTTTATCACATTGCTCTTGTTTTTGGCAAAATCCTTTACATACACTTCAAAATAAATAGTGTCCCTTGTAGAGCGGCTGCTGCCCAAAAACTGTTTCATATAAACTGAGATATCTCCCGAAAAGTTTTTGGTGGCAATGGGCTTGATATTGGGCAGCACTGCAGAATCGGCCCGGTTGGTGCTCAGGTTCTTGATAAATATATAAGAAGTGTCTTTGCCGTTGATATAACCTAGGTCACCTTCGGCATCGGTTATATGTATGGTAAGCACGGGAATATCTTCATCAATGGTGCCGTTACGGTAAAAGTCTGGTTTGAATTCGGTAAAACTGATCTCCGGAACAGTATTGTATTTATCTTTTTTACAGGATAAAAAAAGGAATCCGGCCAAAGCAAACAATATAATGTAACGCATTATTGTAATTTTGTTACTCAAATTTAATGATAGTAATTGAAACAGCCCGTTAAAAATATTGATCTTGAGCAGGACATATTTGCTGCCTCCGGGGATAATTTTAACGAACTGGCACTGGCCGTTTTTAATTTCCAGCACCAGCATAATACAGTTTACCGTAAATACTGCGACCTGCTGCATATTGAACCGGCTGCGGTTAACAGCATTGAAAAAATTCCTTTTTTACCTGTACAGTTTTTTAAAACGCATGCGGTAACCACCACCGTTTTTGAGCCTGCGGCTGTTTTTGAAAGCAGCGGTACCACGGGCACGGAAAGCAGCTGGCATTTGGTAAAAAAACTATCCCTGTACAAAAAGAGTTTTATAAAAGGTTTTGAACATTTTTACGGCAGTCCTTCGGGCAAATGCATACTCGGACTGCTGCCCTCCTATCTTGAACGCGGTAATTCATCGCTTGTATACATGGTGGATGAACTGGTAAAACTGAGCGAACATAAACTAAGCGGCTTTTACCTGGATGATTTTGAAAAACTGCACAATACTTTATTGCATAACGAAATTTTGAAGCAGCCCACATTGCTCATCGGGGTTACCTATGCACTGCTTGATTTTGCAGAAAGATATCCCATGCAGCTGCGCAATACCATTATCATGGAAACCGGCGGAATGAAAGGCCGCAGGGAAGAACTCACCCGGCATCAGGTGCACGGCATATTGCAAAAACAACTGGGTGTGCAACTGGTGCATTCAGAATATGGCATGACCGAATTGTTATCGCAGGCCTATTCAAAAGGTGATGGCATTTTTCATTGCAGCCCCTGGATGAAAATTTTGATAAGGGAGGAAGATGACCCCTTTGCCATAAAGCCAGCCGCAACATCCTGCAGCAGGGGCATTACGGGTTGTATTAATATCATTGACCTTGCTAATTTATACAGCTGCAGTTTTATTGCGGTAGAAGATATCGGGCGTCTTTACAGCAATAACAGCTTTGAAGTACTGGGCAGGATTGACAATAGCGATGTAAGAGGGTGCAGTTTACTGGCCATTTAAAGAGTTTATTCACAATTTTATTTTTTTGGTGTAAAAATTCATTTTTTTGATGTTGATTATTAAATGAATACCCTTATCTTTGCAATCCAAAATTTTTGAGGCGATTTGGTAGCTCAGTTGGTAGAGCAATACACTTTTAATGTATGGGTCCTGGGTTCGAGTCCCAGCCAGATCACAAGCCCCCGCCACAGCGGGGGTTTTTTATTTTAAAAAATTTATCTTTTGCAGTCATAATCAATATATTTTTGTCAATAATATCTTTTATGAGCAATTTTTTTAAAAATAAAGTGGTGGCCGTAACCGGTGGAAGCGATGGTATTGGCCGCGGACTGGTGGAATTATTATTGGAAATGGACGCAAAAGTGGCTACCTGTGGCCGCAACCAGGATAAACTGTACGACCTGCAGGTTGCCAATGCAGGCAAACCGCTTCATACGCTGGTGGCTGATGTAAGTAACTACAACGACTGCCGCAATTTCATCAACAGCACGCTTAAAACATTTGGTGGCATTGATATTCTCATCAACAATGCAGGTATATCCATGCGGGCACTGGTTAAGGATGCAGAGCTGGATGTATTTAAAAAAGTGATGGACATTAATTATTACGGCACCGTATACTGTACCAAAATGGCACTGCCTTCCATTATTGAAAGAAAAGGAACAGTAGTGGCTGTATCATCCATTGCCGGTTACAGGGGATTGCCCGGCCGGAGCGGATACTCTGCCAGCAAATATGCAGTGAACGGCTGGATGGAAGCACTAAGAACGGAACTGATACACGATGGCGTGAATGTGATGTGGGTTTGTCCGGGATTCACCTCATCCAACATACGCAATGTGGCGCTTAACAGTAAAGGCGAAAGCCAGGGAGAAAGCCCCATGGATGAGGCAGCCATGATGACAGCAAGAGAATGTGCCACACATATTTTAAAAGCAGTAGAAAAAAGGAAACGCACACTGGTACTCACGTTTACCGGTAAAAGAACCGTGTTCATGAATAAATTTTTCCCTGGCTGGGCCGATAAACTGGCGCATAAATTCTTTTTTAAAAACGGGGAACTCATAAAATAAATGTTACCTGGCTGATCTGTTTACCGGTAACCACAATAACCTGGTGCGTAAACTAAGAAACCATTTAACCAGTTTACCAAATAACCAACAAACTATACATGCCTTTACTAACCCTTACATCTGATATAGGCCACCAGGATTTTTTGGTGGGAGCCGTTAAGGGGCAGTTATTACAGGCAAACCAGCAATTCAGCATTGTAGATATCACACATAAACTCTCTCCTTTTAATTACCCGCAGGCGGCCTATGTTTGCCGTAATGCAATAAAGAATTTTACCCCCGGCACCTTTCACCTGGTACTGGTAAACCTGTTCGACGAAAAACCCGAGCACATGCTGCTGGCGGAACATAACGGGCATTTTATTGGATGTGCCGATAATGGTCTCATCACCATGATACTGGAAGAAGTGCCGCAAAAAGTGGTAGCCTTACCGCTTGAAAAAACGCAACAGAAGAACACGGTTTATTGTACCAGCATTTTTGCCAAAGCTTTTAATGAACTCCAAAACGGGAAGAAAATTGAACAGGTGGGCGATCCATCTGTATCCATCCATGTAAAAAACCCGTTAAAACCTTTACTGGGCAATAACTGGATAGAGGGCCAGATCATTTTTATAGATAATTTTGAGAACGTGATTGTAAACATCACCAAAGATGAATTTGAAGAACAGCGCCGCGGCCGCAGTTTTAAAATTGTTTTCAAGCGTGACGAAGTAATTGACCGCATCAGCGAAAGCTATGCCGATGTTATTGAAGGTGAAAAACTGGCTTTGTTCAATTCCGCTGGCTATCTCGAAATCGCAATCAATAAAGGCAATGCCGCCGGTTTGCTGGGCTTGCAGGGTTTTTCTGAAAAACAACAGCACAGCCAGTATATCAACAGCCGCATGTTTTATCAAACTGTAAGGGTTTATTTTGACTAACAGCAGCAAGCAAAAACAATTTCCTATTTTACAACTGCTTTGAATTTTTTACGTAACATATCAACCAACGATACTGACAAACAACTTGTTGCCGCCTTCAAGGAAAGCGGCAAAATGGAATACCTCAGCACGCTGTACCAGCGTTATATGGATCTTGTATTTGGTGTGTGCCTGAAATATTTTAAAGATGCTGAACGCAGCAAGGATGCGGTGATGGATATTTTTGAAGAACTGAATACCAAACTGCGCATGCACGAAGTGGACAATTTCAAGGGCTGGCTGCATGTGCTTGCACGTAATTACTGCCTCATGCAGCTGCGCAGTCCGCGTAATATGAAAACCACAGAATTTAACGCCAATTTTATGCAATCAGAAGAAAATACGCATCTGAATGGCGAAGCCGTGGAAAAAGAAATGAACTTTGTAAAAATGGAACAATGTTTGGAAACCTTACCACAGGAACAAAAGGAAACCGTAAGATTGTTTTACCTGGAAAATAAATGCTACAACGAAATTGCAGCAATTACAGGGCACGAATGGAATAAGGTAAGAAGTTATATACAGAATGGCAGGAGGAATTTGAAAATATGTATGGAAAGCAAACAATAGTTAGAAAAAGAAAAAAACTGTTGCTGCAGGCATTGCAACGGGCGTTTTGAATTTTTACTTTTGAGTTATAAAATGGACACTAACAGTCATAACAACATCTATTCAGCGGAAGATATACAAAACTATCTTTCGGGAAGGCTTAGCCCATTGCAGATGAATGCGATGGAAAAAGCCGCACTGGAAGACCCGTTCCTGGCCGAAGCCATGGAAGGTTATGCTGCTGTAGAAAACGACAGCTGGAGAAAAGAACTGCCTGCCTTAAAAGAATCTTTTGCACGAAGACAGGAAGGCGCCAAACTGATCCCCATCTCAAAAAAGAAAAACAACTGGTGGAAAGCCGCAGCGGCTGTCCTGCTCATTGGTACGGCTGCCGCTTTCGGTTACATTTTTTTCAATAATAAAAAAACGGGCACAGAGATCGCTCAAAATAAAGCGATGGCGCCGGCGGTGATCAAAACCGATTCGCTGGCATCACAAACTACGGTTACTGCACCGGAAACGGCTGATCAAGGCAAAGATGTAACAATTGCGGCTGTGCAACCTGCTAAAGAAAGCAAAACAATTATCAAGGACATCACCCATACCCCGGTGGAAAAAGCTGCCGACAGCCTTTTCGTATATACGCCGCCGGTAAAACAGGCTGCGTCAGCCCCTGTTTTGGCAGAAGCAAAAAGAGAAGATGACGTGGTAGCCGTTACCAAACCCGCCGCTCCATCGCCGGCAAATGCTTCTCCCCAGGCTGGCATAGTTTCCAATAACAGCATGGAAGGGTATTCAAAAAATAACGCAGCAGATTACGACTATTTCAAAAAGAAATCGGAGGCAGTAACTGCTTCCCGCCAGGATACAAAACTGAATAAAGCATTTTTTGCACAGGTACTAAGTGCAGATAATACGCCCCTGCCCTTCGCCAATATCAGCAACAAAAATGAAAACTTTGGCACTTATGCTGATGTGAAAGGAAATTTCAGGCTGCTTTCAAACGACTCGGTGCTTACGGTTGAAGTACGCTCTGCCGGTTTTAAACCCCAGGTGGTAACACTCCGGAGCAACGCCCAGCAAAACAAGATCATTCTTACAGAAGACAATACCGCTTTTGCAAAAACCACTGTTATCAGCAGTAACAGCCCATTAAAAGGAAGAATATCACGCCGTGCGGTGCTGGTAAAAGATTCGGTACTGAATGTGGAGCCGGCAGATGGCTGGGACAACTATTATACTTATGTTGACAACAACATTGAAATACCCGACGATATCCTCAAAAATAATATCCATGGCCAGGTGGAACTTTCCTTTGATGTAAAATCAAACGGCGCCATCACTAATATCAGGGTTGATAAATCACTTTGTGATAATTGCGACGAAGCAGCCATACGCATGCTGCAGCAGGGCCCGCAATGGAAAGTAAAAAAAGGCAAAAAAGGAAAGGGCAAAATAACAGTACAGTTTTAAACAGTACTGTATATTTTTTTGCATCCATTGCCGCACTTCAGTTAGATTTGCTCTCTAAAAATTTATTTATGAAAAGACTGACGTTTGCATTGTTTGCCGCATCATGCATGGCCACATCTGTACAGGCACAGGTTAAAATGCCGCAACCATCTTCCACACAAACCATTAAACAGGATTTTGGTATGGGCAGCATTGAACTGACCTACAGCCGTCCCAATGCCAAGGGCCGTAAAATTTTTGGCGACCTTGTTCCTTACAATAAATTATGGAGAACCGGCGCCAATGGTGCCACCAAAATAAAATTCACCGATGCCATAGAACTGGGCGGTAAAAAAATAGATACCGGCACTTACGTGCTGTACACCATACCCGGAGTTGACAGCTGGGAAATTATTTTAAACAAAGGCGTGAACAACTGGGGCATTGATGGTTACAAAGAAACAGAAGACGTGGTACGCTTTCGTGCGGCTCCCATGAAGATGAAAACAAAACTGGAAACCTTTACCATGCAGTTTGCTGACATCAAACCCGAAAGCTGCCAGTTGCACCTGATGTGGGAAAAAACGGTGGTAGCCATCCCCATTACCACCAATATTAAAGACCGCCTGAAAGCACAAATTGAGGCAGCCATGCAAACGGACAAAAAACCCTACTGGCAGGCAGCACAATATTACAATGAATATGAAGGCAACCTGAACAAGGCGCTCGACAATTGCAGCAAAGCCATTGAAGGCAATGACAAAGCATACTGGATGTGGTTGTACAAGGCAAAGATCCAGAAAGAAATGGGCGATAAGGCCGGGGCAAAAGAAAGTTCCAAACGTTCCCTGGAACTGGCCAAAGAAGCGAAGAATGATGACTATGTGAAAATGAACGAGGAGCTGCTGAAGAAATTATAAGGAATGAGTGATCGGTAATGAATAATGAGTGATAAAAGGCGCTGTATGTTACGGCGCCTTTTGTTTTTGCAGCAATTGTAGAAGAAGACTGCACAATAACACCAGCAATGCGCCAATCACATTCAGCCACAAAAAGGAGATCACATCCATTTTGTAAATAACGATCACCAGTATTTGTGAAATAAGGGCAGCATAGAAAACAGCGTTACCTTTTATTTTTTTAAGCCAGAATGCCACAAGGAAAACACCCAGTATCACTCCATAAAAAATAGACCCCAGGATATTCACTGTTTCAATCAGGCTGTTGCCGATATTGTATGCAAACATGGAAATGATGATACAGAAAATGCCCCAGCCCAAAGTATACCATTGCGAAACCTTGTAATCGTCCAGCTCTGTTTCCTGCTTTACAAAAAACTGTTTATGAAAATCCACCACCGAGCATGCAGCCAGTGAATTCAACGCGGCTGCTATACTGCCCCATGCTGCCAGGAATATCAGTGCAAATACAAGCCCTGTTAATCCAACGGGCAAATGTTTTTTCACAAAGGAAAGAAAGATATAATCGGTATCCTTTGTATTGCTGTCGCCCGTGGCACGTTTCATTACGGCGATATAGGTTTTACGCACCGCATCAGCCTCCGTTCTGTTTCCTGCGTCAAAGGCGGCACTGTACTGCGCCTCCAGCATATTGAGCGAATCTTTTTTAACCGTTTGCTTCGCCTGCTGCACGGTTACTTCATCAAAATACACCGGGCCTTTATGATACTGGTAAAAAGAAAATATCAGTATCCCGATTAATAAAATAAAAAATTGCATCGGCACTTTTACCAGCCCGTTGATGAGCAATCCTTTTTTACTTTCGCTTTCATTTTTTGCCGTAAGGTAACGCCCCACCTGGCTGTGATCGGTTCCAAAATAACTGAGTGCTAAAAAAAATCCGCCGATCAGTCCGCTCCAGATATTGTATTTATCCTTCCAGTCGAACCCGTTTTTTGTAAACCCGGTAGTGATAATATTGAGCTTGCCATGTTGCCCGCTTACTTTCAATGCATCAGTAAAGCCCACCCCTTCGGGCAATAATTTAACTGCCAGCCATCCTGTTAAAAAAAGCGCCACAAATACAATCAGCATTTGCAGCTTTTGTGTATGTGCCACCGCCTTCGCCCCGCCGCTCATTGTATAAATGATCAGCAGCCCGCCCATCACCAGATTGGTGTAATACACATTCCAGCCCATGAGCGAACTCAGCACAAGCGAAGGAGCAAAAATACTAACACCCGTACTCAGCCCGCGGCTCAGCAAAAAAAGACCCGAAGTGAGTGTGCGTGTCTTAACATCAAATCGCTGTTGTAAAAACTCGTAGGCGGTGTATACTTTCAGCCTGCTGAATACGGGTACAAAGAAGATGGCAATTACAATCATGGCCAGTGGGAGGCCAAAATAATATTGCACAAAACGCATCCCGTCGCTGTAGGCCTGTCCGGGACCGGTAAGGAATGTTACGGCGCTTGCCTGCGTGCCCATAATGCTGAGCAGCACGAGGTACCAGGGCATGCTGCGGTTACTGAGAAAATAACCATCCAGGTTTTTTGTGGTACGGCTTTTATAAATGCCATACACAATAATGCATGATAAGGCAGCAATCAATATTGTCCAGTCGGCAATGCTCACGAAAAAGACTTAGTGATGAAATAAAAAAAGATTATCTGCGCAGCCAGAAAAAGCAGCACACCAATATACCACCTCCGCCAGTATGACCGTTCATTTTGCATTTTTCTAACAAATTTTTATCAGCGCCGCTCACTGCCGGCAGACCTGCTAATTGCGTGCACCCGATCCGTTGAATTTGCTGGGCAGTTTTATCTTCTGATTCTGGTTGTCGTTTTTCTTTGGTGCATTATCTGCCTGCCGTTTATTGGCAATAATGTTTGCAAACAAACGGTAAGCACCGGGCACACCTGCCGGCAGCTCACGAAAGAACACCAAACCTGTATACACAAACCGTCCTTTACCATAATCAGCAATAACCAGGCTGCCGTCCTGCTCCGTTTCGCCGGGATCTTTCATACTGAGTACTTTTTGATATTCGGTTGCTGTATTCTCTGCATTATAGATACTGCGTTCCTGTATCCAGCCTTCAAAATCCTTATCGGTGATCTTATTAGGATAATTGAGCACTTTATGCTCTGGCAGTAAAAAATTCACCTTAGCAGTTTCATCGGTAATGCGGTTACGGCTGATGGTAAAAGGATATGGGGCAATTTTAGCACGCACGGGCCCGATCTGGTTACTGGTATTGTACTGGCTCACCAGTACTCCGCCCTCTTTCACATATTGCATCAGCGCATCATACACATTGTTCATCCATTCGTTGGTATTGTATGCACGCACACCTGTTATGATCACGTCAAACTGTTGCAGTTTTTCCGCACTGATATCACTTTCTTTCAGTGTTATCACTTTATAACCCATCTGCGCTAAAGCTTCGGGTATTTTATCACCGGCACCTGATATATACCCCGCAACAGAACCGACGGTTTTTAAATCAATATTCTGGTAAATATACCTTGAGCGTTTGGTATATGCGATGGACGGAATATGGTCATAATTAATCGTCCTGAGTTTTACATACTCTTTATTATTCGCTGAAACCGGCGTGCCCTTTATCCCCCGGCTATGCACTACGATCACCTGGTTCTTTTGCAAAACGGTATCTTTTATTAAAGGCTCCAGGGCAACACCAGCCGCAGAAAATACAGGCGCAGTAAATAGATTTTTGTCTTTGAATGATTTTATCTCCCAGTCATTATTCTGCAGGCTCACCGAAACTTCAGGTATGGAAGTAATTGAAAATGCCGGGATGATATTCACGGGTTCATAAATCTCCCCCTTTACAGGGTCGGTAAACTTATAACGCACGGGTTTGATGAAAGTAAATTCCTTGCCTTCTATCATCATGCTGAAGGTTACGCTCAAAGGATCGTTCTCCGCTTTTCCAATCAGCTGCTGGTTGGTAACATTAAAGCTGCCATGGTTCATTTCATTTTCCAGCCAGTAAGGCTGAGACAGCTTCGCCGTATCCGCAATAAACCAATTGTATGTTTTGATGGCATTGAAATTGGGCTTTAGCTGGTCGAATATCACATAAGTGGTATCAATTTGCGCATCCGCATTAATGATGTTTGCACCGCTGCGGTTATTCACCGTCATGGTAACTTTTAATGTATCACCCTGCACGGCATACTGTGTATTGGCCACCGCTTCCATAAAAAGCCCGCTGCACATTTCAACCAGTTTTTTTATCTCACCCAGCTTTTGTTCTTTCCAGTAAGTGTCATCATAATGACTGTCTTCCTTAATTCCCTCATCAATCATTTTGTACAGTTCCACCAGCGCCGGCACCGAACGTTCGGGTGCAGCCGCAGAAAAATCTGCTGCGATCTTATCAACACTGCGTTGCACCTGTTGCTGGAAAGCGGCACTTGCATGATGTGCCTTGAACCAGTTCAGCGCCACACCATCCATCAGGTCTTTTACCGGCGCTTCGCCTTTAATGGTTTTAAAATATTCCAGCGAAAAGCCTCTTTGTGCGGGTACACCAAATCCCTGGCTTTTATGCTGGCTGCGGCTGAGTGCTGCAATTTCGCCATAGCTTTTTCCTAACAGCGGATTGTAGCCACCGCAGTCAATTTTGAACTGGTCGTCTCTTTGTGTATTGGTATTGCCGAAATTGAACGTATTCCACAATAATCTTTTGGCCTGCCACACACTCACGTATTTTAATTGCTCCGGGAATTTTGTACTGTCGGCCGCGGCTTCAAAAGCCTCACCGGCCAGTATGGCCGATGCGGTATGATGCCCATGCCCGCCCTCACCTGTGGTGGGAAACCTGGTAATGATCACATCGGGTTTGAATTTTCTGATCACCCACACCACATCACTCAGTATCTTATCATGCCCCCATATTTTCAGCGCTTCTTCAGGACTTTTACTAAAACCAAAATCAAACGCCCTTGAAAAAAACTGTTCGGCACCGTCAATTCTTCTTGCAGCCAGCAGCTCCTGGGTACGGATGAGGCCAAGATCAACCCCCTGCTCATCACCAATTAAATTTTGCCCGCCATCGCCACGTGTTAAACTTAAATAACCGGTGCGGTACATTTTTTCATTGGCGAGATAGGCCAGTAAACGGGTATTCTCATCATCGGGATGTGCGGCGATATATAATACAGAGCCGAGCACATTGAGCTTTTTCAGCTGCAGCAATATTTCAGATGAAGTATAGGTACGCGGCGTTTGCGCATGCGCAATGAGTAATGCGCATTGAGTAACGAGTAGTAAGAATACAGCTTTTAATCGCATTGTATGATCAATAGTTTTGTCTTAAAAAAATTATAAGCGCACGGGCTCATTGCCCACCATGAACACCGCATTCAGCAGCAGCAGTTTTCCATTCTCCCAAAATTCGCGGAACACAGGATCATCGGTCATGTAAATCATTTTTCCACGGCCCATTTCCTGCACCGCAAAGATGGTTCCGTCTTTTATTTTACTGCTCACAACGCTGCCCGCAAAACCTGCCACTTTGTTTTCTTTTTTAACCACGCCCACATTCCAGCCATCTTTTAAAAATTCCATCACGGTGCTGTTTTGTTTAAGCGTGTAAAACGTACTGCCAATACCAAATGACAGCGGGTGTGTTTCGTCCATCTCCACTTTATAAATAGCACCCGGAATACTGTTCACTAAATCATCCCGCTCACGGTTGCCGTATTTTTTCAGGTCGCCGTAGCCGCCATCTTTCTTATCGTCTTTTTTATCATCGTCCTCTTTCTTTATTTTAATGCCCCAGTCGGCAGCAGCAAACTGCTGCACGGCGCTTTCCAATGCAATGATGCGGCCGCCACTACGCACCCAAGCCCTGATATCATCACCTGTTTTTTTATCGCTGATGAAAGAATAATCTCCGTCGGGCAATATGAGCACATCAAAATTTTTGAGTGTGTTCACCCGGAGGTTGCCACCATTGAGCATGGTCAAGGGATACTTCAGCTGCTGCTCAAACAAATGCCATATTTCTCCTGCCGCATTGGGGTTTACATCATTACCGGTAACACAAGCCACACGTGGTGCAGCCAGTTTTAAAATATCGGGGCTGCCCATATCAGGACCGGCATCCATAAAACCACCATCAAGCATTACAAAATCGGCTCCCATGGTTTTAATAAGGTTTTCCACTTTGCCCCAGGTGCTGTTGTTATCACGTTTCAATATAAAGAGCGATCCTTTATTGATGGTGCTGCCATGGTACACAATATCTTTTTCATTGATCCTTACACCTGCACCGTTTGCAAGCAATGCCGCCAGCAACGTGGCATCATGCACAGATGAATAGTTTACTGCAATGCCATAATTCACATCCTGCAATGCCGGGTACAAAACATTATTTTCAGCAGTTGTCTTCAACACGGTATTAACGGCGTATGCATTTACTCCGTATGCGTAAGGAATACTCCATGCAGTAATATCATAAGTGGCACTGTCGCCCAGCTTGCTCACAGGTTCCAGCAATACTTTGGCAAGCACGCTGCGGGGCTGTGCCGCATTTACCGCAATGGTGTACTTTCCTGTTTTTACAGCCTCGTTTTTGCCCGTGAAATAATTATAACCTGTAAGCCCGGGCACATTGTTTACATAATTACCAAAGCTGATACCGTTATTGCGCAGTACATCCTGCACCGCTTTAATGCGGGCATAATCGTTGGCTGTAATGATATAGGCCTTGTAACCGTTTGCAGTACCCGCCTTACTGTCGTCGAAATATTTTTTAAACTCAGCAACCAGTTTGAGCGCATTGCCCGAAGCCATTTCAACCGTGCTCAGCCCGGTGGTGGTATGATGCCATAAGCGGTCTTTTAATATGAGGATATCTCCCTCATCTGTTTGAACGGCCAGACCGCCACGGCTGTGCCCGCCCTGTTCAAAGGTCATACCAATGGAACCATTGTAGGTGGGATAAGTATCGCCGTAACTGGGATAAAATAAATCAAACCTTTCTTTTGTAAAATATAACCAGCCATTGCGGTCAAAATAGCGTGCATTGTTTTTACCGATCATGGTTTGAAAATCTTTTTGCCAGCCGGTGATCACTTCATGAAACGGCGCTGCTGCCGGGGCAAAATAATATGGTTCATTATAACCCTGCTCATGGTAATCCACATGCACCTGTGGCAGCCACTGGTTATACATTTTGAGACGTTGCTGTGTTTCAATTTGCGTTTGCCAGGCCCAGTCGCGGTTCAAATCAAAATTGTAATGATTCACCCTGCCGCCCGGCCATGGCTCTTCGTGCTCTCTTGCTGCGGGATTGGCGTTGGGGTTAGTGCCTGCAATGCTGTTAAACCAGTTTACATAACGGTCTCTCCCGTCGGGGTTAAGACAGGGATCCATAATCACCACAGTATTGGCCAGCCATTGCTGGTGTTCGGGTTTCAATAATTCGTAAATGGTTTGCATGGAAGCTTCGCTGCTGCTGGCCTCGTTGCCATGCACATTATAACTGAGCCATACAATTGCTGTGGGTGTTAAGGAAGCGGTAGTACCACCTTCAACTCCTGCCAGCTGCAAATTATTTTTACGGATATTTTCGAGGTTGCTGATATTGGCCGCTGTTGAAACAAAGGCCAGGTACAGGGGCCTGCCTTCATAAGTTTCTCCATATTGCTGCAGTTGTACCTGCGAGGGCAATGCGGCTGCCACCTGCTGAAAATAGTTTACAATCTTATAGTGTGGTGTAAATTTTGTTCCGAGTGTGTAACCTAAAAATTCATCGGGACTTTTTACCTGTGCAACAGCTGCCGCTGATACAAACAGTAAAAAGACAAACAAATATTTCTTCATAAATTGGGCATTAAAAATTGACTGGCTGATGAAATCTTTTCCTGTAATGCTGATTACTTTTTTATTGACTGTACTGCAATGTACAGCGCAAATTAATCCTTATAGCTACCACTCACAAAAAAATATATCCTGCAGTAAGGGCGCTGTTGTATCGGCACATCCGCTGGCCAGCAAAGCAGGTGTTGACATTTTAAAAAAAGGCGGCAATGCAGTGGATGCAGCCATTGCAACACAGCTTGCACTTGCCGTTGTTTATCCCGGCGCAGGTAATATTGGCGGCGGAGGTTTTATGGTGGCGCATTTGAAAAGCGGAAAAAACATTGCCATTGATTACAGGGAAAAAGCACCTGCAAAAGCATCAAGGGATATGTATCTCGACAGTGCCGGTAACCCGCTGCTGAGTTTATCGCAGGACGGGCATCTGGCCAGTGGCGTGCCGGGCACGGTTTCGGGTTTGTTTGCTTCACATAAATATGCAAGGCTTCCTTTTAAAGATTTAATACAACCCGCCATTGAACTGGCAGAAAATGGTTTTGTGATCACCGCTGCAGAAGCATCTTCTCTTAATTATCATAAAGATGAATTTGTGCGGCTTAATACGGCCGCTACTGCATTTGTAAAACAAACTGCCTGGAAGGCGGGCGACACACTGGTGCAAAAAGAACTGGCGGCTACCTTAAAACGCATCCGTGATAACGGAGAGAAAGGTTTTTATGAAGGTGAAACCGCTAAGTTTATTGTGGAAGAAATGCAGCGTGCCAATGGCATCATCAGTTACGATGATTTAAAAAACTATAAAGCAAAAGAAAGAACACCGCTTGTTTTTAACTACAAAGGCAATACGGTTGTATCGATGCCATTACCCAGCAGCGGCGGTGTATTATTACAGCAGATGCTGAAGATGGTTGAAAAAAGAAATATTGCTTCCATGCGTTTTTTATCGGCACAAAGTGTACAGCTGATGGTGGAAGCCGAGCGCCGTGCCTTTGCCGACCGTGCTGAATTTTTGGGCGACCCCGATTTTGTAAAAGTGCCGGTGAAAAAACTCACCAGCGATGCCTACTTAACAGCACGCATGAAAGATTATGAACCCGGTAAGGCAGGAAGCAGTAAGGCAACAAAGGCAGGCATCATCAAAGAAAGTGAAGAGACCACGCATTTAAGTGTGGTGGATGGTGATGGCAATGCTGTTGCGGTTACCACTACTTTAAATGGCAGCTATGGCAGCCGCACCGTGGTGGGCGGCGCCGGTTTTTTAATGAATAACGAGATGGATGATTTTAGTGTGAAGCCCGGCGTGCCCAATATGTACGGCGCCGTGGGTAACGAAAAAAATGCCATCGCTCCCGGCAAGCGGATGCTGAGCAGCATGACCCCCACCATTGTATTAAAAAACAACAAACCTTTTATGGTTACCGGCACACCCGGCGGCACCACCATTCCCACCAGCGTGTTTCAAACACTGGTGAATGTGCTGGATTTTGGCATGAGTGCGGCTGATGCGGTGAACAAACCAAAATTCCATCACCAGTGGCTGCCCGACCAGGTGGACATTGAAAAGGAATTTTATGCAGATACAAAAAAAGAGCTGGAAGCCATGGGCTATAAAATGAATATAAGGGGACATATCGGCCGCACCGAACTCATCATCATAAAAGGAAAAGAAATTACAGCGGTGGGTGATTACCGCGGAGACGACAGTGCCGAAGGTTTCTGATTTTCTTACACAAAAAAACAGCCATGAGCAAGGATCTTTTATCGGGCAATTTTACTGAAGGGATTGACAGGAAACTGATAAAGAAAATACTGGTGCTGGCAAAAGCCGTTATGAGCCTCAGCATCATTTACACCGTAATAGAATTATTTAACTGGTATACGGTTATTGAAAGAACTGTTGGTCTTAATTTACAAACAGCACTGTTGTTTTTCACTTACCGCATCTACCCGTTTGTTTTACTTGTTTTATTTGTGCTGAATATTTTTGCATATTCATTCAACGTAAAATCGATGAGCCTGATTGATGAGTCAGTTGAGGAAAATGATGCGGATCTTTTTAACCAGGGTTTCACGCTTGGTTTCCGGGCTTTTAAACTTTCATTGATATCCGTTTGTATTGCAATAGCAAGTGCACTTACCAGGTTAATTTTAAAATAAGCAACATGACAGTAAACAGGTATTTTTTAGACTCGGCCGTTAAACGCCTCAGCTATTACAAGGAACTGGGCGATAAAACCTTTGCCCAGCTTGCAGAAACTGATTTCCATTTTCAGCCAAATGCAGCCAGCAACAGCATTGCGCTCATCATACAGCATATGGCAGGCAATATGCTCAGCCGCTGGACGGATTTTTTAACCAGCGATGGCGAAAAGGAATGGCGCAACCGCGATACTGAGTTTGAAGAGCAGCAGATGAACAGGGAACAACTGCTGGCCTTTTGGGAAAAAGGCTGGAGCTGCTGTTTAAATGCCATCGGCTCGTTGCAGGAAGACGACCTGCTTAAAACCATTTATATCCGCAGTGAAGGCCTGACCGTGGTGGATGCCATTAACAGGCAGCTGGCGCATTATCCCTATCATGTGGGACAGATCGTTTTCTTGGGCAAGATCATCACCGATAATAACTGGAAAAACCTGTCGATACCAAAGGGCAGTTCGGCAAGTTTCAACAAAAGCATGCAGGAGCATGGTAAAAAACAATCATAACAAAAAATCATCAACTGCAGTAAAACCTTAGCTTTGCCAGCAATTTTAATCACATGAAAAGATCATTAGCCGCAACCCTGTTGTGTTTTGCCTGCATGGCTGTTACAGCACAGGTAAAGATTGGCATTAAAGGAGGCATGAGTTATACCGGGGGGAAAGCCGTTTATAATGGAGTGGGCCAGTCGGTAAGTTATACCCCCGACTTTGGGCTGGGCGCCATGGCAAAAGTGCCATTTGACGGGGCCCTGCACTTTTCTCCATCCGTTATGATCAGTAAACGCGGCTTCAGTATCAACAACCCGGCAGGCAGTGCCAATAAAAAAGAGCAATACGGCATTACCTATCTCGACCTGGTACCCGCACTCAGCACCGATTTTGAAAAAGGCAATAATGCATTTTCCATTGGCCTGGGCCCGGTATTTGGCTTTACCAATTTTGGCAAACTCAAAATAACTGACAGCGCAGGTGTAAAAGGCACGCAAAATTTAAAATTTGGCTATGGCGCTTATGGCTGGTTCGACCTGGGCCTCAATGCCAGCATCGGCGCCCGTTTCAGTAAATTTATGGTGGAAGCCGTGTACTATCATGGCCTCGCCAATATCAATAACCTGGAAGAGTTTGATGGCCGCAATATGCAGCACCGTTCATTCAGCCTCAACATCGGCTATTATTTTAAAGAGGCCGGTAATTGACACTTCCTTTTAATATTCTAATAATACTTTAAAGTTTGGTACTGAATTTGCCCATAGCAGGCGAAGCATTATTTTTGTATCAATACTTAATACCCTGAGCAAAAGCCTTAACATATTAAAATGGGCCGCACTGGCATTGCTGTTCTGGATTGCGCTGGGTGTGATCTTCTTTTTTGTATTTGCCGCAAACAGGTGGGTGTTTTTTTTACTGCTGGCCGGCTGGCTGGCTGGCTGGTTCCTGGTATTTAAAAAAAGCAAGCACAAAGCCTTCTTCATTGGGGCGCTGCTGGTACTGCTGCTGAGCAGCTGGGGACTCATCAACTACTCCCCCGTTCAAAACTTTTTAGTGAGCCGGGTTACCAGTGCGCTTTCTTCAAAACTGCATACAAGGGTGGAGATAAAACATGTGGACTTTTCCCTCTTCAACAAAATGCTGATTGAAGGTTTACTGGTGGAAGACCGGCAAAAAGACACGTTGCTTTATGCCGGAACGGCCAGGGTAAATATCACCGACTGGTTCTTTTTAAAAGACAAGGCCACACTTAAATACCTTGGACTGAAGAATGCACAGGTAAACCTCTCCCGTACCGATTCGGTATGGAATTACCAGTTTTTGCTGGATTATTTTTCCTCCCCCAAAAAATCAGCCTCTTCCAATAAAGGCGGGCTTGAATTTGATTTTAAAACACTGGAACTGGAGAACCTCCGGTTTAATAAAACCGATAAATGGGTGGGACAGGATATGACTGTATCGGTTACAAAAGCAGGTATTGATGCCGATAGTCTTGATTTACCCAACAAACACTTCGCCATTAAAAGCATTGTACTGGACCAGCCCTATTTTTATCAAAGCAATTATACGGGTAACAGGAGTAAATTGAATATACAGCCTGCTAAAACATCCGCAACTGTAACTGCACCACAACAATTCAAATGGAACAACGATGGATGGGTGTTTACTGTAACCAATCTTGAAATAACCGATGGTGCCTTTAAAAATGAAAAAGAAACCGAGCGGCTCCCTTATACCGACCGGTTCGACGGGCAGCATTTACTGTTCAGCGCCATTAACGGCAGTATCAAAAACATCAGTTTTACAAAGGATACGCTTTGGGCCGATATTCATCTGGCCACCAAAGAAAAAAGCGGTTTTGAAGTAAAGAAGATACAAAGCCATGTAAAGTTTACACCCGATATTATGGAGTTTAACCAGCTTGACCTGGTAACACCCAACAGCAGGCTGGGCAATTATTACGCGATGAAGTACGACGACTTCAACAGCGACATGAATGATTTTATTCACGCCGTTACACTCAACGGGCATTTTGAAAACAGCAAGGTGGCCAGTGATGATATTGCTTTTTTTGTGCCGGCATTGAAAGACTGGCACCGGGTATTTGAGCTGAAAGGCACGGCCAGGGGCACCATTGATAACCTGGCCACCAAAAACATGGTGATCAAAAGCGGCAGCACCATTATTGACGGTGATATTACCATGCGTGGTTTGCCCGACATCAATAATACCTTCATCGATTTTAAATCGAATGACCTAGTGACGAATTACAACGACCTGGTGGCAATTATTCCATCGCTTAAAAATGTTACACAGCCCAAACTGCAGAAGCTGGGCAATATCAATTTTAAAGGCAACTTCACCGGTTTTATAAACGACTTTGTAACCTATGGCAATATCAGTACCGGCCTTGGTAATGTTATTGCCGACCTCAACATGAAGCTGCCGGAGAACAAACCGGCCACTTATTCGGGCAAACTTTCTTCCGCAGGCTTTAACCTTGGCCAGTTCATCAATAACAAAGACCTGGGCAATATTGCGCTGGATGGCAATGTGGCGGGCAGTGGTTTTACACTCAAAGACCTCAAGGCAAGTTTCAGGGGTAATGTGAAGCAGTTATATTTTTCGGGGTATAATTACAGCAATATTGTGGTGGATGGCGGCTTTGATAAAAAAATATTCAGCGGTCATGGCAGTATTGACGATCCTAACCTGAAGCTGGATGATTTTAACGGCTCCATTGATTTCAACGGAAAGAACCCCGCTTATAATTTTGATGCAGTACTTAAAAAATCAAATTTTAAGGCACTGCAGCTGAGTAAAGAAGATTTTTCACTGGCGGGCCACCTGAACCTGAATTTTACAGGAACGAATATTGATAATTTCTCCGGCACAGCCAGGGTATATGATGCATTGCTGCGGCACGACAGTACAAGACTTTCTTTTGATTCACTCACGCTGGGATCCCTGTATCTTTCAGACGGAAGAAAACAACTCAATTTCCAGACCAATGAACTGGAAGGGAATATTACCGGCGAATTTAACATACTTCAGCTGCCCGATGCCTTCAGTGTTTTCCTCAGCCGCTATTATCCTGCATATATCACCAAACCCAAAAAACCGGTAAGCAACGAAGATTTCAGTTTTCATATCAAAACAAGAAATGCCGATGAGTTTGTACAGCTGGTTGATAAAAGACTGAAGGGTTTTGACAACGCCGAATTCAGCGGCAGTATCAACCTGGCCAAAAACGAATTGAATGTAAAGGGCAACGTGCCTTATTTTGTATACGACGGTAAAATATTCAATAACGTGGTGCTGGAAAGCAAGGGAAATTTTGACACGCTTACCACAAAGATCACCACGGGTGATATTGCCATTAACGACAGCCTGCATTTTCCGGGCACCAACCTGCTGATTAAATCGCATAACGATATTTCCACCGTGCAGTTGAAAACAGGTGCCAGTAAAACGCTGAACGAGGCAGAATTGAATGCCACCGTTACCACGCTCAACGATGGCGTGCGAATACACTTCTCCCCTTCTTCATTTATCATTAACGATAAAAAGTGGGAGCTGGAAAAAGATGGCGAACTCACCATACGCAAATCTTATATTGAAGCAAGTGAGGTAAAGTTTTTGCAGGGGGAACAGGAGATCACTTTCGCCACAGAAATGGATGATGTGACCGACAAAATAAATGTGGTGGCAAGACTGAAAAAAGTAAACATCAACGACTTTACTCCGCTGTTCCTGAAAAAGCCAAGGCTGGAAGGTGTGCTTACCGGCATCGTTACACTCAAGGATCCTTTTGGCAAACAGTTTATTGAATTCAATGCAGAAGCGGATGACTTCAGGCTGGATGATAAACTCATTGGCAATGTACCGCTGAGCGGCACTGTGAATACGCAAACCGGGCTCATCACGGCAAGGGCCGATGCCAACAGCGAACTGTATAAATTCGGCATCAATGGCACATACAATTACAAAGACAGTACGGAGAACCAGATGAACTTTGATTTGGGGGCCGAACGTTTTGACCTGAGTATTTTAGATAATTACCTCGGCTCCGTGTTCAGCGAAATAAAAGGCAATGCCACCAGCATACTGAATATGCGTGGTGGTAAAGACCACCGCTATATTACCGGCACTGTGAATGTGGACTCCTGTTCTTTAAAAGTAAACTATACCCAATGCCGTTACCGCTTTGGCAATAAAACCATCATTTTTAACCCCGATGAAATTGACCTGGGCTCGCTGCAGGTAAAAGATGATTTGGGTAATACCGGTACTGCCAGCGGCAGGCTAAGGCATAAACTGTTTGATGAGTTTGATTTTGAGAACATGAGTTTTGAAACATCAAAAATGCTGTTGCTGAACACCACCAAAAAAGACAACGACCAGTTTTATGGCAGGGCCATTGGCAGTGCAAGGATGACACTGAACGGACCTGTTACAGATTTAAGGATGAAGATAAATGGCAAAACATCGGCGGTGGACAGCAGCCATATCTTTTTACCCACCGGCGACAGCAAGGAAACGGGCGGTGTGGATTATATTGAGTTTGTAAAATTTGGTCATGAAATGGATCTTTCAAAAACCAAACAGGGCACCAATATTTTTATTGATATGGACCTGGAGGCTACGCCTTCCTGTAAGATTGATGTGATACTGGATGAAACCACCGGCGATATCATTAAAGGACAGGGCAATGGCAAACTGAATATAAAAGTGGGAACGAGAGAACCCATTACCATGCGGGGGCAGTACAATATCACGCAGGGAGAATACAAGTTCAATTTCCAGACATTTTTGCAACGCTATTTTAATATCAGGCAGGGCTCCACCATTGTATGGAATGGCGACCCCTATTTAGCCAATATCAATATCAGTGCAGAATATGTTGCCCCCAATGTAGACCTCAGCAGTTTATCATCCAGTTCGGGCAAACAGATCAAACAAAAATCCGATCTCAGCATCATAGCGCATCTTACAAGAACATTAAAAGATCCGAAGATCTCGTTTGAATTTGTGCTGCCACAGGATAAAGACATTGCCAGGGACCCGATTGTTTTAGAGAACCTGAAAAAATTCACCAGGGATGATAACGAAATGAACCGGCAGGTGGCATCGCTGCTGCTGTTCAATACTTTTGTAAATGAAAATGGCGGCGGTTTGGGTAACTCCACTTCGCAGTTTTTAGCGGGCACGGTTGGCCAGGTAATTTCGGGTTATCTCAACAACCAGTTATCCCGTTTCTTCCAGCGTGTGTTCAATGATCCCAGCATCAGCCCCTATCTGTCCTTTAATTCCAACTACGATATTACCAATCCCGAGCTGATCAAAGCATTGCAGGCCTCGGGAAACTTTGGTTTTAAAAAAGAATATCTCGATGGAAGACTGGTGGTATCACTGGGCGGAAATATAGATTACAACAACCCGTATATTTTACAGGCACGCAATACCAATATTCTTTTAACACCCGATATTACTGTGGAGTATTTGCTGAGCAAAGATGGCAAGCTGCGTATTGTTGGTTTCCAAAAAACCAGCGTGGATGCCACATTGGGCCAGCGCAATAAAACCGGGGTTCGTCTTTCTTATCAAAAGGAGTTTGATAAAAAACGTTACCGCACCAGCACTACCAGTGCCGACGCTGATAAGCCGAAAACAAAACCGGAAATAAAAGGAAGTCCCAATAAATAAGCGCCTCAGCCATTTAAAATATTATGGCCCATTTTTTCTTTCTTGGTCTGCAGGTATTTTTCGTTATGCGGATTGGGTTTGATTTCTATCGCCACATTTTCCACTACTTCCAGTCCGTACCCCAACAAACCGGCACGTTTGCGGGGGTTATTGCTTAGCAGTTTCATTTTGCTGATGCCCATATGCCGGAGAATTTGTGCACCCACACCATAGTCTCGCTCATCCATGCTAAAACCAAGATCGAGGTTGGCTTCCACGGTATCCCTTCCCTGCTCCTGCAGTTTGTATGCTTTTAGTTTATTGAGCAAACCTATGCCACGGCCTTCCTGGTTCATGTATAAAATAAGTCCCCGTCCTTCAGCTTCTATCATTTTCATAGCCTGGTGCAACTGGTCGCCGCAATCGCAGCGCAGTGAGCCTAAGATATCACCCGTCATACAACTGCTGTGCACACGCACCAGTACGGGCTCATCTTTTTCCCAGCTGCCCTTTTTAAGTGCCATATGAATATCCCCGGTGTTCACCTGTTTAAAGGCCACCAGTTCAAATGCGCCATACTTGGTGGGCATCTGCACTTTTACTTCTTCGGTAATGAGTGTTTCTGTACGCAGTCGGTATTCTATAAGGTCTTTAATGGAAATAAGTTTGAGGTCGAATTTTTTGGCAATCTCTTCCAGTTGCGGCACCCTTGCCATGCTGCCATCTTCATTCATAATTTCCACTAAAACACCGGCAGGATAAAAACCGGCCAGTTGAGCCAGGTCGATGGTTGCTTCGGTATGACCTGTGCGTCTTAATACGCCACCTTTTTTTGCACGCAAAGGAAAGATATGACCGGGACGGCCGAGTTCTTCGGGTTTTGTATTGGGGTTGATGAGGGCTTCCACGGTTTTGGAGCGGTCATGCGCCGAAATACCCGTGGTGCAACCATTGCCGAGCAGGTCAACACTAACGGTAAACGCAGTTTCGTGCAGGGATGTATTGTCGGACACCATCGGTGGCAGGTGCAGTTCATCGCAGCGTTCTTCCACCAGCGGCACACAGATCAGCCCCCTTCCATGGGTACTCATAAAATTGATCATTTCGGGCGTAACACAGGATGCCGCCCCGATAAAATCGCCTTCGTTCTCACGGTCTTCATCATCCACCACAATTACCAGTTTGCCTTTTTTAATATCTGCTATGGCGCTTTCGATACTGTCTAACATAATCAAAAAATATATTTTGTACACAAAGTTAATGCGCTTTGTTTTATAAGATTAAAACCTGCTGTTTTGATATCGGGAATATTTATGCCAAAGATGCCTTTTTATAAAAAACGATTGCCGGAAACCGGTTTTAAAGCAGCAAATATTATTTTATGGTTGCCTTCAAGTTTGTTTATAAAAAATGGCTGAAATACGGCCGTTATTTAGTTTCTTTGCATCCGATAAAATAAAACTAACAATTATGAGAATGACTAAGATCGTACGTCTGCTGACAGTACTTTTAGTGTTCCCGTTTGCGCTTTCGGCCCAGGTAACCACCAGCGGCATCAGCGGTACGGTTAAAAACACTAAAAACGAAGCCCTGGTTGGTGCCACAATTACCGCTACCCACACTCCCACGGGTACTGTATATAAAACAACGGCACGTGCTAACGGAAGGTTCGATATCTCCAACATGAACAATGGCGGTCCTTACACCATTGAAGTTTCTTATGTTAACAGTGAAACTGAAAAAAGAGAAGAGGTTTACCTGAACCTGGGTGAAACTTTCAGGGTTGATTTTTACCTCAAGCCTAAAACAACCTCGCTCACTGAAGTAGTGGTAACATCTGCTGCAAGGAACGATGCCGGTGCCAAAGGCGGTACTTCCCTCTCTATAAGCAAGGAAAGACTGGAACTGACCTCTGCTGTTGGCCGTAACCTGCAGGATTATATTAAAAATATCCCTTTTGCAAAAACAATTGGCGGTAACGAAGGCGCGGTAACCATTGCCGGCCAGAACAACCGTTATAACTCTTTCTATGTGGATGGCGCCATCAACAACGACGTATTTGGCCTGGCTAACTCCGGTACCAACGGCGGACAAACCGGTGCTGCCCCCATCTCTATTGACGCGGTGGACCAGTTCCAGGTGGTGATCTCCCCTTACAATGCTTCTATCGGTAACTTTACCGGTGGTGGTATCAACGCGGTAACAAAAAGCGGTACCAACAATATTGAAGGTTCGGCTTATATCGTTTACCGTAACGAAAAACTGGCAGGTAAAAACCCGTTACAGGGTAAAGACACTGCACAGCGTTTCCCCGCTTTTAAAAACAAAACCTACGGTTTTCGTATTGGCGGCCCGTTCATCAAAAACAAATTATTCTACTTTGTGAATGTTGAACAGCAAAGGGATCAAACCCCGCAGCCTTACGATTTCTCCACTTACCGTGGTAACACCAATACGGTTGCCGGTATCCAGAGCCTGATTGATTTTGTAAAAACAAATTACAAATATGATATGGGCGACTGGCAGGCTACCACCCGTAAGCTTGATGTGGACAGGGTAAGTGCAAAGATTGACTGGAACGTGAGTGACAAACACCGTGTTTCACTGAGCTACCGTTTGAATAAAGCGGTTGCCACCAACCCCAGCCTGAGTTCTTCCACTTCTATCAACTTCAGCAATGGTGCGGTTTATTTCCCCAGCACCACCAATACATTCACCGGTGAACTGAAAAGCCGTTTTGCAAAAAACCTGAACAACAGGTTACTGCTTACTTACTCCAATGTGCTTGACGACAGGGGTATTGTTGGCGATCCGTTCCCAAGGATCACACTGAACGATGGTAGTGGTTCAATCATCTTTGGTTCTGAAAACAGTTCTACCCAAAACCTGCTGAAACAAAAAAATATCAGCGTGGTGGATAACTTAAGGTGGGATATTAAAAACCACTCCCTCACCACCGGTTTTGACTTTGAAAGCTTTGACGACCTGAATGTGTTTATCCAGAACACTTATGGTAACTATAACTATGGTGCAACCGGCACTACTACAGGTATTCAAAAATTCCTGGCCAACAATGTTGCACCCACCAGCTATACACTGGGTTTCCCCAATACTGATAAGGAGCTGAACGATAACACCAATGCCGGTGCCATTTTCAAAGCACAAAAACTTGCTTTCTTCCTGAATGACGAGATCAAGATTGGTACAAACATGACTGTGAATATTGGTATCCGTGCCGATAAATGGAGCTTCCCAACAACTCCTTATACCGACAACTATACAAACGACAGCGCCCTGGTGCAGTATGCAAAATACTACGACCTGCAGGGTGCCCGTTCTGGCCAGAAACCTAATGTCCCCATTGCATTGTCTCCCCGCGTGGGCTTTACCTACAAAGTGCCTGAAGAGGGTGTTACCATCCGTGGTGGTGTAGGATTATTCACTGGCCGTATGCCACTTGTTTGGCCCGGCGGTACCTACAATAACAACGGTTATTATGTAGGAGGTTACTCTGCCAACTCTACTGCTTTATCAACCATCAGGTTCCGCTGGAACCCGTCTGATATTGTAGGCAGTGTATGGACGCCTTCACAGGTTGGACAGGGCTTTACAAAAGGTCCGCTGAACCTGATCTCTAAAGACTTTAAAATGCCAAAACTGCTGAGGACCTCTATCGGTTTCGACAAAAACTTTGGCAATGGCTGGAGTGGTACACTGGAAGGTTTATACAGCAAAAACATCAACGAAGTATATTATACCAACCTGAACCTGCTGCCTGCCATCGGTACTTCAGTAGGACCAGGTGCACGTAAAGTGTATGGTGTAAACGGCAGCTCTGCTGCAGCAATTCCCATTACCAATAACGGTACAGGCACTAACCCTTATGACAATGCCATCCTCGTTAGCAATAACAAAGGAGATAAAGGTTTTGCATACAACGTAAACGTGGGTATTGAAAAAAGAACCAGGACCGGTTTCAACTTCAGCGGTACCTATACTTATGGTAACTCTGTAGTGGTGAACGAAGGCACCAGCTCGGTTAACTTAAGCCAGTGGCGTTTTATGGAAACCGTTAACGGAAGGAACGATATCGTGCGCAGCACATCTGACTTTGACCAGGCACACCGTATTGTTGGTTTCATCAGCAAGAAGTTCAAATACCTGGGCGGTAAATTAGCTACCACCATTGCACTTACTTATACAGGACAAAGCGGTACACCGCTGAGCTATGTGTACGGAACAAACAGTATGACACGTGATGACGGTGCTACAGGCGGTAACGACCTGATCTATATTCCAACAGCATCTGAACTGCAGGCACAAACATTCCTGAGCAACACCGTTTCTGGTGTTACTTACACGCCGCAGCAACAGAAAGATGCCCTGGAATCTTATATCCAGAACGATAAATACCTGCGCAATCACAGGGGCGAATTTGCTGAAAGGAACGGCGCAAGACTGCCTTTCACCAACAACCTCGACCTGAAATTCCTGCAGGATTTCAACGTAACAGTTAACAAACACACTTACCAGTTACAATTCAGCTGGGATATTTATAACCTTGGCAACCTGATCAACAGGGAATGGGGCCGCCAGTATTTTGCAAGCAACGACCAGTTCAGCCTGGTAACTTTTGCAGGATATGTTAGCAGCACCAACCTTACTCCCCAATACAGGTTTAACCCAACCATTACCACCCCATACAACTTCAATAACACGGCTACACCGGGTTATGCAAACAGGTGGATCAGCCAGGTTGGCTTGAGGCTGAATTTCAGGTAGTACATTACTTAATTTGATAAAAAAACGCACCGGTTCCGGTGCGTTTTTTTTATGCAGGTACACATTTCCGATATATTAAAATTCATTTCATGTTTACTTTTACGTTTTTTTTTGACAAATAACGGGATGGCCTATGTTATTTTATTGTTGCGTCTGCAGATTGTGAACAAATGCGGGATCAAATACAGTGATTATTTAGTTTCTTTGTGCCCGAAATTAAACTAACAAATTATGAGAATTTTAAAAGCATTTTTGGTGTTCTTGATGCTGGCTGCGGTACCCTCAGTCCTGCTGGCCCAGGAAACCACTTCCGAGATCCAGGGAACGGTTAAAAGTGGCAACGTGGTTTTGGCCGGCGCCACCATTGAAGCCATTCATGTACCCACTGGTACAAAGTACATTACCACCAGCCGTAAAGACGGGCACTACAACCTGTCCAACGTACGTATTGGCGGACCTTACAGCATCACCGTATCACATGCCGGTTTAAAGAGCGAAAAGCAGGACAATGTTGTGCTGCTCTTAGGCCAGGTATTCGTGTCAGACTTTAACCTTGCTCCCGAAGCAAAGGAATTATCTGCCATCGTGGTAACAGGCGGCAAGCAAAACAAAATCTTCAACAGCAGCCGCACAGGCAGCCAGGAGATCATCAGCCGCACCCAGATTGAACGCCTCCCCACCATCAGCCGCAGCTTGCAGGATTTCACCAAGCTGGAACCTACTTCAAATGGTTTGAGTTTTGGCGGACGCAGCAACCAGTACAATAACGTAACTGTAGATGGTGCCAACTTCAATAACTCTTTTGGTTTATCCGGCACACTGGGTGGCCAAACAGGTTCACAGCCCATCAGCCTTGATGCCATTGAGCAAATACAGGTAAACGTTTCTCCTTACGACGTAAGACAGGGTGGTTTTACAGGTGCCGGTATCAATACGGTTACCCGCAGTGGTACCAACAAATTTTCAGGTACCGTGTACACTTACATGAAAAACGAAAATACACAGGGTTATAAAGTGGGTAATACCACTGTGCCTAAAACCGATATTAAATACAACCTGAGCGGTTTTGCAGTAGGAGGTCCCATCATTAAAAACAAAGTGTTCTTCTTTATGAGTGCTGAACAGGTAAGGCAGGAACTGCCCGCCACCAGCTTCATCGCTTCAGACGCCAGCCACCCTGCAACTGCAGGTAGTGTTTCGCAGGCAAATGCAGATACACTGAACAAACTGGCCGATTTCCTGAAAAGCAAATTTGGTTATGACCCCGGTCCTTTCCAGGGTTATACACAAAAAACACAGAGTGACAAGATCACTGCTAAAATTGACTGGAACATCGACAGCAAACACACGCTCACCATTAAGTACAACTATCTTAAATCAAGTGCCGACCAGTTTGCAAGCACCAGCCGTAACGGTTACTCAGGTTTTGCGAGCGGCGGTCAGCCCGGCAACGTTTCAATGCCATTTAAGAACAGCGGTTACGTGATCAACAACAACTTTAATATCATCATTGCCGAGCTGAACTCTCGTTTCAGCAACAAACTGGCCAACAAATTCCAGATCGGTATTACCAAGTTAAGGGACTTCCGTTCCAGCCAGGGAAGTTCAACTATGCCATTGGTTGATATCCTGTATAGTGGCAATAACATCTATACCACTTTTGGTTACGAACCTTTCACTTACAATAACAAGCTGAATACCGACGTATTCCAGATCTCTGATATTGTTACCATGTACAAAGGCAGCCACGAGATCACTGCAGGTACCCAAAACTATTTCAGGAAATACCTGAACGGTTTTGCGCCCGCTTACCAGGGCCTTTACCAGTTTGCCAGCTTAACAGATTTCTTTAACAGCGTAAACAACGGTGTTACTTCTGCAGCACGTTATGCCATCCAGTACTCTGCTTTAAAAGATGGATCATTCCCATATGCAAAAGCAGGCTCTACCGACCTGAGCCTTTTTGTTCAGGACAAATGGAAACTGCACAAGAATATCAACCTTACCTATGGTATCAGGTTTGACAACTCCGTTTATACCGGTTCATTTGATCAAAACCCCGACTTTGCAGCTTTGACTTTTGCCAATGGTGCAAAATATGATGTGGGTAAAAAACCAAAGAATGCCTTACTGGTATCTCCCCGTTTAGGTTTGAACTGGGATGTACTGGGTGATAAATCTTTACAGGTACGTGGTGGCCTGGGTATCTTCTCCGGTCCTCCGCCATTTGTATGGATCAGCAACCAGGCCAGCAACAATGGTGTGCAGTTTGGTTCTGTGATCAGGACAAGCGCCACTCCGTTCAGTTCTAATCCTGATACTTACAGGCCCGCTTCCGGTGCTGCCAACACATCTTACAGTGTAGCACTGGTTGACAATAACTTCAAGTATCCTTCAGTTTTAAAAACCAGCTATGCCATTGATAAAAAATTCAAGGGCGACTGGGTGGTAACACTGGAAGGTTCTTATACAAAAGATATCAACGCGGTGTATTATTCCAACATCAACCTGAACGAAACCAATGCTTATGCACTGAATGGTGCCGACACCAGGTTGCGTTATAACACATCTACCACCACCTCGCTCAACAACAGCAGCAAATACTACTTTGGCAGTACCGCAGCTAACCCAAATTTGGGTACAGCTATCCTGATGAAGAATACCAAAAAAGGTTATTCAACCACCACAACATTGCGTGTGCAGAAAACCTTTAAAGACCTGTTTGTAAGTGTTGCTTACACTCACGCTATCTCTAAAAACACAGCCGAAGGTGGCAGCACCGCGGGTGGTTTATGGAGCGGCCGTGCAGTTGCAGGTACCGATCCTAATGCAGACAACATGTCTTACGCATCATGGTACCAGCCTAACCGTGTAGTGGCTTTTGCTTCTTACAAGATCAACTATGCAAAATACTTTGCAACAAGTATTGGCCTGTACTTTGAAGCAGCACCTGCAGGTGTAACTTCTTATATCTACAATGGCGACCTGAATGGTGATGGTAACAACAATGACCTGATCTATGTTCCAAATTCTATTTCAGAAATCAATCTCGTGAAATCAGGTTCAGGTGGTTTAGGCACAGGTACCAGCTCTGACACCCGTACTGCTGCACAGCAGTGGGCACAGCTGAATGCATTCATCAACCAGGACAATTACCTGTCTTCTCACCGCGGACAGATTGCCCAGGCGAATGCAGTAATTCTGCCTTACTACAAAAAACTCGACTTTAACCTGACACAGGATTTCTCTATCAAAACCGGTAAAAAAGCCGAAGACCGTCACACATTGAAATTATCAATGGATATCCTCAACGTGGGCAACCTGCTGAACAAATACTGGGGACTGGTGAAATCTCCTGTAGCTACCAACTTCCTGCGTTTTGAAGGTTTGGCTGCCGATGGTAAAACACCCAGCTTCTCTTTCACACAACTGGATGCTGCTAACCTCACACCGCAGGTGAACAGTTTCTCTAACAGCACCGGTATCGGTTCACGCTGGCAGATGCAAATTGGTATCAGGTATATGTTCAACTAAGAACAACTGTATCATTATAAAAAAAGTCCCCGGTCATGACCGGGGACTTTTTTTGTTTTATATTTTTCAATCCATCACTTCACTATTGATACCCCAGCCCCATATTAAAAAATCGGGGAAGGCTTTTGCCCAGGTAGGCACATCGTGCCTGCCATCGGCCAGCTCCAGGTATTTGATATCGGTGTTTTTATCGTATCCTTTTTTTTCCAGTTCAGCTATCAGGCTCACGGTATCATCAATGGCATCAATGATGCCGTTATTATTCCTGTCGGCCGTTTCATCCTGCGTGCCCACTTCAAAAAAGAAACGCAGCCAGGGTGAATAATCTCCTTCCCTTACCTGCCGGTGCATAATGCGGTCGGTATCTTCATTAAAATCGGCATCATCCTGGTCTTTATCCCTCCACCATAATGAACCGCTGAACACGCCCACCCTGCGGAACTCCTTTGGAAAATTCCATACAATATCCAGTGCGCTTAGCCCGCCCAATGAAAAGCCGGCAAATGATTTTTCTTTAAAAGACGCAGCATTCAGTTCCTTACGGATGAAGGGCAGCAGTTCTTCATAAATAAAACGGGTATATAAAGCAGCCTTGGCGCCCCTGCCCTTGTAATCTAAAATTTTAGCCGTGCCATATTCATTCTTACGGTCGGTGGAACAATGTATGCCCACGCATAACAGCGGGCTGATCAGTTCTTCCGTGTACAGTTTGCCCAGTATATTTTCAAACTGCATGGTAACAAGGTCCTGACCGTCGTTGACCAGTAAGAGGCTTAAATTTTCTGGAGCAATATCAGCGGCAGGCAGGTAAAAATCAATTTTCACATCACGCTGCAGCAGTTCTGAAGTGAGCAGGTGGTTTTGTACAGCAACAGCGTCCATTTTACTATCCATACCGCCAAAAATAAAGAAAGAAGGTGAGAATGGAGATGGAAGGAGGAAATGACAAGGCAGAAGAAGGAAGCGGGAAGCTTGCATTGTTGATACCCCATTGTTCAATTCTCCCTTACCTCATTATCAATTATCCATTATCCATTCCTTCATAAACATTATTTGTTTTATTGATGCCGAAAAAATATATTTGGTTACGCTTGAACAGCATCTTCTTTTACAATCACAAAAAACTTAACTGCAATGAAGAAAATAGGTATGCTCTTCGGAAAGGAACGCAGCTTTCCCATGGCTTTTATTGAAAGGGTAAACAGTAAAAATGTTGAGGGCATTGTTGCCGAACCCGTAAGTATTGATAAAGTGATGCAGGGAGAATCCAGCGGCTACGCGGTGATATTTGACCGCATATCGCAGGATGTGCCTTTTTACAGGGCCTATCTTAAAAACGCAGCGCTCTGCGGTACCACGGTTATCAATAACCCGTTTTGGTGGAGTGCCGATGAAAAATTCTTCAACAACTGCCTGGCCACAAAAATTGGTGTGCCGGTACCCAAAACCGTTATACTGCCCAGCAGGGACCTGCCCGCCGATACCAGCAACGAGTCTTTTTCCAACCTTGCTTACCCGCTGGACTGGGAAGGCATTTTCAAATACGTGGGATTTCCTGCCTATATGAAACCTTTTGCAGGCGGGGGCTGGAAAAATGTGTACCAGCTCAACAGCATAGAAGAGTTTTTTGAAAAGCATGCCGAAACCGGCGAACTGGTAATGCTGCTGCAGGAAGAAATTAAATTTGAAGAGTACTACCGTTGCTATTGCATTGGCCGCAAGTACGTGCGCATTATGCCATACGAACCACGCAATCCGCATCACCTGCGTTATGTGGCCGACTTCAGCCCCTCTCCCGAACGGTACAAACAAATGGAAGATATTGTGCTGCGCATTTGCCAGTACCTGGGTTACGATTTCAATACTGTTGAACTGGCTTTAAGAGATGGTGTTCCTTATGCCATCGATTTTTGCAACCCCGCACCCGATGCTGATATCAACAGTGTGGGCCAGGCCAATTTTGACTGGGTAGTGGAAACTGCAGCCAACTATGCCATTGAAAAAGCGCTGGAACATAAAGACGGGGTGGACAATTTAAGCTGGGGTACTTATATAAAGAACAGCGTGAATAAGGAAAAACTGTATTAATGGATAGAGGGTAATTGATAATTGAATAACGGATAATTTCTTTGATGCGTTACTGCTTTCAACTAACAATCACCATCCAGAAGCAAAGGCATTATCAATTGTAAAATTATCAATTAAACAACAATGAATAATTCCATAGCCTGTACAGCATTCAAATAATAAAATCCTTTTTGAAGCAAAGGCATTATCAATTATCAATTGTAAAATTATCAATTAAACAATAATGGATAGTTCCCCGGTCTGTTAAGCAGTCAAATAATAAAAACCTTTTTGAAGCAAAGGCATTATCAATTATCAATTAAAAAATTATCAATTAAAAATGGCCAACCTTTCGTACAAGCATTTCACATTGGGTGTTGAGGAAGAATACATGGTAATTGACCCGGTGACCCGTGAATTAAAAAGCCATGACCAGAAGATCGTGCAGGAAGGTCATAAAATGATAAAGGATAAGGTAAAGGCCGAAATGCACCAGGCCGTAGTGGAAGTGGGTACCGACATCTGTAATGACGTGGATGAGGCTTTTATGGATGTGGGCACATTGCGTAAAACCATCAGCAATATTGCAGGTGAGCTCGGTCTTTGGGTGGGCGCCAGCGGTACACACCCTTTCAGCCATTGGGAGCGGCAATTGATAACCGAGCACGACCGCTACAGCGAAATTGTAAACGAACTGCAGGAAGCCGCCCGCAGCAACCTCATTTTTGGCCTGCATGTGCACGTAGGCATGGAGACCCGGGAAATGGCGATACATATTGCCAACAGCGCCCGTTATTTTTTGCCGCATATCTATGCATTAAGCACCAACTCCCCTTTTTGGGAAGGGCGTCTCACAGGTTACAAATCCTTCCGTACAAAAGTATTTGATAAATTCCCACGCACGGGTATCCCCGATTTTTTTGAAAGCATAGAAGCCTACGATAATTATGTGAAGCTGCTGATAAAGACCAATTGCATTGACAATGCGAAAAAAATATGGTGGGACCTGCGGGTGCATCCCTTCTTCAATACAGTGGAGTTCCGCATTTGCGATATTCCCATGACGGTGCAGGAAACCATCACCATTGCCGCATTGTTCCAGGCCATTTGTGCCAAACTGTATAAGCTCCGCAGCCAGAACCTGAATTTTATGATGTATTCAAGAGCCCTGCTGAATGAAAATAAATGGCGGGCCAGCCGCTATGGCATTGATGGCAGCCTGATAGACTTTGGCAAGGAAAGCGAGGTAAATACAAGGGTTTTATTATACGAATTGCTGGATTTTATTGATGATGTGGTGCCGCACCTCGGCAGCCGCCATGCGGTTAACCACGTGCATAAAATGATGGAACTGGGCACCGGCGCCGACAGGCAGCTGAAAGTATTTGAAGAAACCAATAATTTGGTAAGCGTGGTGGACCATATTCATGATAATTTTTTAACCGGGCTATAATCTATTTGGACTGTAAGTATAAACAGGCTATATTTGCACCCCAATTTAATGGCTCCGTAGCTCAACTGAATAGAGCATCTGACTACGGATCAGAAGGTTTCAGGTTTGAATCCTGACGGGGTCACTAAAATAAACTGCCTCTTATACGGGGCAGTTTTTATTTTATCCCATTTACCGATGCTTGACGAAGTTTTCGCCGCTTTTGGACTTACCGCTGCAAAAGCCACCGCTTTTGGCCCCGGTCTCATTAATCATACCTGGAAAGTGGAAGATGCCAGGGGGATTTTTATCCTGCAACGCGTTAATACTTCCATATTCAGGCAACCGGAAGCTATTGCGGCCAATATTTCCGCCATCGGAGCTTACCTGCAGCAAAACCAGCCCGGTTATCTTTTTCCTGTGCCTTTAAAAACAACAGCTGGTAAAGATTATTACTGCACCGGCAATGATTATTACAGGCTGATCCCGTTTGTAAACGGATCGCACACCATCAGCGTGACGCAGCAACCGCAACAGGCTTACGAAGCAGCCGCACAGTTTGGAAAATTTACCAGCCTGCTGCGTGATTTTGATACAAACAGCCTGCAAACCACCCTGCCCGATTTTCACAATCTCAGTTTACGGTTCAAACAATTTGAAACAGCCCTGCAAAATGGCAACCCGGAAAGAATTATCCAAAGCAGCGCATTGATTGCAGCAGCACAAAAACACAGGATTATTGTAAACAGCTTTGAAGCCATCCGGCAAAACAAATCATTTCAGCTCCGGGTAACACACCACGATACCAAGATCAGCAACGTACTGTTTGACTCAAACAATAAAGGCATGTGCGTTATTGACCTCGATACTGTAATGCCGGGTTATTTCATCAGCGATGCGGGCGATATGATGCGCACCTATATTTGCCCGGTAAGCGAGGAAGAAAAAGATCTTTCGCTCATTACAATAAGGGAAGATTATTTTGAAGCGCTGGCAAGGGGATATTTGCAATATATGGGTGATGTACTTACCTCCGCAGAAAAAGATCATTTTATATATGCCGGCAAATTCATGATCTATATGCAGGCGCTGCGTTTTTTAACAGATCATCTCAACAACGATATCTATTACGGCGCCAAATACGAAGGACATAATTCTATAAGGGCTGCCAACCAGTTCACCCTGCTGGATAAACTTACAGAAAAAGAAACTGCCCTGCAGCAGCTGATCAGCGACCTGTAGTTTTTACAGCGGCTTATCTTTCCCGTTTGGTTGTTGCATGATAAAAGAAATAAGGCGCAGGTGTATTGCCGCTCACTTTTATTTTTTCCAGCAACAGGTTTTTTACATCATTAAAGAGGAATGCTTTCCTGTAATCGTTGCCGGTCATACGAAGTCTGACATTTTTCATAACAACACCATTTGCATGGCGCACATAAAAACCCCATACCGGCAACTCGCCAAACATCGAAAACTCGGGGTAATCTTTTGTTGCTTCTGTAACAATGTTAAAGGAGTCAAGTGGCATATAATTAATGGAACTGTCGGCTTTTGTTTTAAAAACCACCGTTATATTCTCCAGCAGAATATCCTGTACAGGATGACCGGGCAAACCACTTATTGATGAAGGAAAAACAGTGTGCCGGTATAATATTGATACGGTATCATCTGCCGCCCTGTTCCATGGCGACACACTTATTATTTTCCCGGGCTGGGGCAATATTCCCGGCGGATATTTCAGCAAAGGTCCCGCTGTTTCGTAACCGGTATCGGGTTTGCCCGCGGGCACTTCCACTGTAACATTACTGATATGAATATTTTTTATTTCCGACCACCGTTCATCATTATTCCGGTGCCCCAGCTTTATAAAAACAGCATTGCCGGTATTGGTGGCATGCACACGGCTTATATCCACGTTGTTAATAAAACCGCCATCCACTGCTTCCAGTGCAATGGCCGAACGGTAAGTATCAAATACAGTAATATCCCTAACCGTAATATTTTTAAACCCGCCCTTTGAACCGGTGCCCAGCTTAAATGCGTTGGCGCTGGACCTTAATGTGCAGCCGGCAATATAAATGCTGTCGCAGTAATCGTTTTCGCTTACCGATTTTAAACAAATGGCATCATCTGCCGCATTGATGAAAGAGCGGGTGACTTTAAAATTTTTGCAGTCAACAATGTCAATCCCGTCATTGTTCCAGTAAGCCGTGCTTTCAAGTCGGATGCTGTCGATATGCACATTCCTGCAGCGTTCATAATGCGTTACCCAGGCACTGGCATCTTTTAAAATCACTCCGCTTACCTTTATATTTTCACATGCTTCAAAGTAAATAAGATTGGTGCGGCTGGTTTCTCTTGGCCGTTTCAGTTTCCATTCTGCATCGGCAAGCGGGCCTTCCTGCAAACGTTTCATAATATCCTGTATCACCAGCCGCCCGCGGCCATCGATGGTGCCGTTGCCTGTGATGGAAATATTATGTTTGCCCGTTGCTATCAATAAGGATAAATGAGAAAAGCCTTCATAATCTTTCCGCTTATCGCTACCGGTTATTGCTGCGCCGGGTTCAAGATGAAGTTCCACATTTGATTGCAGTTCCAGCGTGCCTGTCATGAATTTTCCTGTGGGAACAATTACCATACCACCACCAGCTTTTGCGGCTGCATTGATAGCCGACTGAATGGCCGCGGCATTATTGGTTTGTGTATCCGCCACCGCACCATAGTCCAGTATATTAAAGCGGCGCTGTGCATGGATTGCTGAATGCAGCATACTGCAATACAAAAAAAATATCGCCGTACTTTTTTTCAACTGATACGGAGCTGGTGTTTAAATGGCGTGGTGCCGGTTAGAAACACATGCATCCCTTCGGTTCTTAAACTGCCAAAATGAGTGCTGTAACGCTCCCCTTCCAATCCTTCGATATTTTGCTGTGTGGCAATACCCGGACCAAAACTGATGCTGTCGTTACCAGCACTGTAAATACCAAAACCTTTTTCTAAAAAGTTATTGCCTTTTTCAGCAGCAGTAACACCGGAGAGGCTGCCACCTTCATTAAAACAAAGCTCAATGGTAACAGGCACATTCTTCAACCCGTTCACTTCAATATCAAGTGTAACGGCGCCATTTGATTCTGTAAACCGGATGGTGGTATCCATCGTTTTTACATTGCTTACCGGCCTGTCTTTAAAATCCATTTTATTCCAGAAGCGGTCATCCACGCTGGGCGACAGTAAATAATCGCCCTGTTTATTACGTTTCTTTTGGGGCAATGGCTGGTAATAGGGCACTTCCAGTTTTTTATGCAGGATATAACTGTTGCCTTCTTTCCTTATTCCCTCGCTGTAAAAATATCCCATGCTGAAAAACCCGGATGACAGCCGCATGTATTTCAAAATAGCCGCTCCTTTACGGTAAGAAAAAAAGTTGGGACTGCAGCTGCGGCCCGATGCAATGATCAGCGGCCAGTCGGCACCACCAAACAAAGTAATGCTGGTATCTTTTCTTTTAATACGCAGCAGGTGCGATGTGCTGAACAATTTTTCATAGTCCGCCTCCAATGATGCCGGAGCAGGCAATGCCTGTTGCAGGCTTTCATCCTCTAAAAAATAAAACAGCGAGCGGTTCAGCACTTCCTTATCAAACAAAATGGCAGATTCGATCTTTTTAGTAACGGCTGCAAAAAAACTGTTTTTATCAAGGTTGGCCATATGCCGGTACTGCAAATAAAAAATGGCTGCACTTCTTGCCGCATACTGGTCCTGCCTGCGGGAATCGTTGCTCACCAGTTCACCATTCGCTTCCATATAATAATACATCATCTGCAGGTTCTTTCTTACAGGCTCCAGCAATTCCGGCTTTTTTAAAAACCGGGCGATATTGATAAATGCAGCAGTTTCTACAGCAGAATAAGTACCGCTGCGTTCAGGAAAATGCCCGTCCTTATCTATGTAAACACCTTCATCCAGCCAGTCGGCAATTCGGCTGGTATATTTTTTATCAGGATACAATGCATTGATCTGCGACAATGCTGAAGAAACCACCCAGCGGTGATTGGGTGTATGAACACCGCCTTTACTCAGCGCATCACCTGCCTTAACGATGATCGTTTTCAGCTTTGCAGTAATAGCGTTCAGTGCTGTGTTTTTTTCTTTCAGCAATATCACGTTGGCAGGGCAAAGAATTTCCATGAGGAAAGCGGTATCAGGCGGCGATTCCAGGTTTCCGATATTTACCGTACCATCTGCAGTTTGTGCAGCCGCTAAAAAATCAACCAGCAAACTGATCTTTGCAATAAGCGCCGCATTGCGGTAATACACAGACCCGGCGTAAGCATAAGATGCCGTGAGTGCAGCAATATCGTATGCCGTTTTACGACTGAAACTGAGATTACCTTCTTTCACCGTGTCAAGCAACAATGCCACCTGGTGATCATTGGCCGCAGCAAGTTTTTTCAAGAACTCTTCATCCACTGCGTTACCTGCATAAGAACCGGCCATGCCTGCAAATGCATTGTTACACACTAAAGCCAGTGCAGCCAGCGATCCTGTTTTTAAAAATTCATTCCTGTTCATGTGCTTCATACTATAAAATTAATGCTTACCAGAAAACAGTGTACAATGCCGCCAGCAAGCCGAGTATAATAATGGAAAGTATTTTAAATCCTGTGGTGGTTTTGAATAAGGATGTATCCATTTCAACAGCATGTTTATCACCGGTTGAAGGTTTTGCAATACTGATTGTGATCATCACAATGGCGACAGTAAAAAATGCAATTGTCATCCTGTCTAAAAAAGGATAATCGGGAAAAGCGCCGCCGGTCCACACTGGCAAAAATTTCAGCAATGTTGAAACCGGTATGGTAATGAGCGCACCGGCCATCGCTGCAGGTGCAGTGGTTTTTTTCCAGAAAAAGCCCAACAGGAAAATGGCCAGCACACCGGGTGAAATAAACCCAACATATTCCTGTATGAACTGGTAAGCCTGGTCCAGCGATTTTAATGCGGGTGTTACCAGCGCAGCGATCACCATCGAAATAATAACAGCCCACCTGCCGGTAAGCACCAGCTTTTTTTCAGAAGCGTTCTTGTCAAAATATTTTTTATAAATATCCAGCGAAAAAATAGTGGAAATACTGTTGGCCTTGCCTGCCAGTGATGCGACAATGGCAGCCGTTAAGGCTGCAAATGCCACCCCCTTTAATCCTGCTGGTAACAAGTTCATTAATGTTGGATAAGCATGATCGGGTTTGAGTACACCAGCATCCATCATCTCCTGCTGAAACATACCGTTTTTATGCAGCACATACATAGTGATGCCGGGCAAAACCGCAATAACGGGAATGAGCATTTTTAAAAAAGCAGCAAACAAAATTCCCTTGCGGGCAGTTTGCAGGTCGGCACCCAGTGCACGCTGCACAATGTACTGGTTGCAGCCCCAGTAAGCAAGGTTATTGATGAGCATACCACCAATGAGCACAGAAAGCCCGGGCAGTTCGGGATAATATTTATGTCCCTTAGGAAAGATCATATGAAAATGTGTGGGAGCTTCCTTGCGCAATACACCAAGCGCCTTTAAAATATTTCCGTGGTAACCGAATTGATCAGCGAGAAGAGAAAGTGCCAGGTAAGTGGTGACCAGCCCGCCAATGATGAGCACGATCACCTGTATCACATCGGTATAACCAATCACTTTCATACCGCCCAGTGTTACCACCACAGAAAAAACAGTGAGCAGTGCAATACACCATTCAAAACTGATATTGCTGATGGATGAAATGGCCAATGAACCAAGATAGATGATTGAAGTAAGGTTTACAAAAACATAGGCCAGCAGCCAGAACACGGCCATTACCGTGCTTACCCCATCGTTATACCGCATGGATAAGAACTGCGGCATAGTGTAAATTTTATTTTTGAGATAGAGCGGAATGATAAAGACCGCAACAACAATAAGTGTGGCCGCAGCCATCCATTCGTAGGTAGAAATGGCCAGCCCCATTGCAAAACCTGAGCCACTCATGCCAATAAAATGTTCGGCCGAAATATTGGAAGCAATAAGGGAAGCACCGATGGCCCACCAGGTAAGCGAACCTTCTGCCAGGAAGAAATCTTTTGAACTGGACGCAGCCGGTTTCTTTTTATGGTAGATATAGTAACCGTAGGCCGACACGGCAATAAAATAGATAAAGAAGACTACATAGTCTGCAGTTTGCAATTTGTGCATAGCATCGTTCAGTTTGCGTTCTAAAGAAAGTGTTTACAACATCACAGTTTTAAAAACCATTTATTCCTGTACAGCAGATACAGCACTGTAAACTGTATGATGGCCACTCCTGTCCAAAGCAGCGCATCATGCCATACGGCAGGAAAAAAGTTCATCATCCCGCCAAATAAAAACTGCGAGGTGGACTCAAAATTCACCACGCCATGTGCTGCCATATAAATTAAAATAGAGTTACAGCCCATCCATACCAGCGGGGAACTCCATTTTTTTAATTGCAGCACATCTGTCACATAATAAAAAAAGGCCAGCAGCAACATGCTCCACCCTCCCGCAAATAAAACAAAACTGCTGGTCCACATATTTTTGTTGATCGGAAAAACAAAACCCCATGACCAGCCGCAAAGTATCAGCACAAGTGCTGCTGTAAACAACAGCAGCGTTTTTTTAACCGGTGTAAAATTTCTTTTTGTATCTCGCAAAAACTGACCCGCAAAAATGCCCAGCATGGCCGAGCCAATAGCGGGTATGGTGGAAAGCAATCCTTCGGGATCATATACTTTACGGTGCAGCTTGCCCGGCAGCAATAATTGGTCGGTATAGGCTGATAAATTCCCTTCGGGTGTAAGCACACCGGCACCAAAACCTGGCACAGGAATCCACATCATGGCAGCCCAGTAACCCAGCAGCAAAGCCGCAAACCAAACCAGTTGCGAGCGGGTATTTGTATTGAGAAAAATAACGGCTGCGAAAAAACAACTGAGCGCAATGCGGCCAAGCACACTCGCAAAACGGGTATTTTCATATCCTTTGAATTGCAGTAACCCATTCACCACCATACCCAGCAAAAGCAACAAAACAGTTCGTTTAAAAAGTGAACGGTAAAGCTGTTTTTTCACCTGTGCTTTATCAGCCCCTGCCCGCTCCAGCTGGTTGCCGAATGAAAAGGGCATGCTCACCCCAGCAATAAAAATGAACAAAGGAAAAATCAAATCATAAAACGTAAAACCATTCCACACCTTATGATGCAGCTGGTTGCTGATACCGATAAAAAATCTTTCGGCAAAGGACAGGCTGCCATTAGTGCTTATTTGCCAGTCAACCGTACTTTGCGTTAACCCGTGTTTTGTTTTGATCACCGACGCAATGCCATGAAAGATACCTTCGCCGCTCACGATCCAGAACATATCAAAACCACGCAGCGCATCCAGTGAGCGCAGGCGTGCAGGCTTTACAATTGCTTGGGATTGAGACATGCGTATTTTATTTGCTGATGGATGCAGAGTAAATAAGCTTACCGGTATAATCAATGGTTTGTACCAGCAGCTCATTACCTGTTACCGAAAAAACCATGAAGCCATATTCGCTTGCAGCCATTTTACTTTCGGGCAATAATTTCACCGGTGTTTTTTCTGATGCCGCACCTGAAATAAAGTGATGCGTTTTACCGGCGGGTTTTAAATACTGCAGGTTATGCTCATGGCCTGCGAGGTATACATCCACCCCGTATTGATCAAATATGGGTTTTAATGAACGGCGGATGGCTTTCGTGTCATACCCATCGGTACGGCTGCCGCCTGTGAACATGGGATGATGCCCCACTACAATTTTCCATTTGATATTTTTAGCAGGATCACTTAGCACTTTTGCCAGCCATTTTTTTTGTTTGATGCTGTCCTGCGTTTTTACGTTGGGACCGTATTCGGCATTGGAATAAAATTCGGGGATCAGGGGGTTGGTATCAATAAATGCAATGAGCACAGCCTGCGTGGTATCACCATTAATAAAAAACTTTTTACTGTAATAACGGGCGGGCATTTTCCAGCGGCGGCTGATGTTGCTGTACTTCACCTGTGCATCGGGATTGCTTTTATAATCGTGGTTACCCAGCACCGGGTACCAGTCCCACTGTAAATGAAAACCGGTATAAATATCTTCAAAAGAATATTTCCAAAGCGGGTCCCATTCACTGATCACACCACTGGGATAAAAATTATCTCCCGTGGCAATCACAAACTGTGTATTCATTTCTGTGGCCGTTTTGTCCATTTGTACCGCCACTTCTTTCTGATGGTCGGCACCCACACGGCCCCAGTCGCCCATGGCAATAAAATGGAGTGCTTTATCTTTCTTCTGTAAAACAGTATTGGTTGCAATGGTTGCGGTATCGTTCAGGAGTACCTGTGCCTGTGTGCAGGCGCAGCAAAACACAAAATGCAATAATAAAATTTTTCTCATGCCTGAATTGTTAAATGCAAAAACTGTTTGCAGAAAAAATCCCGGGGCAATAAAGCCCCGGGTGTGATTGTTGATTTATGTGAAAACTAACTGCTCAATACCCTGGGTTCTGCTTCAGTGCGGGGTTAACCTGCATTGCAGAAGTTGGAATGGGGAAAATGCGGCGGTAAGTTTCCGTATTTGTTTTAAAGCCCCATGTTCCTTCATATTTTCCAAAACGGATCACATCATTCCGGCGCCAGCCTTCCCATGCCATTTCTCTGGTTCTTTCGGCATAAATATCATCCAGCGTTACACTTGCAAGCGGTGCCGATGTGGTACGGTTGGCCCGCAGTGAATTGATCAGTGTAAGCGGAGTTTGTCCGCCTGTGGCCGTGCCGCCCCTCTGAATTGCTTCGGCCTTCATCAGTATAACATCGGAATACCTGAACACCGGCTGATCGTTGTTCTGGTTTCTTGAAGTGGATGTTGCATCAGGATAGAATTTGATATTACGGTAACCTGTTGTCCACGCAATCTCATCATTGCCCACATCAAATGAAGCAACGCTCTGCCGTAAAACAATATTAGGTTTCAGGTTCAACTGAAAGGTATAGGGTGCATTGGGACTGGGGCCACTATAAAACTGGTCGTACCCTTTATTGGTGGTGGTAATCATAATGGGCGTTATGCCATCTGGCTGGTATTGCAAACCGGTAAGCCATTGTTTATTGCGGATATCATTTGGATCATTGAAATAGGCATAGTACTCCGGCAGTGTTGCTGCAGGCCCGCCGGGTGTATAAGGGATATTGAAATAATTATACCCGGCACCTGCTGCCACTTTGCCCATTGAACGGGGCACATCATACCTTGCTTTATAATTTGCAGACCGTCCTAAAAAGCCGGCTGAAGTGGCATCGAACGGGATGGCAAAAATAAATTCATCTTTACTGCCCGGGGCTGTTGGCCCGTTTGTTGGGTAAAACATCAGCAGTGCATTTGCCCTGGAAGTAATTGAAAATTTACCCGAATTGATGATGGCATCACATGCAGCGATACAATCGTTCCACCGGGCTGTGCCGGTGTAAACTTCTGCATTAAGGTACAGTTTTGCCAGCAGCGCATAAGCCATCCATTTTGTAGGCATGCCATATGTGGTGATATTGTTTACATCACTCAGGTCGGGTAATGCCGCTTTTACTTCATTTTCGATGAATGTAAAAACCTGTGCCCGGGGTGTGTTGGGTTTGGGGGCAAAATCGCCATAAGTGGTTACAATGGGTACATTGCCATAATTGTCCATCATAAAATAGTAACACAGTGCACGTACCATTTTCATTTCTGCCAGCTTCATCCTTTTGGTGGCACCATCCGGCATATTTGTTCCAAGTATAGAAATTGCCTGGTTGGTTACACCAATAGTGGTGGTAAGCCAGCCCCAGTTACCATTTACATAACCGTTGTCCTTCGTCCAGGAGTGATAATGCATTTCCATATTTTGTGCACCATCGTACCAGTTACCGCCATATGAGGGAAGGATCATTTCGTCTGTGCTTTCCGACTGCATAAAGAAATACTCGGTAGACCAGTTACCACGGAGTGCCACATATACGGGGCCGGTGGTTTGTATATACTGTGCCGAATCTTTAGGAAATACATCAGGTGTTAATTCTGACGTTACCGGCACATCAATTTTATGACAGGAGGTGAGCGCAATTGCTGCAACACCCATATAAGTTAATAACTTTTTCATATAATTCATTTAGGTGTTTAATTAAAATGATGCGTTAATGCCAAACATTACTGTTCTGGTACGGGGATAGAAATTATTGTAATCCACTCCCGGCGCTATTCCACCCTGGTTCACTTCAGGGTCAACGCCTTTGAATTTAGTGATCACAAACAGGTTATTTACCGAAACATAGAAACGCAGCATCTTAACATATTGATTGATCCCTTTCAGGTTATAGCCCAGTGTTCCGTTATCAAAGCGGATGTAATCTCCTTTTTCAATAAACCTGGATGAATAACGGTAAGCGTTGAAATCTGCAGTTGATTCATCTTTGGCATCCACCAAAATATTGGTGTATTGCGCTGTGGCGGGACGGAACAGGTCGGCCCTTGTTGCATTGAATATTTTATTCCCGAAAACGCCCCTGATGAAAATGTTCAGGTCAAAATTCTTATAGCGGAACGTGTTGGTCCAGCCCAGCAGTAATTTAGGCTGCGCATTACCCATGTAATGGTAATCGGTCCCCCTTAAAGGTGTGGTGGTTAGGGTTTTTCCATCTGCAGCCACATACTGCGAAACACCGCTGCTGTTTTTACCTGCATATTCAAATGTAAAGAACTGACCTAACGGATAACCAACTTTCAGCAGCTGCAATGAACTGCCCGACTGGCCCGCACCTTCAGGAAACGCAACATTCACAGAGTCGCCGCCAATGAACAGCGGGTTGGTAAGGCTGGTGATCTTGTTTGTATTGTGTGTAAGATTCAGGGTGGTATTCCATGTAAAGCCTTTGTAGTTTACGGGACTTGCATTTAACGACAGTTCAATTCCCTTATTGGAAATGCTGCCGCCATTTGCGGTGATGCTTCCTGTTGGCACCAGCAGCGGGTCAACCCTGTAACTGTAAATCATACCCGTGGTTTTTTTATCGTACCAGTCAACAGATGCATTCAGTTTTCCCTTCAGCACTGTAAAGTCCAGGCCAATATTGGTGGTGGTGATCTTTTCCCACTTAAGGTCGGGGTTAGCCGCACGTGTGGGTCCAAATGCCGCAGTGAGCACGCCGTTGTAATAAAATGTACCAAGGCTGCCAGAAGTAAACTTGGCTGTAAGCGGATCAAACCCGAGTGCATTACCGGTAACACCATAGCTTGCACGCAGCTTCAGGTCAGATACAACAGTTATATTCTTCATAAAATCTTCCTGGCTCATCCTCCATGCCACGCTTCCCGCAGGGAAATAACCCCACTGGTTGTTGGTACCGAATACAGAACCACCATCGCGGCGGATAGAACCCTGCAGGAGGTATTTATCCCTGTAGCTGTAGTTCACCCTTCCAAAGTCAGAGATGAAACGGAGTTTCTGGTATCCGCCACCGCCCAGGTTGATGCGGAAAGAAGGAATGGCATAAGGATTACTTAAAGCAAAGTTGAGATAGCCGGTATTGTCTACCGTAAAGTTGGTGGTGCTTGCCTGAACACCATCTCCGTTTATATTTTGCTGCCACGAATAACCTGCAACTGCTGTTATGGAATGATCACCGAATTTACGGTTCCAGGTAAGAAATGTTTCCAGTGTGCTGCTTGTATTCTGGTAGCTGGCCCTGTAAGCCTGCCCGTTAGTACCGAATGTTTGCAAACCATGACCATAAGTGGTGGGGTCAGGGTTGTCGTACATATTGTTGTAATTGGTGGTATAATACTTATTGAGGTAAGTGCTGGTCAAGAATGAATATTTCTGGTAGCTGAGGCTCAGGTCGTAAGTAAGGCCATAAGGCAATTTTACCTGCGTGGAAAAATTGCCAAGCGTGGTGCTGTACTTGTTATTTGCCTGGCTGTTATCCATCATTGAAACCGGGTTATAATAATTGCTCTTGGTAAGGTTTTCAAAATAAGTTCCGTCGCTGTTCTTAATGGGAGATACCGGCAGGTATAATGCAGACTGCAGCAGTACCGTATTACGATAAGGAATATCGTTTGAATTGCTTGTTGAGTTACTCAGCGTAATACCAAATTTCACTTTGTCGTTAATGGCGTATTGCTCAATGGAAAGACGACCGATATATCTTGTAAGATCACTGTAATTCAGTATCCCTTCTTTTTTAAGGTAATTAAGGCTTGCAGAATAGCTGCCATGATCGCCGCCGCCGCTGAAAGAGAGATTATGACCGGTGGATAATGCGCTGTTGCGCTCAATGGCTTTTTGCCAGTTTGTTGAAGCGCCTTTATCATCCTGCGGAGTAAAGGCCGAACTGTTTTTAGAGAGAAAATCCCTCAGCTGCGATGCATCCATCATATTCAGTTCACCCGAAACTTTTTCTGAAGCTACATAACCGTTGTACGTAACCTGGCCCTGTCCTTTCTTTCCTCTTTTGGTGGTAACGATGATTACACCGTTAGCGGCTTTGTTACCATAAATAGCAGTGGCAGATGCATCTTTTAAAATATCAACAGATGCTATGTCGTCCGGTGCAATCACAGATATGTCTGCGCCCGGCACACCATCTATCACATAGAATGGGCCCTGCGGACTGTTGATAGTGGAAGCACCACGGAGTATAACAGCGGCCGGCCGGTTAGGATCGCCGCTTGCAGTAATATTGAGCCCGGGCACTTTACCCTGCAGCAACTGTCCAATATCACTGATGGCGCCGCGGTTCAGTTCATCTGGCTTAATGGTGGTAACAGCTGTTGTTAATGTACGCCTGTTACTTTTACCGTAACCAATAACCACCAGGTCACCCAGTGTGCTGGCTGTTTGTGTCAGTTTTACTTCATAAAAATCAGCAGTACCGGTTTTTATTTCTTTTCTTTCAAAAGAAACTCCGGTAAATTCCAGCGTGCTGCCGGCAGGAGCATTAATTAAAAACGTTCCATCGGCGGCAGTGGCAGTGGCCGTTTTGGTTCCTTTTACCAATACAGTGATCGCTGAAGCAGGCTGACCTTTATCGTCGGTAACCCTACCCCTGATTTGTTTTTGTGCCTGTGCAGTTACAAGCAACGGTATTACCAGCAGCAATGTGCATGACAAAGCCCTGATCTTACTTTTCATTTTTGAGATTACATTCATCATAGCAGTGTTCGTATTTAAGAGTTAATAAATCAGAATTTTAATGTGGAAGGAAGATATTTGGCCACCAGCTCCTCGTAATAGGGGCGCAGTTTTTTCCAGTCGGGCGGCTCGGGGCTTTTGGAATAGAGATCGTATGGATTGAACAGCTTCACCCATTTCAGCATCTCTCGGTCATGATCATCCATGAGGTAATCATATTGTCCTTCGCGGTGCCATGCATAAAAGGAGTGATAGCGCAGCATATATAACCCGGGCTCGGGCAAATGATCTTTCATCATCTGGTACACGTATTCATCGTGGCCCCACGACATATCAACACTGCGCAGTCCGCAGTTTTGTTTATATACGCCCAGCTGTGTGTTGTATTGCGGATTTGTATAGTCGGGATTGTTCTGGAAAAATTCCGGGTATACAATTTTATCTGAGTACGCACAACCTACCGGGAAGGTATCTCCCACCACGGCCCATTGCGGTTCGCCAAATAAACAAAGCACTTTACCCATATCATGCATCAGCCCGGTAAGCACCATCCAGTCGGGGTGGCCATCCTTGCGTATGGCCTCTGATGTTTGCAGCAAATGCTGCAACTGGTCCAGGTCGGTATCGGGATCTGAGTCATCCACCAGCTGGTTCAAAAAATCAAATGCATCCCAAACCGTCATTTCCTTTTTATCAAACTTTAAAAAGTTTTGCTGCTTTTCCTTTACAAAGGCATAGGTTTGATAGGTGTGGTTAAGACGGTAAAATTCCTTTACGGTGTCTCTTGCCGGTTCTTCATAATTACGGTACTCTCCTGTTGCTTTCGCCGTGGCAATCTCTGCAGGATCGGGGTACCGCCGCAACAGATCATCCTCCCACTCATCAAGATTTTTTAAAGGCACAGCTTCAAAATTCGAATGACTCATAAGTCCTGTTTTATTGTTTTAAAAATATTTGCTGCAGAAAAAACAAGGCTGGCAATAGTGAAACACTACCGGTAAAACCCGGCGTACGTTTGCACGTAAACGCAATAAAAAACAGTGAAGACCTGTGTGCGCACTTCATATTACAAGCAATGTGAGTTTCTGTTCTGATGATAAAGTGACAATTTTTTTTCTTCAATGCTGCGGTTCTGTCTTTATTTATTTGCGAAACCGTTTTCGGCAATTCGTGCAGTAACCATATCTTTACAACCACACTAACAGGGTTTTGGCTGTTATGAACTGCGTATGAGTAAACTCACCATCAAATTATTGGCAAAGGAACTCGGGCTGGCTGTATCTACTGTTTCAAAGGCATTAAGAGACAGCCACGAGATCAGCGCCGAAACAAAAGCTAAAGTGCTGGAGTATGCACGTGCGCATAATTATGTACCCAATCCCTATGCCAGCAGCCTGCGCAAACAAAAAAGCAAAACCATTGCGGTGGTGCTGCCCGAAGTGGCCGACAGTTTTTTTTCACTGGCCATTAATGGCATTGAATCCATTGCCAGGGAGAAAGGATATCATGTGCTTATTTATCTCACACACGAAAGCCGCGAACGTGAAGAAGAGATACTGGGCGAGTTCAACAGCGGGCGTGTGGATGGCATACTCATTTCCGTATCGCAGGAAACAAAAGACAGCAGCCATATAAAGAAAGTAATTGCTTCGGGGCTGCCTGTTGTTTTTTTCGACCGTGTTTGTGATGATGTAAACACCGCCAAAGTGATTACCGATGATCTTGAAAGCTGTTATATGGCCACCAAACATCTCATCCATAAAGGCTGTAAGCGCATTGGCTACCTGTCTATTTCAAAAAGTCTTTCCATCAATAAAAAAAGAGAAGAAGGTTATACAAGGGCATTGCAGGATGGTGGTATACCTGTTAAGGATGATGCTATCCTGGAATGTGGCACAAATGACAAAGATAATCTCAGCGCCATCCTTCATTTTTTAAAAGGCCGTAACCGGCCCGATGCCATTATTGCTTCAGTGGAGAAACTGGTACCTCCGGTTTATATTGCCTGCAATAAATTAAAACTTTCCATACCGGGCGATATCAAGGTGGTAAGCTTTACCAACCTGGGCACATCCCCCATTCTTAACCCGCCGCTCACCACCATTACACAACCTGCATTTGAAATGGGCAGCAAGGCAGCCTCACTTCTCTTCAAAGGAATAGAGAAGCCCAATTTCAAACTCACCGATGAAACCATTGTTATTCCCGCTGCATTGCAAAAAAGGGAATCGAGTAATTTTTAACAAGGATTATTTCAGCAGCTGGTCCAGTTTTCTTTCCAGCGCGGGGCCGCGTAAATTTTTGCCCACCAGTTTCCCATCGGGGTCAATTAAAAAATTCTGCGGAATACTTTGTATCTGGAACTGCTGCGCCACCGCGTTATTCCAGAATTGCAGATCGCTTACATGCGTCCAGGTAAGCCCGTCGTCGTGAATGGCTTTTAACCAGTCGTCTTTATGCCCGGGCCTGTCGAGCGATACACCAAGCACGGTAAAATTTTTGTCTTTGTATTTATTGTATGCCGCCACCACGTTCGGGTTTTCCATGCGGCAGGGACCACACCAGCTGGCCCAAAAATCTACCAGCACATATTTACCACGGAAAGAGGAAAGCGTAACGGGCACACCTGAAGTATCGGCCTGTGTAAAATCGGGCATCATATAACCGGTGGCATTTTGTTTGGCCTGGTTAATCACATTGGCCAGTGCCATGCTCATGGGCGATGTTTTTACTTCTGCCGAAAGCTGGTTGAACAATGCATCTGTTTTTACCACATCATCGGTTGACTGGTAAAAACGATAGATGGCAAATGGTGTGATATAAGAATTAGTGTGGCTGGATGCATAATCATAACTGGCCGCAGCGGCACCCCTGAATAGAACAGAATCGTACATGGCATTTTGCGCAAACACCGCCTGGTATGGTTCCATCAGTTTTGAAAATTCGGTAAAGTCCTTATGCGCAGGCGAACCGCTTACTTCCAGCCTGTCGGGTGCCGCGCTGTTTCCTTTTACCGTAATAATATTGTTATCGAGAAAGATACTCGCATATGGCTGCATGCGGTTGAACATGAGCAGGCGTATGTCGGGCGACTGCATCTTTCCTTTGAGCTGAAATTTTTCTTTGCTGATGGTGGTCTCCGCTTCGGGCATACCTGTTTGCGGATTTATCAATGCAACAGGAACACCATCGGCAAAACCTTTAACCTCACCTTTGATCAGGAAGCCGTCGGTAACCGCAGGGGCAACAACAGCAGTTTTGGGCTTTGCAGTTTTAACAGCCGGTTTGGGCTTTACAGTTTTTTGTGCAAACACAAATCCCGGCAACATCAGTAACAATAGTATCCGCTTCATAGTTTTAATTGATGCTGCAATTTACTTTGTTTTGCCCATATGCCTCACCCGGTGATACTTTTTAAGAATTCTTGGGTGGTGGCGAAAATACTGGTGGCGTTTTCAAGGGCTTTTATATAGGCGCTGCCAATAATAGCTCCATTGGTATACCGGCTGGCAGTTTCAAAAGTTTGTTTGTCTTTTATACCGAATCCAACCAGCACGGGATTTTGCAACTGCATCGACCGGAGCTTTTGAAAATAATCTTCCTGTGCCTCGATGGCCTTGTTCTTACCCGTGGTGGAGGAGGATGACACCGCGTAAATAAAACCGCTGCCCAGTGCATCAATTTTTCGAATGCGTTCTTCACTGGTTTCGGGTGTTACCAAAAAAACAAAGTCCAGCCCATTGGCATCAAACAATTGCTTGTACATGGTTTCGTATTCATACATCGGCAGGTCGGGCAATATCACCGCATCCACGCCGGCTTCCTTTGCACTGCTGCAAAAGTTTTCAATGCCAAACTGCATAATGGGGTTCAGGTAACCCATGAGTATGATGGGTACATGAATTGTTTTACGTACATCACTTAACTGTTCAAACAGTTTGGCTATGGTCATGCCATTCTGTAATGCCACGGCACTGCTGGCCTGTATCACTTCACCATCGGCCAGCGGGTCGCTGTAAGGCATCCCAATTTCAATAATATCGGCTCCGCTTTCCTGTAATGCCTGCAATACTTCAACAGTGGATTCCAGTTTGGGAAAACCTGCGGTACAATATATGTTCAGCACATTATTTTTTTTACGGCTGAATAATTCCTGTAAACGGCTCATGTCTAAAATTTAGTGATCGTCTTAATATTTATCGGTTCCCTGTCGCCCAGCTGAATGCATTTGTATACGGGATTGGCCTGCACATCCAGGGTGATTGTAAACAATGCAGTTTTTGCTGATGGCTTTTGCGGAAAGCTTACAAACAGGCTGTCGTTCCTTCGTACCAGTTCATAAGTTTTGCCATTAAAATCTTCCGGCAAACATTCTTCAAATACATAACGCTCGCCATTGATATTCGACTCCATTTTTACGGAAGTGTTTTCACCTCCGCAGGCGCCTTTTTTTGATATGGCCATTTCGTGTTTTACATATATATCCTCTTTGCAGCTGCTGTATAACACAAGTACTATTAGTGCGGTAATTATTGTTCTCATAAATGATTCATATACGTTGCCAGATCCTTATCTCCCCTGCCGCTCAAACAAACCACCACATTATCATTCTTATTAAAGTTGATCATCTTTAGCGCATGCAACGCATGTGCGCTTTCCAGTGCAGGAATGATACCTTCCAGTTTACACAACTCAAAAGCTGCATTCAGCGCTTTGTTATCCGTGGCACTCATAAAAACAGCACGGTCGGTTTCAAACAAATGCGCATGCAGCGGGCCAATACCGGGGTAATCCAGCCCTGCAGAAATACTGTGCGGCTCCACCACCTGCCCGTCTTCTGTTTGCATTACCAGGCTTTTGCTGCCATGCAATACACCGGGCTTGCCCAGCTGCGTGGTGGCAGCACTCATGCCGCTGTTGATACCATGACCTGCCGCTTCCACCGCAATTAATTTCACATCCGCATCGTCTAAAAAATGATAGAAAGCGCCCGCTGCATTGCTGCCGCCGCCCACACATGCGATGACGTAATTGGGATTTTCTTTTCCCGTTTTTTCCAACAGCTGTTTTTTTATCTCTTCGCTGATCACGCTCTGGAACCTCGCCACCATATCAGGATAAGGATGTGGCCCCACTACGCTGCCAATGATATAATGTGTGTCAACCGGGTTGTTGATCCAGTCGCGGATGGCTTCATTGGTGGCATCCTTGAGTGTTTTGCTGCCGCTGGTGGCAGGTATCACCGTAGCGCCCAGCATTTTCATTCTGGCTACATTGGGCGCCTGCCGCTCAATATCCTTTTCACCCATGTACACAATGCACTCCAGCCCCTTCAGTGCACAAACGGTTGCGGTGGCAACACCATGCTGACCGGCACCTGTTTCCGCAATGATCCTTTTTTTACCCAGCCGCTGCGCCAGCAAAATTTGCCCAATGGTATTATTGATCTTATGCGCACCGGTATGGCAAAGGTCTTCACGCTTTAAATAAATATTGGCCTTATACCTCGCACTCAGGCGCTCTGCCAAAAACAAGGGTGTGGGCCTTCCCACATAATCCGTCAGCAACTGCCAGAACTCTTTTTGAAAACCCTCCTCGTACATTATTTTCAAATAATTTTCCTGCAGCTCCTGCACATTGGGGTGCAGCATCTCCGGGATATAGGCCCCCCCAAAATTCCCGTAATACCCGTGTTCGTTAACTGTGTAGTTCATTTTATATTTTTTGTCACCCTGTCCCGATAGCTATCGGGATGCAGAAAGGTTATTTTGTAACCAGCATTTTTTCTTTCTTCAGCCGCATTGGCGTCGCACTCTTCAACAATATCACTTTGTTCAGCTTTTACTGTGTGTACGTTGTTGGTCCGGCGACCAACAACGGCGAAAACAAGCAATTCACTAATTTATTCATCTAATGGCTTCCAGTCTTCATCAAAATCATACCATTTATTTTCAGATTTTCTGGCCAGATTTTTAAAAAGCAATTTTGCTTCCGCCTTCACTTCATAAAAACCCTTTTGCCATTCTCTTAATGATAACCCGTTGTTGGCACCTGCAGAATAATCAGGATCTGCAAATTGCAGGTTATCATCTTCCCAACCACATACCCTGCAAATCTCAAATGTGCCGGGTGGTTTTTCCTTGAGCGTTTTAAAACCGCAGCATGGGCATGTAAACAATCCCAGTTCTTTTTCCCGAATTATTTTCATTCCGCCATTTTATTTCATCCCCTGCTTAAACAACAGCACCTGCGCCATATCCTTCACACCGGGTTCTTTTTCAAAATTGCTGTTTATATCAACACCATAATAGTCGGGATGTTTAAACCGTTTGATCTTTTCAATGTCCTCAACGCCAATACCACCGCTTAAAAAGAAGGGTTTTTCAATTTTGGCCTTGCTTAAAACTTTCCAGTCAAATTGTTTGCCCGTGCCGCCGCTTTCGCCGTTGCTTTTTGTATCAAATAAATAATAGTCACATACCGCATCATAATCTGCCACCAGCGCATCAATATCTTTTGTATCGGCATCAATGCTGAATACCTTGATCACTTCCACTTCGCTGCTCAGGTCTTCGCACATTTCCGGGCTCTCATCACCATGCAGCTGCACCACATCCAGCCCGTATTCATCAATGGCATCCAGCACATCAATCATCTCGGGGTCTTTGAAAACACCCACTTTTTTCAAATCAAAATCAGCGTTCTTCACGGCATCCTTATCCAGTTTATCTCCCACGTAACGCGGAGAGTCTTTTACAAAGATCAGTCCTGCAAAATCAATATTCAGCCCGTCTAATTGCTGCAGTTGTTTCACCTGGGTAATACCACATACTTTAATGTTCATATCGTTGTTTGTTTTCTCACAGATCACACAATTTGCACAGGTGCACATTCGTGTAATCCGTATTAATTAGTGTAGTAGTTTTTATTTCAATTGCTGTGTAAAGTTCCTGATCAGTTCAATATCCTTAATGCCTGTTGTTATTTCAAATTTGCTGCAAAGATCAATGGCAAATAAGGCCTTTGCTTCGGGTCTTTCCGAAAATGCATTCAGCCTTGCCGCATCGCCGGGTTCAATCATCCCGCTTAAAAAATAAGGTTTGCCCACCTGTACACCATGCAGTTTTTCCAGGTTGAGTTTTTTACCGGTGCCTCCGTAACCCACACCTTCCGTATCAAACATAAACATATCGCAATACTGCATGTATTCCTGTATGCGATAGCCGATATTATCTGTTTCGCTGAAACGGAATGCCTTTACCACCGAAATATAATCAGCGATCTTTTCACAGAACTTGGGCGTTTCATCACCGTGCAGCTGCACCATATGCAACCTGCATTCATCCACCATCTGCAATACTTCATCCACCGACGCATTTACAAAAACACCCACTTTATTAATGGCGTTTTCTCTTTTGATCTGGCTGGTGGTCATGTGCCGCAGTACATACCGGGGCGATTTGGGATAAAAGATAAAACCGGCAAAAGAAGCACCCGCAGCAGGCAGTTCCTTCAGCTGCTCTTCGTGCGTGATGCCGCAAACTTTTACTCTCATGTAACTTTTGCTTTAAGTTGTTGTACAAATGCAGCAAAAGCAATCGTTGGTTCCGGCGTTTTCATAAAATTTTCTCCAATCAAAAATCCTTTGAAACCCGCCTCTTTAAAAGTACAAATTGTATCAATACTGCTGATACCGCTTTCTGCAATTTTTATTTTGCCGGCCGGTATTTTTTTCCCCAGTTCAATAGATCTGTTAATATCTACGGTAAACGTTTTCAGGTCTCGGTTATTGATGCCTACAATTTCTGTTTCATCGCAAATATGGGCCAGCTCTGCTTCACTGTGTATTTCCAGCAGCACTTCCAGCTGCAGGCTTTTTGCAAACTGCGCCAGTTCTTTTACCCGCTGCGGTGTTAAACAGGCCGCAATCAGTAATATCACATCAGCGCCCATGGCACGGGCTTCTGTAATTTGATATTCATCAATAATAAAATCCTTGCGCAAAATGGGAATGGCATTTACCCGCGCCTTTTCCAGGTCGGCCGTGGTACCGCCAAAAAATAATTCATCTGTCAGTACCGATAAACAACTGGCGCCATTTGCAGCGTATGCTTTTGTAACATCCACCACATCTGCAGTATCATTGATGATTCCCTTGGATGGCGACTTACGTTTAAATTCTGCAATGATGCCTGTCCTGGTTGCATCCAGCAAAAAAGCCTTTAATGAAAAAGTGGTACGGCTGTAAAAGGATGATTGCTGCAATTGCACAGCAGGCATTGCGGCCTTCCTTGTTTGCACTTCCACTTTCTTCTGCTCAATAATTGTATCCAGTATATTCATTGTTACCTGCCGGTTATTTTTAAGAGTGACTGGTATGCCTTACCGCTTTCCAAACTTTCCACGGCTGCAAGATAGCACTCATCGTAATTTTTATATTTGCCCGTGCATTGCAAGGCCATGGCGGCATTACTGAGCACCACGGCATTTTGCGCCCAGCTGCCCTCTCCTTTTATAATCTTCAAAAAAAGTCTGGCTGCTTCTTCGGCAGTATTGCCGCCATAGATATCCGATGCCTGCACACTGCGTTTGCCCAGCTGTTCGGCGCTGTAAATTTTTTCTCCTTCATTGGTGATCACCTTGGTATCACCCGTCAGCGATATTTCATCATAGCCATCCAGTGAATGAATAATGGTAAAGTTGCTGCCCGTTGGCTGCAGCAGGTAATTGTAAATACGTGCCATTTCGAGGTTGTACACGCCCACCAGCTGGTGCTTGGGAAATGCCGGGTTCACCATTGGTCCCAGCATATTGAAGAAAGTGCGCACCCCTAAGTTTTTCCTGATGGGCCCCACAGCTTTCAATGCCGGGTGAAACAGCGGTGCATGCAAAAAACAAATGCCCGCTTCGTCCATTTCTTTTTGTAAAGCGCCTGCATCATTTTTAAAACTATAACCCAGCTGCTCCATCACATTACTGCTGCCGCTAACCGATGTGGCACCATAGTTGCCATGCTTTGCCACTTTGTTACCGGTACCTGCAACAATGAAACAGCTGAGCGTGGAAATATTGAAAGTGTTTTTCCCATCCCCACCGGTGCCTACGATATCAATTACATCACCCTCGTTCAAATTCACCCTTACACACAATTCCAGCAATGCATCACGGAAGCCCTGCAGTTCATCAATGGTGATGCTGCGCATTAAGAACACCGTGATAAATGCCGCCACTTCACTCTCATTGTACTGGTTGCGGGAAATATTCACCAGCACTTCCTTTGCCTGTTCACGTGTGAGCGTTTTATATTCAAATAAGTAATTGAGTATTTTTTTCATTTTTTATGACACGAATTTTACGAATTGCACTAATCAACTAATTAACCAATCAACCAATTCCTCAACACCACTTCCCCTTTCGGCGTTAACACACTCTCCGGATGAAACTGCACACCCTGTATATCGTATGTTTTATGCTGCATGGCCATGATATAACCATTTGCATCCCTCGCTGTAATTTCCAGCTCTGCAGGAAAACCTTCTTCACTTACGATCCAGCTGTGGTAGCGGCCTACTTCAATATTTCCTGGCAGATCCTTAAATAATTTACAATTGTCAATTGTCAATTGACAATTTGTGGCCACACCATGATATACTTTACTCAGGTTGGTAAGCTTTCCTCCAAAAGCTTCTCCAATGGCCTGGTGCCCGAGGCAAACCCCGAGTATGGATTTTGTTGCTGCATACTCTTTTATCAGCGGTAATAACAATCCTGCTTCTTCGGGAATGCCGGGACCGGGAGATAAAATGATCTTATCGTAATCCTTTACCTTCGCCAGCGCTATTTCATCATTGCGGTATACATCCACTTTCTGGTGAATGATCTTTTCCACCAAATGCACGAGGTTGTAGGTGAAAGAATCGTAATTATCAAAGACAAGTATTTTCATGTTGTTGTTTGTTGGTTGGATGCTGGTTAATGGTTCATAGTTGATGGTTCATGGTAAGTGCACTGTTTTGCTATGAACCATGAACTATTCGCCATGAACAGGTTTTAAATAGTCGCTGCCAGCACAATGGCCTGCTTCAATGCGTTTAATTTATTATTCACTTCCTGTAACTCACTTTCGGGCTTACTGGCTACCACCACACCGGCACCGGCCTGGTAAATCAGTGTGTTGTTGCGGCTCAGGAATGTGCGTATCATGATGGCATGGTTTACTGTACCATCAAACCCCACAAAACCTATGGCACCTCCATAATAACTCCTTGCCGTAGGCTCGTTTTCATCAATCAGCTGCATGGCTTTGAATTTGGGTGCGCCGCTGAGTGTGCCCGCAGGAAAAGTGGTGGCCATTAATTTAAATGGATTGCTGTTGGGCTCCACAACTCCCGTCACCTCGCTCACCAAATGAATAACATGACTGTAAAAATTTATTTTCTTGTACTGCGATACTTCCACCCCGCTGCACATGCGGCTAAGATCATTTCTTGCAAGATCCACCAGCATCACGTGTTCTGCATTTTCTTTTTCATCTGCTTCCAGTTTTACTGCAAGTGCCTTGTCGGTTTCGTCATCACCCGTACGCCTGAACGTGCCTGCAATGGGGTGCACCACGGCCTTGCCATTTTGAACAATCAGCTGGCTTTCGGGTGAAGAGCCCATCAGTTTATAATCGCCATAATCAAAATAAAATAAATAAGGAGAAGGATTGATGCTGCGCAAAGCACGGTATACATTGAATTCATCACCGGTGAACTGCTGTTCAAATTTGCGGCTCAGCACTATCTGGAACACATCGCCCCGCTGGCAGCTGGCAATACCTTTTTTCACCACATCAATATATGCTTCATTGGTAAGGTTGCTGCTTTCATCGCCTTTGGTTGCAAATGGAAAAGTGGGTACATCCTTGCTCCTGATCAAACTCTCCACAACAGCCAGTTCACTTTCCACACCCGCCACATTGTTTTCGCAAATGAACAACTCATCTTTAAAATGATTGATGGCGATCACGTACTGGTACAAACGGTAACGCATTAAGGGGATATGGTTGCCCGCAGGTATTTTGTTATTATTGAGTTTGATGGATTCAAAAAACTGTACAGCATCATAGCTGGTGTAACCAAATAATCCCTGTGCGGCATTCACGGGTTTGGGCACCGTACCATTGATCTCAAAACGCAGCATAAAATCCCACAGCAGCTGCGGCACTTCGGCAGTATTGGTGATATTGATCTTTTCAGGTTCCTGAGCCGGCAATTTGAATTCGATCACCGCCTTGCTGCGGATCTCTATCCCCGCAATGGCATTGATACCGATAAAGGAATAACTGTTCTCCCCGGCATGAAAATCGGTGCTCTCCAGCAATATCGTGTCGCGGAAACGGTCACGAAGCCGCAGGTAAATGCCCACCGGTGTATACACATCTGCAAGCATTTTTTTGAAACTGGTTTGTATCTGTATCTTTTTCATTTGTCTGACAGTAATAAACAAAAACCCCGGCATGATGTGCCGGGGTTTGAATATGGTAAATCACATAATACAATGATGCGGCACAATCAGTATCCTGACTGCCACCACCAATTGCTGTTATGTGTAAAGTTATTTTTCATTTGCAATGCAAATATGTGGTAGATTTAGTACATAAAAAAATTTTTTATCCCATAAATTTTATAGACCATGAACATTCTCCAGCGCAAAGACGGCACCAAAGGCTCATTTTATATTGAAGAAAACAATAAACAACTGGGCGAAATGACCTACAGCATGGCCGGCCCCAGCCTCATGATCATTGATCATACCTAAGTGGATGATGCATTAAAAGGACAAAATGCCGGCATGCAACTGCTCCACAAAGCTGTTGATTTTGCAAGGGCCAACCAGTTAAAGATTATCCCGCTTTGTCCCTTTGCCAATGCTATGTTCAAAAGAAAGCACGATGAATTTGCCGATGTGCTGCACAAGAGCGAATAGACCCGCCGGTTTTATCAGTATCTTTATTACAAAATAATTTTATGAACCTCGCAATTTTTGGCGCTACCGGACAGGTGGGCAAACAACTCGTTAAGCAGGCCTTATTCAGCGGTCATCATGTAAAGGCTTTTGGACGCAATGTGTTTACCGAATTCAGCACCGGTGAAAAGAACCTGGAACTGGTAAAAGGCGGCGTGTTTGATGAGAAGGAAGTATTTGAAACCATCAAAGGCAGCGATGCAGTGCTATCTGCACTGGGCGGCAGTTTCGACGGCATGGATAAAAGCCGTTCGCTTGGCATTAAAAACATCACACAACAAATGCAAAAAGCCGGTGTAAAACGCATTGTGGCACTGGGTGGCATGGGCATTTTGAATTTTGACGACAACACATTGCTGATAGATACAGAAGACTATCCCAAGGAATATATCCCCGTTGGCAACGAACACCGCAAGGCGTATGAATATTTACGAGACAGTAACCTTGACTGGACATTTGTTTGCAGTCCCGACATCATTAATGCTGAAGCCACGGGTGAATTTATTACCAGCGCCAATTACCCGCCCCAGCCCAACAAGTATAAAATAAATGCAGGTGATTTAGCATTGTTTATGCTGGGCGAAATAAGCAAGAATAATTATATGAAGGAAAGAGTGGGAATCAGTGAGCAATAAAAAATTTAATTAGATAAACAAACAATTACAGCCGGCGTACCGGCTGTAATTGTTATGGCCTTCCCTACTGCTTCACCATCGTAAAAGTATATTTATCCCCTGGCAGGTTTACACCGGTTGTATAAAACACCAGTGTTTTACAATCGTAGCTGCTAACGGTACCATTGATGGCGCCGTCACTGCTAATCACATTACCCGCAACAGACCATGTGCCGTTGTTGCTTCCATTGGGCGTGCAAACCGTACCTGCATCTGCATAAGTGTAAGTACCATTGTTCCTGAGTGTCACCACATCATCCTTTTCGCAGTCATCCATAAAGTCGAGATAGTTTTGCACAGGTGCGGCGGGCGTGCGCTGGTAATCCAGTTTGGTAAGTATGTAACTGCCCGCCAGCCCGTTAAGTGAAAGGCTGCAATCTGGTGCTGCAGGCTTGTCTTTTTTACAGGAGAATAACACGGCGCTGATGGCCAGGGCAGTCATTGCGCCCTTAATAAATTTGCTGTTCATAGCTTTTGTTTTAAATGGTTAATACTTTAATACCAATAATACCCCCGGCAGGTACTGAAAGGTTGGGTAAGACAGCAAAAATTTTTTAAAAAAAGACGGACTCTTACGCATTTACCCCATCTGGGCATCCCGCCGCTTGTCAAAAAATAAAAAAAGATTGCAATGTGCCGGAGGTACACCATGTGCGCCCCTGTGGGTTATGCTGCCTTGATATATTTCGCACGTACAAAGACCGCTTGCAATTCCCCGTTTTACTGTTTATATTTCTGAAACTATTGAACAGGCAGCGGCATTCTTTATCAGGAGCCAATTTCTGTTTGCACATTTCCATTCAACCTTAACACCCAAAATAACCAGGCATGAAAAAGCAGCTATTCCCTTTCACCGTTACATGCATTGCATTTTTTATTGCAGCAAATGCATACAGCCAGCCCGGCTACAATGAAGAAATAAAGCAGGCATGCGTTAAACTCTTCAATTCATTCAATCCATTGCAAAAACATGCCGCGGCGCTCAGCTTTAACGACACGGCACGAATTAAATGGAATAACCTGCCCGTTGGTTTAAGGGCCAGGGCCGGCACCAGCATGGGCAACATGACAGATGAGCAGCGCAAGCTGGTACACCGTATTCTTTCTGCTTCGCTAAGCTCACAGGGATATTTAAAAGCCACAGGTATTATGCACCTGGATAACCTGCTGAACATGTATTACGACAGCCTGTTTTATAAAAAAGAGATCAGCGATACCACGCACCAGTTTGTAATGTCGTTATTATGGTCGCACAAAAATTATTTCTTTGCATTTTTTGGCCAGCCCACCGACAGTGTTTGGGGCTATAAACTGGAAGGACATCATTTATCCATCAACTTCACATTTGTAAAAAACAAACTCTCTGTAACACCGTTCTTCATCGGCACCGACCCGGCAGAATATCAAAACTCAGAATATGCAGGCTGGCGTGTGCTGGGGCAGGAAGAAGACCTGGGCATTAAACTGGTTGCTTCACTTTCTGCAGCGCAACAAAAAAAAGCCGTAATGAGCAGCACTGTGCCAAAAGATATTATCACAGCTGCAGAAAGCGGTAAGCGTTTGGTTGATAACTGGGGTATCACCGGTGCCGAGATGAATGCACAGCAAAAAGCGATACTCCAATATATCATCCGCGAATTTGTATTCAATATGGAATACGATAAGGCCATGATTGAATACGAAAAAATACTGAAGGCGGGTATTGACAAAATATACTTCGGATGGATCGGCTCCATGGATGAAACCCAACCGCATTATTATGTACTGAACGGCCCTACTTTTTTAATTGAGTTCGATAATAACGGCGGACCCCGCAACAGCGCCAACCATATTCATGCCATCTGGAGAGAAAAGGGCAATGAATACGGGGAAGATGTGCTGAAGAAGCATTATTTATCGGAGCAGCATTAGTGGGTGTGGTTGATGGTTAATGGTTTATGGTTCATGGTTCATAGTTTATGGCGGGACCAAAGTTCTAATAATACACCTCCCATCCGGCAGCGACCATGAACCATCAGCCATGAACCATAATCTTTTTTCAAAAAAAAATTGCGTAGCCAGATAACTACATATATATTTGTAGCCAAATAGCTACATAATGAATTTAAGAAGAGATGTTTTCCAAGCCATTGCCGACCCCACCCGCAGGGCCATTCTTACACTGGTGGCCTCGCAATCACTCACGGCCGGCGCTATCGCCGCCAATTTTGATACCGCAAGACCCACTGTTTCCAAACACCTGCAAATACTCACCGAATGCGAACTGCTGCAGCAGGAACAGCAGGGCCGTGAAATGATCTATCACCTCAACCCGCAAAAAATGAAAGAGATCGCCGACTTTATTGAACCCTTCCGTAAAATGTGGGACGACCGCTTTAATAAACTGGAAGCTGTCATGAAAAAATATAAATCAAAAAAATAAATGCCATGGAACTGAAAACAAAAATTCATGCCGAAGAAGGCAAACAGGAAATTCGCATCACAAGGGAATTTGACCTGCCCGTTGAATTGCTGTTTAAAGCATATGAAGATGCAGACATTGTTGAACAATGGATGGGCACCAAAGTACTGAAGCTGGAAAATAAAAAATATGGCAGTTACCATTTTGAAACCACCGACCCCAAAGGCAACAAACACGGTTTCAGCGGTGCGATACATGCATTCATTCCGCAACAAAAGATCATCCGCACATTTGAAATGGAAAACACGCCGTTTGATCCCTGGATGGAGTTTATGGAATTTGAAAAGATCAGTGATGATACCAGCAAACTCACCATGCATGTGATATATAAATCCATTGCACTCCGCGACCAGTTGCTGCAACTGCCCTTTGCACAGGGCATCAGCATGGCGCATGACCGTATTGAACAAATTGTAAGCAAACTAAAATAAAATACCATGACAAAAACAAACCGCATCATTTACTGGGGCGCCACTGGATGGCTGGCATTGGGCATGCTGTCAACCGGCATTGTGCAATTGCTGCAAACAAAGGAAGAAACAGCAAGATTCAGCAATCTTGGCTTCCCGCTCTACCTGCTCACCATCATTGGTATTTGGAAAATACTGGGCGCGATTGCAGTGCTGGTTCCCAAATTCCCGTTGTTGAAAGAATGGGCCTATGCCGGTTTTTTCTTCGTTATGTCGGGCGCCATTATTTCACACCTGGCAGTTGCCGATGCGACCAAAGAAATTTTCGGACCCGCTTTATTACTGGCGCTCACTGCAGTATCCTGGTATTTCCGCCCCGCCAACAGGAAAATGATTTCAGCAAACGCATAACCATCCCTAACTTTATTTCATACAAAGTAAACCATGAACCCAAAACTTGATTTCTTTTTTACAAAAGATAAAAAATGGCAGCCGGAATTTGAGCAATTACGCAGCATTGTTCTTGACTGCGGGCTTGAAGAAGAACTGAAATGGGGTCAACCTTGTTATGTTTTTCAAAAAAGCAATATCGTGCTGATGCATGGGTTTAAAGAATATTGTGCACTGCTTTTTTTCAAGGGGGCATTATTAAAGGACCCAAAAAAAATCCTCATACAGCAAACCGAAAATGTGCAGGCCGCCAGGCAGGTAAGGTTTACCACGGTAAAAGAAATTGTAAAGCTGGAAAAAGTTTTAAAAACTTATATCTACGAAGCCATTGAAGTGGAAAAAGCGGGACTGAAAGTGCCTATGAAAAAAACCGCCGCCTTTCCCATGCCGGATGAATTTAAAGCTGCTTTAAAGAAAAATGGAAAACTGAAAAAGGCATTTGAAGCACTTACACCAGGCAGGCAGCGGGCCTACCTCCTGCATTTTTCGCAACCCAAACAGGCGTCTACAAAAATTTCAAGAATTGAAAAAAGCACACCGGCAATCCTTGCAGGAAAAGGGCTGAACGATTAAATCATTCCTAAAACAAAACTTATGGGCACTTCAAAAAATAAACTTACAGCAGTACAAGTAAAAGAATTGCTGGGCCTTTTACAAACACGTTTTGAAAAGAACATGCAGCGGCACAAGGACATGGCATGGGAAAAAGTACAGGCCCGCCTGGAAGCGGATGCTGGAAAACTATGGTCGCTAAATGAAATGGAAACTACCGGCGGCGAGCCTGATGTGGTGAACATGGATAAAAAAACCGGCGAATACATTTTTGTTGATTGTGCTGCTGAAAGCCCGGCTGGCCGCAGGAGTTTTTGCTACGACCGTGCAGCATTGGATGCAAGAAAAGAAAACAAACCAAAGAACAGTGCAATGGATATGGCGGAAGCAATGGGTATTGAAATTTTAAATGAAACACAATACCGCGAGCTGCAGCAACTGGGCAAATTCGATTTAAAAACATCCAGCTGGATCATTACTCCTGCACCCATAAGAAAACTGGGTGGCGCATTGTTTTGCGACCGGCGTTATGATACCGTTTTTGTTTATCACAATGGAGCAGAATCTTACTATGCAGCAAGGGGATTCAGGGGTTGTTTGAAAGTGTAGACCCGCTTCATCTCCAATCTGTATCTTTGAAAAAACATTTGCATTGTCACACCTGCTCAATAATCCCATCTGGCATGCCCTTACTTCCGGGAATAAAAAATTTGCCCGCGGTACAAAAACCGTTAAATACATCAAAAGGGATGTGGGCTTTTTTGCCGGCATGCAACGCAACAGCAAAAAAGCACTGAACGATCTGTACCGGTTGTTGCCAGAAGGAAGCAAAGTGATTTTATTTACACCCAAAAAAATCAGCATCCCCAAAGGCTGGCAAATAAAAATTGAACGGCCATTACTGCAAATGATCTGCCGTAAAAAACAAAACGTGGTGAACGACATGAAAGGCATCCGGCGGCTGGGCAACAGCAATATTCCCGCCATGCTTAAACTAACACATCTTACCAATCCCGGACCTTTTTTGCAACGCACCATCGACTTTGGTAACTACGAAGGCATTTTTAAGGGAAGAAAACTGGTGGCAATGACGGGACAAAGATTGCGTGCGGCCAACTTCACCGAAGTAAGTGCCGTGTGCACACACCCTGATCATACCGGAAAAGGATATGCTGCAAAGTTGCTGCAAAGCCAGCTTGACAAAATTTTTTCCAGATCGCAAATACCCTTCCTCCACGTGTACCCCGACAACCCCGCCTGTTTCCTGTATAAAAAAATGGGCTTTACCGTAAGAAAAGAAATGGTGGTGTATTTTATTGAAAAGATCAGTCTTGAATGAGCTGCTCCGCAATAAAAAAAATGTCATTTTTTACTGACATAATAAAGCTGTGCCATTCTTTTTTTTGTCAAACTTTTCCGTTGCAAAGCGGTGTACCTTCCTGTTAACAGCATTTGTCTTATTATTTTACACATTGCTGACCAATTCTTTCCTCCTGCTTTTTTTCACTGTGATTTTGCACAACATTTCCATTGACGGATGTCATGGATGCGCCGTTCTATCATCAGTAATTTAACAGCGTGATTTAATGAACCTAAAACAAAAAAAGATGAAAAATGTACTAGCCCTGCTGGGTGTTGTAGCAGTTACAGCGGCAACAACAGCATTCAATGCCGTGCAGGAGGATCCATGGAAGGTACCGGAGAAATATGAGACCATGAAAAATCCTGTAAAACCTGATGAAGCCTCCATACTGGCAGGCAAAGAAATATATAAAATGCATTGCACGCCCTGTCATGGTATCAATGGCAAGGGTGCTGGCAAAAGAGCGGTGAACCTCGACAGTCCGCCAGCCAATTTTACTTCTGATGCTTTTCAAAAACAAACGGATGGCGCCCTGCTTTACAAAATTTATTTCGGCCACAGTGAAATGCCCGGTTTCAAAAACAAATTCCCCGGCAATGAAGGCATCAGCGAAAACAATTTTGGTAAAACAAGGATTCCCGGTGATCTCATCAATTACCTGAGGAGTTATGGGAAAAAACCTGTTCAGTAAGCGGCCGGGAACAACCGTTTTAACCCCTGGTCAAGTCAATTCGTGCCGCGTGCGCCTGTTGTGAAAAGCTGCACTGTTACCAGAAGCAAATGATGAGTGCACTGCAACAGGTGCTTTTGGCCTGCCCGTTGCAGCAAAGGCATTAACTTTATGCAATGGCGCAGGCCTTTCCGGTTAAAATAAAATCATTGCTGCAGTTATACGAGACGCTGCCGGAGCATGAACGCATCATGGTGGATGTGCTGCGTGCAATTGTGCAGTCGGCTTTACCGGCTTACTGCAAAGAAAAGATAGCATACAACGTTCCCTATTTTTATGGCAACAAGGGTATCTGCATCATCTGGCCGGCCACGGTTCCGCGGGGCGGTATTAAAAAAGGTGTGCTGTTTGGTTTATGGTATGGCAACAGGTTACATGACCCGAACGGTTATCTTATGCACGGTACCAACAAACAGATCTATTACAAGATTTTTATGGATGCCGGCGAGATTGACGAAGCTGCCATTGTTCAGTTACTGGAAGAAGCTGTTGCCGTGGACCGGCAATGGAAAATGAAATGACAGCCGTATAATAAAAGCTGAAAATTGCGATGCCGTTGAAGTGAGTGACCCGCCTGTCAAAGTTGTACGGCCTGCTTATGCCATAGCTTCAGCAAAGGCAAGCGGGCAGGCACAACGATGCTGCCATGAAAAACAAATGCCTGTTTCCAAAAGTTAACCTTTTTTAACAAACAACCCCGCCCGGTGTTGCAACGCTGGCATAATTTTTTCCATCTTTGTACAAAACAAACAGGTTGAAACAATTTTTACCAGCATTTTTACTTTTACTTACCACAACTGCCAAAGCGCAGCAGGTTGACAGTATTTATGTAAACCTGTATACCGACAGCCTGAAGAAAGGCACTTACAATTATATAAATATCGACGGGCTGCTGCACAACGGGCATTACCTGCCGCTCGACAGTTCGCACATTCTCTTCACTGCATCGGCCGGCAAATTTTATGGCAACAGCCTTTTCATCGACAAAGATTTTAAAGCCGAAAAAGTGGAGATCAAAGTGGTGCTGAAAAAGAATCCCGCATTGCACAAAGAATTTACCATGTACATAAAAATAAAGAACGACAGTGAAAACCTGAAAACGGTGGAAGAACTGTACGGCATACCACCTCCGAAACCAAAGCGCAGTAAAGGTCATTAAGTCTTTTACAAAAAAGCCCCCCAACTTTGTTGGGGGGCTTTTTAATTGCCAGGTTCTGCAATTGACAATATCTTATGCAAATTTCTTGGCGTCTTCTAAAAACTGCGCAAGACCATTATCCGTTAACGGGTGTTTTAATAATCCTAAGATAGAAGCCAGCGGGCAGGTACATACATCAGCTCCGGCTTCAGCACATTTGATGATGTGATTGGGATTACGGATAGAAGCTGCTAATATTTCTGTTTTGTATCCCTGAACAGAAAAAATCTGGCGCAGCTGGTGTATCAAATCCATCCCATCCCATCCGGTATCATCCACGCGGCCAATAAATGGCGACACATAAGTAGCGCCTGCTTTAGCTGCTAAAATAGCCTGGCCAGCGGAAAATATTAACGTACAGTTGGTTTTAATACCGTTTTCAGTAAACCATTTAATAGCCTTGATACCATCTTTTATCATGGGCACTTTCACCACGATATTGGGATGAATAGCGGCCAGTTTTTTACCTTCTTCAATAATGCCTTCGTAGTCGGTGGAAATTACTTCCGCACTGATATCTCCGTCCACCATTTCGCAGATGGTTTTGTAGTGTGCCATCACTGCTTCTGTGCCTTTGATACCTACTTTAGCCATTAAAGAAGGATTGGTGGTAACACCGTCCAGTATTCCTAAATCGTTGGCTTCTTTAATTTGAGAGAGGTCAGCAGTGTCAATAAAAAATTTCATTGCTTACTGTGTATTTTAAGTGAGGGAATAAAAATAAAAATGGCAAGTTACTTACATCGCACCGCTCAACCACCTACCCTTGCTGCCTTCCGGCCCTGGGGGAGTTCAGCAGGAGCTGGCCGTATAAGACTTGCCGCCGCAAATATACGGCCTTATACCCAATAAAAAATTTGCAATACAAACTTTCCTTGTTGCATGCTGATATGCAAGAATGCACGGTTAGAAACTAAAACCGGCCTTATCACCCCTTGAATCAATCTGGGTAACACCTATCAGCTGGTCGGCCCGGTCGCTGAACGCTTTATAATACATCAAAATGGTATAACTATTCTCTGTTTCCCAGTAATCGCCTTCCAGCATGGTTCTTTGTGAAGGATTGTTTTTATCAACTGTTATGTAGGTGTAATTATAGTATCCCTGTTTGAGCAGGGCACTGTATTCATATACCCCTTTCTCTGCATTAAAGTTCATTTTGGTTTTATCATTGAAAGCAAAATCGGTAAACTGCCCGGCTATGTACACATCTTTATTGGTATAAGGCTGGTTATCTACCGTTGCCAGGCTGAAATGCACCGTAGCAAAATCCCCCTGCCAGTAGGGATTCACACTTTCGTACGTGGTTACCATATACATACCATTCAGGTCGCGGTAATACACATAGCGCTCTGCACTGCGGTCAATATCCGTACGTACATAAATATCCGTACTTGTTTTTTTATAATCGGCATGATCCACCCGGTCGCTCTGCAGCCTGAAACTTCTTAAATCAAGCCATCTCCATTCTTTGCCACCGGGAAAAATGCAACTGTTCTCTGTATTGTATTCCAGCATGGCGCCGCGTACAAATGTGGGGGCCACGTCTTTAATGGCATTGTCCCACCGGTTGTTTTGCAGCACCACCACTTTTACCTGCTGTGCAGCGCTGAAAGTATTGAGCCCGGTTATATTGGCAGTAAACTGCAGTTTCTGGTGTGTGCGAAACCATTGCGGTGTTAATGGCTGCACCACTTTGCCTGTAAGTGCCGCCTTCTGGTCCAGCACCAGCAGCCTCCTTGTAAAAACCAGTTTGGATGTATCTGCATCCAAAAAAACTTTCAGCAAATAATTACCGCTCATGGTAATGCTGGTATTGCGGTCGGGCAGCATGGCCTGGTAATGCGTGTATTTTGTAAGTGCAATGGACGAATAGCGGTTGGTGCTGATGCGCTGCTGTGTAAAACCTTTCAGGTACATGAACGGGCTGATATCAACCGGCTTCCAGTTATAATCGCAGAGCTGGTAAGTGTAATAGTAACTTTTCACATTGCCGTCGAGGTCATCAAAATTCAGCTCCAGCTGTTCGCCGCTGTTGAGGTTGTAAATGGGCATGCTTTCCTGGTTACCGTACATATGAAAACGCACGCATTTCACATTGTCTTTATACACCATGTCGGGCACCTGTGCATGCATTGCTCCTGCAAAAAGAAAAGATAAAATGAAGAGGAAATATTTTTTTGACACCCGCTGTACCGCATGCTTCAGCATCGTTGCGCCTGCCCGCTGTACTGCTAAGGCAGGCGGGTCACTCACTTTAACAGCATTGCGGTTGTCAACTTTTTTTATGTGATCGGTCATGGTTAAGTATAAATAAAATACATTTGTAAGATACCAAAAGTATGCCATTTGAACATACCGTTTTTCATAGCCAAACGCATTGCATTCAACCGGCAAAAAACATTCAGCCGTTTCATCATCCGGCTGGCTGTTGCCGCCACCGCCATCAGCGTTGCGGTAATGATCGTTGCCATGAGTTTTGTAAACGGTTTCCAGCAGGTGATCAGCAATAAGGTATTCAGCTTCTGGGGGCATATAAGGGTACAGCAGGATATTGATGACAAAACCAATATCTCCGAAGAATACCCGATCCTCTCCAGCGACACTGTTGAAGCCAACCTTAAAAAAATTCCCGAGATAAAATCGGTGGAACGTTATGCCACCAAATCGGCCATCATCAAATACAAGGGCGATATTGAAAGTGTGCTGCTTAAAGGGGTGGATTCATCTTTTGATTACAGCCGTATGAACAACCTGCTGCGGCAGGGCCGCTGGGTGCGTTCGCCCGACAGTGGTTACAGTAAAGAAGTGGTGCTTTCGGCTTATACCGCCGGGCAGCTCAATGTAAATGTAAACGACAGCGTGGATGTAATGTTCATTGATGCCAGTGGCATTGGCAACGCCAGGAGAAGGCGGCTGCAGGTAACCGGTATTTATAAGACCTCCATTGAAGAATATGATAAGGCCTTTGGCATTTGTGATATCAACCTCATCCGCCGGCTCAATAACTGGCAGCCCAACCAGATCGGCGGTTACGAATTATTCCTGCATGATTATAAAAAAACCGATGCCGTCAATAAAGAAATATATGATGTAAGTGTGCTGCCGCAAAGCTGGTACAGCAAAACCATCAAAGAGATCAATCCAAACATATTCGACTGGCTGGCGCTGCAGGGAAGAATTAAAAACATACTGCTCATCATTATGGTGGTGGTGGCTGTGGTAAACCTCATTACCTGTTTAATCATTCTTGTACTGGAACGCACCAGGATGACGGGCATTTTAAAAGCCATTGGCGCCTCCGACTGGACCTTACAGCAAATATTCTTATTCAACACCACCGTTATAGCACTTACCGGAATTGGATTGGGCGCATTGTTTGGATTAGGTATTTGCTGGCTGCAGGAAAAAACAGGATTTATAAAACTGGATGAAGATGCTTACTACATGAGCCAGGCACATGCCGATGTGGTGTGGTGGCAGGTGCTGCTGATATGCGTTTGCACACTGGCGGTATGTTTTGCCACGCTTATTATTCCCACATTACTTATTAAAAAAGTAAAACCGGTAAAGGCGATACAGTTCAGGTAATTGGTAAATTGGTTAATCAGTTAATTGGTTGGACGGCAGGTTTCATTTTTTGTTGTGTGCAGCTGATTTTGCAATGAACTTAATATAGGCGTTCAGCTTTAAGTGAATATTTTCTGCCTGGTCCAGTAATTTTTTAGCTTCCGCTGCAGCCATTATTTTCCTTCTCATGCATTTAGTAAGCCATGCTTTTGTTTCCAGCAAAGACCCTCTTGAATAAAAGAAAAACTGCTTGCTGTCTTTGTAATACCATCTCGCATACCCTTCTGCAATATTTGCAGATACGGAATCAGCAGACCTCACAATTTGTTTACCAATTGTGTCTTTCAGGAAAAAATTCCAGTCATGTACCGTATTCCAGATAATATCGGAAAAAGATTCGGCAAGCTGGTATACCTCCAATTTTTCAAGGGTATATTCCATACAAGGGATTTACGGATTATAAATACACCAATATACCAATTAAATAATTAACTGATCAACCAATCAGCAAACCACCGACAAAATAATCCCCGTCGCCACTGCAGCGTTTAAAGATTCTGCTTCGCCAATTTTTGGAATAGTGATCTTTTCATCGGCCAGCTGCATCACCTGGTCGCTGATACCCTTTCCTTCATTACCGATGATGATGATGGCTTCTTCCAGTTTTTTGAAATCATTAACAGGCCTGCCATTAAGTGCTGCCGCATATCGTTTAACCGCTGCATGCTGTTGCAGCCATTCTTCAATATGGGTGTATAAAATATTGACCCTTGCCAGGCTGCCCATAGTACTCTGCACCACTTTGGGATTGTACATATCGGCACAGGCATGCGAACAAATGATATTATCAGCCCCAAACCAGTCGGCCGTACGGATGATGGTACCAAAATTGCCCGGGTCCTGTATACCATCCAGCACCAGCGTTATCTTGCCTTTAATATTCACAACAGCGGGCGCTTCCTTCTTTTTAAACACTGCCAGCACATGATGGGCTGTGGTAAGCAAAGAAATTTTTTCCAGCTCAAAATCTTTTACGGGTATTACCTGCGGACCGGGGTATTTTTGCAGCAGCCCGCTGTTGGCTTCCACCCAGCTCTCAAGGGCAACAATGTATATGCAAACAAACTCACGGCTGTCTAATAATTCTAATACCACTTTCGGGCCTTCGGCAATAAATTCACCTAATTCATCCCTGAATTTTTTATGGTGCAAACTTTGGATATATTTGGTATGTGTTTTGTTAAGCATAAGCACTAATTAATTGTATGCGCAGCTGTTCCCCTGATAAAAAACCAGTTTTACATCTCACCCTGCTTGTTTTACTAATTACAGTATTGCTGCCGGCATGCACCATTTTAAAGAAGGAGCAAAAAGGCAAGCCATTTATCGTTAAAAACAGCTACGAAGTTAAGGGAGGACATTTTACTAAAGACGAATCGCAGGCATTAAAATCAAGACTGAACACCCAGCTGGAAGACAGCTCCAAGATCAACGTGGTGGATAAGCTCTTCTTCTGGCATATTTATGAAAAGCCGGCCGCATTTGATACGGTATATACAGCCATTTCGGCAAAAAACATGCAGGCATCCATGCTGCACCTGGGCTATTACAGGGCTGATACATCGTACCGTGCTGATACTACTTTCAGAAAAAAATATCCCATATTCAGCTTCCGCCATTTTCCTTTTTATACACAAAACCAGCAACGGGTACATGTAACTTATACCATCGAAACCGGCAAACCAACGCTTATTGATACCATCAGCTACCGTTTGCACCGCCCCGATTTACAGGAACTGGCCATGCACAACCTGGATAAAAGCCTGTTGAAAAAAAATGACCCGGTAACAAAGGCCGCGGTACTGGGCGAGATCAGCCGCCTGGTTGACCTCTTCCGCAATAATGGGTATTACAAATTCACTTCCGAAGAACTGAAAGTGCAAGGTGATACTTCACTGGAAGTGTTAACCAGCATCAGCGATGACCCTTTTGAACAGTTGCAGGGACTGGTACTGGCACAACAGAAAAAAGATTCACCCAAAATAAAACTGGCCGTGGTGCTGAACCAGCCCACCGACAGCAACAGGCTGAAACAATACCATATCCGCAACATTTATATTTTACCCGATTACAGGCCGGGAGATACACTTACCGACCCCACGCTCACGGAACGTTATACCCGCCGTACAGGCTACACGGTTAAATACCACAACAAACGTTTCAGAACAGGCTTTTTAATACGTAATATGTTTTTCAAAACCGGCGACCTGTATAACCAGATTGATTATTACAAAACACTCAACAGTTTTTCCCGCAGCGGTGCATGGCAAAGTGTGAATATAGATGTGATGGAAGTAAAGGATACTATCGGGAAAATTGACCTGGTGGTGCAACTGATCCCGGCATCGCAATATGTTTTTGAAGCATCTCTGGAAGCCAGCTATTCGGCCAACAGCAATACCAACAGCGTTACCACTGTAAATTCCGGCAACCTGCTGGGAACATCGGGCAATGTATCTTTTACCAACCGCAACCTGGCAAAGCAGGGTATTAAATGGACCAGTACTGCAAGAGCCGGTGTGGAATTTAATTTAAAGCCCGACAGGAATGACCGCAAGAACCTGATCAACTCCAATGAACTGGGTTTATCAAACACATTTATCGTACCCAGGTTCCTGTTACCAGTTTTGCAAAAGAAGGCCGACAGCAGCAGGAAATTCTTTCAGCCGCAAACATTCGTCAATATCAACACCTCGCTCATCAACCGTATTAATTTGTTTAACCTGCAATCGGCCAACCTGGGTTTTGGTTATACTGCCCGCCTGAAAAACAACGCAGAAGTAACCTGGAAACCCCTCAATGTTGAATTTGCCAAACTGTATAACGAAACCGACAGCTTTACAAAAACCTTGCAGGATAATCCGTTCCTCCGCTATTCATTTAATACAGCACTGGTGGCAGGCGTTTTATTCAATGGCAGCTATTCCATTGCTAAAACAAATCCAAAATATCCCGGCAGGCAGTTCTCATTCAAATCCAATTTGGAAACATCGGGCATATTATTTCCCAAAAATGTTTTTGCGAAGTACATGCGCCGCTTTATAAAGATCGATTTTGATTACAGCCTTTCAAGAAGCAGGCCCAAATCTGCCATCATATTACACAACTATCTTGGCATTGGCATTCCCGTTGGCGGCGACACCACCCTGCCCTTTTTTAAACAATACTTTGGCGGAGGCGCCAACAGCATGCGTGGCTGGCCGGTGCGTGGTATTGGCCGTGGCTCGCAACCACTGGCGCCTTATGCCACCAACCGTTTTAACGACCGCACCGGTGACATACAGTTTGAAACAAACCTCGAATACCGTTACAATATCGCACAGATCATCCCCAACACCATGTTACTGAAAGGTGCATTATTTATTGATGCAGGTAATGTTTGGAACCTGCGCAATTCCAAACCCGGCGGTGGCACCGACAGCGCTCAATTCCAGTTTAAAAATATTTGGCGAGACATGGGCATCAATGCCGGCACGGGCTTCCGGCTCGATTTCAACTATTTTGTGATTCGCCTCGACCTGGGCTTCCGCTTTAAACGACCCGAAATGGCTTATGAAAAAGGGGGATGGAAAATTCCTGCACTCAGCTTTAATGATGTGTTCCAGAAATTATTTGCCAGGGGAGAAAATGATGAATACCGTAAGTGGCGTTATGAGAATTTTAATTTCACTATCGGGATTAATTATCCGTTTTAGGGGTTGGGGATGGAGGTTTAGGGGTTTAGCGGTTGAGGGGTTTAGGGGTTTAGACGTTTAGGGGTTTAGGCGATTAGAGGGGGTGCTCATGATTGGGTATTATCACTCATTTTTTGCTGTAATTGCTTTTCAAACTGCTCCGGGGTTACCGCGTCATCCACATCAAACGCACCGATCTTTGTACGGCGCAGGCTGCTTAAATAACCGCCACAGCCCAGTGCCGCGCCAAAATCATTTGCAAGACTGCGGATATAAGTACCCGTACTGCATTTAACTTTAAACTCAACAACAGGCAGTTGCATTGCCATGATCTCAAATGAATGTATGGTTACTTTTCTTGGTTCTGGCTTTATATCCACGCCTTTTCGTGCCAGCTCATACAAAGCCACCCCGTCTTTTTTTATAGCCGAATGTATGGGCGGATACTGCTCAATATCACCAGTGAATTTTTTTGTTGTTTCAATAACCAGTTCCGGCGTTACAAATGAATGATCTTTTTGCTGCTGTGGTTCACTTTCCAGGTCGAATGTAGGTGTAACGGCACCCAATGTGATGCTGCCGGTATATTCCTTTTCGGCAGCCATGTATTCATTTATCTTTTTGGTGAATTTCCCCGTGCAAACAATCAGCAATCCTGTTGCCAGCGGATCCAGCGTGCCAGCATGCCCGATCTTTTTTATCTGCAGCATACCACGAAGTTTGCGCACAATATCAAAAGATGTCCAGTGTAATGGCTTGTCAATTAAAATAGCCTGTCCTTCAAGATATTTTTCTTGTATCACCGGATCAAGGGGAATGCGTACCGGGCGTTCCTGGGGTGCAGCCCCTTCTCCTCCTGCAATCTTATCTGCATGCTTATGCCGGTATGTTTGTTTACGTGCCAATCTTTTTTGTGCAAATGTAGGACTAAGGTTGTCAACTTTGATTCTATCAGTAGTAAAAACACGAGGTAATCAAAGTTGAGAACCTTGTTATATCGCCTGGCGGGCCTTTAATTCGAGGTATTTGTTCACCGCGTTAATGGTTAAATGTTCGGGGGCGGTTAATACAGAGAGAATGCCATGTTTCTGCAGTTCTTTTACGATCAGTCTTTTTTCGTAGTCAAATTTTTCTGCAATGGTTTTGATATAAACCTCTTCCACATTGGAAGCATCGAGTTTGGATAATTTATGCAGCTCGGTATTTTCAAAAAACACCACCATCAGCAAATGATGTTTGGCAATGCTGCGTAAATAATTCAACTGCCGTTTTAAACCCGTCATCGATTCAAAATTGGTGTACAATACCAGCAGGCTGCGGTGTTTAATGCGGTTACGTATCTGCATGTACAGCATTTCGTAATCACTTTCCAAAAATGCCGTTTCCTGGTTGTACAGCAATTCTAAAATATTCTCCCGTTGTACCGGCTTGCGGTCGGCGGCAATCAGCGAGCCCATCTTGTTGGAAAAAGTAAGCACGCCCACCCTGTCTTGTTTTTGCAGGCATACATTGGCCAGCACCAGTGTGCTGTTGATGGCATAATCCAGTAAGGTAAGGTCGTTAAAAGGCATTTTCATCAGCCTGCCTTTATCAATAACGCAATACACCTGCTGGCTGCGTTCATCGGTATAATTATTCACCATCAGCCCGCCCTTGCGTGCCGTGGCTTTCCAGTTAATGGTGCGGATATCATCGCCACGCACATATTCCTTGATATTGTCAAACTCCATGCTATGCCCCAGTTTACGCATGCGCTTGTTGCCATACTCCGTTTGAATAGTGGTTTGAGACAGCAGTTCATACTTGCGCAGTTGTACGTACGATGGATATACAGGTATTGTTTGTGCTGCAGGTGCATCATCGCGGCGCATCAGCAGCCCGAGCAATGATTTTGTATAGAGAATGATATCTCCAAATTCATACTCACCCCGTTCCACCGGGCGCAGTTTGTAAACAATATTTTTTTGTTCACCTGTTTTAAAACGGTATACCAGTTTCCAGTCGCGTTTTTGAAACTGCACCGGCAGTTCATCAATGATCTCCATCGTTACCGTGGATGGCATATTATTCACCACCTGCAGTTCGGCCCTGTTTTCATCACCATTGCTCAGCCGGTCGGCTATCAGTCTTTTTGCTGATGGTGCACGGCCGATAAAAAAAAGAAAAACATAATCGGTAAGCACCAGTATCACTAATGCTGTAAGCACCACTTGCGGAAGTTCAGACAGCGGTTTATAAAAAAACGAAGCGATATACAATACAATACAGATACCCATGGCCAGGTAGAACCTGTTGGTAAGGTATAGATTGCCGATATATTTTTTAACAGGATTCAATGATGTTTGGTGACTGTGTGATCAAACTGGCTGCATTAATAAGATTGATAAGGTTTACCTTGGTACTTCTATCGACTTAAGTATATTATCAATGAGATCATCGGCAGTAATACCCTCCATTTCTCTTTCAGGAGTGAGGATGATACGGTGACGCAGCACATGCGGCGCCATTTCCACAATATCTTCCGGTGTAACAAAATCACGCCCGCGGATGGCCGCTGTTGCCTTGGCCGCTTTTAAAATTGCCAGTGAAGCCCTGGGCGATGCACCAAGATACAGTGAAGGATTATTCCTTGTTTCATTGACGATCCTTGCAATAAATTCCACCAGCTTGGGTTCAACAATGATGGACTGCACCTGGCTGCGGTAATACTGCAGGTCGTGCGGCGTAAGTATTTTACGGATATCGGCCAGCATCTGCTCCTGGCTCTTTCCCTGCTGCTGCGTAAGTATATTGATCTCTTCTGCGAGTGAAGGATATTTCACTTCAATTTTAAAAATAAAACGGTCCAGCTGTGCTTCCGGCAGGCGGTAAGTACCTTCCTGCTCAATGGGATTTTGTGTGGCCAGCACCATAAACGGACTGCGCATGATATGTGTAACACCGTCAACAGTCACCTGCCGCTCTTCCATTACTTCAAACAGTGCGGCCTGCGTTTTTGCCGGGGCACGGTTGATCTCATCAATTAAAATGATATTACTGAACACCGGTCCGGGTTTGAACCTGAAATCGCCTTCTTTAGGATTGAACACCGATGTACCCACCACATCACTGGGCATCAGGTCGGGCGTAAACTGCAGGCGTGAAAAATCGGCGTCAATGATCTTTGCCAACAGTTTTGCTGCAAGTGTTTTGGCAACACCGGGCACACCTTCTATGAGTATATGCCCGTCGCACAACAAACCCGTCAGCAGCAGGTCCACCATTTTATGCTGGCCCACAATCACCCTTGCAATTTCATTGCGGATGTCGAATGCGGCACGGCTGAGCCCGCTGAGGTCGATACGCTGCTGAAAAATATTTTCTTCCATTGGTATGTATTTACTTTTTATAGAATTGCTGTAATTGCCTGTTTAAAGATAATAACTCCTCATCGTCCACCCGGCTCTTATTACTGATGTTTTGTATGAGGCTGTATAATGCCGCCACTTTCTCCCGCTCCACCCCGCTTTTCCTGCTGAGCGTGGTAACAAACTCGTCGTTGATATTATTGGTGTTCATGAAATAATTGTTGCGCACATGTTCGTTGAAATAAGTGATCATTTTTTCCGCGATATTCCTGTTGTCTTTTTTCTGCAGGTACAGGCGGCCAATTGTTTCAGTGAATGTTACCGTGGTATTCTCGTTCGGTTTTATTTTTTCAATAATACGCTGGCGGCGTTTGATACCAAACAACACATACAGCAGCAGGGCCAGCAGGCATAACCAGAAAGCCGCTTTCAATGGCGGGTGTTTCATTATTTCGCTCAGTGATGAGGAACCCTGTTCATTTTTATTGGTGGGTGAACGGCGGGTATTGAGCCTGCGGTAATAATCATCCCAGAAAATATGGTCGGGCCGGTTGCTGGTAAACGAAAATGCCTGCTGCATGAATTTGTAATTATCCTGTTTGAGCAAAAAATAATTGCTGAATACTTTGGCGTCGCAGTGGAGTATCAAACGTCCTTTTCCATGATAGCACATGATGAAGTTGGGCTGTCCGTCATCGTTATATCCCAGCGTTTTTGTAAACACGGTATCGGTATAACTGAAAGAATTTTTGAAAGGATAATAATAGTAGGCAAAACTGCTGTCGGTGGTGGCTGCCCTGGTGGTGCGTATGGAGTCGAGCCCGAAAAGATACAGCAGCTGGTTGTTGATCTCCCTGCACTCAAACTCCTTCAGCAGGTCTTTATCAATATTGTTTGCTCCAATAAAAAGTGTGTTGCCTGCCGCCACAAAATCCTTCATAGCTTCTATCTCATCTTCATTCAGGTAAAGCGAGGGAGCCAGGCAAACATACAGCGCTGCGGTATCGGAAATCTCACTCCATGTTTTATCGAACGGCTTTTTCTTAACGTTGATATTATTGCGGGGATACATGGCTTCCAGCTGGCGGAAAGCGATATAGGTGCCAAAAGGATTACGGTCGGCCTTTGAAAAATTTTCATCCAGTGGCGGCAGGCCGTTGCCCCCGCTGCCGCCGCAGCCTGCAAGCATTACCGCAAGCGCAATCAATACATGGTATGGAAAATATTTTTTCAGGTTACAAGGTGGCGTTAAATGATTGAAATGCTGTTTTCAAACGATGGTATACCAGTTCATCAATGGCAAACTCCCCGTACCATACATATTCGTAATTGCGTGTGAGTGCAGCAAACCCGTTTTGTTTGCCAAAGTCTTTTATTTCGTGAACGTAATTGTAGTTGGTTTTATCGGCAGCCAGCTGTACATAATTCTTTTCGGCCAGCAGGTGCAGTGTTTGCAGGTAATGATAACGGGTGGCCAGCCTGTAATTTGATTGCTGCAATGCCTCCCGTATCAGGCGGTCCATATCACTTTCAGGAGTGATCACTTCCTCCTCCACTTCAGATGATGCCGTTTTATCTGCCTTCGGTTTGCGCCTGAATGCTCCCTCGGTAATAAACAGCTTGTAAATAATAAACAGTACAAATGCGCCTGCCAGCACCCATAAAAATATTTTAAGTCCGCCCGACCCCAGCAACCCATCGAGCCATGTACCGCCCCCGCTATCGTTGCTTTCATGCACGGGTGTTTTTTTCTCCTGTTTCTTTTTATTTTTTGCAGCTTCCAGTAAGCTGTCGAGATGTTTTACATAAGCAAAGGACTGCATGTTCTTCCATTCCTTCACCGAGTCGGGTGCCACTGCCAGCTCCCAGCGGTATACCGTGGTGTCCACCTCAATCGTATCCTGCGAAGCGGGCTCTGTATAAGTATTATTTTCAGCCGGGGGATTAACCGTAACTGTTGCAGCAGAATCTTCGTACACCACTTTTGGAGCTTCCGATACTTCTTCCGCCGTATCCACATACAGGAATTTTTTAGGCGCCACCGCTGTGTCCTGCTCCGTTTCCGGCGGCGAATAAACCGTATCCCGTTTCTTTTTTACAGTGCAGGATGCCAGCAATACCAGTGTTATGAAAAACAGTTTACGCATTCTTTTCTTTCAGCCGGTTAATGATTCCATCGGGCTGAATATAGTAGCCTTTTTTATGCAAACGGATGGGAAGGATTATAAAATACCAGACAATAAAAATAAACGATACCGACAGGATGGTGATGCTGGCCCATACAGGCAGCCCGGTGTTGCTGTCCTTATCATAGGTCTGGCTCATGAGATGTGTTACATAGCTTTCAAAAAATGCAGCGGTAATAAAAACAGGCACTAGACAGATGAGCACTTTGGCCGCATCCTTAATACCCTGCTTGAATGCATGCATACGGGAATAAGTACCGGGAAATAGAATACCATTGGCCAGTATAAACCCTGCCGTGGAAGCCAGCACAATGGCCGATATTTCCAGCGTGCCATGCACCCATATCACCAGCACCGATTTCATCCCAAGACCTTTTGCAAAGAACATGTACTGGAAGCAGCCCAGCATCAGTCCGTTTTGCCACATGATCCATAAAGAGAATGCCCCCAGCGTAAAGCCACCAATAAATGCCAGGAACGACACTTTGATATTATTGAATGCAATAAGCATGAACATGGAAAAGGGATTATCATCCTTGTACACACCAAAGGGATCGCCCTTGGCAATATTCTCCTCGGTCATGTCCACGTAATTATCACCCAGCACACCCCTGATAAAGCCTTCATCTTTCATTGATGAAAAAACACCAATGGCCACAAACAATAAAAAACAAACCGTGGTGAATAAAAATATTTTTTGGTATTTCCTGAACAGCAGCGGCAGTTCAAATTTCCAGAACTGGAAAATGCGGCTGTATTTTTCTTTTTTATTCTGGTAGATGCTTTGATAAATGCCTGCGGCAATACCATTCACCCATCGTGTAACCTTGCTGCGGGGATAAAATGTTTTTGCATACGAGAGGTCGTCGATAAGCGTAATGAAGCGCTCCGCTGTTTCATCGGGGTTATCGGTGGGTGAATGCTGGTACTCCTTCCATTTATCCGCATTCTTCTTTATAAACATGGCCTCTCTCATACGGGCTTATTTACGGCTGTTCAGCCTACAATTTGATGAATTTTTCATAAATAAAAAAATTGATGTTTGCCCCGTTCTCTTAAAAGCAATTTGTATTTTGCATAACACATGTCCATCATACAAATAAATACGGCTTTTAACATCGACCTGGAATTTGAGATAGCAGAATTTCATAAAAGACTGCTGGCCTATATTACCGACTATGTGCTGCTGATCATTTACCTGTGGCTGATGAAAACCGTTTTGTACGAGGGCATTGGCATTAACAGGGAATCGAATGCCGGGCTCGACATACTGGTGATATCGCTGCCCATGTTTCTCTATTCATTTTTGACCGAGCTGTGGATGAATGGTCAGACCATTGGAAAAAAACTGCTGGGCATACGAGTGATCAGCCTCGATGGCGGCGAACCCACCATGGGGCAATACATGCTGCGCTGGATCACCAAATTCTTTGAGTGGCCTTTTCTTTTTGGATACATTGCATTTTCCCGCTGGGACATTGTAGCATACATTTTTTCGACCGGCTTCTTTGGTATTGCCGTTGTAATCATCATTGCGGTAACAGCAAAGAACCAGCGGCTGGGAGATCTTGCCGCAGGTACGGTGGTGGTGAACACCAAAACAAAACTCACCATTGATGATACCATTTTTATGGACATCCGTAAAACAGATTACAAGGTAACTTTCCCCGATGTAATGCGGCTGAGCGACCGGGACATCAATACCATCAAGAGCGTGGTTACACAGGCCGGCAAAACCAACAATTATGATATGTGCAACCGCGTGGCCATGAAAGTGAGGGATGTGCTGAAGATACAAACCGATATGTACCCCGAGCAGTTTTTAGAAAAGCTGCTGGAAGATTACAATTACCTGGCCACAAGAGAATAATGAAACATCGAAACTGCCGACAGAGAAACGGGTTATTACCAGTGCAATGGCTCCGCACAAAAATCTTCCTTCAGCAACAGTTAACCTGTTAACCCCGTTACAATTTAATTTACAAGCCGGATTATTTTACAGGCATACTGTATAAAAATCACCACGGCACAAAGCGTAAAAAGAATGCGGATATTTTTTGCCCCGTTTTCATTACGCCGTATCAAAAAGAATATGAAATACGCCACTAAAAAAAGCAGCAGCGGGGTGGCCGGGTAAAAAGAAAAGCTTTGCTGAAACTTACCTCTCAGCAAAGCTATCACACTTCTTTGCAGCCCGCAGCCCGGGCAGTCAAAGTGAAAAATGGTTTTGAACAGGCAGGGCAGCTGGTGCTGCTCTGCCCATCCAATGATATTGTTGTATACTGATAAAAGCATGGCGGCTTTTAATAGGCCCTTGCAAACAGCACCCGCTGTGTGCTGGGCTTACCGGAAAGGATACATGTTCCTGCCTCTTCCTTATTATCCAGTGGTATGCAGCGGATGGTGGCCTTGGTCATCTCCTTGATCTTTTCCTCAGTTTCGGGTGTGCCATCCCAGTGAGCTGCAATAAAACCGGTCTTCTCATCCAGCAGCTTCACAAACTCATCCCAGCTATTGGCATTGGTGATATGTTCATTCCTGAAAGCAAGTGCCCTGTTGTACATGTTTTGCTGAATTTCATCCAGCAGTGCTGCAACGGTGTTTTCAATACCGTCCATGCTTACGGTTTGTTTTTCTTTCGTATCACGCCTGGCCATTTCCACCACGTTGTTTTCAATATCCCGCAGTCCCATGGCAATACGCACGGGCACACCTTTCAGTTCGTATTCGGCAAACTTCCAGCCGGGACGGTTATCACTGTCGTCGTATTTTACAGAAATGCCTTTTGCTTTGAGTGCGGCAATCAATGCGGCTGCTTTAGTATCTATCACAGGCTTGCTGTCGTCTCCTTTATAAATAGGAACGATCACTGCCTGTAAAGGTGCAATTTTAGGAGGCATCACCAGTCCGTTATCATCGCTGTGCACCATAATAAGGGCGCCAATTAAACGGGTGCTTACGCCCCAGCTGGTAGCCCAAACAAATTCCTGTTTGTTTTCCTTGCTCAGGAACTGCACATTGAATGCCTTTGCAAAATTCTGCCCCAGGAAATGTGAAGTACCTGCCTGCAGGGCCTTACCATCCTGCATCAGCGCTTCGATGCAATATGTGTCTTCGGCACCGGCAAAACGCTCGTTGGCCGTTTCAACGCCCTTGATCACGGGTACAGCCATATAGGTTTCCACAAAATCGGCATATACATTCAGCATCTTTACGGTTTCTTCCACGGCTTCTTCCTTGGTGGCATGTGCGGTATGGCCTTCCTGCCATAAAAATTCAGCCGTACGCAAAAACAGGCGGGTACGCATTTCCCAGCGCACCACATTGGCCCATTGGTTAATGAGGATGGGCAGGTCGCGGTAACTCTGTATCCAGTCTTTATATGTATTCCAGATAATGGCTTCGCTGGTGGGACGTACCACCAGTTCTTCTTCCAGCTTTGCTTCCGGATCAACCATCAGTTTACCTTTTTTATCCGGATCGGTCTTTAAACGGTAGTGCGTTACAATGGCGCATTCCTTTGCAAAACCTTCGGCATTTTTTTCCTCTGCCTCAAATAAGCTTTTAGGAACAAATAACGGAAAGTAGGCATTCTGGTGTCCCGTTTCCTTGAACATGCGGTCCATCTGGTCACGCATATTTTCCCACAATGCAAAGCCGTAGGGTTTTATCACCATACAGCCACGTACAGCCGAATAATCGGCCAGGCCGCCTTTTATTACCAGGTCGTTGTACCACTGGGAATAGTCTTCTGCTCTCGATGTAAGTTCCTTGCTCATAATTCCGCCCATTACCGGGCCATCTTTTATTTTTAAAATGTTGGTTGCTGATTACTGGCATTCCTTTTACAACTGTATCCACCTTATCAACAGTTGTTTAGCACATCTTTAACATCAAAGCTTTAAACCCCGCTGTCTTATGGCAAACAGTTTGTGCCGTTTGTTAAAGTGTTGTACAAACCAGCACAAAAGTAGTAACTTCATTAATAATTAGTTTAAAACAATTCGCCATGAACGCTAAAATTCTACTTATTGCCTTATCAGCTGCTGCATTTACCAGTTGCAGCACCGCCTATAAAAGCACACAAACCCCCGATGATGTTTACTATTCACCAGTCAGGGCTGTGGATGAAAGCCGCAGCGACAACAGCAGTGCTTACGAGCGTCAATACAGTTCGTCAGACGACAGCCGCATCCGGATGGTGATACGTGATTACCGCTGGAGGGATTTTTATGACGATTACGATTACAGCTACCGTTACAGCCCGTACAGTTACAGTTATTGCAACTGCACATGCAATAACTATGGATATTATTACAACCCGTATTATTCCAGGAGACCGTTGTATTATCCTGCTGCCTATTACAGCCCGGCTGTAAATACCACTCCAAGAATGGTAAACCTGGATGGTTATAAAAACTATGCTGCCGCAGTAAATAATAATCCAAAAACCGGTTCGGGTGGTTCCTATAATCCAAAACCTGCACGTGTGTATAACAATAACAACAATGGCGAAAGCCGTTTTGGCAGGGTGGTAAGGGAAGTGATTTCACCCAGCAATAATAATTCATCCAACAATTCTTCTCCCTCAAACAACAATACCCGCACGTACAGTCCATCTTCAAGCAGCGGCAGTTCTTCTTCAGGCTCTTCATCCGGTGGCAGCAGTTCAGGCAGTGTGTCAAGACCCGGAAGAGGATAAGATTGAAACAGGAACAAAAAACGATTGACGATACATCCAATTACTATTGGTTACGCTAAACTATTATTCAGTATGAAAAGATATTTACTCCTTATAAACCTGTTATCGGCATCCGCAGTTTTTGCACAGGCACCCGAAGATGCATTGCGTTACTCTTATTATCCCCAAAGCGGTACGGCCCGCAACCTTGCCATTGGAGGCGCCATGGGCAGTTTGGGCGGAGACATCAATGCCACATTTGTAAACCCGGCCGGACTGGGATTTTATAAAACTGGTGAAGTAGTATTGTCTCCCGGTTTTTTGCTCAATAACACAAAGGCCGGTTACAGGGGAACCCAGACAAAAGAAAAGAAAAATGCATTCGGGCTGGGCACTTCAGGTATTGTAAGCGGTTACACTTCCCGTTACAAGTCAAATTCGAGCAGTGCCTTCAGTCTTGCATTCACACAAACAGCCAGTTTCAATAACACCATCCGTTATTCGGGGCTTAACAACTACAGTTCCTTCAGCGAACAGTTTGCAGAGGAATTTGCAAAGAGCGGGCTCACCATCGACCAGGTGCTGAATGTAAATTCGCAACTGCCCTACTCTTCCGCCGTGGCTTTGTACACTTATTTGATAGACACGGTTAAGGTGGGTAATGTTTACCAGGTAAAAGGTGCTCCCGAATATATTCTGGATGCAGGCGAAGCCATTAAACAGGAAATGGTAAAAGAAACCAGTGGCGGCATGTACGAACTGGCATTGGGTTTTGCACATAACTCCAACGACAAATGGCTGGTGGGCGGCACACTTTCATTGCCGATAATTTATTACAAAAGCAACACTACGTTTAAAGAAAGCGACACATCTGCCCGTACCAATAACCACTTCAGCAATTTTGTTTACAACGACGAGTTTACCTCCCGTGGCGTGGGCATTACCGGCAAGCTGGGTGTAATTTACCGGCCCGAAGAATATATCCGGCTTGGACTTGCCATACACACACCTATGTGGATGGGGCTTACAGATACGAGAATGGTAAGCCTGAATACTGCATTGGAAAACCCCATCGGCAGTTTTAGTGTTACTTCCAACACGTTTACCAACAACCAGCGGGGCGAAAGCAAGTATATGCAAAGCAATGCATGGAAAGTGATTGGCAGCGCCTCTTATGTTTTTCGTGAAGTGGAAAATGTAAAACGCCAGAAAGGTTTTATTACTGCCGATGTGGAATATGTGCACCATAAAGGCTCCCGTTTCAGCAGCGATAACGAGCAACCCACTGCTGCAGAAAAGGCCTATTACAAAAGCCTGAACCAGGTGATAAAAGATGATTACAAAGGAACTTTCAATTTCCGTGTGGGCGGCGAGCTGAAATTCAATATCATTATGGCCCGGCTTGGATTTGCATATTACGGCAATCCTTATGCAAAAGAAGTGGGATATAAAGCCAGCCGTATGCTGATGAGCGGCGGTTTGGGCTACCGCAATAAAGGCATGTTCCTTGACATTACCTATGTGTATGCAATTAATAAAGATGCCGATGTGCCATACCGCCTCAGCGACAGGGCCAATACTTACGCCAGCCTCAAACAGCTGCGTGGCAATATTATGGCCACAGTGGGCTTTAAGTTCTAAAAAAAATCGGCCAGGGTGTAACTTTTTCTGGACAGATAACGTATTTTTATAGAGTAAACGCCCCCCCTGCCATGAAAAAAGTTACATTCTTCATTTTTGCATTTATCCTCTGCGGACTCTGGTTAAGAGCAGAGGATCCTTTACAACAATATGTTGCCAGGTACAAATTCCCGCCGGGATCTGTTGTGTCTGAGATAAACGTGATACTCGATAATGGTGTACTCACCCTTACTTCAGCAATGGGCATTACCGCAGTGGAAAAAACTGCAGCGGCTGACACATTCTCTATCCCTTCTTACAACGGCACCGCTGTTTTTACCCGCAGTGAGGGGAAGAAGATACATGGTCTTAAGATAGATGTAAAAGGTATCACGCTGGAAGGTATCAGGGAAGAAAAAGAAAACCTGGGCGGCAGTATAAATCCTGCGCTCCCCGTAAACAAATCCACTTTCCCGCTCAAATACCTGCCTGCCATGCTTACAATGGATGTTGAGGAGTGATCCATTGCCATGTCGTATCTTTCTTAAACCAGGTAAGCTGGCGTTTGGCATAATGCCTTGTGTTTTGTTTTACCAGTTCTATGGCCCTTTCCAAACTGCTGTTGCCATCCAAATAGTCAAACAGTTCCCGGTAGCCCACCGTTTGCAGTGCGTTTAAATGTTTGTAAGGTAACATCTCTTTCACTTCGTTTACCAAACCTTCATTCATCATTATATCCACCCTGCTGTTGATGCGGTCATACAACTGTTCCCTTGGCAGTTCCAGTGCAATTTTCACAATATCAAAACCGCGTTGCTTTTTTTGCTGCGACTGGTAACTGTAAATAGACCTGCCGGAACCCAGCACCACTTCAAGCGCACGCATTAAACGCTGCGGGTTTTTTATTTCGCCTCTTTCATAATAAATGGGATCATGCTGCTTCACCTGTTGCTGCAGCCAATCTAATCCGTGCTGTTCATATGCTGCTGTAACCGATGCACGGATAGTGGCATCCACTGCGGGCACATCATCCATTCCCTCGGCAAATGCCTTTATGTACAGGCCGGTGCCGCCCACCATTACCACAACATCATTCACCGCAAATATTTCATTTGCTTTTTGCAGTGCATATTGTTCAAATACGGACGCATTGATCTCTTCGGTTACAGAATGGGATGCAATGAAATGATGCGGTACTGCAGACAGCTCTTCCGAGGAAGGCCTTGCCACACCAATGTTCAGTTCTTTAAAACATTGCCGGCTGTCGGCCGATATGATCTGTGTATTGTAATGCTGTGCCAGCCTTATGGCAAATGCTGTTTTACCAACAGCCGTGGGGCCTGCAATAATGATACAGGTCTTACCCTTTATTTTTTGCGGGAGAATATGCTGAATTGCCATAATTCATGAGTTTGTAAAGAACCCTGAGTAATGGATAATTGATAATTATATAATGGATAATTAATAACGGGTAGAGAAAGGTTGCAGATATTTATAACAGGTAATGGAGAAAAAATTATCCATTATCCATTATTGAATTATTCATTCTAAAATCCGTCGTTCTCGCCATCACCTGCTGCTTCTTCTTCGGTTTCATTGTCCATCCCATCATCTTCTCCTTCCTCACCAAAACCATCACGCATGGCTTCGGGTTGCAGGTCGTATTTCTCTTCCATTTCGGCAAGGCGGCTGTCTACCAAACCTTTTGTGCCGTATTGTGGTGGGGCAATGCCTTCGGTACGCACGCAACAGGGATATGAGAGTTTTTTATTCTCTTCCTTATCCACGTTGATCAGTTCTATCATGAACCGCCAGAATTTATTGAAGTCGTATTCATAAATGAATTTCTGGTTGGGGTTGGTGATCTCGGAACTGATAGCGGTATCGGCCATGATCAATGGCTCGGCCTTATATTGTTTATCGTATTTCTCCAGTGAAATTTCACGTCCTTTTACCCAGTTGTCGTTACTGCGGTAAAAAGTAGCCTTGTGTTTATTATCGAACTCAAAGCTTTTTAATATGCCGGTGTGTAAATCGAAAAAAGACTGGGTATGCTTCACCGCAACATCACGGTAAATGCTGTCGTCTTCTTCCCAATACACCCTGAAACGTAAGATAGCCATATTGTAAAATTAAGGAAATAATCAATAATGAGTAATCAATAATGAGCAGGGAGCCGATAGAAAAACAACTACAGAATTATTTCCTGGCCGGAACAAGTCCCAGTTCTTTCGCCTTCTCCACCATAAATGCAAAAGCGGGTTCATATTCGTTGGTGATGACACCATCCAGTATCGCTTCACGGATGGCGTTTTTGATAATCCCCACCTGGCGGGAGGGCTGCAGTGCAAATGTTTGCATGATCAGTTCGCCGCTGATGGGTGGCTGCCAGTTACGTAAATGATCCTTGGCCTCCACTTCGGCACAGCGCTGGCGCACCATTTCAAAGTTTTGTAAAAAGCGTTTTACCTTTTGCTTGTTCTTAGAAGTGATATCGGCTTCGCATAGCAGCATCAGTGCATCAAAATCTTCACCCGCGTCAAACAACAAGCGGCGTATGGCGCTGTCGGTGATATTTTCCTTAGTAAGACTGATCGGCCGCAAATGCATCTCCACCATCTTACGCACAAATTTCATTTTTTCATTTTGCGGCAGTTTCAGCTGCGTAAATATTTTCGGCACCATCCTGCCTCCCACCACTTCATGCCCATGAAAGGTCCAGCCATGTCCCTCTTCAAATTTTTTAGTGGCAGGTTTTGCAATATCATGCAATACCGCGGCCCAGCGCAGCCACAGGTCGGCCGTTGTTTGGGCAATATTATCCAGCACCTGCAAAGTGTGATAAAAATTATCCTTGTGCCCGAAACCATCCACGTATTCTGCCCCGGCCAGCTCCACCATTTGCGGAAAGATAATTTTAAGCAAACCGGTTTTATACAAGAGGCCGAAACCTACAGAAGGTTTTTTTGCCAGCACGATCTTGTTCAGTTCATCGGCAATGCGTTCGCCACTTACAATTTTGATACGCTTTGCATTTAGCCCGATGGCCTCCAGTGTTTTTTCCTCAATCACAAAACCAAGCTGTGTGGCAAAACGGATGGCACGCATCATACGCAGCGGGTCGTCGCTGAATGTAATGCCCGGTGCCAGCGGCGTTTTGATAATGCGGTTTTCCAGATCGGTTATACCATTGAAAGGATCCACCAGTTTTCCATAATCTTCTTTATTCAAACTGATGGCAAGTGCATTAATGGTAAAGTCGCGCCGGTTCTGGTCATCTTCCAGTGTGCCGTTTTCAACCGCGGGTTTGCGGCTGTTAAAATCATAACTTTCCTTACGGGCACCCACAAACTCTATATCAAAATCGCCCACTTTTATTTGTGCGGTACCAAAATTTTTAAAGAAGTGCACATCGGGTACAGGCGAAAATTGTTCAGCCACAGCATGCGCCAGTGCAATACCATCGCCCACGCATACCACATCAATATCCTTTACATTCCTTCCTAAAATTTTATCACGTACAAAACCGCCAATGGCATAACAGGGCAGTTGCAATGCGGCAGCCGCTGTTGCAATTTTTTCAAATATCCGCATCTCCGTATCCGTGCATGTAATATCCATACCTGCAAATATAAAGCCCCTGCTGCCAATGCTGTTTTTCTTTAGCAACAAGCTTCTGCTTCATGTAATAATTTATTTCCGGCATTAATCTTGTCCATATACCCATCCATCTTAAAAACGCTGTTTTAACTATGCGTTTTGCCATTTTGACCATATATTGAGATTAATATGAATGACAAATTTTATTTACAGGGAACCGAAGAGGAAATGGAGTTTATGCCCATCATTCCGTTGAATGAAGAAGAAGACCCAAATGCAGACCAGCAGGCGATTCCGGCAGAGTTACCCATACTGCCATTGCGTAATACCGTGCTTTTCCCGGGTGTGGTAATACCCATTACCGTGGGCCGCGATAAAAGCATAAAGGCAGTGAATGATGCTTATAAGGCTGACAAATTGATAGGCGTAATAGCACAAAAAGACAGTACCGTTGAAGAACCGCAGGTGAGTGACCTGGAAGAAATTGGTACCGTTGCAAAAATTGTAAAGCTGATAAAAATGCCTGATGGCGGCACCACCATCATTATACAGGGGCGCAAACGCTTTAAAGTGGAAGAGATCACTGCCGAAGACCCTTACTTTAAAGCCAAAATAAAAATACTGCCAGAAGAAACACTGAAAGGCGATAAGGATTTTGAAGCCATGGTGGGCAGCATTAAAGACCTGGCCGGGCAAATTGTTGGCCTCTCTCCCAACCTACCCAGCGAAGCAGCCATCATTTTAAAGAATATTGAGAACCCTTCTTTCTTAATTCATTTTGTCAGCAGCAACCTCAACAGTGATATTAAAGATAAACAGCGCCTGCTGGTGATCAATGATATTAAATCGAGGGCTGAGCTGCTGATGAATTTAATGCAGACCGAACTGCAGTATGCCGAATTAAAAAACAAGGTGACCAATAAAACACGCAACGAACTGGACAAACAGCAGCGTGAATATTTTTTACAGCAGCAGTTAAAAGCCATCAAGGAAGAACTGGGTGGCGACAACGTGGCTGAAGTAAAGGAAATGCAGAAAAAAGCCGAATCAAAAAAATGGACGGCCGCTGCCAAAGAGCTTTTTAACAAAGGCATTGAGAAACTGGAAAGGATGCATCCTTCCACACCTGATTATTCGGTTACCTACAACCACCTGGACCTGATGCTGGACCTGCCATGGGGCGATTATACCGAAGACCAGTATGACCTGAAGAAAGCAAAAAAGATACTGGATCACGATCACTATGGAATGGAAAAAATAAAAGACCGCATACTGGAATACCTGGCGGTGCTGAAACTGAAAGGTGATATGAAATCGCCCATACTTTGTTTCCTGGGCCCTCCCGGTATTGGTAAAACAAGTTTGGGAAAAAGCATTGCGGCTGCTATTAACCGTAAGTATGTAAGGGTGAGCCTGGGCGGCCTGCACGATGAAAGTGAAATACGCGGTCACCGCAAAACTTATATCGGTGCCATGCCCGGCCGTATCTTACAATCGATACGAAAAATAAAAAGCAGCAACCCGGTGATGATTCTGGATGAGATCGATAAAGTGGGCAACACGGTTCATGGTGATCCTTCTTCTGCACTGCTGGAAGTGCTGGACCCGGAACAGAACAATTCTTTTTACGACAACTATCTTGAACTGGAATACGACCTGAGTAAAGTGCTGTTCATTGCAACAGCAAATAATATCAGCCAGATACAACCTGCATTGCGTGACCGCCTGGAAATTATTGACCTGAATGGTTATGCAGTGGAGGAGAAAATTGAGATCGCCAAACGCCACCTGCTGCCCAAACAAAAAGAAATGCACGGGCTCAGTAATAACAACTTTAAAATGAGCGATGCGGTTTTGGAAAAAGTAATTGAAGATTACACAAGGGAAAGCGGTGTGCGTGAACTGGACCGAATGCTGGCAAGCATTATGCGTTACCAGGCAAAAGAAATTGTGGTAAAGGGAAAATTAAAACCCACCATTACCACAAACGATGTGGAGAAGATACTGGGCAAACCCCGTTACAGTAACGATTTGTATAAAATTGCCAATATGCCCGGCGTGGCGGTTGGGTTGGCGTGGACCTATGTGGGTGGTGATATTTTATTTATTGAAACACAACTGAGCGAAGGAAAGGGTGAACTGAAACTCACGGGCAACCTTGGCAATGTGATGAAAGAAAGTGCCAGCACGGCCTTAACTTATTTGGAAGCCAACGGCAAAAAACTGGGCATTGAAACAGAGCTCTTCAATAAAAAAGACATTCACATACATGTACCCGAAGGTGCAGTACCCAAAGACGGACCCAGCGCCGGCATTACCATGCTAACTGCACTGGCGAGTGCATTTACCGGCCGCAAGGTAAAGCCTTACCTGGCCATGACAGGTGAGATCACTTTACGCGGGCAGGTACTGCCTGTTGGCGGCATTAAAGAAAAAGTGCTGGCAGCAAAAAGAGCCGGTCTTAAAGAAATTATCATGTGCTGGCAAAATGAAAAAGACGTGGAAGAAATTAACGGCCAGTTCATTAAAGGCATTAAGTTTCATTATGTAAAAACCATGCAGCAGGTGCTGGATATCGCTTTAACATAATTTTTCACCCAGCAAAGGCAACCGTAAAAAACAAAACGCCGTATATGTTGTTATATAAGTAATCAACAGTTTTCATGTTGGTTGTTTTAAGGGTTAAAGAAATTCCCTCCGATTCTTCGGCGGGAATTTTTTTATAGTTAATAACGGCTGTGGAAAATTTTAACTTCATTATTAACGGCGCATTTCCGAATTTTAATCCGGCCACAAAATAGTTTAACCGCAGTAAGCGTTACATCATCAGCCGCTGCTTTGAATGCATGAGATACCCGGTTTGCCTGGCTCCCTTTTACGATGAAAGAAAACAAGGAAATATCGGCCCTTTTACACCTGATGGATGACCCGGATGAGTTTGTGTACAATGCCGTGAGCGATAAAATCATTTCTTTTGGCAAAGACATCATACCCAACCTGGAACATTTGTGGGAGAACACCTCCAATGAAGAATTGCAGGAGCGCATTGAGCTGCTGATACACCGCTTGCATTTTCGGGATCTTACAGAAGACTTTACCAGCTGGGCCGCAGGTGATGCTGATTTGCTGCAGGGCGCATTGCTGGTGGCCCGGTATCATTACCCCGACCTGAATACCACCACTGTGATGCAGGAAATGGAAAAACTGCGCCGCAATATCTGGCTGGAGCTGAATAATTATTTAACCGCACTGGAACAGGTGAATGTGATCAGCAGTATCCTGTACAACTATTATAAACAGATCGGTGTTGAATTTGCTTACACCAACCCCGATGATTACCTCATCAACAAAGCGCTTGAAAGCAAAAAAGGCAATGCCATCAGCAACGGCATCATTTACCTGGTGCTTTGTGAGCTGCTGGATATTCCTGTAAAAGCGGTGAATATTCCCCGCCAGTTCATACTCGCCTATTTCGACCCGCAATACGATATACTCAACCCTGTTGGTCATGCTTCGGAAAAAATAAATTTTTACATCGACCCCATGAACGGGCATATGTACACACAAAAAGATGTGGACAGTTATTTCAAACGCATTGCCGTACAGCCCGCCGCTTCTTATTTCAGGCAGATGAACAATAAAAAGATCATCCGTTTTTTACTGGAGGAACTGAGCAAGTGTTTTGATAACGAGAACAACCGTTATAAAATGAACGAGCTGCTTTCACTCGCCGCACTGTTAGACACATGATATACCACGTTGCCAAACAAACTGAATGGGAAGCTGCACAGCCAGTAGGTGAATATGCCCCTGCTGCATACCCCCATGAAGGTTTTATTCATGCCTGCAGCGCCGGCCAGGTGGAAGGCGTGCTGGAGCGCCATTTTAAAAATGTCAGCGGTCTTTTACTGTTGCATATTGATGAGAAGAAATTGACCGCACCCCATAATTTTGTTTTTGTACCGGCTGTTAACGATGAGTTCCCGCACATTCATGGCACCATTAACAACAGTGCCGTTACAGCTGTAACCATCATTGAGGATTAATCCAGCGGCATTTCATAAAAAAAGTCTGTAACCTTTTGCCAGCCGTTTTTTTCATACACTGATTGCGCCGTTATATTGTCAGCGCCCGTTTGCAGCAACAGCCATTTTGCGCTGGTGTTCCATCCAAATGCTTTTGCAGCCTGCAGCAACGCTGTGGCAACGCCCCTGCCCCGGGCGCTTTCGTCCACATAAAGATCGTTCAGCAACCAGGCACGTTTTAAACTTACCGAAGAGAATATGGGATAGAGCTGGCAAAATCCAACAGCCACCCCGTCCAGTTCGGCAAACCATATCACAGACTCATCATTCATAACCCTGTCCGACAAAAATTTTTCAGCAGCATCGACATCTGCGGGTTGCTTATAAAATATCCTGTACCCGTTGAACAGCGGGGCAATATCTGTTACATCTTCCGGGGCGGCCCTCTTAATTTGCAATGCCATTTTAAGTAATTTAGAGTTCAATAATACTGTATTTACAATTGCTAAAAATATAAAAATGATCAGCTGGAATGATTTTGAAAAGATCGATATCAGGGTTGGAACCATCATTGAAGCCAACGATTTTCCCAATGCACGCAAACCGGCCTACCAGCTTAGCATTGATTTTGGGGAGCTGGGCATTAAAAGATCATCGGCACAAATAACTGCGCATTACAAAAAAGAGGAACTGGCCGGCAGGCAGGTGATCGCGGTGGTGAACTTTCCTGTAAAACAGATCGCTAATTTTTTCAGTGAATGCCTGGTGCTGGGTGTGTATGATGAAAACAACGATGTGGTGTTATTACAACCATCCTTGCCGGTAAACAACGGGCGTAAGATCGGCTGAGCCGTTTAAATATGCTACATTTACAATTGCCATGCAAACAGAAACTGTTTATTACAACTCTCCTGTGGGTGTGCTGGAAATACGCGGCACCGGCGATAATATCAACGCTGTGGTATTTGCCAGTTCTGAATGGAAGGGCACGAAGCTGGATGAAAACAATACCCATTTTGCAGCGCCGCAGTCTGCTGCAATAAAAACCTGTATACAGCAACTGGAAGAATATTTTGCGGGCAAACGATTTGTATTTGAGCTTTCCATTGCACAAACAGGCACGCCTTTCCAGCAAAGCGTATGGAAAGAATTAATGCATATACCTTTTGGCAAAACCACCAGTTATCTTGAATTAAGCAAACGCCTGGGTAATGTAAAAGCCATACGTGCTGTGGGTACAGCAAACGGTAATAATAATGTGGTCATCATTGTGCCCTGCCACCGGGTGATTGGCAGTAACGGCAGCCTGGTGGGTTATGGCGGCGATCTTTGGAGAAAGAAATGGCTGCTGGAACATGAAGCAAAATTTGCCAACGGCGTGCAAACACTATTTTAGATACGCATCACTGCAGGAGCATCTGCCCTGTTATCATTTCATATGTTTTTTACTGAATGAAAGCGGCAGCAATTCAGCAGCGCTGCTGATGATGAATACCTCGCCGCTCATGCCGCTTAAAATAATACGGATGGGCTGACCGGTATGTTCTTCATACTCTGCCAATGCCTGGCGGCACATGCCACAGGGCGAAATGGGGTTTCCATTACTGCCCTTGCTGTTATAATAACTCACCGCCATTGTTTGAATACCTGTGTGCGGAAATATACTTGCAACAGTTGACAGCAGCACACGCTCGGCACAAATGCCCACCGGGTAAGAAGCGTTTTCCTGGTTACTGCCAGTAACCGTTTCGCCATTAACCAGCACTGCTGCGGCGCCCACGTTAAAATGTGAATAAGGGGCATATGCATGGGCGGTTACCGCACGGGCTTTTGTAAGCAGCGCTGCATCGGCAGGAGACAGCTCCTCAGCTGAACTGTATGCTTCAAACACCAAATCTATTTTCCTCTTCTCCATAATGCTTGTCGTTTAGAGATACATTAAACGGGATAAAAAATCCTCCCTGCATTGCAAAGAGGATCTGTTATAAAATTACGTATAAAACGTTTAAACCGGCAATCTATTATTTGATCCAGCGGAAAATGCGTTTCCATCTTGGCCCGACTTCCCAGCTGAACCAGATGAGGGATGCTTTGCCCACCACATGATCTTCGGGTACAAACCCCCAATAACGGCTGTCCTGCGATTTATGGCGGTTGTCGCCCATCATCCAGTAATAATCCATTTTAAAAGTATAGCTGTCGGCCTGTTTGCCATTGATGAATACCTTACCATCCTTTTCTTCCCACTCGTTGTTCTCATATACACGAATCACCCTTTTGTACAGGTATATATTGGTGGAATCGAGTTTGATGGTGGCGCCTTTTTTAGGCACCCACAAACCATTACCGCCAAAATTATCAACCGACCAGTTGTTAGGTATACCGGTATAGCAATATGGATACAATCCCCTTGAGTCATTTTCCAGCTCGGCCCCAACAGAATCAATACCTGGTATTGTTTTTAGCTTTTCCAGTTCTGTTTTGCTGAGATTAATCCTGTAAGTATTTGCATTGAGCGGCGTAAAGTCCACGTTGGACCCTTCTGCATCGATCACCATGTTCAGGTGAATACCGGCCTGGCGCAGCATATCTTCATCCAGCAAAACATTTTTTGTTTTAACAAGATAAAACGTGGTTACATCCTGGAATTCAGACGGCCTTCCATTGATAAAAAGGTTACCATCCACCACTTTCAAAGTATCGCCCGCAACAGCCACGCAACGTTTTACATAGTTCTCCCTTTTATCAACCGGGCGGGTGGCAATGGTAAATTCGTCCCAGGTTTTATCTCTTCCCTCCCGCTGCAAAATATCGTAGTAAGGATCCTGCGAATCTCTTTCCCTTGTAAGCGTATCGCCACCGGGGAAGTTGAACACCACCACATCATTTCTTTTTACGGGTGACGCAAACCATCTTGTATAAGGAATGTGAATCCACTCCACGTATGATTTTACATTCAGGCCGGGAATGGTATGATGCATGAACGGCATGGCCAGCGGTGTATTGGGAATGCGGGGACCATAAGCCGATTTGCTTACAAAAAGATAATCGTTTACCAGCAAAGATTTTTCCATGGAACTGGAAGGGATCACATATGCTTCAAAAACAAAAGTGCGGATAAGCGTTGCGGCCACTACCGCAAATGCTGCTGCATCGATCCATTCCCTGGCGGTTGATTTTTTATAATTCTTTACCACGGCAATACCAGCATAACGTTCATTTTTTGAAAAGCCGAGGTATGGGAAATATACAAAAGGCAAGAGCACGGTTGCCGCATGATGCCAGAAACCAAAACGGCCAAAATGCTCTACAAATTTTATGCAGACCCAGATGGTGATAAACTGACCGGCAATGGGCACCAGCTGTAAGAAGAACCAGTATTTTTTCAGCTCCATTTTTTCCACCATGCACCAGGTGTTGTACAAAGGCACCAATGCCTTCCATCCTTCAATACCCGCCTTTTTAAACATACCGTACAACCCAATATGCCAGCCAATGGTCGCCACTATAAAAATCAGTAAACCTATACTCATATCTGTATTTTATGGCGCCAAAAATACCATATTATATCGTACCATGTAAAACCGCCTGTAATTTGTTTGGGTTTCTTTAACAATAGGACTACGGCAAGGGTTTTCAACCTTCAGAAAGGTCTCAACTACTAATACAGGACAAGGGTAAGGGGAACTAAGATTTTTTCTTAAATATAACTTACAAATGCCCGCTATTATGTAGCGGGCATTTTGATTAAGAATATAATAAGGAGATTGTATTTAGCTTACCTTGCTTTAATTGGTGAGATACCGGCAGAATCGAATGAGCGTGTTTTTGATAATGAAATTCACACTGATTAGGCATAGCTTAAATTAACCCAAGCATTACCCTTTTGCTTTGCTTCTGTAACTAAAATCATTGCTTTTTTATCTCCTATCTTAAATACTACAGATTTAACTATTTCCAATATTTCAACAACTGTTTTTTCGCTAATGCCTAAATAATTCCCATTTGGCAGGATATAAGAACTTCCATCAGAAGCGATTATTTTTTTTGAAAATCCGACCTTTAAGAGAGCGTTTTTTAATACAGTATAATTTCCTATTGTACCATTTGTAAGTTGAACTCGTACTATAAATGTTGCCATGTTAAATAAATTTTTATAAAATGGATAAAAAAAGCGGGTGACAGACAACCCGCTATATATTTTAAGATGCTTTTAAAAGCTTAGGTAGATAATCCAAAGCCTTCAAATCACGCTCTTTGAAATACCCCTCTGCATTATTAGGAATCCAAACATCATCCACAAATTTTATAAAATGTGGCAATAATTCGTTTGGATATTGCCTTGCCTCAACCTCAACACCATTAGGGAACTTGTGTGGGTATAGCTTAAAATTATCTGAATGTTCTGGGTAATGCTTGCGTAAGTATTTTGCAAAACAAAGCCCGACGCTAACGTCTGGCCTTATCTCTTTCCCATTTATAGCTTTATTGGGAATTTGATACCCCTCTTTTTCAAACCGCATATAAAGCCTGGTGAACAATTCTGTAATAACAGAAAAATACCCGTTGCTTAGTTTATGCCAGTTCTCATTGTACCTAATTATAAAATTTGGCATTTCAGCACGGTTTATGCCGTAACTGCCACTTTTTCTAATAGCTGGAATCACTTCTTTGGTAACCCATTTCCTAAATTTTCTTGCTGACTCCTTTTTGCTTTTAAAAACAAGTGCATACAGGCCACTTTCATTTATAAGCAAAACACTACGTTGCTGACCTGATATCGGTATTGCCGATATCAGCTTTTCATCATCATCAAGTCTTGACACTGCGTCACTTACGTTCTTAATTTCCAGCAAGTTGCACACTTGAGATGCCACAAACCATATTTGATTATCAATTTCGACCGTTGTAAGGTCGTTGTGAAGATGATTGTCATCTTCGTACTTAAAAATAATTAACTGCATTTTAAATTGTTTTTTAATGCATAAAAAAATACCCTTCAGCCATCTTAGCTGAATTAGTTAAGCATAAAAAACTAAATAGAAATATACTATTAGGAGAGAATTATTTGGATAATTGGATTTAGAATACTAAATTTGTGCTACAAAATTTCCATCTATCATCTAATTTCTCACCAGTGGTCTGTCAACTACTGGTTTTTTTATTTTAACAATCAAAGATATGACAAATATCTGACATTTCCAAATTTTGGAGCGTGTTTCTACTCGACTCACCGTAATTTTACTGATTATATAGCATTAAATATGCAATCGCATTACTTTTCATTCCCTTTCTTGCTTAAAATAGGGGTATTTAAAGCCAGTTTGAGTAACTGGTCAGCAGTTATGTTTGTTTTTACTTTGATGTTGGGTACTGCTTTCTTTTTAGGTTTTGCTGCTTTTGCCATAACTCTAAGTTACGCATAAATCCAGTCATATCCCCCTGCTGATTTCCTTCTGTTGCTGCATACATTTGATATTGCGCCCCTGTTTATGCCTGTTACTTTTGTAGCTTCTTTCAGGCTTTTATAATGTGCAATCACTTCCCCGTCCAATACCTGAAATACTCCTTTATAACGATTAGCAGGTTTTGCAGGAACTTCTATTTGTGTGGGTACTGGTGTATTCACTAAGTCTTTCCATTTTAAACGTCCTGTTAGGTTTTCCATAGTCAGGTTAAATCTTTCCGCATCTTTCATTTTACGCAGGTTATAACGGTATGCAAATTCATCACAATAGCGTTGTGTATGCTTCCCGCTTATTTGGTGATAAGTGCCAATAAGCATCCTTTTAAAGTGTGAGAAAGCCCCTTCAATGGTATTGGTATGTATTCCCCCTTCTTTAACGTATTCCTGTATTCCATGATTAACTGAATGATAGTTGTAGCTATGTACTATGCGGTTGTACATATTGGAACTGTCTGTGATTAAGGTGGCATTTTGCTTTACCAGTTCAGTGATAGTTTGGGGTATTTTAAGGGTATTCTTTTTAGGCATCACTTTAGCAACCAGTTCGCCGTTTCTTTCAATTACTCCCAATACGGTTGTTTTGTTTGCCATAGGGTCTGCAATTTCCTGAAACTGCTTTCTGCGTTTCTTATTCATGTTGCCAAACTTGCCACCAACAAATGTTTCGTCCGCTTCCACCACATCATTTTCTCCTAATACTGGTACATCTTTTCTTCTTATTGCTTCCCTTATCCGGTGTATCATGTGCCAGCTATTCTTTTGGGCTACTCCAATATGCTTTGCTAACTGATAGGATGAAATACCTTTCTTATTAGCAGTAACCAAATAGATAGCCGTTAACCATTTTGATACGGGTATATTGCTTGCTTCCATGATTGTACCCACGGTAACGCTAAACTTCTTATAACAGGCTTTAGAGGCACATTTATATTTTGCTCCCCCTTCTATCACATACGTTTTTTCATGCCCACAGTGAGGGCATACGGGCTTACCATCAGGCCATCTTTGTTTTGCTACATAATCCCTGCACGTTTTTTCATCCGGCATACTCAAAATCAATTCTCTAAGGTTTGTAAACATGGTTATTTAGTTTTATATTAGTATTCTCAAAACAACTCAATAAGACAAAAAAAAATGACATTCACTCAAGCATCACAAGTAATAACTGACAATTCAGATTTAACAACAACAAGTATAAAGTTGTCAAATCCGCCCCACATGATTTTGGATTGTTTCATTGCGCCTTCTCCATGTGATTTAACTACTTTGGGTAACATATACAACAGAATTAAAGAGAACAATAAAACAAACGAAGATGCTCTTTTAGAAATGGGTTTAAATGGAGATAATTTAAAAGTGTACATAGTGTATTTAATTTCCGGTGTTAAAACATTTCAGGCATTAGAAGACTATAAGGTTTCTAATATTTCTAATTCTTGAAAAGGAAAATTATCCATTGAAAGAATTGGTTCTATTTTAGTAGGGTTAACCATAAATGCAATAACCTTATCTGCGTTATCTATTTTATACTTAATTAATAGGCTATTGATTTGATTTACTAAAGGCTCTAATTCCGTACAGAAATTATAAGCTGATTGCATTTTTGACATTTTAGTTGAAAAAATCACTTTTTAATCTCATGGCTTTCAGGCACAAAAAAAGGTTCAGGTATTTCCCCCAAACCTTCTTGTCCTCTATCAGTAGTTGTAGCCTTCAGAAAGTTGAAAACCCTTGCCGGGCTGCAGCAACTGCCGGATAGCCGCACTTACCTCTCCGGCCTTATTCATGATCATAAAATGACCACCGTTTTTTATAATATGAGAGGGCCGGACTTTTTTAATGGGAAACATTTTATCGGCCGTGCCGTGTATATGCACGATGGAAGGAGGTTGCCAGGTATTTTGCCAGTTCAGCACTTTATCAACCGCCCAGCGTACATATTTAATATCGGCATTGCGGCGGAATTGCAGGGCTATTTCCCGGTCTTCGGCAGTAACCGTTCCCAGGAAAAAATTCTGTATGGGTCTTGTAAGACTGTAATTGGTTTTAACTGGTGTGAGTTTGTGCAATTTTAGTCTGGCCACTGTTTTCATCCACCAGGGCAATTCATTTTTTGACCTGATACTGGAAATAAGAATGATTTGCTGTACGGGAATATGTTTGGCTATTTCAATGCTCATCATGCCACCAAAGGAAAGACCCATTAAAACAGGGTTCGTTTCCTTTACTTCTCCGGCCATTCTTGCAGCATATGCTTCAATGCTTTCATTGGGTAATGGCTGCAGCCATTCAATTACCTGCAGCCGGTAACCTTCGATGCTGATTTTTGAAAAAACTTTTCCGGTGGCACCTAAACCGCTGATACAATAAATTGTTTTCATTGCCATCATTCCAATTGAACATTTGTATGCCGCATTTAATCCGCCCCAATATTCAACCATCAACATTCAACCATCAATATTCAGCTTTCAAATCATTTCTTCGGCAGCACATAATTTTCCACGTCTTCCAGTGTAATGGTTTTGCCAGAGAGAATAATGAGTCTTTCCACCACGTTACGCAGTTCGCGGATATTACCCGTCCAGTTGTAATTTTTCAAAGCTTCCACGGCTTTTGGTTCAATTCCCTTTTTAGGCTGGCCGTATTCTGATGCGATGATATCTAAAAAATAATCCACCAGCGAAGGCACATCATCCCGGCGGTCGTTCAGCGATGGCACATGAATGATAATGACACCCAAACGATGGTACAGATCCAGGCGGAAATTCTTTTCCTCCACTTCCTTCAGCAAATCTTTATTGGTGGCAGCAATCACCCTTACATCCACATTGATATCTTTTTCGGCGCCCACCCTCGTGATCTTTCCTTCCTGCAGTGCACGCAGCACTTTGGCCTGTGCGGTCAGGCTCATATCACCGATCTCATCCAAAAACAAAGTACCGCCATTGGCCGTTTCAAATTTACCAATGCGCTGTTTTACGGCAGAAGTGAAGGAACCTTTTTCATGGCCAAACAATTCACTTTCTATCAGCTCACTTGGAATGGCCGCACAGTTCACTTCCACTATCGGCCCGCTGTTGCGGTTGCTTTTTTCATGTATCCATCTTGCCACCAGCTCCTTACCTACCCCGTTTTCACCAGTAATTAAAACACGGGCATCGGTAGGCGCCACTTTCTCAATCGTGTCTTTGATCTTTGCAATGGGCGAACTGTCACCTATCATTTCCTGCACCTTACTCACTTTGCGTTTAAGCACTTTTGTTTCGGTAACCAGGTTCTGTTTGTCGGCCGCGTTGCGCAATGTAATAAGCAGCCTGTTCAGGTCGGGCGGCTTGCTGATATAATCAAATGCACCTTTCTTCACCGCTTCCACGGCCGTATCAATATTACCATGGCCGCTGATCATGATCACCGGCACATCGGGATTGATGTCTTTTGCTTTTTCTAAAAATTCAATGCCATCAATTTTGGGCATTTTAATATCGCAGAGCACGATATCATATGGCTTTTCGCCAAATTTCTTCAGGCCTTCCTCTCCATCACTGGCCTCATCGATCTTATAACCTTCGTAGCTCAGTATTTCGGTAAGGGTTTTACGGATCGCTTTCTCATCATCAATGATTAAAATAGTTGCCATAAGCTTTAACAAAGTTTTTATGTGGAGCAGCGGCATGGGCGCATCTCACTCCGTTGAATCAAAATTAGCACTTTATGTTTTTTAAAACGCTGTTATTTTCTGTTGCTTTGATGCCCCTCTCCTGCAATAATGCTGCCATAATTCCAACGGCAGAAAAACAAGCTGCAGCAGCCGTTAAAAATCCTTACGCACAAATAATAACAATTCCGTTACCGGAAGGTTTTACAAGAACGGCGGCCGACAGCAATTCTTTTGCTGCATGGCTGCGCCAAACCGGTTTAAAGGAAGACAGGACGGTGCATTTATTTAACGGCCAGGAAAAAAGAAACCAGCAGGCGCAGTTTGCGGTTGTTGATATGCCTGTTGGCTATAAAGATCTGCAGCAATGTGCCGACGCGGTAATGCGGCTGCGTGCCGAATACCTGTTTGCCCAAAAAAGATTTACCGAAATTGTTTTTTACGATAACAACAAAACGGCTTATGCATTTACCCCGCCCTTTACAAGAACCCATTTTGAAAATTATTTGCTGCAGGTGTTTGGCATGTGCGGTTCGGCATCGCTGGCAAAACAATTAAAGAACAAAACAAGTTTTGATTCCATTGCGCCGGGCGATGTGCTGGTGCACGGCGGTTTCCCGGGCCATGCGGTTATTGTTACCGATGTTGCTATAAATGGTAAAGGCCAGAAAATATTCATGCTGGCACAGAGTTATATGCCTGCACAGGAAATACATATACTGCGTAATCCTGCCGGGGAAAATACCGAACCCTGGTATGAAGTAACGGGTGCGGAAAAGATCATCACACCCGAATATATTTTTAACAGGAATGAGCTGAAAAGCTGGTAACTGTTTTATTTGTGCTTCCTTTTTGACAGCAAATAAACCGGAATACCTGTGCAGGTGATGATGATGCCAAGCACGGAATTGATAACAGGAGCCGTGCCCTTGTTATAATTGGAAATATCTGTATATACCGTGGAGCATAAAAAGAACACCACAAATGCCACAAACAGCAATGGCACCACCGGGTAGCCCCACACTTTGTAACTGCGCAAAAAAGTTTTCATCCGCTTGCGCAAAATAAATACACCCAGCGCACTCATGCCGTAGAAAAACCAGCTCACAAAAATGAGCATATCGGTCAGCATATCAAATGAGCCACTGATAATTAAAATGCATGACCACACCGCATTTAGCAATAAGGCATTGCCTGGTGTATGGTATTTGGGCTGTACTTTTCCGGCCCAGGTAAACCATTTACTTTCCTCGCCCATGGCAAAGGTTACCCTTGATGTGGCCAGCACGTTGGCATTGGTGGAGCCAAATGTGGAAAGTGCCACCATTAATGCAATGAGTACAGCACCTGTTGTGCCCCATACCGCTGCCGCCGCATCTGAAGCAACAAAAGAAGAGGCCGATAATGTATCAATGGGCAGCACATATACAAAGGCAAGGTTAACCAGTGCATACACAACAATACAAAACGATAAACCGGCAAATAAACTTTTAGGAATTACTTTTTGCGGATTTTGAATTTCGCCGGCGATGAAAGTAATATTATTCCAGCCATCATATGCCCAGAAGGCGCCCGCTATAGCAGCCATATAAGCCGTTACCAATGCCATACCCGATGGCATGGATGCAGAATGTGTAAAGATATTTGCAGTACTGCCTTTGCCCGACAACAACAGTCCCCCAATAAGCACCACAATGGCCACCACTTTTAAAGAAGTAAGCACCCGCTGCAATGCCCCGCCCTGTTTTACACTGAAATAATTGACTACCGACAACAGCAGTATCAAAAAAACAGTAAGCAGCTTAACACCAAAATTTTCCAGCACATAAAAATTACCCACAAAAGGGATGCGCAGGTTTACTGCATGTTCTGTTGCCGCTGAAAAATGAGGCAGCGGGTATAATACATTGGCATAAGTGGAAAACACATAGGCAACAGAAGCATTGCCGGCCGTATTAAAAACAGCAAAAGCAGCCCAGCCATATAAAAAGGCAAACCCATCTCCATACATTTTTTTGAAGAATACATACTGGCCACCTGTTTCGGGGAACATGGCCGCCACTTCTGCATTGCTGAGCGCACCAAATAAAGTGATGATGCCTGCCACCACCCAAACCGACAGCAATAATAATGGAGACCCCAACTGGCTCCCCATCAAAGCAGGTTTCATAAAAATACCTGAACCAATTACACCGCCCACTATAATGGCAATGGTGGTATTAAGGCCCAGGTTTCTTTTTAATTCACGCATGCAGTTTTACGAAGCAACAGTATTTTTTGTCCAAACACCGTTTACCTGCCGTAAGATATGCAAAGGATTGTTATCTTTTAATGCTGCGGGCAATAAATGCTGCGGAAAGTTTTGATAAGCCACGGGGCGCACAAAACGCTGAATGGCGGCAGTGCCAACAGAAGTACTGCGGCCGTCGGTGGTAGCAGGGAAAGGGCCACCATGCACCATCGCATCACAAACTTCCACGCCGGTGGGAAAACCACCAAATACCAAACGGCCTGCTTTTTCCCTGAGCAGGTCAACAACAGCAGCAACTGCTGTATCACCTGCTGCTGCATGTACTGTAGCGGTTAACTGCCCTTCAATTATTTTCAATGCATCTTTGATGGCGTCCACATCAGCACATAACACTATTGTTGTGGCGGGACCAAACACTTCGGCCGACAAAGAAGCATCTGCAATAAAATCTTTTTGCGGCACTGTAAATACATAAGGAATGGCTTCTGTTTTATCAGCTGTTGCAGCCGTGGTTCCGGTTGATAAAACCGTTACCGCTTTATTATCTTTCAGTCTTGCCACACCATTTTCATAATTGGCGCAAATGCCTTTACTGAGCATGGTGGCTGGCATCGTTTTTTCAATGGCGTCAGATAATGTTTTGAGGAATGTTTGTGTGACTGCATCATCTACCATAAATATCAAACCGGGATTGGTACAAAATTGCCCCACGCCCAATGTTACCGATGCGGCCAGGCCATTTGCGATTGCTTCACCTTTTTCAGCAACAGCGCCCGGTAAAATAATCACCGGATTCACCGCACTCATTTCGGCATATACAGGGATGGGTTCGGGCCTGTTAACAGCCGCATTAAAAATAGCCATCCCTCCCTTACGTGAACCGGTAAAGCCCACTGCTTTTATCGCAGCATTTGTAACCAGCTCTATGGCGCCGTTATTATCACAATGCAGCATGGAATAAACGCCATCGGGCATATTTGTTTTTTTGGCTGCGCTGATCACGGCCTGCGATACCAGCTCGTCTGTTCCCGGGTGCGAAGGATGTGCTTTTACTATTACAGGACAGCCTGCAGCCAGTGCAGAAGCGGTATCTCCGCCTGCGGCAGAATAAGCAAATGGAAAATTAGAAGCACCAAACACCACTACAGGGCCAACGGGTTCCATCATACGGCGCAGGTCGGGCTTGGGCAAGGGCTGCCTTTCCGGCAAAGCCGTATCAATGCATGCATTTACCCAGCTGCCTTCCCTTAATAACCGGGCAAACATTTTTAACTGGCTGGTAGTGCGGCCACGCTCTCCTGTTAACCTTGCTGCAGGCAACCCACTTTCACTCATCGCCCGTTCAATAAGCGCATCTCCCATCGCCATGATCTCATCGGCAATGGCATCCAGGAAAGCGGCTTTTTCAACAGCGGTTTTCTGATTGTATGCAGCAAATGCGTTTGCAGCTTTTGCAACTGCTGTTGCAGTTTCGCCGGCAGTGGCATTATAAAACTGTTCGGGCAACAATGTGCTGGTGGCGGGGTTGGCAGCCTGGAATGTTACGGTTCCTGTTGCGGATAAATCAAATCCAATTATATTTTTTCCTGTTATGGTCATTGCATGTTTTGTTAAGGGCGTAAAATTAACTCATTTTACATTGCGTCCTCTCATCAAAAAGGCCATGCATCCCGCATGGCCTTTAATATTTATTGGTACCGGCTTTTATTTACATTCTATTCCTTCCACACCAGCACATCTGCAGTCTGCAAAGTCTTATTACCAATAAGCACTTTTGCAGATGCAGGCAATGAAAAAGTATAAGGCTTGCCGCTATAATTCACCGCAACCCAAAAACCATCCCGCCATTCCACCACCACGCCTTCGGGATAAGCCGCCACTGCTATGCCGGCTTCTTTATACACCCGGTTTACAGCGGCTGCTTCCAGTTTGCCATCATCGGTATCGGCACCCACAAAAGTTACAGTGCCCTTACCAAGTTTATGTGAAACAACCGCCGCTTTTCCTTTATAGAACTGGTTGCTGTAAGTAGCCCAAACACTGGTGCCACTCATGGGTTCCAGCACATCGGCCCAGTTATTCCATTGGTAAGAATTGTTGCCCATACTGATGGTACCCTGCACGTTGTCTGGCAGCAAATCATAAAAAGGAATTTTTGCACCAACCAGCTCATAAATGGGTTCGGCCCATTTTGTATCCCATAATTTACCATTGCGGTCTTTTTGCCCGGTGCGGCAGGTAAGTACCAGGTGGCCTCCGTTTGCAACATATTGTTTCCATCTTTCTATCAACTGCGCATCCAGCAATTCATAAGCCGGTGCGATCAATACCGGGTATTTTGAAAAATCTTTTTGCTCAGTGATGATATCAACCGGTGCTCCTGCCTGTTTCAATGCACCATAATAACGTTTCACATGCGAGAGATAATTCCATTGATTGGTCTGCGGCTGGTTGTCCATTTCCCAACGGTTATCGGCACTGTACAAAATTGCCGCCTGCCGGCGCTGTAATGACTGCGGCGCCACAGCAGCAGGATCATATGATTTGCGCAGCTGTTTGATCTCTCCTATCACTTTTGCATATTCAATACCACTGGTGCTGATGGTTTGTTTATCTGCATTCATAATTCCATAGTGATACTGCTCTCCGCCGGTAACAGGCCGATCGAAACGGTAATTGCAAACAAATTTGTTACCGCCTGCAAAAGCATGCCATATCCACATACGCACCGTGCCCGGCATGGGCTGCGGGTTAAACCTGCCCCAGTTTACCTGGCCGGGCTGCAGTTCCATTACGCCGGTTACACCATTGAAAGAACGGAACAGGTCATTGGCAAAACCGATACTTTCGGGCGAGCCCATACGGAAACCCTGTTCACCAATTCCTTTATCATAACCTGCCACCAGGTATTTTGTATAAGAAAGAAAATCGAGCCCGTTGATCTTTGTTGGGTCAACATCCACATGTTCGGGCATGAGGTTGGTGGTGATCCATTGTTCGTTGGAAATATACTTGCGGAGTATTTTGTACTGGAACGTTAAAAAATCATTGGCCTCATCTGCAGAAAAACGCTTGAAGTCGAGCACCGCATGCGGCGATGGTTGTGCAATAAGTTCTTTTTGATTGGGGATGCGTATTTGATCAAAGTCTTTGTAAAGTATACTCCAGAAAGCTGTGCCCCAGGTGGTATTGAGTGAATCGATCGTTTTGTATTTTGTTTTCAGCCAGCTGCGGAAATTTTCCTGTGCAGCATCACTGTAATCATACTGGCCGTAGTGCGATGGTTCATTATCCAGTTGCCAGCCCCAGATGCGTTTGTCGCTGCCATAATGTTTGGCAATTGCTTCCACCATTTTGGCAACATAATCCCGGTACACTTTGCTGGACCATGATATTTGCTGCCGCGATCCGTGCTGCATGGTACGGCCGTCTTCATTTACCATTAATATTTCCGGGTGTTTTTGTGCCAGCCATGCCGGTGGTGTGGGTGTGGAAGTGCACATGATCACTTTAATACCGTTCTGGTGCGCCAATGCCACGGCTTCATCCAGCCAGGTAAAATCAAATTTGCCTTCTTCGGGTTCAATGAATGTCCAGGCAAACTCACCAAAATGGGTGAACTCAAAACCGATCTCGGCCATCTTCTTAATATCTTTTGGCCAGTGGTCTTTTGACCAGTGCTCCGGGTAATAATAAGTACCGATGGTCATAAGGTCGGGCTTGCTGAAATAATTCTGCGGGCTGGGCAATTGCGCAAATGCACCCAAACCTGCCAGTAAAAAAGAAAGCAATAACAACTGCATTTTCATGATAAATATTTTTAGGGGAATTACAGGCGTAAACTTTGCAGACGTATGCCTTGTAATGGATTCAAAAGTACCGCAACATTTCAGTAATACTCCGTTTATGATGGGAATCATGGAGCGGCAGGTTGCGTCCTGTCATATCAATAAAAAAAAGGCGCCACAGGAATGCGGCACCGGAGTGTTCAAGCATGAGAAAAATACTTATAAACCATTTTTATGTTAAAGGGCCGGATAAGGAATGTGGGTTCCTTTGTGCTGCTAAGGAAAACAATTCATTCATTCGGGCAACTTCCGGTTTTACGCAATTAACTGCGTAAAAAGTGAAGGCGGTTTTTTCAGGAAATTTTGTAGAGCCCGTTCTTAATGGCATATACAACGATGCCGGCGGTATTGCGCACTTTCATTTTTTCCTGGATCCGCTTGCGGTAACCTTCAATGGTTCGTACACTGAGGTGCAGTTCTCCGGATATCTCGTTATTGGAGGCCTGGCTGCAGATCATGGTAATTACCGATAATTCCTTTTCGGAAAATTTGGGGAGCAGGGGTTCTTTATACAAACCGGATTTGCTGCGGGCCAGTTGGTGAATGAGTTTTGCGGAAGTCTGCCGGCAGTAATACAGTTCATGGTTATGCACCGCTTTTATTGCTTCAATGATCTCAGTCTTATGCGCATTTTTTAAAAGATAACCCCGGGCGCCTGCTTCCATCATATCGGCCACCAGGTGATCATCATTGAACATAGACAATGCAACCACGAATACCTGTGGCATTTTTTCTGCGAGGATGCGGGTGGCTTCAATGCCATCCATTACGGGCATTTTAATATCAGTCAGTATCACATCGGGCTGCAGGCGTTCGGCCTGCTCAAGCAGTTCTTTGCCGTTGGCAGCTTCCCCCACGAGTACGATCTCTTCCTGCTTTTTGAGCATGCCGGTAAAGCCGTCACGGAATATCTCGTGGTCATCTGCCAGTACAATACGAATAGGGTTATAAGCGGTTGTCATTTTTTTCAAATTTTTAGAGGGGCAGTTCCACCAAATAATGGGTGCCTTTTCCTGGTGCTGTTTCCACATAGAGGCTGCCGCCCAGCATTTCGGTACGATTGAGCAGGTTGAGCAGCCCGCGGCCATGTTGCTGACCCTGCCGCCCGGTATAATCAAAGCCCACCCCGTTATCTGTGGTTTCAAGCACCAGTTGCTGCGGGCTGGTGCGAATATCGATGTGGAGCTGACCGGCCTTTGCATGCCTGATGGTATTGTGCACGATCTCCTGCACCATCCGGAAAATATTCACGGATTGTTCGCTGCTGAGTTTCACTTCACCGTCGTGTTGAAAACTGATGCCTTGCGGTAAGGCCCCTGAAATACCAGATACAAATTCCTCGATGGCATAAAAAACGCCCTTGCGCTGCAGGGTGCCGGGAACGAGACCATTGGATATTTCACGCACCCTTTCAATGATGGTATCCAGCCGCTGGTTCGCTTCTTCCAGTGTGCCCGCATCCTCTTCGCTGGTATCGATGCTGCTGATCTTGAATTTTACCGATGCGAGCAGCGGACCCAGGTCATCATGCAGATCTGCAGCTATCCGGGAGCGCTCATTCTCCAGCGTGGTCACTTCCGCACGTACTTTGGCCTTGTAAAGACGAATATTCCTGCGGTGCTGCAACAGCATGGTGGTGATGAAAAAAAGCAGGATCACCCCAAGTGTCACACCTGTGATCAGGATGGCAGTGTAAATCGTTGTTTCGTGGGTATCCATAGTATTGCAGCGGTAAATATAAGGTTTGAAATTACATTAATCACCAGCTTTATTGCATATACATTCATACGAAATTCCTTTCCCCTGTTCAGCCCGTAAACCCAGAATGTTTCCACGAGCACATTATAGGTATAGTACAAACAAAAAGCCGCACAGATCCAAAACACCGGGTGAGTCAGTAATCCTCTTTTTTCCCGCAACAGGAGCCCGTTCAACACCACAATGCTCATCAGCACAATTACAAAAGAATAGAGAATGCGAAACCAGGAACTGAATGCGGTGATATGGCCGGTAATAAAATTCTCTACCAGCCACACGGCAATGAAAGCACAGGCGGTAATGGTAGCAAGCGGCGGCCACTTGCCAAAGAGTTGCCAGCGATGAAACTGCCACAGCAGGAGGAGTGATTCGGCGAGCACATACAAATTACTGTTTACCGCATTGGAATGAATGACCCGGGATAACACATAACTCAATACTTCATTCAAAAGCCCGAGCCAGAGACAAAATATAAAAGGATGGTAAACCGGCGGGATCTTTTTAAACCGCCACCAGCTTACCACCACAGGAATTATTATTGTGAAGCTGAGTACCAGCCTTAACCAATAGTTCATAGGGTGCAAATATAATTAAGGGTTTAGTGCCGAAGACGGGGGACAATCATCGGGACAGCGCTGGCCATCCTCGGTTATCTTGTAGCCTTCATCACCGGGGGCTTCTGTAAAATCCGGCAACAGGTCTTCATTGGCCGCATTTACACCCACCATTATGGCATGTACTTTCAGTTCGGCATCCATGCCATAATAAATACGGATGCCTGCACATTCTTTCTCCGCCAGCAGGTAGTCGATGGCTTCCCTGTTAAAGGTTTCGCAATTGGCGAGGATGTTCTTTCCCCTGTACTCGGGCTGAAGGATCTCTTCCTTTTGCTTGCGGTAGAGGGTGGTCATGTCAATAGCCTGTTGCAATGTAATGAAATGGGATTTTCCCGGGATCAGGGAGGTTGTGTTACTCATGTTGAAATGGGTTTAGTGAAATATTCGGTTTGGATAAAATTCAGTGAAAACCGAAAGATAACCATGCGTAGTTTTACGGATTTTGCTGCGTGTAAAGTGAAATATTATTGCGGCTTCCGTTATTGCAATCCACAGTTGTATGATGCAACTTTGATACTTATCCTTACCCAACATGAAACATATCTTTCAAAAACTCTTCCGGTATTTCGTTGCTGCACCAACATTTGTTTTGCCGGATGCTTCATGGGAAGTGGAGTACCTGGTGCAGAAATTCTGCAAGCAGTACCAGGTTTACCCGGAGCAAAAAGTCAGGCAAGCTGTGGCCGAAGTATTCAGCAATACGCTGGTGCCGGTACCGGGAGAAGTATTGGTGGGTGAGATAAGAAAGCGGCTGGAGGAGATGTGAACAAATTCCTGGAACAAAAAAGGCTGTTTTTTTCATAACTGCCTTTACTCTGCCGGGATGACTATTGAACGTGCACTCCAAATCCCGGAAGATATTCATTCAATATCCGGTATTTAATACTGTTTTTGAAAACAGGTTTTAATACACAAACAGTTTGTTCTTTACCCTCTATGCTGCCAGCAAAAGCCTTTGGGCCCTCCCCCCTTTGCTTCAACGGAATGATACGGAGGTTCACTTGTACTACCACTTAATTATTGCTACAACAGGAGAACCGCATTATGCCGGCAACAGAATAGCCAGTATTTTTATATTACGGGTTTACAGAGTATCGATGGCTTACTGTTTCTAACTTTATTTAAAATGAAAATATCAGCACTCACATTACTTACAGGTAATTTAGCAGAAACAAAATTATTTTACGAAGAAACAATAGGCTTCAAATGTATGGGTGAAACCGGGAAAAGTATTTGCCTTGCAACAGGTGCTTCTGCACTCAAATTTGAATTAGCCGGTAAGGGGCAAAAACCTAAATACCACTTCGCATTTAACATCCCATCCAACAAAATTGAAGAAGCACTTAGCTGGGTGGCTAACCGAACAAGCCTGATTCAAAGTAAGCAAACACCCGTTATTACCAGTTTTGAAAACTGGAAAGCCAAAGCAATATATTTTTACGATAATAACAGCAATATTTTAGAATTTATCAGCAGAACAGATTTAAACAATCCCTCCGAAATTCCTTTTTCGGTAAACTCTGTAATAAACATTAACGAGGCAGGCCTGGTAACCGGAAATCCACTGCAGACCAGCCAGCAAATAATAGAAAAAACAAACGCAAATTTCTTTGAAAAAGGGCCAAAAGGTAAAGACTTTGCTGCAGTAGGAAATGAAAATGGCTTGTTTGTAATTGCCAAGACAGGCAGGAACTGGTTCCCAACAAAAGATAAGGCTGAAAAATGGAAGGTAAAAGTCAAAGTAAAATTTGCCAGCAGGGATTTTGAGCTTGAATTTAACTAACACCGCTTTCACCTTTTTCAATTTCAGCACCCATTCCATTAGTGACAGGAGGTATTATTGGGATAAATCCTGCTTCCTGGCTCAATGCCTGTTCATTGTACTATTCTTTCGAAAACCAGTGCTGGCAAAGGATCTTTGTATTGACATTCGCATCATTAATTCCCTCCGGCCCGGTAGTATACAACTGGCATAGAAAGGAAAATTATTAATTCAAATATACCTTTTAAAGCCACCATGAAAAAGTCCCTCCTATTGTATTTTTACCACCTTTCTTAATATCTTTAAGTATGCAGACGATACCTGTTAGGCAGATTGTTTCAGAACAGCCTTTTCAAAAGACTGTTGGGCGCTTCAGCATTCGTAACCTGCAGCAATTGCTGAACGGGCAGCCCCTGGTTCATGAACTGCATAAACATAATTTCTACTTTGTACTTGCGGTACTGGAAGGAAGCGGCATACATGAGATAGACTTTATTCAATACCCGGTACACAGCCACTCAGCATTTATTCTTCGCCCCGGCCAGGTACACCGGCTGGAACTCACATCAAACAGCAGTGGTTTCCTTATGGAATTTGATCTGTCATTTTACCAGCCGAAAAATACCATTACCGAACACCGGTGGAAGAAGGCATCCAGTAAAAATTACTGCGAAGTGGAAGCGGCCAGGTTTCAAAAACTGCACAATTATCTTGCCGCAATATTCGAAGAATACACCTTAAAGCAGGAAGGTTATGCAGAAGCGATTAAAGCCTGCCTCGACCTGTTTTTTATTGAATACACCCGGCAAAGCCGTAACCCGGGCACTATTGCCCAAACTGAAAGCAGCTACAAACAGGAGCGATTTGAGGAATTAACCCGTTTACTGGAAACCAATATCAATAACATGAAGGCTGTTTCTCAGTATGCTGACTTGCTAAACCTTTCATCTTACCAGTTAAATTCAATTACGAAGGCGGCTGTTGGCAAAACAGTATCTGATCTTATAAATGACCAGATACTCCTGGAAGCAAAACGCCATTTATTGGCAACAGCCGAACAGGTTAAAGAAATAGCGGATCGCCTTGGATTTGAAGACCCTTCCTATTTCATCCGTTTTTTCAGGAAACATACCGGAGTTTCACCAGAAGCTTTTCGTAAAAATTTTAAATAAGTCCTGTTCTACTGCTTAATCGTCCTGCCACAAGCCCTTTTACCGTCCCTACTTTTGTATTCAGAAAAATTATTGAATACAAAAAACAATACAATGAACACAAAAGCAAGAATTATGATGTCGTTAAAAATCTGGCTGGTTATTTATCCATCCATAACGCTGTTTTTATTCCTTTTTGGACAACAGCTTGCTGCACTGCCACTATACCAGAGAACTTTTTTATTAACGGTTTCATTGGTGCCCTGGATGATGTTTATAGGAGTTCCGGTAGTAGACTATTTTTTCAGAAAGGTATCAGGCAAAAAGCCCGGTTTACTTAAAAAGCAATAATATTTAAAGAATCCAACTGCTTGCAACATGAAAAATAACATGCAATATGATGTAATAATTATTGGAGGCAGCTATAGTGGTCTTGCTGCTGGAATGGCCCTGGGCCGGGCATTGCGCCGGGTTTTGATTATTGATAGCGGCTACCCCTGCAATAAACAAACGCCCCACTCACATAATTTTTTAACAAACGACGGAAAAACACCCGCTGAAATCCGCAATATTGCAAGGCAACAGGTGAGCAGTTATCAAACTGTTGAATTGATGGACGGCATAGTAACTGCAGTTAAAAAATCTGGGAATGGCTTTGAAGTGGAAGCCCAAACCAGGCTCACTTATTTTGGAAAGAAACTTATTCTTGCAACAGGCATAAAAGATATTTTCCCTTCTATTCCGGGACTGGCAGCATCCTGGGGCATATCCGTGCTGCATTGCCCGTATTGCCATGGATACGAGGTGAAGCATCAAAAAACAGGTATCCTGGCTAATGGTGATGCCGCTTTTGAATTGTCTTCCCTCATATCCAACTGGACAGATGATCTCACCCTGTTCACAAATGGAAAATCAGCATTAACGGAACAGCAAACAAAAAAACTCAGTGAACACAATATTGCAATTGAGGAAGCAGCTATTGATATAATTGAGCATTCAAACGGGTATATCCATCATCTTGCATTCAAGGATGGCAAACAGGTTCCTTTAAAAGCGCTCTATGCCCGCCTGCCATTTGAGCAACCAGCACTCATCACAGAACAGCTCGGATGTGAAATTACAGAAGAAGGTTATATTAAAATTGACCCGGCATTCCGCACATCGGTAAAAGGAATATTTGCGTGTGGCGATAATACCACACGCCTTAGGACGGTTGCTAATGCGGTTGCCATGGGTACAACAACAGGAATGATGGTCAACAAAGAACTGATTGAAGAGTCTTTTTAAAAAGCCCGGTTTCATAACATTAAAAGATCACGACAATGAATACAACCAGCATTACCACGGAGTTTGTGGCTTTGCGTAAAACGCCTGATGTAACTGAACATAGGAAAATATCCCTGGCTGCAGGCGCCTTTTATATTCTCACTTTTATATCAATTCCCACTTTGAGCCTTTATAAGCAGGCACATACGCCGGGTTATATATTGGGAGACGCCAATGATAATGGAATCATTATTGGTGGTATTCTTGAAATAATTGTAGCGCTCGCCGGCATTGCTACAGCGGTAATACTTTATCCTGTATTAAGAAAGCAAAATAAATCCCTGGCTTTAGGTCTTGTTGCTTCCCGCATACTGGAAGCCATCACCATGTTTGCAGGGGTGGCCTTTTTACTTGCGGCAGTTACTTTACACCAGCATAACGCTGGTACAGAAGCATTGGCAACAAGCCAAGCACTTGTTGCATTGTATGACCGGATATTTTTACTGGGCCAGGGATTTATACCAGCCATAAACGATTTGCTTTTGGGATTGCTGTTATATAAATCAGGGCTTGTACCACGTACACTTTCCTTTATTGGAATTGCGGGAGGGCTCCCACTGGTTGCAGGTTATATAGCGGTGCTGTTCGGTTTTATCGACCGCATCTCACCATGGGCTGGTTTGTCGGCAGTTCCGGTGGCAGTTTTTGAGTTTTCATTGGGCTTATATTTAACCATTAAAGGATTCAAAAAAAATTCACCCATTTTTATGCAGCAGCAAAGTATTTAATCAGCCTGAATTAAAATCCGAAAATTATAAACAATGAGTTGCCTGTTAATAGAAACCAAACGGCTTTGTATCCAGAACCTGGATGTTTCCGATCAGCAGGATTTTTATGCCTATCGTTCAAACCCAGAGGTAACAAAGTTCCAGGGCTTTTACGTTTTTACATGGGAACAGGCGGGCAAATTTATTGACACAAACAACAAAAGGAATTTGGCACCCCGGGAGAATGGGTGCAGTATGGAATTGAAAACAAAAATACCGGCAAACTCATTGGCGACTGTGCCATTAAACTCGATAAGAACGATACAAGAATTGGCGAGATCGGTATTACCATTTCACCAAGTCATCAGCAACAAGGGTATGCCAAAGAAGCCATTACGGGCATTCCTGATATTTTGTTTAACCGTGATGATTTCCACCGGGTAACAGAAATAGTTGATGCAGAAAATATTGCTTCCATCCAATTATTGAAGAGCATTGGCTTCAGGCGGGAAGGATATTTTATAGAAAATATTTTCTTTAAGGGCAAATGGGGCAGTGAGTACCAGTTTGCCATTTTAAAAAAAGAATGGCTGCAATTGAGTCAACAGGAATATTGAAATTAATTTTTCCAGGCTTAAACCTTTGTCATGAAACATTTTTTGTATTTTCTATGCTTCCTTTCAATACAGGCAAGTATTTACAGCCAACCCTGCGGTAACAGAACTTTGGACCCGGATATCGCCGGTTTTCTAAAATTCACCGGGTACAAAGATTTAAGCATCGAACAACTCAGGGCCCTGCCAATTGAACAGTTAAAGTACCCGAAAATTCCACTAATGCCTTATCCTAAGCAGGACGTTGAAACAATAAGAATTACGAAAGACAGTATCCGGGTGCTGGTGTTTAACCCATTGCATAAAAAAAATCTTCCCGTTATCATAAATTATCATGGTGGCGGTTTTATTTCTCCCCTCGTTCCTGGTCTTGAATATTCATTGTGGCAGGATGCCGCGAATTATGGTGCAATTGTTTTTGCGGTCGATTACAGGGTAGCACCTGAATATAAATATCCGGCTGCGGTGAATGACAGCTATGAAAGTTTTAAATGGATAACAGAAAATGCCGGCAAGTTTGGTGGCGATACAGGCAGGCTCGTACTCATGGGTAATAGCGCAGGGGCAAACCTGGTAGCTGTGATAACCCAAAAGGCAAAGATGGAAAATATCAGTAACCGCATAAAACTGCAGGTGCTGAATGGTATACCGGCCGATCTCCGTCCTGAACACATGGAAACCTCAGCTTCATATAAGGAAAATGCTGCAGGATATTTTCAAACAAAGGCGTTATGCTACTTCGCGGTTGAAACCTATGCACCCGGCCAGTATAATAATCCGGATGTATCTCCTGCACTGTCTGAAGACCTTAGCGGCTTACCTCCCGCTGTGATTATAAATGCGGAATTTGATCCGCTGCGAGATGATGGTGTTTTATACGCATCAAAACTAAGAGCTGCCGGTAATAAAGTTTGGGAAAACTGTTTCCCCGGCCAGATACATTGCCTCATAGGGCTGATGCCCGGTTCAAAACCACTGAAAGAATTTGCAGAAATGGTAAAAACTGCTATGACAGCTTGTTTCATAACCAGGTAAACACTGGTGCCCATCATTAAAATTTTAAACACTTCTCCTGGTAAGAAATTACTACTTGATACTGGTATATTTTTTATCGAATTATTCATAACTACTAGCACCCGTGCAGGCCAGCAGCCCGTCAGGCGCCAATATCAAAAACAGATAAGATTTACTGCCTGGTGAAGTACCTCCGAAGAAATTTTTGCGGTTAGATGCACGTCGCAACACAGGGATTCCAAAAGCTATGATTTGGTAACCCTCCTGCAGCAACTTGAAATAAGTGCTATACAACTGCAGTTTCATCCTGCCAAAGGGGCTTCTGCACATAGTAATTTTGTTATACCAAGTTAGAAACAGCATATGAGTTTCTAATTCCCCCGGCTTCTAAAACACCGCATGTTTGAAGGAATTAAAAAAATCTTCCAAAAGGAGGGCCGGGAAAATATTGCCTGAAAATTAAATTATCAAAAACACTAAAAACAAAATCGTATGTATTCAACTATCAAATTTTTAATTACAGCTGCGGCAACATTGCTCACTATGTTATTCTCAGCCAGATCATTTTCGCAAACCAGCAAGTTCAGTTTATCTGTGAATTCCCTGACAACTAATTACAACTACGGCAAATCGAATAAAGAACTGGCTCCATACAAAAAGAACTTTCGGGGCCTGCAGGCCGGCTTTTCCTGGCAGGCTGGCATCACACCTGCATTCTCAGTGGTACCGGAAATTTATTTTTCTATGAAGGGTGGCCGCCTTGATGTTAACAATCCGGTAACGGTGAGCAAATCAACAGTTCGCACCTACAGTTTAGAATTGCCGGTACTTGCACGCCTGCATTACAATAACCTGTACCTGAATGCTGGGCCCTACGCTGGTTATAATATGGGAGGCCGTATTAAAATTGATGGATCAGGATCAATACCAGGATCGGAAAGTAAAATCACTTTCGGCAATGGCTTGAATGATTTCAAACGCTGGGACTTTGGCTGGCAGGCAGGCGCCGGTTATAATTTCATTCTCAAACGAAAGTTGCTCACACTCGACGCACGTTACGGATATGGTTTAACAAACCTGACAAAAAATACAGAAAGACATAACAGGGCACTTAATATCAGTTTGGTGATGTCAAAACAAAATAAAAAGAAACAGCCCGCTACCAAGGACTAACTGTATTATTTACCTGTTACAGGCAACAACTTATTTCGGGCCTTTTTTTTAAAAAAAGACTTGCGTAAAACTGATGGTCAAATAATTATTAAAAAGTAAAATCAAAAAAAATGAAAATTGTAATTGTAGGTGCATCCGGCACTATGGGCAGCTATTTGTCAAATGCCCTCGGAAAAGAACATGAAGTAATTAAAGCTGACCGCAATGGTGCGGATGTACAGGTGGATATTACCTCTACTGCATCAATCGAAAACATGTACAAACAGGTTGGCCCCTTCGATGCATTGATTTGTACTGCTGGTCCAACTTATGTGGGGCCATGGAAAAACCTGAACGATACTACATTCCGGAACGGTGTAGAAGGCAAAATGATGGGGCAGATTAACCTGGTGCTCATTGGACAGCATTACATCAACCCAAATGGTTCTTTTACCCTTATTACCGGCGCACTTACACACGAACCACAAAAAAACTTTGCAAATGCCTCAGCAGCCAATGCTGCAGTTAATGGTTTTGTAAGGGCAGCTGCAATTGAACTGGGCAATGGAATCCGTATTAATGCAGTGAGTCCAACAGTTATTGAAAACTCTCCCCAGTATTTCCCTTATTTCCCCGGCGAAATTCCGGTTACCATGAAACAGCTGGAGTTTGGATTCAGAAAAAGTGTTTTTGGAGCAAATACCGGCCAGGTCATAAAGCCATATTAATCCTTAGTAAAAACCTCCACAACCGGGCCGTTATCCCGAAACGGTAACGGCCCTTAATCACCTTTAAATAAAGTGAAAAAAATAACTACCATATTGCTATTTGTTACATTTGCTGCAGGTGCAAAAAGCCAGGTCAATATTTTACGTTATAATGATAACTTTAGCTACCTGAAAGTTGACAGTACTCCTAAAAGGGGTACAGACAAATTAAAATATATTCCTCTTTACAAAAGTGCAAGCGTTTCCTTTGGAGGCGAAATAAGAGAACAGCTGCAATTCTATCGCAACATAAATTTTGGTGACGTGCCCCGAACTTTCCATACTGTCACAACAGGGCAGCTTTGGCAAAGAATAATGGTACACGGCAATATCGAAATGGGCAAAAAGCTGAGGGTATTCGCACAATTGGGGAGTACACAACGTTTTTTTAACCCCAATCCATTAACCGCTGAAATAGATCAGAATGACCTGAGTTTACACCAGCTGTTTGCTGACATCAGAATAAATTCCCGATGGATGACCAGGATTGGAAGGCAGGAATTAAGCTATGGTAATCACCGGCTGATTACTTTCCGGGAAGGACCGAACACAAGACTGACTTTTGACGGAGCCATCATCAAATTTCTTAACGGCACAAACAAATTTGATATCATCGCATTATCACCGGTTATTTCAATGGATGGTTTTTTTGACGACAAGTCATTCAAAGACCTGGTTTCTGGCTTCTATGGAACAAAAGCAGCTATTTCAAAAAATTCTGGCATAGACTATTATTTTTTATATTACACTGGAAAAAGAAGACAATACAACTTTGCCAGCGGTAAAGAAAACAGGTGGGTTCCCGGCATAAGGCTGTTTTTTAACAAGCCGGTCACCAGCTATGAGTTTGAAGGCACTTACCAGTTTGGAAAATTCAATACGCTCCGGATTAATGCATTCAGTATTTCCGCGGACATAAGTCATAAAATCCTCACCCATAAAAAACTGGTAGTGGGCATGGCAGGGAATTATGTGACTGGAGACAGGACTAAAGATGATAGCCAGCTGAACACTTACAATTTGCTTTTTTCAAAACCACAGTATGGGCTGGCCGCGCCGGTTGGTGCAACAAATATTATCACACTGATACCATACATTAAATTCACCCCTGTAAAGAAGAGCGCTCTTCATGCCGGTGCAAATTTTATGTGGCGTGAAAGCAACCAGGACGGAACCTATTCCCCGGGGGCAATTGAAATGCGGCCTGCACAACAAATGATGTTTGTGTCAGATAAAAAAAGAATGGGGACGTTAATAATAATTGAAACGAACTATAATTTAAACAGCCACTTATCATTTGCCACAGATGCATCGTATTTTTTTGCAGGCAATTATGTTCGGACCACGGGAAGAGGTAAAGACATTACATATTTGTCGTTCAAAGCAGGCTATAAGTTCTAGGCATACCAACACAAACCGGCCGGGCAAAGCACTGCCAATTCAGGATAAATTTATCATAACAAAAACATTTAACCATGAAACGCACTATCACACTACTTGTACTGCTTTCATTCCTGTTCCATTTAGCCCAGGGGCAGGGTGTAAAAAATGATGTACTCACACTTGGAACATTTCATTTTGCATTTCATAATCGTGATGTGCTAAAGACCGAAAAAAAGGACCAGATAGATGTATTGGACAGGAAATACCAGGCAGAAATTGAGGATATTGCCCAGCAAATCATCCTGTTCAGACCAACCATAATAGTGATAGAAAAATCGCCGGAATTTCAACAGCACATAGACTCCCTTTACCAGGGCTATGTTGCCGGCACCCACAAGCTGGGAAGAGAAGAATATGAGCAAATTGGTTTCAGAATTGGCAAAAAACTGGGGCTGAAAAAGATGTATTGCGTAAATGACTGGGGCAGGAATTATAATACTATTGACAGTTTGTTAGATAAGGATACTGCCGCCAGGAAAATGTTTCTGAACTTTTTTAACCATAACCCAGACAGCCTAAAATTGAAACAAAGTTTTCCCCCGGACATATTTACCACAAAAGGTATTAAGGCAGAGCTGAGGATGAAGAATGATGAGAAAAATATACAAAAAGATTTTGGCAGCTATTTGATAGGAATATTTAAATACGAAACCGAAAACGAACCATTTTTTGGCACCGATTACGTTACCGGCTGGTGGTTTAACCGCAACCTCCGCATTTTCAGGAATATTCAAAAAATTGAACGGAAACCGGGCGATAAAATACTGGTTATTTATGGGGCGGGGCACATGAACCTTTTGAATACTTTTTTCAAATCCTCACCGGAATTCAGGCTGGTTAAAACAAACGATTACCTCAAATAAAACCAGCAATGCAATTTCAATTAAGAGCAGCACAGGCTGCATGAAACCGCATTGAATTTCTACTGCCGGCAATCCATAATACCCCCGCTTTCACACAGCAGGCTGTTTATATCCCTGCTGCCAAGGAAATACTGGAGGCAAAAAAAACAGGGGAGAACATAATTATAGTTTTAAGAAGGCAGAATGGATACCGGGAAATATCGGGTATCTCTATTTCAACTTATTTACTGATTCATTGAAGCTGCAAAGTCCGTAATAAAATCAGTTCAAATGGGATACGATTTTTGGTTGAACGTTGTTTGCCTGCATTATGAAACGCCAGCCTCGCAACCACATCTGAGGTTTCTCCTATGTAGTAACGGCCATCTTTCAAACTACGTAAAACGTAAACATAGTGTGCCATGTTTCTCAGTCGGGATGACTGGATTCGAACC